>Michael_p2__coassemble_1107_pt1 | contig 50604 bp, 42 predicted proteins | sample Michael_p2__metabat2_low_PE_026 | metagenome-assembled genome bin Michael_p2
CTTGGAATGACTCCTATACTGCCGGCTTTTACCGGACACGTACCTCCTGCATTTTCAGAAAAATATCCCGATGCAGCAGTAAAAACTACCAGTTGGGTCAATTTCGAGCCGGTTACTATACTTGAGCCTACCGAACCGATGTTCAAGACAATAGGGGAAATGTTTTTGCGTGAGCAGACAGCCTTGTACGGTACCAACCATTTCTATACAGCAGATACGTTCAATGAAAATTTGCCTCCTACAAACGATTCTCTTTATCTGAGCGGTATGTCGGAGCAGGTTTACAGCGCGATGAAAGAAGTTGACCCGGAGGCAGTCTGGGTTATGCAGGGATGGCTTTTCCATCATAAACGTCAGTTTTGGGGATTGCCGGAGATTGAGGCGTTGCTTTCTTCAGTCCCTGACGATAGAATGTTGATTTTGGATTTGTGGAGTGAACGTTATCCGGTCTGGAACAGGACAAATTCATATTTTGGCAAGCCTTGGATTTGGTGTATGCTTCATAATTTCGGACAGAATATTACTCTTTCCGGCAATGTCTCAAGAGTTGCGAATGATCCTGCAAACCTTTTGAAAGATCCTGCTGCCGCTAATATGCAAGGTATCGGATTGACTATGGAGGGCATAGAGCAGAACCCTGCAATCTACGCTTTGATGCTTGAAAATGTCTGGCGGGATACTCCGATTGATACGGATGAATTTCTCGGAGACTACTTGGAGAACAGATATGGTTTTTCTGAAAGTGATTCGGTCTATGAATCCTTGTCGGACAGTTCGTGTGTGAGACCGGAACAGGCGGCGCTTGAAGCTTGGAAGATAATTTTTTCAACAGCATACGAGAATACTGTCAATAACGGGGGGCAGGAATCCATAATAACAGGACGTCCGAATTTCTTGCAGAATCCAGGAGGAACTACCAACACGAATATCCACTATGACAACAAAGATCTTGTACGTGCCTGGGATTTGCTTATATCTTGTGCTGACCGGTTCGGCTCGAGTGATGGTTACAGATATGATTTGGTGGATGTTACCAGACAGGTTCTTGCCAATTATGCGTCGGTTATCCAGCAGGAGGCAGCTGCTGCTTATTTGCAAAAAGATGCTGATGCCCTGCATTGCAGCGCTACTGCTTTTCTTGGTCTGATAACTGATTTGGATAAACTCCTTGGCACACGTCCTGAATTTTTGCTCGGCAGATGGATTTCATCGGCGAGGTCTATGGGAGATAACGAACAGGAAAAAGCTCTGTATGAAAAGAATGCACGCAATCTGCTTACTACTTGGGGAAACAAGGATTGCCGTATCAGAGATTATGCCTGCCGTCATTGGTCAGGTATGATGGGCGGATTCTATCTCCATAGATGGACAATGTTCTTTGAAGATGTGCTTGATTGTGTTGAAGGTGGATGCGAGTTTGATCAGGCAGCTTTTGATTCCAAGTGCAAGGATTGGGAGTGGAAATGGGTGGAATCGTGTGAGCCTTATGCGGAATCTCCTGATGGAGATGAGATTAAGGAGTGCAGATTGATGTATGAAAAATATCGTCGCGCTATGGATGTTGTTTACAACTTGAGCGTTGAAGGTGTTGACAAGGAAATGATTTAGTTATGCTGAAAGTTGTTGTAGCATCGGACTCGTTCAAGGGGTCCCTTACATCGGCTGAAGTTGCCGGAAATATAGAAAAAGGTATTAGAAACGTTTGCCCTGACTGTAATGTGGTCAGGGTGAGCGTGGCTGATGGTGGCGAGGGCACGGTTGAGGCTTTGCGTGAGTCTCTTGGCGGAATACTTGTCGAGTGTTATGTAAATGACCCTATCGGGAGGGTCATTCCTGCTTCGTATTCTATAGTTGATAAAGGGACTACTGCAGTGATTGAGATGTCTGCTGCAAGCGGATTGCCTTTGTTGACTCCTGATGAGCGTAATCCTATGGAAACAAGCACATTCGGAACAGGAGAACTCATTGCTGACGCTCTTTCGCGTGGATGCCGTAAATTTCTTGTCGGTATTGGTGGCAGTGCAACGAATGATGCCGGAATGGGTATGCTTGAAGCTTTGGGGTGGCGTTTCCTTGATGCTGACGGCAATATTTTGGAAGGTTGCGGACGTTCGTTGGATAAGGTGGCTTCTATTGATATGTCTGCTGTAAACCCTGCGGTAAAGGAATCCGAATTTGTAGTGGCTTGCGATGTTGATACTCCGTTCTGCGGTCCAGAAGGTGCAGCTTATGTGTTTGCCCCTCAGAAAGGAGCCTCCGAGGAAATGGTCGTGGATTTGGACAGAGGAATGAACAATTTTGCTCGTGTTGTGTCGTCGTTTTTCAGGAGGAATTTTGTCGATGTTCCCGGGACCGGAGCTGCCGGTGGTCTTGGAGGTGCATTTCTTGTTTTTCTGGATTCTGTCTTGAAGCCTGGAGTTGAGATGGTTTTGGATGCTGTTGGTTTTGACGACATCGTGCGTGATGCCGATCTTGTTTTTACAGGCGAGGGAAGGATTGATTTCCAGACTCTTAAGGGAAAAACTCCTTTTGGTGTGATGAAATATGCTTCAAGACATTCTGTTCCTGTCTACGCTTTGGGTGGATGTGTGAGTCTGGACGGTGTCGATGGTTTCGATATGATTCCTCGGTGTGATGTATCCGCTGATTCGGATGGTGGAAGCTGCACAGGCGTGCCTGGGGATATTGCTTGTTCCGGCGCTATGAGAGGAGGGGGCTTCGAGTTGATAGTGCCAGCAGTTACTGGTGAATATGATTTGGAATATGTTATGCGTCCTGATATTGCTGCTTTAAACGTAAATAATGCGGCTTGTTCTATGATGTATTACTTTATGAAAAAACGGTTTGGATATAATGAGTAGTTCTTTGGCAGCCCTTTTGGGCCTGATTTTGTCTATTGTTTTGATTATCAAAAAGGTTTCGCCTGTTTACAGCCTTATGCTCGGCGCATTGGCCGGTGGCTTGTTGGGCGGTTCATCGTTAGTCGGTACAGTTTCGGATATGTTTGACGGTGTGAAGTCGATTACTCCGGCAGTATTGAGGATTCTTGCTGCCGGAGTACTTTCAGGTGCTTTGATTAAAAGTGGTGCAGCGGCTTCCATTTCAAGGACGATTGTCACGAAGCTCGGGCGTCGTCAGGTGTATTTGTCATTGGCACTTTCCACAATGCTTTTGTGTGGTGTTGGAGTGTTCGTTGATGTTGCTGTCATTACAGTTGCTCCTATAGCTCTGATGTTAGGTTCAGAACTCAAGCTCTCACGTGGCAAACTTCTTCTTGCGATGATAGGTGGAGGAAAATGCGGAAATATAATGTCTCCTAATCCGAATACTATTGTCGCTGCGGAAAATTATGATGCTCCGCTTTCTTCTGTTATGGCGGCAGGTATTGTTCCTGCTATAATAGGTTTGTTTATAACTGTTTATGTAATAGTGCCTTTGTTCCCATCGAACTCGGATGTATGCTCATCCAAAGAAGATTCGGGTGATGACAATGCTTCTGCGTTACCATCATTTATGGCAAGTATAGCAGGACCTTTGGTGACAATTCTAATACTTGCCTTGCGTCCGGTTGCCGGTATTGTAATTGATCCTTTGATTGCACTTCCTATAGGTGGAATTGTGACTCTGCTTTTTACCAAATCATTGAAACACAGTTCGGAAAGTCTTTCTTTCGGCCTTGAGAAAATGTCTTCAGTGGCAGTGTTGCTCATTGGTACAGGTACAATTGCCGGTGTTATCTCTGCTTCGGATATGAAAGATGTAGTGATAGGGTGGCTTTCTTCTTGGAATGTCGGCGGTGTGTTAATGGCTCCTTTGTCTTCCATCCTGATGTCTGCAGCCACAGCATCGACAACAGCAGGTGCCACTATTGCTTCTGCGTCCTTTGCAGATACAATTCTTGCTACCGGGCTGGCAGGTGTTTGGGGAGCTTCTTTGACGAATGCAGGTGCAACTGTCCTCGATCATCTTCCTCACGGCTCGTTTTTCCACGCAACTGGCGGTAGTGTTCAGATGCCGTTCAAGAATAGGCTGCGCCTTATTCCGTTCGAGTCTCTGATTGGTCTTATATTGACCGTTATGACCCTGCTTGCTGCTTGGGTTGCGGCATTGTAGGCCTGTCTGATGCTTCTTTGTCCTGATTTCTTTCCAGGCATTTTGTCTGGCATTTTGTCTGGCAATTCCGGAACATAGCCTTGGTTCTTTCTAAAATGTATTCTTATCTTTGCCTGGATTTGTGAAAGCAGTATGGAGAAAATATTCGAAGATAAGATAGCAGACAATGTTCGCTTTGTCAGGAAATCCGGAGTCAAACGGATTAGTATCAGAATAACCCCGCAAAGGGGAGTCTGCGTAACATATCCGTACGGAGTATCAGCAGATGCAGCGATGACTTTCTTTCTTTCCAAACGAGACTGGGTAATTTCTACAGTGGAGAAAATGAAGACTGTGCAAGTCGTTCAGCGTTCTCCCGAAGAATTGGCGGAGCTTAAGCGAAAAGCTTCCGAGTTTCTTCCGGAGCGGCTTAGGATGTTGGCTGCCCGCTATGGTTTCAGCTATGCTTCTTTACGGCTGAAGCATAACAAAACCAATTGGGGCAGTTGTTCTACATTGAAGAATATCAACCTGAATATCAGTCTGATGGCTCTTCCAACGCTGCTTCGTGACTATGTGATGCTCCACGAGTTATGCCATCTGCGCCATCACGACCATTCTCGTGCATTTCATCTTCTGCTTGAGCATATCTGTACAGATCACGTTATAAGGCAGATGGAAGCCGGTGACCAAGCAGCTGCTGATGTTGCCCGTCGTGCTGCCGGCAATATAGCTTCATCAAAGGCCGATTTTCCTATCGAGCGCATCCTCGCTTCTGAAATCCGCCGTTACAGACCTTGATGAGTTATCAGGTAAATTATTAGTTCACTTTACATTTTTGCAAATAATTGTTTTGATATGCAGATTCTTCTTTCGTGTGCAAAGGATATGACAGCTGTCTGTGATGTAGTCTCCGATGTCAGCTCTGTGCCAGCTTTCAGTGAGGTGGCGATGGAGAATGCACGGATTATGTCGGAGTATACTCCGGAGGAACTTGAAGCCCTTTTGAAGGTCAGCCCTTCGATAGCGTATGAGAATTATGAACGCTATCGGCAGATGGTTGCCGGATGTGCAGCCGAAGGTCAGGCGGTGTTTTCGTATACCGGTATGGCCTACAGGCATTTAAAACCATCTCTTTGGTCTGAAGATGATGCTCTTTTTGCGAATGCTCATTTGTGGATAACTTCTTTTTTATATGGTTTGCTCCGACCTATGGATATGATTCATCTCTATCGTCTTGAAGGGGCTGTCAGATTGCGTGAGGGATGTACTATGTTTGATTTCTGGAAACCTCTTCTGACAGATATGTTGATAAATTCCGTCAAAGAGGATGATGGTATACTTGTTCATCTTGCTACAGAGGAGATGACGAGGCTTTTTGACTGGAAAACCGTATGCAGGGAAGTCAGGGTCGTAGAACCTCGATTCGTCGTAAGGGCAGGGGAGAGGACTAAAGTGGTTACTGTACACGCCAAGATGTGCCGTGGGGCAATGGCCAATGAAATCATCAAAAGCAGGATTTCGTCCGTGGACGATTTGAAAGCCTTTTTATATGACGGATATTCATTTTCCGGGAATGATGGCGATGTCCTGACTTTTACCCGCGAGTCAGCTGTCTGATATTGGATTACCAGCAAAGTCTGTTTTCGGTATATATTTCGAAACGCAAACCCCTAAGCACACAAATGGTTGTCATACGCTCTGTGCTGTCAATTCTCGTGCTTAGCGGTGACAAAAAGAATACCCCTAAGCACGGTGGCAGACATTGCAGTGTTGCAGAATGCCCTTTTGCGTGCGCGAAGGTCAAGGAAAGAACAGAGTTTCACAATGATTCCCATTCTCGCACCATAACACACAGACGATTTGCTCACTTATCTTATGGCAATTATACCCGCTTTGTGCCGATAGTATGGAAAACATAAATCAACCTTGGGATTTTAAATTGATTCGCAATCCTGTTTTTCCCGGTAATCACTAATTCTTCAGCTGAATCTTGTAATGCAAAGGCGTTCAGAAGACATATTAGAGGAGTTGTGGATGTGAAGTATTTCCTTTTCAGACTTTGTAAGATATATGTTTAATGGTTTTTGTTCACACAGGATTTTCCCGGTGTTCCCTGATATTCGGCAGTTACGGAAACTGTGTCAGCGTGAAGATACTTAAAGGGCTTGATACAATATTGTGTATCAAGCCCTTTAGTCGTTTTTTGTCTGTTTTAACAACTATTAAGCAAATGTTATTGTGCTATAGTTTTATACCTTGTTTCCTCTACCTTATCTTCGGAAATCTTGATATTGTCAAACAAGTTTTCTTAATGCAGCCGGAAACTATCAGAACACGCAACAAGCAGCATATCAAATTTTTCAAGCCTGATTATATTTTCAGAATGTGATTGTTTTGAATATGTGTTTAATTTGTGGTTTTGGTAATATGTCGTCAAAAATAACAATAAATGAGCTAAAAAGCAAATAAAAACTATTTGTTCGTACTTCTGATGGAGTTCTGTTCCGAATATTCAATTCTCAAAGAGGAAAAATTCCTGTAGATCTGGCCTTTGGCTGAATGTCACGTCAACGGTCGTGAAATTACCTTTCGAGTTTGCGGATGATATTGAGTCCGTCACGGATAGGCATTATAACAGACTCTACACGAGGGTCATTTGTTACCATATCGTTGAAACGCGCGATTTCGAGTGTCTGTTTGTCTTGAGGAAGAGGGTCGAGACAGACCTTTCCGTCCCATAGAACGTTGTCGGCAAGAATAAGCCCGCCTGGTCTCACCATATCGAAAACAAGGTCATAATATTCACAATATTCCCTTTTGTTCGCATCAATATAGACAATGTCGTACAATTTTTCATCGATGTCCTCCTCCATTTCCTTGCGAAACCGTCTTAAAGTCTCCTTGCAGTCTCCTATGTGTAAAGAAATCATATTTGCGACTCCTGCTCTTTCGAACCCTTCAAGAATCAGGTCTTCAAGCTCATCGTTCAGTTCCAGGGTATCCAAATGTCCGTTGCGCGGAAGCCCGAGTGCAAGGCATACTGCTGAATATCCTGTGAAAGTTCCGAGTTCAAGAACGCGTTTCGCTCCAGTCATTCCGGCAAGCATAGTCAGAAGCCTGCCCTGTATTTTGCCTGAGAGCATCCTTGCGTGGTTGGTTCTTGTATGAGTCTGTTTTATTATCCAGTCCAAGGCTTCGTCCTGGGCCGGGAGGTGGTTTTCGATGTATGCGTATATTTTTTCCATTATATATAAGTATTGGTGTATGGCGTGTGAGTTGGGGCGATTTACAGGTAGACAAGCCTTGAGAGGTTCTCCTTTCCAAAAATCCTGCAGGCCATTTCCCTGATGTCAGCAGCTGTGATGCTTTCCACAAGTTCTCTGGTTTTGCCTTCGTCTGCGACATTCCCGTAGTCCAACAGACTCTTGCCCATCGAAAGACACTGCGTCTCTCCATTGTCGGAACTTATGGCAATCTGTCCGAGAAGCTGTTTTTTTGCAGCACGCAACTTGCGGTCAGTCATTGGTTCCGATTGCAGACGCTCGAGTTCCTTCCAAATTTCTCTGATACATTTGTCGAGGTTGTCCTTGTCACATCCGATACTTATCGCAGCTATTCCTGTATCACTGTATTGCGTATATGTACATTCAACTCCATATACCCAGCCGTGTTTCTCTCTGAGTGAGGAGTTGAGTATTGAGTTTGATGCAGGACCGCCCAAAATATTGCACAGAAGAACCGTTGCGAGCCTTTCACGGTGCATATAAAGCGAGGGGGCTATTCCTCCGATTATGCAGTTGGCCTGATGGTTTCTTTTGTTGGATGTCTTGTCGAACAGTTCCTTGCATTTGAAATAATCTGTTTCGGATGTATTTTCTGTATGCTCCGTAGCTGCCGGTATGTTTTTGAAGAATTTTTCCGAAAGTTTCTTTACTTCCTTTTCCATCAGGGATTCTTCTATGTCGGCAACGACAGTAAATGCCATTCTTTCCGGTACAAAGTTCTTTTTTACGAAACTGATGAGTTCGTCTCTGTTGATTTTTTTTACCGAACTGGCAGTTCCGAGAATAGGTTTGCTGAGAGGGTGCCCTTTGAAAAGCATTTCCTCGAATTTATCGTATATATCCTCAGACGGACTGTCTTTATATGAGTTTATCTCATCTGTTACGACGCTCTTTTCCTTTTCTATTTCGTTTTCCGGGAAAGACGGGCTTGTTACCAGTTCGAAAAGCAGAGCAGCAGCCCTGCCAAGGTCTTCCTTAAGAACAGTAGCGTGGAAAACAATTTCCTCTTTTGTCGTGAACGCATTCAGCTCGCCTCCGAGTTTGTCAAGGTAGCTGTTGATGACAGATGCACTCCTGCGTGTAGTGCCCTTGAATATACTATGTTCAGTAAAATGGGCTATTCCGCTGTGGAAGCCTTTTTCATCTCTTGTACCGCACTTTATGCTTAATGCACAATATCCTACTGATGATGAGCTGCGTCTGACGGCAAACTTCATCCCGCACTCTGCTTTTCCGCTTATCATTTTCCTCAAGTTTGGCAGATGTCATTCAGACCTGGCTGCATTATCTGCTGATTGCTATTCTTTTTATATCCTCTTGAAGGAACCCCGCACCGACTTTTTTTGAAATCCTGTGTTTGCGGAAATAGCAAAGACGGTTGTTTGTGATGTCTATCAGCAGTTTGTAGCAGTATGAGCCTGACTTTGCATCTGTCGGTGCTGCCACATAACTTACCAGGACACCTGGAGTCTGGTTGATTATGTATTCGTCCGCATCGTCCTCTTCAAGCACTTTTATACCTTTTCTTTCATAGGACTTAATCTTCTCCATATCGACGTCATTGCCGAGGTCTTCTTCCGAGATTATGACGTCAAGTCCTTTGGTGTCAGCGAGATTCATTGTATAGTTGGCAAGTCCGGTATATCCGTTTATGTCCTTCTCCATTGAATCCAGGGTGAAATTCTGTATGATATCAAGGTATGCCGGGAGTATCAGGAGCTCGCGTCCTGACGGAGAATCTGCCGAACAAAGAGGTATAGATACAATTTCAAGCATATCATCAATACCGTTTTCCGCTTTTTTTCCTCCTTTTACCAGAGTAAGGAACTGAAGACCAGGTTCGCTTTCTCTTCTGAATTGCCCTTTTGTAGTGATAAGGAAATAGAAATTGTCATTTTCCTTAAGTTCTTCGAAGTCTTTTAGACTGCAGAATTCGAACGGTGAAATTCTCCATCTTGCTGTAATTTCATCTTTAAGGACATTATCATAGAATACGTTTCCTGTTGTTACTACTTTGGTTGTCTTTTCAGTGAAATCGCAGATTTTGACTTTTTTTGTATTTATCTGGGCCTGAGCCATCGCTGTCTGCGGTACCAGTGCTGTCAATGCAACTGCCGCCAATAGCAAATAGATGAGTTGTCTGATATGTTTCATTATGCTGTATTTAATTTGTTAAGAACTTCGCAAAGATACAATTTCCTCTCCAAACGGGCGTAAAAACGAAAGATTTTCCGTAAGTTTGCCGTTTTATGACAAGAATAACTATGCTTTCCCATTATTCGGAAGCTATAAGGATAAACAAACAATATGTCTGAATACATAGTATCTGCCAGGAAATATCGTCCGGACTCTTTCGAGACGCTGATAGGACAGGACAACATTGCACGTACTCTCAAGAATTCCATCTTGAGGGGACAGCTTGCCCACGCCTATTTGTTTTGCGGACCAAGGGGTGTCGGCAAGACCACTACTGCGCGAATTTTCGCCAAGATGATAAACTGTTCCGAGCCCTCCGAGGATATGGAGCCGTGCGGACATTGTGAGTCCTGTATTTCGTTTGCAGAAGGACGTTCGTATTGTATCCACGAGTTGGATGCAGCTTCCAACAATGGTGTGGAGGATATAAAGAATCTGATGGAGCAGGTGAGGATACCGCCACAAGTCGGCAGATATAGTGTTTATATTATCGACGAGGTGCATATGCTTTCACAGGCAGCTTTCAATGCTTTTCTCAAGACACTGGAGGAACCGCCTGCCCACGCCATATTTATTTTAGCCACGACGGAGAAGCACAAGATTCTTCCGACTATTCTTTCACGCTGCCAGACATACGATTTCAACCGTATAACCGTGGAAAATATTGTCCGCAATCTGAGAATGGTAGCGGAAAAGGAGGATATTTCAATAGATGATGAGTCGCTTCACGTGATTGCCCACAAGGCAGACGGAGCGATGCGCGATGCTTTGACCATTTTCGACCAGACAATAGCTTTCTGTGGAACTGATGTGAAATATCAGGATGTTCTCAGAAATCTCAATGTACTGGACTATGAATATAGTTTCAGGCTGGTAGACGACTTTCTCAAAGGTGATTATGCCGACGCATTTCTGATTTTTGACGAGGTCTTGACAAAGGGTTTCAATGCGCTGCATTTCGTGGCTGCACTGTCTTCTCATTTGAGGGACTTGATTGTAAGCAAGAACGGAGGATTGGATTCCTTGCTGGAACTTCCTGATTCGCTTCGCAAGCGATACAAGGAGCAGGCTTCTGTGTGCGCGATTCCTTTCCTGTATGAGGCACTTGACATAACGACGAAATGCGAGGCAGGGTACAGGGCAAGTGTCAATCCGCGTCTGCACATAGAGTTCGCATTGATGCGTTTGTGTTTCATTGTTTCCGGAGCGGGACATCAGTCGTCTATTCAGCAGCGTCCTGATGCGACTCCTGTCGCAGCTCTTGGTTCTGCACCTTCTGTGTCTGCACCTTCTGCGCCATCTGTGTCTTCTGTTGCTGCGCCATCTGCACCAACAGTATCAGTGCCTTCTACGCCTTCTGCTTCTGCTGAACCGCAGACTGTATTGCCTGAGAATCCGCTTCCAGTATCCGACGCTTCTGCACCGGCTACACCACGTGCGCGCCGGGCAAGGACCGGCAGGACTATGTTGTCTATCAAGTCTGCCTTGGAAGGGGGAGACCATTTTTCGGATGCAAAATCGGATGTTGATAGCGATTCCCCTGTTCCTGCTGATGAATATCTTAAGCAGGTATGGCCTGAACTTGCAGCGGCATATATAAGCAAGCCGCGTTTACATAGTATGTTGTCAAGTTCTTCTCTTGTAATAGAACAGGAAGGTGATACCAAGACTGTTATCTTTAGGGTTGTCAATCAGGCTCAGAAAGATTGGGTCGAGACCAAGTTGCTTCACGAACTTGAGGCACGTTATCGCCAGATAGTCCGCTCTTCCAAAGTCTTTCTGCGTGTATCGGTAGTTCCGGACGATCCGCAGATACAACAGACAGCTTATATGCCTGGCCAGCAGGCTGATGTGCTGATTGCCAGCAATGAACAGGTAAGAGACCTTGTAAAAGATCTCGGATTGGATATAAAGTAAGTTTAAGAAACAGTTAAATTAGTTATATAGATGAAGCTTCGTTGTGAAAACCTTGTTAAGAAATATGGTCCCAGGACAGTTGTAAAGGGTGTTTCGATGGAAGTCGAGCAAGGTGAAATTGTCGGATTCCTTGGGCCAAATGGGGCCGGAAAGACGACCAGTTTCTATATGATAACAGGTCTTATCGTCCCTAATGCAGGACGCATATTTCTTGATGATGAGGATATTACTTCGCTTCCGATGTTCAAACGGGCGCAGAAGGGAGTCGGGTATCTTGCTCAGGAAGCCTCTGTGTTCAGGCATCTGAGTGTAGAGGATAATATAATGTCGGTGATGGAGATGTCCAAACAGTTTTCAAAGGCAGAACGCAAGGAACGTCTTGAGGAATTGTTAGATGAGTTCAATCTTCATAAAGTCCGCAAAAGCAAGGGTATACAGCTTTCCGGAGGTGAAAGACGCCGTTGTGAGATAGCCCGTGCACTGGCAATAGATCCCAAGTTCATTCTCCTTGACGAACCATTTGCCGGAGTTGACCCTATTGCCGTTGAGGATATACAGCATATCATTGCCAAATTGAAATACAAGAATATCGGAGTTATTATCACCGACCACAATGTCGGCGAGACTTTGGCTATTATAGACAGGGCCTATCTGCTTTATGAGGGAAATATTCTTCAGAGCGGAACTCCTGAGGACCTTGCAGCCGATGAAGAAGTCAGGACGAAATATCTCGGTTCAAACTTCGTTCTTAAACGTTCTGATGCCTTCAGTAAAGTATCTATGAAATAATTGCTGCATAAATATAAGAAGGGGTTGCCGTTTTCCGGTAACCCCTTCCTGAACTATAACCCTATTATTAACAACTAAACTAACTCAACTGAAATATAGCAAGTACTATGCCATAAATAGTTTGACCATATAGTACTTATTCGATTCGCTCGACTTTAAGATGTTGGATTTTGTAGTTGTCCTCATTGAAGTTCACGAATATTGTAACAAAAAACATTTCACCTCCTGCATTCATAGTTCCTAAAGCATATTTCATATTGGAACGACCTGCTTTGTGTGTTATTTCAAATGAGCGTGGTGAATATGATTTGAAAAAGGATTTGAGTATCTGTTTGGCTTGTGCTCGGCTGGCATCGTTTGATTTTGTGAATATTGTGATTTCCAAATTGTCAGAGAACCAGGCGGAAAGTTTGTCTGCATCACCGGCACGCATATATTTTGAAATTGGCAGGAATACGTCATAGCTATTGTCCTGCGTGTCGGCATTTGAATATATGCCGACAGACATAGCTATAGTAGCCATTACGACTTTCAATATAAATCGATTCATTTCCTATGTATCTGATTGGGAGCATCTCACACTACAAATACCAAGCCATTTTACAAAGAACAGAATAGCAGTTATCTACGGGGATACAGTTCCATTGGTGTATAAATATGGTTCCGTAAAACTTGTGTTGTTGACTATTTTCCGTAAGTTTGTATTATAATATTGATTTTTAGATATGAAGATAACTTTACTGACAGTTGGAAAGACTGACAGGGACTGGGTCAGGCAGGGACTGGAAATATATGTTTCCAGACTTAAGCATTATATTCCTTTTGCTCTTATAGAAATTCCTGAACTTAAAAATGTTTCCGCATTTTCCAAAGAACAGATAAAATCAAAAGAAGGTGCGTTGATTCTGAAGAATGTCAGGACATCAGATGATGTGATCCTTCTGGATGAAAAGGGGAAGATGTTTACATCTATGGAGTTTTCCTCTATGTTGTCCGACAAACTTTCCTATGCTTCGCGTGATATAGTATTCGTTATCGGAGGAGCCTATGGTTTTTCCAAGGAGGTGTATGACCGTGCGGATTCCAAGATTTCTTTGTCCAAAATGACATTTTCGCACCAGATGGTGAGAACGATTTTTGCTGAACAACTCTATCGTGCTTTTACAATAATGAAAGGAGAACCTTATCATCACGAATAAGAATATGTCTGTCAAGGATTTTATGAATAAAAAATTTACACTTGCCACCTTTGTGACAGCCTTGTGTTTATTTGTTCTTTCTTTAGCGGGAAACAAGGCGGTACAGGATACGGACAAAGTGGCGGCGAGTGTAGGCAGGCGCATTGAGGTCAGAATGGCTTTGCTTGACAAATATGTCGGTTATGCGCTGAATACTCCGCAGAGCAAGTTGATTGATATCAAGTCGCTGCCGGAAGATATGGTTATATACCGCTATGTCAATGATTCCTTGCAGTCCTGGTGTCATCAGTTTTCTGTGTTGAATGACGATATTTCATCCAGACTTGTTTTTCAGCGACTTACTAATCTGAAAAGCCGTATTGTTTCTCCATTGTCGGAGGTGGGTCCGGAAATCTCATTTATGAACCTTGGACCAAAATGGTACGTTGTGAAGGCTGTCCCGGGTGAGTGGAATGAGAAAGTAATTGCCGGACTTGAAATCAAGAATCGTCTGGTCGATGACTTGGGAAAGGCGGACAATGGTGTGAATCCTCATTTGAAACTTTCGGGGAGGTATTCCCTTCTGAATCTTAGTAATAGCGGAGGCTCGGAGGTAAGTGTAGGAGGTATTCCTCTTTTTAAGATTTTCAGTGAGCCTCCCGGACAGTCAGCTCCTTTTTTCGATAATTCTATTCTTCGGTGGATTTCCATAGCGTTGTTTGCTCTTGCTGCGATGCTCTTTTTGAGTACCAAAAGGACTTTGAGAGCCTATTTTTCCGTTATGGCCACTCTTTTGGTGCTTTTCCTGATGTCGTATACCTGGGGGCTTCAGATGACAAACAAGTCAGAATTGTTTTCTCCGTCAATTTATGCTGACGGGCCTGTTTTCTTTTCTCTTGGTGCCTTGTTCATTATCAATGTATACATAGTTTCGTTTAATCTGTGTACATTTCTTATCCGAAGCCGTATAATGTCGATAATTCGAAGAAGCGGCACGAGAAGACGCAGGAATCTTGCAATATACGGTATTCTTACATTGATTGCGGTCATCGGTACGTTTGTCTATACCCACTTGTCTTTGCGGAGTATAGTGATGAATTCAAATGTAACCCTCGAATTGTACAGGTGGAATACGGATATATTCTATACAATCCTTGTTTACGCTTCGTATACTGGTCTTCTGATATGTATTCTGCTTCAGATGCAGACTCTCAGACCTTTTTTCAGAGAGTTCTTTGGTTTGAAGTATGATATTTTCGATACGAGGGTTCTTGCGGTATGTGCGTTTATCTTCGCTCTGTACTTTACTGCAACGTCAGGGTTGCTCGGATTTGCGAAAGAACAGGACAGGGTTTTGCTTTGGGCGAACCGTCTTGCCGTTGATCGTGATCTCGGTGCGGAAATCCAGATGCGTGCAGTTGAAGAGGAACTTGCTTCCGACCAGGTGATAAAGATGCTTGCTTCCGTCGATAATACATCAACAATTATCCAGAACAGGATATCCGAATTGTATTTCAGCCGAATAAGGCAATCCTATGATGTGCTTGTATCTGTCATACGTGACAAGGATAGTCGCGGACTCGCATATTTCAACAATGTACTCAGTACCGGAGTTCCAATTTCCGAGGGGTCGAGATTCCTTTTTATGACAAAGGAGAATGGTACCAACAGTTATGTCGGAGCTTTCCTTTTCTGGTCGGAGGAAACCGGTGTTATCAGGATGCTTGTTACGCTTGACCCTGTCACTAATCGTGAAGACAGGGGATATTACAGTATTATAGGGTGTTTTTCTTATCTTGGTGATATTCATATTCCTCATTATTATTCTTATGCCAAATACATCGGTGACAGGCTGATGTCCTATAAGGGTAATTATCCTTATCCCACAGTTTTCAACAAAGTGGCTGGAGGGATGAAAGGAAATAGGATATACACCACAAGAGAAAAGGGATTTGTGCATTTTTCCACAGCTGTCAGCGACAACGAACTCATAACATTGTCCCGTCCTTCGCGCAGTGTAATGACGTTCTTTACCGCTTTTTCGTATATGTTTCTTATTCTTACAGGCGTCCTGATGTTGTTTTCGAGGGCAAACCGTAAGAAAAAAGTTTTCAAGAGCAATTATTTCAGAAGGCGTATCAACTTTATTCTTTTGGGTACATCCTGTCTGATACTTGTGAGTATGATGTCAATAAGCGTATTGTTTGTCTACAAAAGGAACGAGGTTAATATGCAGAATCTGATGTCAACCAAAATCAGTACCGTCCAGGCGTTGGTCAATGCCAGGACAAGGTCAATGCAGCACTGGCAGGATATGCAGTCTGGAGAATTTGCCGTGGCAGTAGAGAATATAAGCAATACGACCAAGTCGGATATAACATTCTATACTCCTTCCGGTCTTGTTTTTCGTTCCACTACTCCCGAAGTGTTTGAGAGGATGATTCTCGGATGCCGAATTGACCAGAATGCCTTCTACAACATCAGGTATCTCAATCAGAGGTTCTATATTCATCACGAGGAAATAGAGGGTATGAAATATTGGTCGCTTTATGCTCCGGTTTCAAATGACAGAGGTGATATATTGGCAATAATGAGTATACCTTTCACAGAGCGGAGCTATGATTTCAAACGTGAGACTTTTTTTCACGCGGCTTTGATTTTCTGCATATTCCTGTTATTGTTGATTGGTTCAATCCTGTTTACAAGAAGAGAGGTGAATTCGCTTTTCGCACCTTTGATAGAGATGGGCCGGAAGATGAGGGCGGCAGATATACATAATCTGGAATGTATCGTTTACAGAGGGCAGGATGAGATAAACACGTTGGTTGAGGCGTATAACCGTATGGTGCACGACTTGTCTGATTCTACCAGGCGTCTCGCGCTTGCGGAGAGGGATAAGGCCTGGAGTCAGATGGCGCGCCAGGTCGCTCACGAGATAAAGAATCCTTTGACACCGATAAAGCTTCAGATTCAAAGACTCATAAGATTGAAACAGAAGAATGACGGTTCTTGGGAGAAGAGGTTTGACGAGGTGGCTGGAGTTATTCTGGAACACATAGACATTCTGACAGAAACGGCAAACGAGTTTTCTACGTTCGCAAAGTTATACAGCGAAGAGCCTGTTCTGATGGATCTTGACAAGACTGTCAAGGACCAGTTGTTGATTTTCGACAACAGGGAAAATGTAAGAATCCAGTATATAGGTATGGAGAACGCCTTTGTGATGGCTCCAAGACCTCAGCTGATAAGGGTGTTCGTCAATCTTATAACCAATGCTATCCAAGCTGTGGAGATACAACAGAAAGAAGCTGTGGAGAAAGGGATTGAACCGGGACTTGGCCGTGTCGTTATCTGCTTGAGAAACAGTACAAAAGACGGCTATTATGACATAGTGATAGATGATAATGGTCCAGGGGTGTCGGAAGAGAATCTTGGCAAGCTGTTCACTCCTAATTTCACGACAAAGAGTGCAGGAACCGGTTTGGGTCTTGCAATATGCCGGAATATAATAGAAAAGTGTGACGGAGAAATCCGATATTCCAAGTCTTTTGGACTCGGAGGTGCTTCGTTTACAGTGACTTTACCTAAAAATGCAACAGATGTCAAGGCTTAGACATAGGCCTTGACATCTGCTGCAGTAATGCGGTTTCCGGACAGAATCAGCAGCCGCTCGACTACATTGCGCAGCTCTCTGATGTTTCCTGTCCAGCTTCTTTCCACAAGCATTTTCATTGCATTGTCATCAATTTCGCGAACCTGCATACCGGTTTCGCTGCAAATCTGATCTATAAAGTAGTTGACGAGCATTGGTATGTCGTCCTTCCTTTCGTCCAGCGAAGGGACATTGATGACGATTACACTGAGGCGATGGTAAAGGTCCTCTCTGAAATTGCCTTTGACAATCTCCTCTTTGAGGTTTTTGTTTGTCGCAGCGAGTACCCTGACATCCACATTGATATCTTTGTCGCTACCTACCCTTGATAATTTCTTTTCCTGTAGTACGCGCAGTACTTTTGCCTGTGCGGCAAGTGACATATCACCGATTTCATCAAGAAAGAGTGTACCTCCGTCAGCTTGTTCGAACTTGCCCTTGTGTTGCTTGATAGCTGAAGTGAAAGCTCCTTTTTCGTGACCGAAAAGTTCGCTTTCAATAAGTTCAGAAGGTATGGCCGCGCAGTTTACTTCTATGTATGGCATTGCCGAGCGGTTGCTCTTCTGATGAAGATTGCGTGCTACCAGTTCCTTTCCTGTTCCATTTGAGCCTATGATTAGAACTCGTGCATCTGTCGGTGCTACTTTTTCAATCATCTCCTTGATGTGAATCATTGGGGCGGATTCACCTATCATCTCGGAACCATATACTTTTTTCTTGAGGATTTTGGTTTCCTTTACCAATGAAATCTTGTCAGTGGCATTTTTTATTGTTATGAGTATCCTGTTCAGATCCAAAGGTTTCTGAATGAAGTCGAATGCTCCTTTCTTTATGCATTCCACAGCTGTATCGATGTCTCCGTGGCCGGAAATCATTATAACAGCTGTATCCAGACCCATTGACTCCAGTTTGTCGAGGACTTCTATTCCATCCATCTCAGGCATCTTGATGTCGCAGAATATCACGCTGTACTTTTCTTTTTCGACCATCGATATTCCTTCCATTCCGTTTTCTGCTACATCGATGTCATACCCTTCGTCTGCAAGGATTTCTTTGAGTGAGTTTCTGATTGAACGTTCATCGTCTATTATGAGGATTTTCATATCTTGACCAATTTTAAAAAGATACCATTTGCAAATATCTGCATTTTTGTGGGTTTGACCAAAATTTTATATTTTTGTCGTCCGGCATTATCGGCTGTCCAAAATAATGAAATTCACTCAAAATTCAGTCCAAACCGGGAGACTTTATTGTTTATATTGAGAAATTTGCTCTGATATGCATATTCCAGACATAATTATCGCCGTTGACGGTTATTCATCGACAGGCAAGAGTTCCTTTGCAAAATCTATTGCCAGGGAGTTCTCATTCCAGTTTCTTGATTCGGGAGCCCTTTATCGGGCTGTCACTCTTTTCGCTATGGAAAACGGTTTCATTGATAATGATTGCAGAATCGATGCTGAGGCTTTGGATGCAGCATTGGACGGACTTGATATCCATTTTGGAGATGAGGGGACATATATTGGCGACAGGTGTGTCGAATCACAGATACGTTCACTTGAGGTTGCAGATAAGGTCAGCCCAATTGCAGCTGTTCCGCAGGTGCGTGTCTTTGTGGACAGGAAACTTCGCGAATTAGGCAGCCGCAAGAGGGTAGTGATGGATGGCAGGGATATCGGTACTACGGTTTTTCCAGATGCCGAACTTAAGTTGTTTATGACTGCTGACCCTATGGTGCGTGCACAGAGACGTGCTGCCGAGATGAAGGCCAAAGGTATTGATGTCAGCATTGAGGATGTGTTGAAGAATCTTCAGGAAAGGGATTATATTGATTCACACAGGGAGACATCACCTCTTACACAGGCGGCAGATGCTATTGTACTTGATAATTCGGATATGACTCCCCAGGAGCAGATGGAATGGCTCAAGGAATTATTGTCCAAAAGATTCGGATGTTAGATATGTTGACAGTTGATATAGACGGAAATTCAGGATTCTGTGCAGGTGTTATCAGCGCAATCGGAAAGGCTGAAGAGTTCCTGAATGCGGAACAAAAAGGTAAACGCAGATTGTATTCGTTAGGCTCGATAGTACATAATGATGCAGAGTTGTCGAGGCTGATGGATAAAGGGTTGGTTACTATCGATAAGGAGGATTTGCACGAGATGGTCGATGCCGCTGGTGAGACTTTGCTGATTAGGGCACACGGTGAACCTCCGCAGACATATAAATTGGCGGAAAATCTCGGTTTCGAAGTGATTGACTGTACTTGTCCTGTAGTCCTGCGTCTTCAAAGAAGCATCAAGGATGCTTATAAAGCCTATGGAGCAGACGGGCAGATAATCATTTTTGGAAAGCCCGGCCACGCTGAAGTACTTGGCCTTATGGGGCAGACAGACGAGTCTGCAATTGTGGTAGAGAATCTGAATATGCTTGAAACTGCGCTCTCCGACGGGACTATCAAGCCGGAACTTCATACCGAAGTATTCAGCCAGACAACCAAGAGTCCGTCCGAGTATGCTGAACTTTGTGCCAGACTTGAAGAGGTTATACAGGACCTGAATGTACACGATACTATCTGTCGCCAGGTTGCGACAAGACATCAGAAACTTGAAAAGTTTGCTGTTGAACACGATATTATCATTTTTGTTTCAGGCAAGGCAAGTTCAAACGGGAAGGTTCTTTGTGATTTGTGTAAGTCGGTCAATATCAGGACTTATCATATAGACTCACCTGATGAAATCAAACGGGCTTGGTTCAGGCCAGATGATTGCGTAGGTGTGTGCGGAGCTACTTCTACGCCGAAATGGCTTCTGGAGCAGACTGCTGCGTCTGTTCTGGAACTCAACAATCTGATTGCTGCTGATTGATTTTCCTGATTCATATTGTGAGCACTCGCTTCTTATTAGGGATTTTTGACTTTATTTGGCAGTTCGCAGACAATTTTATAATTTTGCAGCCGGATTGGGCGATTCCGCCTATACCGTTGATTTTCGGATTATTTATAAACTTATTTTAAATATGGCAACAACAGCTGATTTCAAAAACGGACTTTACATTGACTACAATGGAAAACCTTGTTCAATCGTATGGTTCCAGCACGTAAAACCAGGTAAAGGTCCTGCTTTTGTAAAGACTAAACTCCGCAACCTTGAGAATGGTCGTATTCTTGAGAATACTTTCACCGCAGGTGCAAAGATCGAGACTATCAATGTTGAGAGAAGGCCTTACCAGTTCCTTTACAAGGACGAGGACGGTTTCAACTTTATGCACGAGGAGACTTTCGAGCAGATCCATCTTGATGAGGACCTTGTTGAAAATGCAGACCTTATGAAAGAGGGTCAGCACGTTGAGATGATGTTCCTTGCTGACGAGGAGAGATGTCTTACTTGTGAGCTTCCGACATACGTTGAACTCGAGGTTACCTACACAGAGCCAGCGGTAAAAGGTGATACAGCTTCTACAAGTGCTCTTAAAGAGGTTACTCTTGAGACAGGAGCAATTATTATGGCTCCTCTTTTCATCAACCAGGGCGAGAAAATCCGTGTCAATACAACTGACCGTAGCTACGGTGAGCGTGTGAAATAATCAACTGACAACGGAATCAAAATAAAAAAGCTGACTTTAATGAAAGTGAAAGTCAGCTTTTTTTATTGTCATTATTCTGATAATCGCGGGTTATTTCTGACGTAGGAATACCTGGACAGGGCAACCCTTGAAATCAAATTTATCACGCAGTTTGTTTTCGAGGAAACGTTTGTATGGCTCGCGGATATACTGCGGAAGATTGCAGAAAAACGCGAATGACGGACTTCTTGTTGGAAGTTGCGTAATGTATTTGATTTTTATATATTTTCCTTTCCAGGCCGGAGGTGGGTAGTTTTCTATCTCAGGAAGCATCTCCTCATTGATCTTTGATGTGGATATCTTCTTTGAATAGTTTGCATATACCATCTCTGCAGCCTCCAGAACATCCATAATTCTCTGCTTGTTGATGACAGATGTGAAGATAATCGGAATATCGTTGAACGGAGCAAGACGGGCTTTAATAGCCTCTACATACTCTTTCATTGTATTGCTGTCCTTTTCTATCGTATCCCATTTGTTCACGACAATCACGCAACCTTTCTTGTTCCTTTGTATGAGGTTGAAAATGCTCAGGTCTTGAGATTCTATGCCGGTCTGTGCATCCACCATAAGTATGCAGACATCAGAGTGTTCTATAGCTCTGATTGAGCGCATTACGGAGTAGAATTCCAAATCCTCGTGCACTTTCGACTTTTTTCTCATACCTGCGGTATCCACAAGCATAAAGTTGTGTCCGAACTTGTTGTAGAGAGTTGCGATTGAATCTCTTGTCGTACCGGCTACAGGTGTTACAATGTTTCTTTCCTTGCCCAAAAGAGCGTTCGTCATCGATGATTTTCCCACATTTGGTTTGCCGACAATTGTAAAGTGCGGCAAATCAGGAAATTCGTCTTTGTCTGGATCTTCTGCAGGAAGATGCTTTACGATTTCATCGAGAAGGTCTCCGGTTCCTCCGCCGTTTGCTGCGGATATACTGAAAATCTCTCCCAGTCCCAACGAGTAGAACTGGTATGCGTCAAACATCTTTGCTCCGGAATCAACTTTGTTCACAGCCAGTACGACAGGCTTGCCGCTGCGTCTGAGAATATCTGCAATCTCCTCGTCATAGTCGGTTATTCCTGTACTGGCTTCTACCATAAATAGTACGACAGAAGCTTCTTCTATTGCCAGGACTACTTGTTTGCGGATTTCATCCTCGAATACATCATCCGAGTTGGATGTATATCCTCCGGTATCCACTACGGAAAATTCGGTTCCGCACCATTCACATTTGCCGTAATGCCTGTCACGGGTTACTCCGGCAGTCTCGTCGACAATGGCCTGACGCATTCCAACGAGTCGGTTAAATAGGGTGGACTTTCCTACGTTAGGTCTGCCCACGATAGCTAAAAGGCTCATAATTAATCGTTATAATCACCTTTCGGTGGTTTCACATACCGCCTCACGACGGTTTCTTATTATCATTATAATCCGCAGGAAAGGCAATCGCCACATCCGGAAGGGTCACACCCGGGTGCCTGCTTCTTCTTTCTCCACATCTTGATTTCCGCCTCTTTGGCGCACACTATGCCTCTTTTTCTCATTTCCTTGTTCTTTTCAATTTCAGTTTCCGGGAATTGTCCGTTTTTTCTGAAAATGATATTGAAACAAAGTCCGAATACGCACAGCGCCACAAGAATTACGGCAGCAATGAGAATCTTCATATCAGTATAATCAGTTTATGAAATTCGGGCTGATAGGCTCGTAGTTATATACCTTTCCGATAATATCGGCAAAAGTATCGGTCATAGTAAGGACGGTGATTTTGCTCTTGTCCTTTTCAGGGTCTGTACTCAATGGAATTGTATCTGATACGATTACCTCTTCAAGAGCTGATTCAGCAATTCTTTCGTAAGCTGGGCCTGAGAATACAGCGTGGGTAGCACAGGCTCTTACACTCCTTGCTCCCATCTCTTTCAGTACATTGGCTGCCTTTGTCAGGGTTCCGGCCGTATCAATCATATCGTCCACAATGATTACGTTCTTGTCCTCTACATCGCCAATAGCAGTGATAGAACCGACAACATTCGCTCTTTCACGTGATTTGTGGCAGATGATTACAGGGCACTGAAGGTATCTTGCATAGGCGTTTGCTCTTTTGGCACCTCCCATATCAGGAGCAGCGATTGCAAGATTATCGATGTTGAGTTTCTTCAGATAAGGAAGGAACACAGAACTTGCATATATATGGTCTACCGGGAAGTCGAAGAATCCCTGGATCTGGTCAGCGTGAAGGTCGCAAGTCATCACTCTGTCACAACCTGCAGCGTGAAGTATATTTGCCACGAGTTTTGCTCCGATAGAGACTCTTGGTTTGTCTTTGCGGTCTTGCCTTGCCCATCCGAAATATGGCATTACAGCAATTACAGTGTGTGCTGAAGCCCTTTTGGCTGCATCAATCATAAGGAGCAGTTCAAACAAGTTCTCAACAGGTGGGAAAGTTGACTGTACGATGAAGACAGTCGCTCCTCTGACGCTTTCGTTGAATGATGGTTGAAACTCGCCGTCACTGAAAGTTAGTACGTCGGATGCTCCGAGTTCGATGTTCATCGCCTTGGCGACTTTAATTGCGAAGTCTTTTGAGGCTCTGCAAGTGAAAAGCTTGATTTTGTGTTCGTTGTGCATTGTATCTGAGATGTTGGTTGTCTTATTCGATGGTTTCAAGTACTGACTCTATGTAGTTGAGGATTTCATCTCTTCCCGTTCCGTTTTCAGATGAGCTTACAAAAACAGGCGGCAGTTCTTCCCAGTATTCCAGTATCTGCTGCTTGTTTGCCTCTATCCGTTTTGCCAGTGCTTCCGGACCGCTTTTGTCTGCTTTTGTGAATATGATTGCAAAAGGGATGTTGCTTTGCCCGAGTTCAATGAGGAAGTCCATATCAATCTTTCCTATCTCGTGTCTCGAATCAATGAGGACGAACAGCATAGTCATCTCTTGAGACAGGTTGAGATAGTTGCGTATTACCTGCTCAAGTTTCTGTTTTCCTGTAGCGGAGATTTTAGCATAACCATATCCGGGCAAGTCAACAAGATACCATTGGCGGTTGATGAGGAAATGATTGACCAAACGGGTCTTTCCTGGTTTGGACGAAGTCAGTGCCAGTTTCTTGTTGTTGCACAGCATATTGATGAGGGACGATTTGCCAACATTTGATCTGCCGATAAACGCAAATTCTGGAAATTTCTGTTTCGGCTTTTCGGAAATTCGGGTACTGCTGCCGGCAAAAAGAGCTTCTGTAATCTTCATAAGTTGTCAGTGTAAATGAAACCAGCTTCTAAACGGACGCAAAGATATTAATTTTTATCATAATAATGGTTGGGATGTGAGAAAAATTGCTAATTTTGTAGATGTCTCGTTTAGAGATGAAACCGAATCTACTCAACTTCCGTAAAAGCGGAAGATAGTGATATGCGAGGGCCTGGTCCCCGTCCGTAATAGACCAAGAAACAGATTTTCAGAGGGTTGTTTGATGTCTTAAACGGATGCCCGTATCTTGCTCTTGTACGATTTCTAATGGAGAGATGGGCTGTGGGCATAAGTTTCGCAAGTGTGGCACAGATCTTCAAGTGTTATATGATATCTTCACTTGCGGAACTTGGGAAAAGTATATTTTTATGAAACGTGAATATATCGATCTCTTCGACTTCCAGACCAAGATGAAAGAAAGCCTGGAAGGTCTGTTCCCGTCACGTTTCTGGCTCAGGGCAGAGGTAAGCGCATTGAAGGCACGCCCGGGAGGCCATTGTTATCTGGAACTCTCGCAAAGCAGCGATAAGGGGCTTGTGGCGAAAGCGTCAGCAGTTATATGGGCCTCAAAGTACAGATTTATCGCTCCGTATTTCGAAACAGTGACAGGTTCTCCTCTTTGTGAAGGGATGACACTTCTTGTATATGTTCAGGTCAATTACAGTCAGCTTTACGGTTTTACACTTGTCGTTGATGATATTGATCCGGAGTTTTCTTTGGGCCAGAAGGAAATGGAAAAGCAGCAGACTATTGCCAGGCTGGTTTCCGAGGGGCTTATGGATATGCAGAAGAGGCTGCATTTGCCTGAACTTCCTTACCATCTTGCCGTTATTTCGGCAGAAGATGCAGCAGGTTATCGCGATTTCGTGCGCCATCTGAGTGAAAATCCTTATGGTTTTACATATGACATAGAACTTTATCCGGCTCTTATGCAGGGGGCAGGATGTCCGGATTCGATAGTGGCGGCTCTTGATTGTGTTATGCAATCCGGCAAGGCATACGATGTGGTTCTTATTTTGCGTGGAGGCGGTTCTAAGCTTGATCTGGCGGCTTATGACGATTACGGACTTGCTTCGTTCATTGCCCGTTTTCCTTTGCCTGTAATGACTGCTGTCGGGCACGATCAGGACTATCATATATGTGATATGGTAGCGAATACATTTGTGAAGACTCCTACTGCATTGGCTGATGCTTTGGTTGCAATGTATGAGGATGCTGATGCTGCCGTTTCATCTTTAGCTACGCGTATTAGGATGGCTTTCAACGGACGGATTGTCTCAGCTTTAGGTGAATTGTCGCTTCTGAATTCAAGAATAAAGGGCGGTTGTGCCCTGTGGGTTTCACGGATGGAGTCCGAGGTGGAATTGTTGAATGCCAGAATTTCAGCGGCTGACCCTTCAAGGATAATGGAGAGGGGATTTGCACTTGTTGTGGGGCCGGATGGCACGATTATGAAAAATCTTTCATCGGTGTCCGAAGGTGATAATGTATCTGTCAGATTTTCGGACGGTACGATGATGTGTAATGTTGAAAAAATTGAAACGAATTAAACATAAACATAATGGGTACTAAGAAGGATAAATTCGATTATTTGTCTGCTGTCGCAGAGCTTGAGGCCATAGCTGCAAAGGTTGAGGATCCGAAAACTCCGGTCGATGATATGGAGAAATGTATAAGGCGATCTGTGGAACTTGTCGGGGCCTGCAGGGCATATCTGCGCGGTGTCCGTGAGAAGGTGGATGCTATAGACAGCGATTTGTCATAATCGGTTCTCTTTAAGGTAATAACTCAAAACTAATATTTGTCAGGATATGTGCGCAAACGCAAAAAAGAATATCAAGATGATTTATGATACGGATGAATGGCTTATGCCTTTCAAGGATGTCGTGGACCAAAGACATAGCGAGATACTCCGTCAGAAAGAAAGGTTTGCAGGATGCGGAATGTTGTCGGATGTTGTCAATAATCATATATATTATGGTATGCATCACGATGGTAACGGTCATTGGGTGTTCAGAGAATGGTCACCAAATGCCAACAAGATATACTTGATTGGAGATTTTAACAACTGGAAACGTTCTGAAGCCTATTCTTTGAAGCCAGTTGGTAACGGTAACTGGGAGATTGTTCTTGACGATATGTTTCTCTGTCACGGAACTCTTTACAAGTTGTATATAGAGTGGCCTGGCGGAGGAGGAGAGAGGATACCGGCATATACGACAAGGGCTGTTCAGGATCCGGTCTCCAAACAGTTCTGTGCCCAAATCTGGGACCCTGACAAACCGTACAAATGGCGCCATAAGAAACCTGGCAAGCGTCCCAATCCTCTTATCTACGAATGTCATATAGGAATGGCGACCGAGCGTGAAGGAGTAGGAACCTTTGAAGAGTTCCGTAAGACTGTTCTTCCGCAAGTTGCTGATTTGGGCTATGATACCATTCAGATTATGGCTCTGCAGGAGCATCCGTATTATGGCTCTTTCGGCTATCAGGTTTCCAATTTCTTTGCATTGAGTTCGAGATTCGGTACTCCTGAGGAGTTCAAGGCTTTGGTTGACGAAGCCCACGGTCTGGGAATAGCCGTAGTGATGGATATAGTTCATTCTCACTCTGTTGACAATGAGGCAGAGGGACTTGGCCGGTTTGATGGTAAAGAAGACCTTTATTTTTACAGCGGACCTCAGGGACATCATCCGGCCTGGGGGTCCAGGTGTTTTGACTATGGCAAGGATGAGACTAAATATTTCCTCTTGTCAAATTGTAAATACTGGATGGAGGAGTACCATATAGACGGATTCAGGTTTGACGGTGTGACAAGTATGCTTTATTGGAATCACGGTCTTGGAAAGGATTTTGTCGGTTATGAGAATTATTTCAACTCCGGTGTAGATACTAATGCTGTTGTTTATCTGGGGCTTGCGAATATTCTTATTCACGAATTGAACCGGGATGCTTTTACGATTGCTGAGGATGTGAGCGGTATGCCCGGACTTGCCGCGCCGTTTGAGTGCGGAGGTATAGGCTTTGATTTCCGTATGAGTATGGGTGTCGCAGACAATTGGATCAAATGGATAAAGGAACTGTCCGATGACAATTGGAGTATGGGCGAGATGTGGTGGCAGCTTACCAACAAGCGCGCTGATGAAAAGACAATAAGTTATGCCGAATGTCACGACCAGGCTATGGTGGGAGACAAGACTATAGCATTCCGTCTGATGGATGCCGAAATGTATACTTCGATGAACAAGGAATCGCAGTCTCCAGTTGTGGACAGAGGTATAGCTCTTCACAAGATGATTCGCCTTGTTACAATGGCTACATCAGGTAACGGTTACTTGAATTTTATGGGTAACGAATTCGGCCATCCAGAGTGGATTGATTTCCCTCGTGAAGGAAACGGATGGTCGTATAAATATGCCAGGAGACAATGGTCTCTTGCAGAGCCGGACTATCTCAGATACCGCTATTTGAGAAATTTTGACAAGGCAATGATTGCGTTGGAGCGCGCTGAGGGCTTTTTGGCTGAAAAACCGGAACTTATGGTGCAGGATGAAGAGAAAAAAATATTGATATTCAAAAGAAAATGCTGTATCTTCGCGCTCAATTTTAACCCCACTTCTTCGTTTGCCGACTATGGCTTTTCAGCTCCGGGAGGCAGATATGAAGATGTTCTTGATACAGACAGAAACGAATTTGACGGATTCTCCAGGGTAAAGGCTGGCGAGATACATTTTACTATGCCTGAAAAATCCCCGAATGGCAGTGGTAAATACGACTCTACGTTGTACCTCTACCTTCCTTGCAGGTGTGCAGTTGTTTTAAAGAAATTGGATTGAACATAACCTAAATTATTATTTAAATATGGCTTTTCTAAAATTCAACAAGTCCGAACTTGTTAACCTAGAGTATTCACTCAAGCGTGAAATCATCGAGGCTAACAAGACCGGCGCCTGTTGCAACACGTCAATTGTGACTTGTAACACCAGGCGTTATCACGGGCTGTTGGCTGTTCCGGTGGCGGAATTCGGAGGAGGGAAGTATATGTTGCTTTCTTCTCTTGATGAAAGTCTGATTCTGGGCGGCAAACAGTTTAACCTTGGCATTCATTGCTACGGTGACACTTATGAGCCTCGCGGGCATAAGTATATCGTGGATTTCGATGCTTTCCCGGTGCCGATGCTGACATACAAGGTCGGAGGTATCCTATTTACCAAGACTATCCAGATGGCCCCAGACAATGACCAGTTGCTGATCAGATATGAACTGCTTGAGGCTCCTTCTGCTGTGTCGCTGACTCTCAAGCCATTCCTTGCGTTCAGGAGCGTACATTCCCTGACAAGTCAGAATTCCCAGGCCTATACAGGTTATGAGAATATCGACGGAGGCGTCTCATTCCGCTTGTATGATGGGTTTCCGGATTTGAATATGCAGCTTTCCGGTAAATCATCTTTCAAATACCAGCCATATTGGTACAACGGAATAACTTACTCAGACGAGTACCGTCGCGGTTTTGACTGTCGTGAAGACCTTTTTGTTCCAGGCTCGTTCATCACGGAACTGAAGCCGGGTGAATCAGTTGTCTTTTCGGCTTCTGTAGATGAGGTTTCCACGAAGGCTCTTAAGAAGAAATTTACAGATTGCCTCAAGAAGAGGTATGATGTTCATTCATATCACGACTTGCTTGTTCATAATGCTGATTTGCTCAAGTGTGAGGTTAATGGCAGAGAGCGTATAAATGCCGGATACTCGTGGCTTGAGACCGGTTTGTTGAGGGAGACAATTGTGGCACTTCCAGGTCTTACTCTTTATGCAAATGGCAGCAAGGCAGAATTCGAGAAAATTCTCGATACCTTGATAGCTGACGAGCAGGAGAGACTTTTCAGGCGCACTACACAGGTGGAATCACCTCTGAGACTTACGGATACCATTCAGCAGTATATCCATTTCGGAGCAAATGAGAAGAACGTATGGAAGAAGTACGGTGAGACTCTCAAGGGGATAATCGAAAGTTATGCTCCGGGTTGCAGGAAAGAAGTGACTTTGCATCCTAACGGACTTCTTTGGGCCCAGAAAGATGGGGTAGCTTTGTCCTGGATGAATGCTTATGTTCACGGACGCCCTGTTACTGAAAGAGCCGGATATCAGGTGGAAACCAATGCTTTCTGGTACAATGCACTTTGCTTTGCAATAGAGATGGAGGGCAAGTACGGAGCAAAACGAAACAACGCCTTTGTGGAGAAGTGGACCCGTGTCCGCGATTTGGTCAAGGCTAATTTCCAACCGACATTCTGGAAGCCTGAGTGGGGCTATCTTGCCGATTATGTTGGCAATGGCCCGGTTGACGATGCTGTAAGACCGAATCAGCTGTTTGCTGTATGTCTTGATTATATCGCTGTGGATGAGGAAGTTGTAGCTGAGGTTGTGATGAGGATAAATGACGAACTTCTTACAAAGAGGGGAATCAGGACATTGTCTCCACGTAACGAAGCTTACAGAGGCGTTTACGAAGGCTCTCAGATTGACAGGGATTTGGCATATCATCAGGGATGCGCATTCCCGGCACTTCTTGCCCCGTATATCGACATAAATTTCAAAATGATGGGCAAGACTTTCTACAAGAGGGCTGAATATCTGACAGAAGGATTCTATCAGGATGTGAATAAACACGGTGTAGGACTCTTCTCCGAGCTTTATGACGGAGATCCGCCTCACGAGCCTCACGGTGCCATTTCTTGTGCCTGCAGCACTTCTGCATTATTGAGAATAGATTATATTATGAACCAATATAAGGAGGAGAAGTAATGAAAGTTCTGATGTTCGGATGGGAGTTCCCTCCTCATATTGCAGGAGGTTTGGGAACCGCTTGCTATGGTATGACCAAAGGACTTGCCTATAATAATGTTGATGTCATTTTCGTTATGCCGTCAGCCTCAGGTGACGAGGACCAGTCAGCAGTGAAGATAATCAATGCCAGTGATGTGGCTATCGATACTGTTTCTGCTACTGTCGACGAGTTTCTTGGAAAGGTGCAGTTCGTGCATATCGGAACCAATATGGTGCCTTATGTAGATCCTCAGGATTTCACAAAGATTGTTGAAGAAGAGAGGAAGCGTCAGGTCAAAGGTTTTCGTGTGCAGTATGGTCAGAAATACAAGTTCTCTGGAAAATATGGCGCGAATCTGATGGAAGAAGTTGCTCGCTATGCTATGGTCGGAGCAACAATAGCTCTTCAGCACAAGGATGAGTTCGATGTGATTCACGCTCACGACTGGCTCACATACCTTGCGGGTGTAGCAGCCAAACAGTTGACAGGAAAACCGCTGGTAGTTCATATGCACGCTACGTCATATGATAGGGCCAGTGACGATCAGGTAGATACCCGTGTGGTAGATATCGAGACCAAAGGTATGATGGCAGCTGACAAAGTTATGGCTGTAAGTGAACTGACAAGAAATATCTGCATCAACCGTTACGGAATAGATCCTTCTAAGGTTGTTGCTGTTCATAATGCCGTGGATTTCAGTGGTAGGGAGAAGATTCAGGTCGAAAGGAATGTCAAAGACAAGGTTGTTACTTTCCTTGGACGTGTAACCTATCAGAAAGGTCCTGAGTATTTCATTGAGGCTGCTGCAAAAGTGCTCAAGAGATGCAATAATGTTCGTTTCGTTATGGCAGGAAGCGGTGATATGCTTAACAGGTGTATCCATCACGTTGCCAGACTTGGAATATCAGACAGGTTCCACTTTACGGGATTCCTCCGCGGTATGGAGGTGCATAAGATGTTTGCACTTTCTGATGTCTATGTAATGCCTTCTATATCAGAGCCTTTCGGAATTTCACCTCTGGAGGCGATGCAAACCAACGTACCTTCGATTATATCCAAGCAGTCCGGTTGTGCAGAGATTCTCAAATATGCGCTTAAGGTGGATTTTTGGGATGTTGATGCTATGGCAGACGCCATTTACGGACTTCTGAATTATCCGGCTATTGCCAACCTCGCATCCCGTTGCGGTTACGATGAGGTTAACAGTATCAAATGGAACGATGTCGCAGCCAAAATCAAAGGTATTTATCAGGAAGTAATTGATAACAATAATAATAAATAATCACATAGTATGAAAAAGAGTTTATGTCTGTATTTTCAGGTGCATCAGCCGGCAAGATTGAGATTGTACAGATTTTTCGACATAGGTAAGGATTCCCACTATTATGATGATTTCGCCAACAGGACCATCCTCAGGAGAGTAGCTCAGAAATGCTATCTTCCTATGAATGCTCTTCTTCTCGACGCTATCAACGAGCATAAAGGTGAATTTAAAGTGGCGTTTTCCATTTCCGGAACTATCCTTGAGCAGTTTGACAGATATGCTCCGGAAGTGATAGAAAGTTTCCGCAAACTTGCAGCTACTGGTTGTGTGGAGTTCCTTTCTGAAACCTATTACCATACTCTTGCATCTTTGGCATCGGAGTCAGAGTTCAAGCAGCAGGTGCTGAAGCATAAGGCCGCTATCGAACATTACTTCGGAGTGACTCCTACAGCCTTCCGTAACACTGAACTTATTTATTCGGATGCCATCGGACAAATGGTCCACGAAATGGGATTCAAGACTATGCTCACCGAAGGAGCCAAACACGTTCTCGGATGGAAGAGTCCAAACTTTGTATATAGTTGTGCGCAGGCATCAAGTCTTAAGCTTCTGCTCAAGAATTCATCTTTGAGTGATGATATTGCATTCCGCTTCTCTGACAAGAGTTGGCAGGATTGGCCTCTTACCGCAGATAAATATCTTTCGTGGATAAAGTCTGCAGCTCAAACAGATGATATTATCAACCTGTTTATGGATTATGAGACTTTCGGAGAGCACCAGAAGGCCCAGAGCGGTATTTTCGATTTTATGAAATTCCTTCCTAAAACTGTCATAGCTGACGGAGAGTTTGAATTTGTTACTCCGTCGATGGCAACTAAAAAGCATAAGCCAGTTGCTGAACTTGACGTTCCGGATCCGATTTCTTGGGCAGACGAAGAGCGTGACCTAACGGCTTGGCTTGGTAACGAACTTCAGAATGAGGCATTCTCAAAGCTTTATCAGCAGACCGAGAAGCTTGCTCTGATTAATGATGAGGCTCTTTGGTCTGATTTCGGACACCTTCAGGAAAGTGACCACTTCTATTATATGTGTACCAAGTTCTTCTCGGATGGGGCGGTACACAAGTATTTCAACCCGTATGATACTCCTTATGAGGCATTTATCAACTATATGAATGTCTTGAGTGATTTTATTTTGCGTGTTGATGATGCAATTTCGGTTTCTGATGTTAACTTTGCGTCAGCAAAAGAGGAAACACCGGTAAAGAAGGCTCCGGCCAAAAAGACAACTGTCAGAAAGACAGCATCAAAGAAGTCTGCAGAGGCAGAGGATAAGCCTGAGAAGAAACCGGCTGCCAGGAAGACTGCAGCAAAGAAGACTGCATCCAGGAAGACCACGGCTAAAAAGAGTGAATAGTTGAGGTTGAATTCCCGCTTTGCGGATAGTAGTTGAAATATTTTCCCCGGACGGAGCTTTTTTGGCTGTGGCCGGGGTAACTTAAGTTAAATTTAGTTATAACAAATGGTTAAAGAACAAATCAAACCGGACTACCTGTTCGAAGTCAGTTGGGAAGTCTGTAACAAAGTCGGCGGTATATACACCGTGATTGCGACCAAGTCACTCTATCTCAGCAGTGAGTTCAACAGAAACCACATTATGGTCGGTCCGGATGTATGGATGGATACGGAGACAAACCCGGATTTCATCGAAGATCCGCTTCTATACAGCGTCTGGAGGCTTCACGCGGCTTCAGAAGGACTCCGTGTAAGAATCGGAAGATGGAACGTCCCCGGCAAACCAACTGCCATTCTTGTTGATTTTAAGCAATTTCTGACCCGTCAGAATGAGATTCTGACACAATGCTGGAAAGACTTTGGTGTAGATTCCCTGACAGGTAACTGGGATTACAGGGAGTCGGCTCTTTTCGGATACGCTGCCGGAAGAGTGATAGAGAGTTTCTATCGTTATAATCTTGATTCTTCAGTAAACGTTGTCGCTCAGTTCCACGAGTGGATGACAGGAGCAGGTCTGCTATATCTCAAATCGGCAAAAGTACCCGTAGCTACAGTATTTACTACTCACGCTACTGTGATTGGTCGTTGCATCGCCGGCAACAATCTCCCTCTTTATGACAATATGAATCAGTACGACGCTGACAGTATGGCTCAGCGTTTCAATGTTATAGCAAGACATTCCCTTGAGAAGAAGTCTGCTCAGTATTGTGACATATTTACGACAGTGAGCGATATTACGGCTCAGGAATGCCGTCAGTTCCTCGGCAGGGAAGTTGACGTTGTGACTCCTAATGGTTTTGAGCCGAGTTTTACTCCGGCATCAGATCAGGAATACGAACAGGTGCGTGCAGATGCCAGGAAAAAGCTATTGACAGTCGCAGCTGCTATGAGCGGTGAGCAAATTCCTGAAAATGCGGTACTGGTAGGTATCGGAGGACGGTATGAGTGGAAAAACAAAGGCATTGATGTCTTTGTAGATGCTTTGGATAAAATTAACCATACCGATTTTCAAGGTAAATGTGTCCACGCATTTATTATGATTCCTTCCGGACATAACGGCCCTGACAAACAGCTTGTTTCCAAACTCGCAGGCCATCCTTCGGATTATGTAACGAGGACTTCTCATTATTTGATGAATCCTGAGTATGATTCGGTTCTCAGACGTCTGAACGACCTCAATTTCAATAATGCAGCGGGTGATAAGGTTAAAGTTTATTTCATACCTTCGTATCTCAACGGAAATGACGGTGTGTTCAATATGACTTATTACCAGCTTCTTTCCGGTCTGGATCTTACACTTTTCCCATCATACTATGAACCTTGGGGATATACTCCACTTGAAAGTCTTGCTTTCAGAGTCCCTACTCTGACTACCAGTCTTGCAGGTTTCGGACTTTGGGTAAGGACTCACTATAAAGGAGAGCACCCGGGAATAGATGTGATCGACCGTAACGACTCCAACTATTTCGATGTGGTTGACGGTGTTGCCAACCGTGTTATGGAGATAGCTTCTTTGCGTAAGGATGTGAGAAAGACGTATATGCAGAATGCAAAGGATGTTTCTGAAATAGCTCTTTGGGAAAACAATATAATATATTATAAGGAAGCTTATTCAAAGGCTTTGGAAAAAATAATATCTGTCAAAGGATTATATCCGTCGGCAAAGAATGATAAAAATATGGAATATAGAAAATTTGAAGTAAATCAACCTACTTGGAACAGCGTGTTTGTTTCACGCCATCTTCCGGAAAGTCTAAAAGATCTTGAAATATTGTCCAAGAACCTTTGGTGGTGCTGGAACGAGTCTGCCAAGAATCTTTTCGAGTCTGTGGATCCTCAGGCTTGGGAGGCATCAGGCAAAAATCCTATCGCTATGCTTGACAGAGTGAGCCTCAAGAGGTATCAGAAACTTGAGAAGGATAGTCAGTTCCTGGCAGATCTTAAGGCTGTTACAGATGAGTTTAACGAGTATATGGCTCTCAAGGCACAGAGGACAAACCCTTCAGTTGCATATTTCTGTATGGAGTATGGTCTGGATACATCTCTCAAGATATATTCAGGTGGTCTGGGTATCCTTGCCGGTGACTACATCAAGGAGACATCAGATATGAACACCAATCTCGTGGCTGTAGGTCTTCTTTACAGATACGGATATTTCAATCAGAAACTGACCTCACAGGGTGAGCAGGTAGCTGAGGATGTCGCTCAGGATTTTATGAAGATTCCGGCTACACCTGTTCGTGATGATAATGGCAACTGGATGACTATCAGTGTAGCATTCCCTGGAAGAACTCTCAATGCAAGACTTTGGAGAGTGGATGTTGGACGTACGGAACTTTATCTGCTTGATACTGATATTCCTGACAATCTTCCGGAGGACAGATCTGTTACATACAACCTTTATGGTGGAGACTGGGAGAATCGTCTGAAGCAGGAACTCCTCCTTGGTGTCGGTGGTATCCGTGCACTGCGCAAACTCGGTTTCAATCCGCAGGTTTATCATTGCAATGAGGGTCACGCGGCATTTATCGGTCTGGAAAGACTCCGTGAACTTATCTCAGAGCAGAACCTTGATTTCCAGGAGGCTCTTGAGGTGGTAAGGGCTTCGTCATTGTTTACTACTCATACACCTGTTCCGGCAGGACACGATGCGTTCGATGAGGGACTTCTCCGCAAATATATAGGACACTATCCTCAGAGATTGAAGATTGATTGGGAGACAATGATGGGACTCGGTAAGAATAATGGTGCTGATGTGAATGAAAAATTCTCAATGAGTATCCTTGCCGCTAATATCTCTCAGGAGGTCAATGGAGTATCTTGGTTGCACGGTGAAGTGAGCCGTGAAATTCTCGGTCATATGTGGCCAGGTTATCTGCCTGAGGAACTGCACGTAAGTTATGTAACTAATGGAGTTCATTATCCGACCTGGACAGCACCGGAGTGGAAGGAAGTTCACGCTAAGGTGTTTGGTGAGGAGTTCAAGACACATCATTACGACAAGTCTTGCTTCGATGGTATTTACAAGGTGTCAGATGAAGAGGTATGGTCAATAAGGACAACTCTCCGAAAGAGACTTATCGATGAAGTTAAAAGAAGATTGTCGGATCCTTCAGCATCCAACCATTATTCTCCTCGTCAGGTCGTACGTATAAAGGAAACGCTTCGTGATGATGTACTCACAATCGGTTTTGCAAGACGTTTTGCAACTTATAAGAGAGCGCATCTGCTGTTCCGTGATCTTGACAGACTTGACCAGATTGTGAATGACCCTAAACAGCCGGTACAGTTCCTGTTTGCCGGAAAGGCTCACCCTGCAGATAAGGCCGGACAGGATCTTATAAGGATGATTGTTGACATTTCAAAGCAGGACAGATTCATCGGAAAGATTGTTTTCGTACCTAATTACGATATTACTGTAGCTAAGTATCTTGTTCAGGGTGTCGATGTATGGATGAATAACCCTACACGTCCTCTTGAGGCTTCAGGTACATCTGGAGAGAAGGCTGCAATGAATGGTGTAATGCATTTCTCGGTTCTTGACGGATGGTGGGTCGAGGGTTACAAGAAAGGTGCAGGATGGGCTCTTCCTATGGAAAGGACATACGATGACCAAAACTATCAGGACGAGCTTGATGCTGCAACTATTTACAACATCATCGAAAACGAAATCGCTCCAATCTTCTACAACAAGAGCCTTTCAACCGGACGCTCTACAGACTGGATTGAGTATATCAAGAATACTGTATCTATGGTTGCCTGCAACTTCACTACCAACCGTATGTTGACAGATTACATAAATCAGTATTATGTACCTCAGTCTCACCGATATGACGGAATCGTAGCTGACGATTTTGCTGAGGCACGCGAGATTGCAGCTTGGAAGAAAAAACTTCGTCGCGAATGGAATAATGTTGAGGTGGTTTCTGCCAAGATGCCGAACAGCAACAGTGATGTTGCCCTTGGAAATGACTATAAGGCAGAGGTAGTTCTCAATATAGGAAACCTCAATCCTGAGGAAATTGGAGTGGAGGTACTTTTCGCATCTGCGGACAATAAGGGCAAACTCCATATTCAGGAGAGATATGAGTTCACTCCTGTAGAGTCAGAGAACGGACAGGCTAAATACGTAGCGACAATCAACCCTGACAGGTCAGGTCTGTATCAGGTGGCAGGCAGAATTTTTGCAAAGAATGCCAAATTGCCTCACAGACAAGACTTTGAGTTGGTAAGATGGTTGTAGCAACCGGCTTTTTTGACGGTGTCCACATAGGACACCGTCTTGTAATAGAGCAGCTTGTCAAGGCTGCAGCGGTGCGTGGGGATGAAAGTATGGTCATCACTTTTTGGCCTCATCCCCGTAACGTACTGCAACTTGAGGCTCGCTCCTTGAGACTGCTGACTACATTGGACGAGAAAAAGGATATGCTGATGTCTTTGGGTGTGAATCACGTTGAGGTTCTGCCTTTTACTAAAGAGTTCAGCAGGCTTACAATGGAGCAGTATCTCCGCGATGTGTTATGCGGAAGATTCGGCGCCAAGGCATTGTTGCTTGGTTACGACAACCGGATGGGTTCGGATGCTTTAGAGAGTGAGGATGTGGAGCGTGTCGCTGAACGTCTGTCTCTGGAAGTTATCAGGACAGGAATGATACCGTCCACGACAGGTGTGGCAGTAAGTTCAACGAAAATCCGTGACTGCATATCTCAGGGAGACATTGAGGCTGCCGAAGCTATGCTTGGTTATCGTTATTCGCTCAAGGGGGTAGTTGTAGAGGGTAATCGTCTGGGTAGAACTATCGGTTTTCCTACTGCAAATATGCAGTTGTATGAACCATTGAAACTTGTGCCCGGTAATGGCGTATATTTTGTAGAGGTCCATACTCTCGGACGGACATTCAAGGGAATGTGCAACATAGGGTGCAGACCTACTTTGGGTGAAGGTAAGGCCAGGACAATAGAAACTAATATATTCGGTTTTGACGAGGATATATACGGACTGGATCTTGAACTGACCTTTGTAGCCAAGATTCGGGATGAGGTGTGTTTCTCGTCTTTGAGTGACTTGTCGTCTCAGTTGGAGAAAGATAGAAAGAAATGTCTTGAATTTTAGGATATGGACTTTTTGATTGTCATATTGCTTATGGTTGTGCCGCTGGTTTTCAAGGCTGTTGAAAAACAGATTTCGAAAGGTGCACAAAACAATGCCGGGATTCCTGCAGAGGATAGCGGCAACGTCTTCACTGATTCTGGAGAGGAAGCTCGTGCTCCGGAAACGATGGAAGAAATATTGGCTACCTTTTTCCCTAAAAAGGAAGTTCCAAAAAAGTATTATCCAAAGGAGGATGTTCTTGAGAATGACGGATTAGAGAATGATGTTCTTGAGAGTGTTGAGTCGGGGAATGAAAAGCCAATCAGGATTCCGGTTAAGGATTATATCCGGATCAATGGACATAAGCAGGGTGAGAAAGTATCTTCCGCAGCAGACTTCGAAACAGAGTGTAATGTACTCTCTGAAGAGTCGGAAAGCAAATCGGAAAGAGAAAAAATAGATGCCAGAAAATTGATAATCTATTCCGAGATAATGAAGCCGAAATTCTGAGAATGCGTTTACATCGGTTTTATTGGTGTTAAGGCTTCTCTTGAAATTTAAGTTGACTTAATTTTAGTCTGCTTCTGAATTTATTTATTATCTTTGCAATAATTCAAAGGGTTCTGTTTCGCGACAGAACTCCTTATTTGTTTAATATAGAATAATTTAAATTAATTAAAGATATGGAAATTCATTATATGACCCAGGAAGGACTGGACAAGTTAAAGAAGGAGTTGGCGGACGCTATAGCACAGCGCCCGGTGATTTCTGCACAGATTGCTGAGGCGAGAGACAAGGGTGATTTGTCAGAGAATGCTGAGTACGAGTCTGCAAGAGAGGCTCAGGGTCTTCTTGAACTGAATATTGCCAAACTGCAGAATCTTGTAGCAAATGCAAGAGTAATTGACGAGTCGCAAATCGGTACAGACAAAGTACAGATGCTGAATAAGGTAAAGGTTAAGAATCTGACTACTGGCCAGACTATGAACTTTACTCTCGTTGGAGAAAGCGAAGCTGACTTTATGTCAGGCAAACTCGCAGTGAAGACCCCTATAGGACAGGCTCTTATGGGACATTCTGTAGGCGATGTTGTTGAAGCAAGGGTACCTGCAGGTGTAATCAAGTTTGAAATTCTGGATATTACACTTTAATATGTCTACTATCTTTACAAAAATAGCCAAGGGGGAAATCCCGTCATACAAGGTTGCCGAGAATGATGATTTCTATGCTTTCCTTGATATAAATCCGATGGCTCCGGGTCATACTCTTGTCATTCCCAAGAATGTTGAGGATGACTATATTTTCAATCTTGATGAGAATACATATTCAGGACTTTGTGCATTTGCGCGCAAGGTTGCCATTGCTATTGGCAAGGCTGTTCCGTGTAAGAGAGTGGGAGTTGCAGTGCTTGGAATGGAAGTGCCGCATACTCATATTCATCTTGTGCCTTTGCAGTCGGAGGCTGATATGGATTTCCGCAAACCTAAAGTTTCAATGACCCCTGAGGAATTTGCCGATACTGCCTCAGCAATTTATGAAGAATATGTCAAGATTGGTTAAAGTCGTGCCGGTTCTGCTGGCTGTCGCTGCTGTTTCCGTGTCTTGCGGAAACAATGCGAAAGTGAATGGAGTCGTTTCCCAGTCTCCTTCTTCTGAAGTCGTAGTGAAAGTTCTGGATGTCAATAAGATGACGGTGGCAGATACTGTTGCTACAGATGCTGACGGAAAATTTTCGTTCAAACTGCCGGTAAAAAAAGGCAATCCCGAATTTGTTTATATTTTCAAAGGGGATAGAAAAATAGCCTCTTTGCTTCTTGATGGAGGTGATAAAGTAAAAGTCATCGCCGATACACTTGGACATTATACGGTTGAAGGCTCTGAAGAGACTGACAAACTTATAGCTGTAGAGAAGGAATTTGCATCCGTAAAGGAGCGTATTGAAGGGCTTGCTTCAGAGTACTCTACTTTGAAACCCGGTTCTTCCGAAGCTACAGAACTTCAGCGCAGGATAAGTCAGGAATATATAGCTTATTATCGCAGCAGTGTCAGATATGTGATGGAGAACAGTCATTCTCTTACTGTTGTACCTGTACTTTTCCAGAAGTTTTCTGAGAATCTTCCTGTTTTCAGTCAGAGTACAGATGCAATTCATTTTTCAAATGTCTGCGACTCACTTGAGTCCGTATACCCGGATTCAAAGTATCTTAAGGCTTTGAGAAATGAGGCAGCAAGTCGCAAACAATATCTTGAGTTCGAGTCACGTCTTAAAGGTGCTGTTGAAATAGGATACCCTGATATTGAATTGCCGGGAATTGATTCTCGGAAAATAAGGCTCAGTGGACTTGATGCGAAGGTTGTTATGGTTCAGTTCTGGACAGCGTCAGATGCGAAGCAGAAGATGTTCAATCAGGATGTTCTGAAGCCTATATACAATGAATACCATAAGAAGGGATTTGAGATTTATCAGATTTCTCTTGATGTTGACAAGCCAATGTGGGCGAGTGTGGTGAAGGAGCAGAATATGCCGTGGATAAGCGTGTGTGATGCCAGGGGCTCGTCTTCTCCATATACGGGATTGTATAACGTTCCTGCATTGCCTGCAACTTATATCATTTCAAATGGTGAGCTTGTGGATGGCAAGGTAGTAGACTCTAAGTCTCTTAGAGCTCTTCTTGACAGACTCTTGAAATAGAGCGTATATCATTTACGGCAATAGGTGCCGGTATTTCAAAAGCGCACCCGCAAAGGCTTTGTTAAAAGTTTTGCGGGTGCGCTTTTATATGCTTGCAATGTCTGATAATCACACTCTTTCTTGGAAGAGATTGCGAATGTCACGTGTCAGAAAAGCTTCTTCTTGCTCGTTGTTGCTACAAATTCTTTCAGATAGAAAGGTTCGAAATATGCGACATCTCGAAAGTTTTTGGAATGGAACTCTTCCGTTGCCGGTTTGCCCATTGATGAGGCTTTGGGGAAGCATTGCAGGAATGCTGCGTCAGGATGTTTGATTACTCCGGCGCATTTGCCTGCTCCGTCTCCGATGAATAGCACAGGTCCTTCGGAAAGAAGCTCTATGAAACTATTCTCATCTACGATGACAGGTTGTGTTTCCGATACTCGTCCCTGAGAGTTGTATACTGCACTGTATACTTCCATCCTTCGTGCATCAATCATAGGTACGATGTATTTGAAATCGTCGAAATGTCTGGTGATTTCGTTGCCTTGTGCATCATTGGCTGTTATTGTTTGCTCAAGGCGCGCCTGTTCTACGAGAATGTCAAGTGTGCCGACAGCAAGCATAGGCTTTCCTGCTCCGAAGCAGAGTCCTTTTGCTGTTGATACGCCTACTCTCAGTCCTGTGTATGAGCCTGGACCCATACTTACGCACACTGCATCGATGTCCGACATCTCCAGATTGATTTCATCAAGCATTTCCTTTATGAATACGGCTGTAAGCGAGGCGTGTGCCTTCGGGGCTGAACTCTCTCTGTACGATTTTATTGCTCCGTCTTCGCATATGGCTGCTGAGCAGAGAGCAGTTGAAGTTTCTATGAGGATAATCCTTTCCATATTTGTCATTTGTTTATATTGGTGAGCCCTTTAAGATACGGGAAAACCTTGTCGGCTGTATCTTTCAGCGGCTTGTATAATCTGGATTGGTCCAATGTTTCTTTTTGTATGATGTGGAATGAGTTATTCAGTGAGTTGAATGCCATTATAATCAATCCGGCAATCAATGCACATTTAAGAGCTGCAAATACAGCTCCAAGGAGTCTGTTCAGCCATCCCAGAAGCACGATGTTTACTGTGGCTTCCAAAATTTTGCCAAGTGCTTTGAATCCTAAGATTACAAGAATCAGTATCAATGTGAATGATACTGGCATTAGAACTGAATCTGAGGCTTCTATATATGACGATATGAAATTGGCTGTGGCTTCTGCAAATCTGAATGAAATCCAGATTCCTGCGATTATTGAGATAATCGCAATAACCTGAGCGATGAACCCTTTCCATATTCCCTGGACTATTGAGACGGTAAAGCAGAGTAAAATAATGATGTCCAGTATATTCATAAATTAGCCTAAAATAGTTATATTTGCGGTTTGAAGTTTTTTACGGAGTTAATCCGTGTGCAAAAATAGGAAAAAATTATACAAAATATGGCATTCAAAGAATATAAAGGTCTTGACCTTGTTACAATCGGGAACGAGGTTCTTGAAAGGTGGAAGAAGAATCACGCCTTTGAAAAGTCTCTTGAGTTGAGAGAAGGTGCTCCGGAATTTGTTTTCTTCGAGGGACCTCCTTCTGCCAACGGAATGCCGGGCATTCATCACGTAATGGCTCGTTCTATCAAGGACTCAATATGCCGTTACAAAACCCAGAACGGCTTCAAGGTTAACAGGAGGGCCGGTTGGGATACCCACGGTCTTCCTGTGGAACTTGGTGTAGAGAAGATGCTCGGTATCACCAAGGAGGATATAGGAACCAAGATTACAGTGGAGGAGTATAACAAAGCTTGTCGCAAGGAGGTGATGAAATATACTGCTGAATGGGTGAATCTCACAGAGAGAATCGGCTATTGGGTAGATATGAATGATCCGTATATTACATACGACAACAGATATATTGAAACTTTGTGGTTCCTTCTCAAGAAGATATATGACAAGGGATTGCTTTATAAGGGATATTCCATACAGCCTTACTCTCCGGCAGCAGGAACTGGTCTCAGTACTCACGAACTCAACCAGCCAGGATGTTATAGGGATGTAAAGGATACTACTGCGACTGTACAGTTCGAGGTTATAAAGGACGAGAAATCGCAGGTACTGTATGGTTGCGAGACGTTACCTGTATTCTTCCTTGCCTGGACAACTACACCTTGGACTTTGCCTTCCAATACGGCTTTGTGTGTAGGCCCGTCTATTGACTATGTACGAGTGATGTCGTTCAATCCGTATACAGGCGATCCGTGCATTTATGTTGTAGCTCAGGCGCTTGTGGACAAACTCTTCAATCAGAAGGCTAAAGATATAAAGCTTGAGGATTACAAGCCTGGTGACAAACTCGTACCTTTCAGAGTACTTGAGGGAACAATAAAAGGTGCAGATCTCGCAGGAATTTCATATCATCAGCTTATTCCTTGGTTCAATCCTGGTGAAGGTGCCTTCCGTGTAATATTGGGTGATTATGTTACGGTAGAAGATGGTACCGGTATTGTGCATATCGCTCCTACATTCGGTGCGGATGACAACAAGGTAGCCAAGGCTGCCGGTGTACCTCCTCTGATGGTGGTTGATGCCAATGGTGACAGATGTGCACAGGTTGACAGACAGGGCAGATTTTTCCGGATTGAGGATATGGATGCTGAGTATGTAAAGGCTAATGTATCCGCTGATTATGCAGAGTGGGCAGGACGTTTTGTAAAGAATGCATATGATTCTTCCCTTCCGGAAGACGCACCGACACTTGATGTCGATATTTGTGTTATGCTAAAGCAGCAGGGTAAGGCATTCAAGATTGAAAAGCACACGCATACATATCCGCATTGCTGGAGAACCGACAAGCCTGTACTTTATTATCCTTTGAATTCCTGGTTCATCAAGACTACGGCTGTTAGGGAGCGTATGATGGAACTCAACGAGTCGATAGACTGGAAACCGGAGTCAACTGGAACGGGACGTTTCGGCAAATGGCTTGAGAATATCCAGGATTGGAATCTTTCGAGAAGCCGTTATTGGGGAACTCCGCTTCCGGTTTGGATGACTGAAGACGGTAAGGAGTGCAAATGCATAGGTTCTGTCAAGGAACTTTATTCAGAAATCGAGAAGTCTGTGGAGAAAGGATATATGGAGTCCAATCCATTGAAAGATAATGGTTTTGTTCTGGATGATATGTCCAAGGAAAATTACGACAGAATCGATTTGCACAGGCCATATATGGACAATATTTTCCTTGTTTCAGACAGTGGAAAGAAGATGTCCCGCGAGACAGACCTGATTGATGTATGGTTTGATTCAGGTGCAATGCCTTATGCACAGGAAGGTCTGCGTAACCTTGGTTCCGACAAATTCGGATGCACAGCTGACTTCATAGCAGAGGGAGTTGACCAGACAAGAGGATGGTTCTATACACTTCACGCTATTAATACGATGGTAAGCAACAAGTGCGCTTTCAAACGCGTAATTTCCAACGGACTTGTTCTTGACAAGGATGGAAACAAGATGAGCAAGCGTTTGGGCAATGCCGTGGATCCGTTCAAGACTCTTGACAAATTCGGTCCTGATGCTTTGAGGTGGTATATGCTTACCAACTCGCAGCCTTGGGATAACCTTCGCTTTGACGAGGTAGGCGTGGATGAGGTCAGAAGGAAATTCTTCGGAACACTCTATAATACATATTCATTCTTCTCTCTTTACGCGAACATTGATAACTTCGATCCGTTGTCGGAGCCTGTTCCTATGAACGAACGTCCGGAAATCGACAGATGGATTATATCTCTGCTCAATACTTTGGTAAAGGATGTTGTTGCTGCGTATGAGGATTATGATGTGACTGGAGCCGGTCGTCTGATACAGGATTTTGTTTGTGACCACCTCAGCAACTGGTATGTCCGCCTCGGCAGGAAACGTTTCTGGGGAGGATCAATGGATACTGACAAGTTGTCTGCATATCAGACACTTTATCAGGTGCTTGTATCTGTAGCCAAGCTGGCTGCACCGATTGCTCCGTTCTTTATGGAGCGTCTGTATCTGGATCTTGTACCTGGAGCAGATTCAGTTCATTATGTTCATATGCCGGAGTATGATGCATCGGTTGTCGATAAAGATCTTGAGGAAAGGATGGAACTTGCCCAGAGAGCATCATCTATGGTACTCGCTCTTCGTCGCAAGGTAAATATCAACGTGCGTAAGCCTTTGTCGAAAATCATCATTCCTGTTATTGACGATAAAGTCAGGGAACAGTTGGAAAAGGTAAAGAACCTGATTCTCGGTGAGGTGAACGTGAAGGATGCAGAGTTTATTTCTGAAACAGCTGGTCTTATCACAAAGAAGATAAAGCCTAACTTCAAGACTCTCGGTAAGATTTACGGAAAGCAGATGAAGGAGATTGCAGCTTCCTTCGGAACTCTCGGTCAGGATGAGATTTCTCATATACAGGCGGCAGAAGCCTCAGGTGAGCCTTATGTACTTCATCTTCCTTCAGGAGACGTTTCATTGTCAAAGGGAGATTATGAAATAACTTCGGAAGATATGCCGGGCTGGCTTGTGGCTACAGAAGGCGCACTGACACTGGCTTTGGATGTGACGATAACTGATGAACTCAGACTTGAAGGAGTGGCGCGTGAACTTATCAATAGAATCCAGAACTTGCGTAAGGATAGCGGTTTCGATGTGACAGACAAGATAACTGTTGTGATTTATGCTTCAGGTGCCGATTATGAGGAAATTGCAGAATCGCTCAAGTCATTCGGTGACTATGTGGCTTCCCAGACTCTTGCGCTTTCCGTTGAGGCTTCGGATATTGCAGATGCGTCAGATGCTCCTGAAGTAGAGTGGAACAACGGTACTATCCGCATAAAAGTAGCAAAGAACTGAACAAATAACTTTGTTATTGGCTAATAACTTAATAAAGGAAATAATTATGGCAGATGAAAAGAAGGTTGACGGACCTGAATTCAAGGTTCGTTACAGCGATGAGGAACTTCAGGAATTTAAGGAGATAATCCTTGAGATGCTTGATAAGGCAAAGAAAGAGTACAAGACATTGAGAGATGTAGTTACTCACGGTTCCAGCAATGATATTGAGGATACTTCACCAACCTTCAAGGTTATGGAGGAAGGGGCTACTGCTCTTTCTAAAGAAGAGGCAGGAACTCTTGCACAGAGACAGTATAAGTTCATCCAGAATCTTGAGGCTGCCTTGGTGAGAATTGAGAACAAAACTTATGGTGTTTGCCGTATGACAGGCAAACTCATTCCAAAGGAGAGACTTCGCCTTGTGCCTCACGCAACACTGACTGTTGAAGCAAAGGAGATGATGAACAAGAACAAATAGTTCCTATGAAGATTTCAAAAGGAACCAAACTTCTTATTCTTGGAATCATTTTGGTAGTCATTGACCAGGTTATAAAAATCCTGGTCAAGACTAATATGTCATTAGGGGAGTATATCGATGTCATCGGAGACTGGTTCAAACTGCATTTTGTTTTGAACAAGGGAATGGCATTTGGAATGGCATTCGGAGGATTGTGGGGCAAAGTGTTGCTTTCGTTGTTCCGTATCGTTCTATTCGGTGCATTGTGCTGGTGGATATCTAAACTTGTCAGGAGAAAAGATGTGCCTACCGGTGTCGTGGTCGGACTGACTATGATTACTGCGGGTGCTTTCGGAAATATAATAGACTCGTTTTTCTACGGGTTGATATGGCCGGAAACAATAACTCCAGGCGCACCATTCGCCTTTATGTTCGGTCAGGTTGTAGATATGTTCTATTTCCCGTTGTTCGACTACAGGCTTCCCTGGTCTGACCAGATTCACACATTCTTTGGAGCTGTCTTCAATTTTGCTGACAGTTGCGTAACTTGCGGTGCATTGTACCTGATATTCTTTCAGTACAAGTTTTTCTCCAAAGAAGACTTTTCGGGTAATGTGGTTGAAACTGGAAAGAAATAGCTTATCCGTTTCTTCTGAGTTTTTCCACAAATGACCATATACGCCCAAGTTCACCGGGTATGTTAATGTCCTGAGGACATTTCGGACTGCATTGTCCGCAACTTATACATCTGTCGGCTTGGCGGTATTCGGATATGGCACGGTCGTAGCTTACAAGGTAGGCTTGCCGTGCTTTTCTGTATTCTGGAGAACCTGTATCATCACTTATGTTACCCTCATTGAGGCATTTGTTATAATGCTTGAAAATTCCCGGTATGTCTATTCCATAAGGGCAAGGCATACAATAGTCGCAGTGAGTGCAGCCAATGAAGGGATATTTCTTCATTTGTGTTGCAATCTTTTCAAGAAAATCAAGTTCATCGGATGTCAGTTCTTTCAGTGGCGAGTATGTACGGAGATTGTCTTTCAGATGTTCCATATATGTCATACCACTCAGTACGCAGAGGATGCCAGGATGAGAACCGGCAAAGCGGAAAGCCCAACTGGCATTGCTGGATTGAGGTTCCCTTTCCTTCAGCCTTCCTGTTATGTATTCCGGTAGTGAAGCCAATCTTCCTCCCAGAAGAGGTTCCATTACGATAATCGGTATATTGCGTTTTTCCAACTGTTCATACAGGTATTCTGCTTCGGTATTTCTTCCGGACGGATGCTTCCAGTCCATATAGTTGAGTTGGATTTGGACAAAATCCCAATGATATTTGTTATGCAATTCGAGAAGCTCGTCAAAACATTTTCTGTTGCCGTGGAATGAAAAGCCGAGATTACGTATCCTTCCGGCCTTTCTTTCTTCAATAAGGAAATCCAAAAGACCATTCTCGATGAATCTTTCCCCGAAGTTCTTTATACCTCCGGCACCGACAGAATGAAGCAGATAATAGTCAATATATTCCGTTCTGAAATTTTTTAGGGACTTCCTGTACATAGCTATCCCGGAATCGCGGCTATAGTCGTTGAAATTCGAGAGTTTGGTCGCAATGAAATAGCTGTCCCTTTTGTATTTTGACAATGCCTCAGCAGTAGCTTTTTCACATTCTCCTTGAAGATATACAGGGGCAGCATCGAAGTAGTTAACTCCATTTGCAATAGCATAATCTACCAGTTTGCTGACCATATCCTGGTCTATGGCTTCCTTTTCTCCCTCTTTTGTTACAGGCCATCTCATACAACCATATCCGAGTATACTGATTTTGTCTCCGTTGGTTTTGTTGGTTCTGTATGTCATCTCACCTCTTCCTGTCTGTTCAGTAGAGCTGGAAGGAGTCTTGCCGGAACAACTTGACAGTAGTTCTGCTGCGGCTGCTGTAGCTGTTAGTAATGCAGAACTCTTGAGGAATTGTCTTCTGGTGATATCATTGCTGTTCATTTTCATTTCTGCTTAAATGGTTTTATGAACTTCGTGTCCTTCTATGTGTATAGCCGGGTATGGGCTGGAAGGACAGAGATTTTCGCACGCTCCGCATCCGATGCATACATCTTCGTTCACGGCAGGAATCCTCAGTGATTTTGGATTATTCCTGTCTGAGAGAACCATTAATATAGCTCCGCTTGGACAATGCTTGGCGCAGTTTCCGCATCTTACTCCGTCTGTATTGACTACGCATAGTTCAAGGTCAATGACAGCGTGTCCTATCTGTATGGATGATTTTTCTTCAGGAGTGATTCTGCGGATGGCTCCTGCGGGACAAACTTCTGAACATTTACTGCATTCAGGTCTGCAATATCCTCTTTCAAATGACATTTCCGGCTGCATAAACGATTCGAGTCGAGACGATGGTCTCAATACATCGTTGGGACAGGTGTTTACACATAATTGGCACGCTGTGCAATGGTTTGAAAAATGTTTGAGACTTACAGAACCGGCAGGAACAATTCTGGTCTCCCTTTGCATAGTCCTGTGCTTTCTTTCCGGAGCAAGCCGGTTCTTGAGTGAATTGTTCTGTGCTTTTGCCAGTGTTACGGCAAGCAGTGCTGTAGCAGAAATGAATCCCCGCCGGCTCGAATCTGATTTGACGGATTCAGAAGAACCGAGCTTGTCCATATTCTTGTCATTATTTTTGTTACTATTCTTAGTATACTTGTTATTCAGATTCAGATTCAGATTCTGATGTTGTTTCTGATTCTGTGGCAGACTGCCTGGAGATTTGGCTCGTCCGTACCGAAACCCATATCTGATTGCGCCTTCCTTGCAGTTTTCCAAGCAATCCATACAGACTACACATCTGCTGTAGTCTATTTGATGCTTATCCATATCAATACAAGATGATTTGCAGGCTTTGCCGCACAATCCGCATCTTCTGCACTTTTCCGTGTCTATTTGCGGGACGAAAATGCTGAATCTTGAGAAAAAACCAAGAATAGTTCCTACCGGGCATATAGAATTGCACCACATCCTTCCTCCTCGCCAGGCTGAAACGAAAATCACTATGAACATCAGTACGGCTACTATGAATGTCGGAATGCTCTTTATCCATACATCAGTGGAGTAGAATGTATAACTTCCTGCTCTGTCTGCAATCCAGGCGAGCAAGTTGTTTACTGCTCCGTAAACCGGTGCGAAAAGGTTTTCTGCTATCCTTCCGAACGAACTGTATGGTGCAAGTATTCCAGTTATGGCCGGTACTCCCAGTGCAAGGCAGATTATAAAAACCAAGAGTGTTCCATATCTTAGGAACTTGTTTTCCTTTTTGTAACCGAATCTGTAGCGGAAACGTTTCTTTACCTTCCCGTGTGACCACGAAATTATATCCTGCATTATACCCAACGGGCATATTACAGAACAATATACTCGTCCCATCAGCAAGGTCACAAGTACAAGAAATGCAACTGTTACTAAGTTTAGAGCCAGAGCTGCGGGAAGAAATTGGATTTTTGCCATCCATCCGAGCCACAAGTGGATGTATCCTGTGACATCAAGAAGCAGAAGAGTTATTCCGGTGAAGAAGACAGATGCTGCGATGACTCTTATCTTTCTAAGCATTTCCAGTCTCCTGCTCGTATTTGTCGATTGCTTCTTTCATAAGTATTCTTCCGGTTTCTGCAATTTCCTGTGCCTTGGCGTAGTCGGATATTTCGCCATACGCATCGAACGGCATTTTTACAAGAATGTCTGGCTTGTACATCTTTATTGATTGTTCCGAATTGATGTGGTTCATAAGCGAGAATGTTCTTGTCAGGATAGAGTAATAACTATCTCCGATGTCGAGTGCTTCAGGTGTCTTGCCTCCTTCTGTGGAAAACTTGTCCACTATTACTTTGTATCCCTGTTGTCCTGCAAGTCGGACTTTGTCCATAAGTGTAAGATTCTGGTTGTTTCTGACTGATTTGATTATGGCCTTTGTCTCCATATCCATTTCCTTCTGATGGTCCAGTCTTGCTTTCTCCTTATGTGCCTCTTCGATAAGAACATTTCTTATACTGTCTACGTCAACATCGTTTACATCGAATGCTACTAAGATGTCGTGTCCGTTTCTGTCGACTCTGTTCAGAGGTATTGTGTTGACGATTCCACCATCAATCAGTGTTCTGTATCCGTATTTTACAGGACGGAATAGTGAAGGTATCGAGATGGATGCCCGTATTGCCTGAAAGAGGTCACCCTTGTCAAATATGACTTCTTCTCCGGTATAAAGATCAGTTGCTATTGCCTTGAAAGGAATTCGCAGGTCTTCAATATCAATATCGGGGACTATTTCCTTGATTGTTTCAATCACTCTGTCTCCCTTGACTATGTGGTTTTTGCTTATAGACAAGTCCATAAGCGTAAACACTTTCCAGGCGTCAAGAGTGTAAAGCCACTCTTTAATCTGCGGAAGTCTTCCTGCTGCATAAATTCCTCCGATAAGAGAGCCTATCGATGTCCCGGCTACTGACGTTATATTGTATCCGCGTCTTATGAGTTCTTCAATGGCGCCGATATATGCGAAACCTCTCGGGCCTCCGCTTGATAGTACTAATGCGACATCTTTCATTGCTTAAGTGATTTGGGTTGTTCTTAACAAATAAAATCGGGTATAGCCAGAACTTGGCCAACCCGATTTCAAAGTTATATAAAAAATTGCATTTATAGTCTCTTAAAGTACGAACATCAGTGAAATTCTGATATCTTTAGGGGCGATGAAACCTCCCCATCCTTCTCCTTGTCCGTGTCTGAGTCCTCCCCAGAAGCCGAGGCCGAAGTCAAGGTTCATATGTTTGCTCACCATCAGAGAGTATCCGGCAGAGAATCCGGCACCTATTCTGTCTGCTGTACCGTTGAGG
>Michael_p2__coassemble_1311_pt1 | contig 28664 bp, 22 predicted proteins | sample Michael_p2__metabat2_low_PE_026 | metagenome-assembled genome bin Michael_p2
TTCCTCAAGGAGACAGCAGATACGCTTCCTGCGACTTGTCTCATCTGCACAGCCACAGAGTAGGGGACGCTCTGTGTCTCCGGATAGATTTTCGAGAATCGTCTCCGGTGACGCTTTCAGCCACACGCATTTTGTGTAGCGTTTTACAAGCATCGCGCATTCAGGAGTTGTAAGAGTGCCACCGCCAAGAGACAGTACAGCTCGCTGTTGTCCGTTAGCTGTCAATTCTGTAAGTACAGACTCCAGAGTCATACGCTCTACAGCCCTGAAGCCATACTCGCCTATGCGGGAGAAAATCTCACTGATGGAAGTACCGGTTCTTTTCTCAATCTCAGAATCCAAATCAATGAAAGGGCTGCCGCAAAACTGAGCAAGAATCCGTCCTACCGTCGTTTTGCCACAGCCCATAAATCCTGTGATGGATAAAACCTTAGAACAATGTCGGCTGGTCATCATCAAGATTGATATCTATAGGATCATCAACTTCTGAATTATCAATATCTCCTGCCTGATTTTCAGGTTCAGACTCCTCAGGTACCAAATCATCTTCAGGCTTGTGCAGAGGTTCGATGAACCTGACTTCCTTGACATCATACTGACTGGTCTTCTTTCCTTTTGCAGCAAGACCTTTCTTTGCGATAAATTCCTCGGCATCAAGCTTTTCTGCTTCACGGTGCTCGTGTTTGCCTCCGAATATCACCTCCACCTGAGGGTGCTTGTCATCGCTCAAAGCGACAAGGTATGAACCCTTGGAGTCAGAAATGAAGTTGACAGGGTTGTTGTCACTCACATCGAATGAGAACCTTTTTATGTAGAAGGCTTCTACGCCTGCATCGTAATATAGTGCAGTGTAAGTCTTGTTCAAGTCCAGTTTCTCGATTTTCAGCAACTCGCCCTGGTATCTGTTGCTCAAGTCGAAACTTGTTGTATAGTAAGTTCCGTCTCTGAAGATTGCCAGTATATGGTCATCTGTATTGAACTGTCCGAGAAGTGTACCTCTTCCGTCCTCATTCAGTCTTTGTATATCATCATCGAACCAGATGTCCTTGCCTCCGATAGTTGATATTCCCTTCGATTTCAGGCTGATTCTTTGTATCGGATTTTTGGAAACGAGATTGCCTCGTGCCTGGCGTCCTTTGATTGCCAACTGTGAGAAATCGTATTCGTCACTTGTCTTTTTGAGTTTTGGACGAGGTCTGAAATAAATCTTTACAGTCTCTGCTTCTCCATTGTGGTTTACTGTGAACCAAAGAATGGTCGAACCCGGGGTACCCTGTGTTATGTCGTATTCCTTGTCTCTGGTTATGCTTGTGACAGCAAACCTCTTGGCATAGCTCAACGCAGTTTTACCCTCACGGTATATCACATTGTATATAGTCCTCTGGTCGTTTCTGTCGAAAAGACCGACATACAGGATATCTGTTCCGAAGAATGCTTTTTCAGAAACTTTCGTGACAACATATTTTCCATCCTTGTGGATGACAATTATTTCCGAAAGGTCTGAACAATCACAGATAAACTCGGCATTATCCTCTTTCTTGAGGTTTATGCCTACGAATCCTTCCGCCTTGTTGGCATAGAGTTTAGAATTGTTGTTTGCAACCTTTGTCACTGCAATAGACTCGAAGCTTGTCAGTTCGGTCTGGCGTGGATATGCTTTGCCATATTTTTTCTTGAGGTTGCTGAAGTAGTTGATTGTAAACTCAGTAAGATGCTCAAGGTGATTGCTCACTTCTTCAATCTCTGCCTCTATTCCTGAAAGTTTGTCTTCAACGGCTTTAACGTCGAATTTCGAAATCTTCCTTACAGGCTTTTCAACAAGTTTGTTTATGTCCTCCATAACAATCTCCCTTTTGAGAAGATTCTGGTATTGGAGCATATTCCTGAAAACTTCGTCCAACTGCTCCTCCCAGCTGTGTGCGTCGTTTTCCAGGATTTTGTATACCTTGTTTTCAAAGAAAATCTTTTCCAGCGAACTGTAGTGCCAGTCATTCTCCAACTCATCAAGCCTGATTCTGAGCTCCGTACCCAACAACTCCTTGGTGTGATTGGTACTGTATCTTAGCACGTCTTCGACATTCAGGAATTGTGGCTTTTTATCGACAATCACACAGGTGTTCGGAGATATTGATACTTCGCAGTCTGTAAATGCGTATAGAGCATCAATAGTTTTGTCAGGTGACACATCGTTTGGAAGGTGTATCAGAATCTCTACCTTGTCTGTTGTCAGATCGTCGATTTTCTTTATCTTGATTTTGCCTTTGTCTTTGGCCTTGAGGATTGAATCAATGATTATATGGGTAGTCTTTCCGTATGGAACTTCCGTGATTACAAGAGTGTTCTTGTCAAGCTTTTCTATCTTGGCTCTGACTTTTACGACACCGCCTCTCTGACCTTTCATATATTTTGAACAATCGGCGAATCCTCCAGTAGGGAAGTCCGGGTACAACTCGAAGTCCTTATTCTGGAGCACTGCTATTGAGGCGTCTATCAGCTCGTTGAAATTGTGTGGCAGAATTTTGGATGCAAGTCCCACAGCGATACCTTCCGCACCTTGTGCGAGCAGAAGTGGAAACTTGATCGGTAGTTCCACCGGTTCCTGGTTGCGGCCGTCGTATGAAGTCATCCAGGTTGTAGTCTTCGGATTGAATACCACTTCCTTAGCGAACTTGCTTAGTCTGGCCTCAATGTAACGCGGTGCTGCATTAGAGTCTCCGGTAAGTATATTACCCCAGTTACCCTGCATATCAATGAGGAAGTTCTTCTGCCCCAACTGCACCAACGCGCCAAGGATTGACGCATCACCGTGCGGGTGGAACTGCATTGCCTGTCCGACAATATTGGCGACTTTGGTATATCTGCCGTCGTCTATGCGCCACATAGCGTGAAGAACTCGTCTCTGCACCGGCTTCATTCCGTCCACAATATGCGGAACGGCCCTGTAGAGTATTACGTACGACGAATAGTCGAGGAACCAGTCCTTGAACATACCGGAAAGTTTGAATTTGCGGCTATTCTCTCCAAGCAGCTTGTCAAATTTTCCCGGTGTTGTCTCAATCGTGGCCTCGTCTTCCATCTCCTGGATGTCTTCCTCCTCGTTGAATTTATCCTCAGGGAGTTCGATGTCGTCGTCTTTTTTCCTCATATAATTTTTTGTTTCTATAGGTTATAGTGCCTTGCAACAGGCGTATCAATATTCATATCCGAATTTGCGGAGTTCTCTTTTGCTTTCTCTCCAGTCTTCGTCTACTTTGACAAATAGTCTCAGGTACACTTTTTTCTGGAAGAAGTCTTCCATATCTATGCGGGCCTGTGTCCCTACCTTCTTGAGACTCTGTCCTCCCTTTCCGATAATGATACCTTTCTGGCTGTCCCTCATCACATAAATCACTGCACTTATGTCGTATCTTTCTTCTCCTTCCTTGAATTCCTCTATCGCCACTTCACAACTGTATGGGATTTCTTCCTTGTAGTTCAGGAAAATTTTCTCCCTTATGATTTCAGAGGCGAAGAATCTGAGGTTCTTGTCTGTAAACACATCCTTGTCGTACCAGGCCGGAGCTTCGGGAAGATTTTCAACGATAGCATCGAAAATGTTGTCCAGGTTGAATTTCTCCTGCGCTGAAGCCGGGAAAATAATGGCTTTAGGCAGTTGCTCCTGCCACCATTTCAAAAGTTCAGCCACTTTTTCCTGTGTACTGATGTCTATTTTGTTGATTACAAGTACGACAGGACAATCTATGTATTTGAGTTTGGCAACATATTCTTCGTTCTTGTCGCTTTTCTCCACGGTATCAGTCACATAGAGAACAATATCTGCATCTCCGAGGGCTGTATCTACAAAGTTCATCATACTTTGCTGCAGCCTGTAGTTCGGTTTCAGGATTCCGGGAGTATCGGAGTATACGATCTGGTAGTCGTCTCCGTTTACAATTCCCATAATTCTGTGCCTTGTCGTCTGTGCCTTGGCAGTGACGATGGATAACTTCTCGCCGACGAGTGCGTTCATAAGCGTAGATTTGCCAACATTAGGGTTTCCGATAATGTTGACAAATCCAGCGCGATGCTTTTTATTATGCTGTTCCATATATATTATAGGTATGCGCCCATTCTCAGTAGGTTCGTTTCACCCTCTGTAAGGTATCTCCAGTCTCCTCTCTTGATTCCTTTTTTGGTCAGACCTGCAAAATATACTCTGTCAAGGGCTTTCACTTCGTAGCCGAGAGTCTCGAATATACGTCTTACGATACGGTTCTTTCCAGAGTGAATCTCGATACCGAGTTTTCTGTGGTCATCCTCTTCGATGTACTCAAGAGCATCGGCAGCTATCATTCCGTCCGATAATTCCACACCGCTGAGAATCTTGTCGAAGTCCTCCTGTTTGAGTTTGCTGTCAAGCGAAACCTGATAAATCTTCTTCTTGTCGTATGAAGGATGTGTCAGTTTCTCAGCAATTTCTCCGTCGTTTGTAAACATCAGGACTCCTGTTGTATTCTTGTCAAGCCTTCCGACAGGGAAAACTCTTGCAGGACATTTCTTAAGAAGATCCATCACGGTTTTGTCTGCGTGAGGGTCGCTCGATGTAGTCACATAACCTTTAGGCTTGTTCATAATGATGTATACTTTGCTTTCGCCTTTGAGTCTTTCACCATTGAACCTTACATCATCGTTGTTTATGTTGATCTTGGTACCAAGTTCAGTCACAACTTCGCCATTGACTGTTACGACACCGGCAAGGATGAAGTTGTCAGCCTCTCTGCGTGAGCAGATACCTGAATTGGCAATGAACTTGTTGAGTCTTACCTCTTCCTTGATTGGAGCCATTACCATATCATTGTCAGAGAATGGAGCAGAGTCTACCAATGGTCTTCTGTTTATCATTCTGCTGATTCCACTCTCATCCTCGTTGCGGAAGTAGTTGAAATCTCCGAAGTTCTCGTTTCTTCTTCTGTTGTTGCCGAATTTGGAAGCAGGTCTGAATCCTCCTCCTCTTCTATCGTTTGACGGTTTTCTTCTGTCGCTCTGGAATCCTCCTCTTCTGTTGTCGGAGAATGATCTTCTTTCTCCACCCTCTGAGAAGTTTCTTCTTGGTCTGTCGTTCTGTCGTCTTTCGCTGCGGTCACCGAATGCAGGTCTGTCTCCATAGCTTTTTCTCTCGGTAAAGCTTCTGCCTGTCCTTTCACCGTAGCTCTTTCTTTCTCCGAAATTCCTGCTTGGCCTCTCGCCATAGCTTCTTCTTTCTCCGTCACCCCCGAAAGATGGTTTGCTTGAGAATGTTCTCTTTTCTCCAAAACTTCTGCGTGGTCTGTCACCTCCGAAAGTTCTTCTCTCGCCGCTGTTGCCATACGATTTTCTCTCACCGGAAAATTCTCTTCTTTCTGATGACTGTCTTCTGTCGGAGTTGTTGTTCCTGCCGTACTCCCTACGGCCTTCTGGTCTGCGGTTGAAACCGCCTCTTCTGTTGTCTTCCATTTCTTTTCGCCTGTCAGGCATTTAAATTATTACTTACTTAATATTATGTGTGCATTTCGTGGCAGCCTCACGGCTGCTTCGGAAATTATCAGTCTGATTTGTTACATATGTCAGTCAAATGTCAGTCTAATTTGAATACATATGTTATTGTGCCTTTCTGCTGGATAGGAGCAGTTGCACTCATATTGAAGGATGTCTCTAATGCAGCTTTTCTCGCTGCATTCCACAGCGCTTTATCAGTCACTGTTGTTCCTTCTACTCCGGGTATGGCCTTCTGGACCTTGCCGTAGTTGTCTACCCATATTTCCACCACGACAGTTCCGCTTTTCTGAACGGAATACGATGGTCTTGCAAGTGTACCGTTGACACTTCTTCCGGCCAGTTTTGCATTAGGCTCACCCGATGTGATTCCTGTCTTTGTATTCCCTTGGGCGTGTCCGGCCTTAAGAGCGTCAGTGACCTTGTCTGCCACTTGAGGGGCAAGAGTGTCTTTTTCCGTCTTGTTGTCGGCGGCCTGGAACAAAGCTCTGCGGTTGATTTCCTTTTTTACAGGAGCCTGTTTGACTTCTACGTCACCGAAGTCATCCACAACTGCCTCGGGAGCTTCATTGGCTGTAGCCCCTTCCGTCTGTGCTTCAGCCCTTTGCACAAGATTTATATCTTGTGTCGGGTCCGGTTTGACAGCCTGTGGCATTGTTCCGTTCCATACCTGTTCAGGTTTCGGAATATCAGATTCGGAGAAATCAATCAAAATCTGTTCCTGTTCTGGAGGCGGAGGGTCAAGATAATGTATTCCGGCACCCATCAGGATACCGGCGAAAGCAGCGTGGCAAGCAATAGTGCAGGTTATACCTGATATATTGGACCTTATCTTCTGCTTTTTCCTTATCTCTATATATTCGCCTTTCTTCATTTTTGTCGCTATGGCAATTGTACCGGGTTTATTCCGGTGACGTTGCCATTATCACTTTATAGTGGTTTCTCTTTGCTATGTTCATTACTTTGACAACCTCTCCAACCGGGACAGTCTCATCTGCGAATATCGAGAAAGTCGGGTCGGTCTGAGTCTGGAGAAGTTCAATCAATTCATCTTCCACCTTGTCGAATCTGACTGGCTTCTGGTCTCCATTGATGTGGTATGAATATGTGCCTGTGTCTTTCCAATGTTTTATCGATACGCTTACGGTCGCTTTGGCTGAAACCTGGCCTGTACTTTTGGGTAGCAGGAGTTTCAGAGCGTTCGGATTGATAAGTGTCGAGGTCACAAGGAAGAATATCAGCAAGAGGAATACTATGTCTGTCATAGAAGACATAGAGAATCCCGAATCTACCTTTGTTGTTCTTTTTATTGCCATATCTTGCCTTTAGTTTCCTGACGGCTCGTGGAGCATATCTATGAATTCGATGGTTGTGTTTTCCATCTTGAATACGAGGTTTGAAATCTGTGAAGTAAGGAAGTTGTATCCGAAATATGCGATAATTCCGACAATCAGACCTCCTACAGTTGTTACCATTGCTTCATAGATACCTCCGGAAAGCAGGGTGATGTCTATGTTGTTGCCTGCTTTGGACATTCTGAAGAATGCTTCTATCATACCGGTCACAGTTCCAAGGAAGCCAATCATCGGCGCTCCTCCGGCAATGGTAGCAAGCATCGGGAGACCTTTTTCAAGTCTTGCGACTTCCACGTTGCCCATATTCTCGACAGCAGTCTGAATGTCCTGAAGAGGTCTTCCTATTCTTTCTATACCTTTCTCTACCAGTCTTGCAACCGGAGAATCGTATTTACTGCATAGATCCAACGCTGACTTTATCTTCCCGTCGTGAATCATATCGTGGATGTCATTCATAAAATTCTTGTCGATATTCCCTGCCTTGCGTATCATCCACCATTTGTTTCCGAAAATGTAGATAGCTACTATCGAAAGCAATAGCAGTACCAGCATTAGCCAGCCTCCTTTTGCTGCCAAATCTATCAGTGACAGCTTCATTTCCTGTGGAACAGGGGCTGCCTGCATCATATCCGTTGTATCAACGGCTGCTTGTAAAAAGTTGAAAAGCATAGTAATTTATTGCAAATGTTTTGTTATCATTCATACCAGCGAAGCACACTGCCCGGCTGCTTTTATGTGTTGTCTTGCGATTTCGTTTTTATGACCGCACATAACCGTGCAAATTTAGTCAAAAAATCAGTAAACTTAAAAATAATTTTGCCGGATTATGATTATTTTACGCTCTCATCGTATGATGCGCCGCTGAAGAAAAGCGCATTGCCGGGTACGGACATTCCTGCATCAGAGCGGCATCCGTTTTCGATAAGTTTTCCTATCCACTCAGGCTCTTTTTTCCCTCTGCCTACTTCAATAAGGGAGCCGACTATGGCTCTGACCATATTTCTTAGAAATCTGTCAGCTATTATTTCAAATACTATATAGTCACCCTCATTGTAAGGAAAGTCCATAAGTGAGATATGGGTTGGTTTGTAGGTAGTCCATATTGCTTTTGAAATAGTACAGATGGATGTTGCGTTGCTGCCTCCTGTTTTCTCGAAACAACTGAAGTCGTGTGTTCCTGCCAGGTATTTTGCCGCGCGGTTCATCGCTTCCATATCGAGCGGCATTCTGCATCTATAGGAATAGCTCTCACTGAATGGATCTTTGGTGAAATGTATGAAATAGTGGTATCTGCGGGAGGTGGCACCGAATCTGGAGTGGAAGTCCTCAGGCGCCTCTGTAATATCGTGCACACTGATTTCTTTAGGTAAAATGGCATTTATTTTGTAGCAAAGCTGTTCCGCTGGCATCGGCGCTGTGTCAGCCAGGTCGAAATGCGCGATATAGTTTATTGCGTTGACTCCAGTGTCTGTTCTGCCGGCACCGGTCACTGAAACTGGGTGTCTGCAAATTGTGCCAAGTGCTTTCTCAAGCATTTCCTGCACGGTTACGGCATTGTTCTGGATTTGCCATCCGCTGAACCTGTTTCCGTCGTAAGATAGTCTTATGATGTAGCGCATATGCAAAAATATGAGTAAGTTTGTAAACTTTTTTGTGCAAAAATATCAAAAAACACATATATGGACAGCATAAATATCAAAGAATTGAACGACCGTATTCAGAGGGAGAGTTCTTTCGTGGATATTCTGACTATGGAAATGAATAAAGTTATCGTGGGTCAGAAACATCTTGTGGAAAATCTTCTGATTGGTCTGCTGGCAGACGGACATATCCTCCTCGAAGGTGTTCCAGGCCTTGCAAAAACCTTGGCTATAAACACATTGTCCCAAGCTGTTGATGCAAAGTTCAGTCGTATACAGTTTACCCCGGACTTGTTGCCTGCCGACGTGTTGGGAACAATGATTTATTCACAGAAGAGCGAGCAGTTCCAGATAAGAAAAGGTCCTGTATTTGCAAATTTCGTCCTTGCTGATGAAATTAACCGTTCTCCGGCAAAAGTCCAGTCCGCTCTTCTTGAGGCAATGCAGGAGCGTCAGGTTACAATTGGAGAAGAGACATTCAAGCTCCCGGAGCCGTTCCTTGTTATGGCGACTCAGAACCCTATAGAACAGGAAGGTACTTATCCTTTGCCTGAGGCTCAGCTCGATCGTTTTATGCTTAAGGTTGTCGTTACATATCCTAAGAAAGAGGAAGAGAGGCAGATTATCCGTATGAACAATACCGGAAGTTTTCCTAAAGCAAATCCTGTTCTCAAGCCGGAAGATATAGTCCGTGCGCGTGAGGTAGTAAAGGATGTTTATATGGATGAGAAAATTGAGAGGTATATAGTTGATATAGTTTATGCTACCCGTACTCCGTCCGATTATGGTCTGGAGAAAGTTTCGAATCTCATCTCTTATGGTGCGTCACCTCGTGCAAGTATCTCACTGGCAATGGCTTCGAAGGCCTATGCTTTTATCAAGAGAAGAGGTTATGTTATTCCTGAGGATGTAAGGGCTGTATGCTATGAGGTCCTCCGTCACAGAATCGGACTGACTTATGAGGCCGAGGCTGAAAATATGACTACGGACCAGATTATATCCGAAATCATAAATGCAGTGGAGGTTCCATAGCAGATGGAAGGAAAAATGTCAGCAAACGACCTTCTCAAGAAGGTCAGAAAGATAGAAATCAAGACGCGGGCACTCTCTCATCAGATTTTTGCCGGTGAATATCATTCTGCGTTCAAGGGACGTGGAATGGCTTTCAGCGAGGTGAGGGAATACCAGTGGGGGGATGACGTGCGCAATATGGACTGGAATGTCACAGCGCGTCTCAGATCCCCATATGTGAAGGTTTTCGAGGAGGAGAGGGAGCTGACAGTCGTTCTGCTTGTCGATGTCAGTCGTTCCCGTCTGTTCGGAACTGTAGGTTCTAACAGAAAGGATGTCATTGCAGAAATAGCTTCGGTACTGTCGTTTTCGGCTATTATAAATAATGACAAGGTGGGTGCATTGTTTTTCAGTGAGAAGGTAGAGAAATTCATTCCTCCTAAAAAAGGACGCAGCCATTTGTTGCATATTATCAGGGAAATCATTGATTTCGAACCGACTACGGATGGAACGGATATTTCGGAGGCTTTGAGGTATCTTACAAATGCCATAAAGAAGAAGTGTACGGCTTTCCTGCTTTCAGATATGCTTGATGTCAATCAAGACGGCTCTCCAAAATATGAAGAGGCTTTGAAGGTCGCTGTCGGCAGGCACGACTTGTCTGTAATTGAAGTCTTCGATCCCCGGGAAAGGAATATTCCAGATATAGGCCTGGTCCATATAAAGGATTCGGAAACAGGCAGATGTGCCTGGGTGAATACTTCGAGCCGGAAGATGAGGCTGGCTTATTCCGAATGGTTCTCCAATGTGGAAAAGGCATCTTCCAAGCTTTTTGCCAAATACAATGTCGATAAGGTAAGCATTGGAGTTGACCAGGATTATGTGAAGGGACTTATGACTTTGTTTTCAAATAGGTAGCAATGCATATAGGTAAAAAAATATTATTGGGTGCCGTTACTGCTGCCGCCATACCTTTTGTGGCGGCAGCGGACGCATTTGACGGGCAGTCATTTTTGCGTCAGCTTCAGCAGAGGGATTCTGTCCTTGTTGCCGACCAGCTGGTATATGGTTTCCGTATTGACGGCGTAGAGGAGGGGACTGAGATTGTATGTCCTGATTTCAGCAAAGGTTTTACGGAGGGTGTGGATGTTTTAGGGGATTGGAAACTTGATACCCTAAAGACACATCGTGCAAAGAAGGGGTCTCCCAAACTCTATGATATAGAAGGCGGTATTGTACTGGCTTCGTTCGATGAAGGTGAGTATGTGCTTGATACAATTTGCGTAATGACCGCAAAGGAAGGCAACTCTTTTGATACTCTGAGGTTTGAGCCTTCTGTACTTGATGTCAGGACTATGCCTGTGGATACAGCTACATTCCGGGTTCACGATATCAAGGGACAGATTCGTTATCCTGTTACTTTTGCAGAAGTTCTCCCGTGGATTATCGGAGTCCTGGCGTTTGCCGGGCTGGTTGCAGGAATAATTCTTCTTATAAGGAAATTCCGAAAGAGTAACTCAGAAGTCAGAAAGAAGGAGCCGGCTCATATTATAGCTCTGCGCAGGCTGGACAAATACAGGGGAGATAAGATGTGGGTACCCGAGAAGCAGAAAGCTTTTTATTCCGGCATCACGGATGCATTGAGGGAATATATCTCGTCGCGTTATGGAATAGGTGCTATGGAGATGACTACTGCAGGTATTTTCAAGGAAATGGAGTCAACTGATGCTCCGGAGGCACTTCGTAACGAGGTACGAGAACTCTTCGAAAGAGCCGACTATGTCAAGTTTGCCAAATATGTTGCTTCTGAGCAGGAGAATTCTTCGGCTCTTCCTCTTGCCGTTCGTTTCGTTACAGAGACGTATCAGGCTGAGATAGAGGCAGAAAGTACAAATGAAAAGTAGTTTTTGATTATGTATTTTGAATATCCGAGATTATTATGGCTTTTGGTGATACCGGTACTTCTGGTATTGCATTACATATATCTGGAGTTGGCCCAGAGGCATCCGCATCTGAGGGTCTCGTCTTCCATACCTTGGATGGCTTCAGGCAAGAGTGTTTTGTCGGTTCTACGACATCTGCCGTTTTTCCTGAGGACTGTCGCTTTGATATTGCTTGTCATTGCAATTGCCCGTCCAAGATCGTCGAGTGAAGTGGAAAGGGTTGATACTGAGGGTATTGATATTGTTCTGGCAATGGACGTGTCCACCAGTATGCTTGCGCGTGATCTTACTCCTGACCGTATCAGTGCATCCAAGGACATCGCTATAGAGTTCATATCGCAGCGTCCGTCGGACAGAATGGGAATTGTTGTTTTTGCCGGGGAGAGTTTCACCCAGTGTCCTCTTACTTCAGACAGAGCTACTCTTATTAATCTGATGAAGGAAGTGCAGACAGACCTTATCGAGGATGGAACAGCCATAGGCAACGGACTTGCTACAGCTGTAGCCCGCCTTAAGGATTCTGATGCGAAGAGCCGGGTAGTGATTCTTCTTACCGACGGAGTAAATAACAGGGGAGAGATTTCACCTCAGATGGCGGCGGAAATAGCCAAGACTTATGGCGTGAGGGTCTATACAATAGGTGTCGGAAAGGAAGGTATGGCTCCATATCCGGTGATGACTCCGTGGGGTGTGCAAGTCCGTAATGTACAGGTTGAAATTGATGAAAAGCTTCTTCAATATGTTGCAGATTCAACAGGTGGCCGCTATTTCAGGGCAACCGACAATACCAAACTTGCGGAAATTTACAGTGAAATCAACAAAATGGAAAAAGCGCGTATCACCGTGGACAGTTTTCCTGTCTATAAGGAGTTGTTCGGGATTTATGCTTTGATAGCTCTGATTGCTGTTCTGGCTGGATTTATAATAGAGCGTTTTGTAATCAGGCGTCTGCCATAGAGGAGGATACTATATGATTAATTTTGCACAGGCCCAATATCTGCTACTTCTGCTTCTTATACCGTTTTTCTTCTTGTTTCAGGCCTTATTCCAAAGCCTTAGGAAGAGACGTTTGCGGAAGTTCGGAGATGAAAAACTGGTATCAGCACTGATGCCTTCATATTCCAGGGGAAAACTATGGTTGCGGACTTCGTTGTTCGCATTGGGTTTCTTCTTCCTTGTCATAGGACTTTCAAGACCGCAGATTGGAGCGAAGTTGAAAGAGCACAAGACAAAGGGAGCTGAGATTATGATAGTTCTTGATGTCTCCAATTCAATGCTTGCCGAAGATTATTCCCCGAACAGACTTGAACGGGCAAAACTTGCCATTTCGAGGATTGTCGACAAATTGAGGGATGACCGTATCGGGTTGATTGTATTTGCAGGAAATTCATTTGTACAGTTACCAATAACAACTGATTATGTTTCTGCAAAAATGTTTTTGAGTTCCATATCTACAGGCTCTGTTCCTGTTCAAGGTACTGCGATAGGAGAGGCTATCAATACGGCAATGAGGAGTTTCAGTGTCCAAAGTGAGAAAAGCCGCGCCATAATTGTCATCACAGATGGAGAAAATCACGAGGATGATCCTGTGACCGTAGCAAAACAGGCTGCAGAGATGGGAACACGTGTATTCACTATAGGTGTCGGTTCTCCGGAAGGAAAGCCTATCCCTATGGACGGCGAGTTGTTGAAAGACAAGAATGGTGAAATCGTAGTGTCCAAACTCGATGAAGAAATACTTAGGGAAGTAGCTGCAGCAGGAAACGGCCTGTATGTGAGGGCCGGAAACAGCGAATTCGGTCTGAATCCGATAATCGATGATATAAGGAAGATGGAGGATGAGAAATACAACTCGATTGTATTCGAAGAGTATGATGAGCAGTTTATGTATTTTCTGGCTATTGCTATGTTCTTTTTCGTGCTGGAGGAACTTGTAGGCGACAGACGTTCGCAGAGACATCTATTCAAAAGGTAGTTTATAATAATGAAGAGAAATATTCATATTCTGATTTGGGCAGTCGCTTTACTTGCTATGTTTGCGACTGATTTGTGTGCTCAGGTGGACAAAAAGGATGTCCGCAGGGGCAATCGTGATTTCCGCAAGGAAAATTTCAGAGAGGCAGAAATCGATTACAGGAAAGCACTGGTAAAGGATTCCGTTTCTATTGCAGCTAACTACAATCTGGCATCTACTCTCTATCGCCAGGGAGATATGGAGCAGGCTGAAAAAGTTATGAAACGCATCGAGGATGTCATCGGAGAATCTCCAAGTAAGTCTGATTATTATTATAATCTTGGAGATATAGCATTGGCTAAGAAAGATTACCGTGCAGCCGTTGATGCCTTCAAGAAGTCTCTTGTCGTGAATCCGTCCGATTTGGATGCCAAGGAAAACTATATATATGCCAAGAAGAAACTTGAGCAGCAGAATCAGCAAAACCAACAGAATCAGAATAAGGACAATAAAGACAATAAGGATCAGGATCAGAACAAAGACCAGAATAATAAGGATCAGAGTAATAAGGATCAGGATCAGAATAAAGACCAGAACCAGGATAATCAGCAAAATAAGGATAATAGTAATCAAGACGACAATAAGGATAATAACGGTGGTAATGACAGGCAGCAGAATCCCGGACAGAATTCTGAAAACCAGCCGAAGATAACACCTCAGGCAGCCCAGCAGATGCTTCAGGCAATTCAGGCTAAGGAAAAGGAGACTCAGGACAAGGTCAAGAAAGAAAAGGCCAAGGCATTGAAGAATAAGCAGAAGGATAAAAACTGGTAGTCTTGGATGATAATCGTACAAGGAGGATAAAAAACTAAAATTGCAGGATATGAAGAGATTGTTATTGATTGTTGCGGCAACTTTGCTTACCTTATTGAATACATTTGCGCAGGAGTCTATACAGGTTGAGACCCACAATGTAGTGGCTGTAGGTGAGCAGTTCAATGTCACTTTCATAATAGAAGGCGAGGATAATCCTAAAAAATTCACCTGGAATGCTCCCGATGATTTTCAGTTGCTTTGGGGACCGCAGCAGGGGCGTTCTACAAGTATAAGCATTGTCAACGGTAAACGGTCCAAGTCTGTACAGACCACCTATACTTATGTCCTGAAGTCTGTACGCGAAGGAAAGTTCAAATTACCAAAGGCAACGGCAGTGATAAACGGAAACGAAATTTCGTCGTCAGAGCCTCAGATTGAAGTAGTTTCATCAGACTCATCATCTGCCCAGTCTTCTTCGGGTGCTGTTTCCGGCAACTCTTCATCTTCGAGTTCTCAGTCCGATATATCGGATACAGACATTTTCCTTGATGTCTCTTTGAGCCGTACAAAAGTAGTTGTCGGGGAACCGGTGATAGCTTCTATCAAGTTGTACCAGAGAGTGAATATTGCGGGATTCGAAGGTGCTGAGTTCCCTGTATTCGACGGTTTCTGGAGTCAGGAATTAGAAGCTCCTACCAATATTGAATTTGTCCGCGAGACTTATAAAGACAAGATTTACAATACAGCTCTTTTGAGAAAATATATTCTGATTCCTCAGAGGGAAGGAGTTCTGACAATCGATCCTGCAGAACTGATATGCCTTGTAAGTGTCAGGACCTCTTCAGTCGGAAACAGTATTTTCGACGGCTTTTTCGATGAATACCGTACTGTCAGGGAGAAAGTTTCGTCGAAGCCTGTGAAAGTCCAGGTTTCTTCTTTACCTTCAGGTGCACCTGATTCATTTGCCGGAGGTGTCGGTTCATTCCGTATTTCCGCCAAGGTCAGCAAGGATACAGTCAAGACTCACGAGGCTGCATCTCTGCTTGTGACAGTCAGCGGAAACGGTAATATTTCGCTTCTTGAAACACCGAAGGTGCGTTTCCCTCTTGATATAGAGGTGTATGACACGAAGGTATCGGAGAAAGTTGACAAAAGCGGGCGTTCCGGAAGCCGGTATTATGAATATCCGTTCATTCCGCGCAGCCACGGCGATTTTGTTATAGAACCTATCAAATATTCCTATTACGATATAGATTCAGGACGTTATGTGACACTCCAGACTGATTCAATATCATTTAAAGTTGAAAAGGGAAATGAATCAGAGGTATCCGGACAGATATTATCTCCGGGAACAATAAGGAAAGATGTGAAGACTTTGGGAAGTGATATACGTTTTATCAACACCAAGTCACCAGAGCTGCTCCCTGAAGGCCATTTCTTTGTAGGTTCGTTAGTATTCTGGATTGTCAATATCATCATAACTGTTCTTGCAGTACTATGCTATTTCGTGTTCCGCAAACTTTCCGCAAGAAGGGCTGATATTGTCGGAACAAGAAACAGAAAGGCCACAAAGATGGCAATGAAAAGGCTCAAACTCGCAGGAACCTTCCTTAAGCAGAATTTGTATACTGCATTTTACGAGGAACTTCACAAAGCGCTTCTCGGTTTCATATCAGACAAGTTGAATATTCCTGTATCAGAGCTTTCAAGGGATAATATGTATGAGTCTCTTATGAAAGGTAATGTTGATAAGGCATATATAGATTCGTTCATAGGACTGCTTGATGCTTGTGAGTTTGCACGTTATTCTCCGGATTCCGGAAATGAAGCAATGGCAGCCCATTATAATGATGCTGTCAATGTAATATCATCAATTGATTCCAATATGAAGTCACAAAAGTCAGGAAAATCAACAGGTGCAGCGATGGCTGTTGTTGCTTTGCTTCTTGCATTGCCGGTTTCTGCAGGTGCTCAGCAGAAAGATTATGCTGATTCGCTTTGGAATAAGGGAAACGCAGCTTATTCACAAGGTATGTGGCAGGATGCTTTGAATGCCTATCTTCAGATTGATGCAATAGGGCTTGAGTCTGCCTCGCTTTATTGCAACATCGGTGACGCTTATTTCAAAAACGGCAATATATCTGAAGCCATTCTTTATTATGAGCGTTCTCTCAAAATTGATCCGTCATATTCTGATGCAAGGTATAATCTTGATTTGGTGAATGCAGGAATCCAGGTATCGATCCGGTTCCGGATTTTATCCTCAAGGCTTGGGCGAAGGATTTATGCTGGATTCTGGATTCAGATTCCTGGGCAATTCTATTCATTCTTTTCTTTGCTCTTTTTCTGGCAATGGTGCTGCTGTTCCTGTTGTCGCCTGGTGAGGCAGGTCGCCGTACGGGCTTTTTTACCGGTATCGTTATGCTGCTTCTGGCAATTTCTTCATTGAGTTTTTCCGTTTGGCAGAAAAATGATTATATGAAAGCAGACTATGCAGTGGTTATGCGTCCGGTTACGTCAGTAAAAAGTTCTCCGTCAGAAGGCTCAGCAAAGGATTTGTTCATACTTCACGAAGGTACGAAAGTTAAATTGATTGATCAGGTCGGTTCCTGGAAGAATATAGAACTCGCTGACGGACGTCAGGGGTGGATCGAGTCTGATGATATAGAGATTATTTAGTGGTAATATTTTTTTTCTGTACTTGAACTATGATTTCTACAAGGGCCGGAACTTGGTGAAAGTGACATCACAGTGACAAAATAGTAACATTAGTAAATATGATAACCGATATGAAACCGCTTTTCAAGATGTTGGCCTTGTCGGCGGCATCACTTTTATCTTTGTCAGCTTATCCTGCCCAACCATTGCCTGACTGGAAGGACCCTCAGGTGTTTGAGCGCAACCGGGTACCGATGACTGCAACATTTTCGACCAATGGTAACAGTTTGGTTCTTAATGGTGTATGGAAGTTTTGCTGGTATGATTCTATTAACTCACGTTCGCTGGATTTTTATTCCAAGTCCTATGATGATTCAAAATGGGACAATATAAACGTTCCCGGAATGTGGGAGCTTAATGGCTATGGAGACCCGCTTTACCTTAACATTGGTTATCCCTGGAGAGGGCATTATGAGAATAATCCTCCATTTCCGGCTACAGAACACAATTATGCAGGGCAATACAGAAGGACTTTCACTCTTGACGACAGTTGGAGTGGCAAAGATATATTCCTTCATATTGGCTCCGCTACTTCCAATGTCAGAGTTTGGGTCAATGGAAAGGAAGTCGGCTACAGTGAGGACAGCAAGTTAGAGGCTACGTTTGACATAACGCGGTACGTCAGAAAAGGTGCTAACCTGATTGCGCTGGAGATTTTCCGTTGGTGTGACGGTACATATCTGGAAGATCAGGATTTCTGGAGGATGACCGGTATCGCAAGGGATGTATATGTTTATTCAAGGGAGAAGAAGAGGATAGAAGATATACACGTAACAGCATCTGCATCAGGTAAAGCCGGTATTTATGCAGAAGTCACTAAAGGAGTCTCGTCTGTATTATTCTCTCTTTCTGATGGAGCGGGGCGTGAAGTAGCGTCACAGCGTGTATCGGTTTCGCCAGGGAATAGAACTTCTTGTGGAAATTGTTTTGTCAATACAGTTTTGAGTGTTCCTTCACCGGAACTGTGGACGGCCGAAACACCATATCTTTATACGCTTTCCGTTTCCAGCTATGACAAATCCGTACAGACAGAAACTACAAGCATCCGGATAGGCTTCCGTGATGTGGAAATTGCTGACGGTCAGCTTCTTGTCAACGGTAAGCCGGTTCTTATAAAAGGTGTGAATCGTCACGAAATGAATCCATATAAAGGCTACGTCGTGTCTGAAGAGGATATGATTCGTGATATTATGGTTATGAAAAGTCTGAATATCAACGCGGTACGTACGTGTCATTATCCTGATGATCCTCTTTGGTATTCTCTCTGTGACAAATACGGACTTTATGTCGTGGATGAGGCTAATATCGAATCTCACGGTATGGGATATGAAGAGAAATCCCTTGCCCACGTTCCTGAGTTCAGGGAAGCTCATCTGGAGCGCATACGCAGGATGGTCAGGAGGGATTTCAATCATCCTTCCGTAATTATTTGGAGTCTTGGCAATGAAGCAGGCTTCGGTCAGAACTTCAAGGACGGGTATGATATGGTTAAGCAATTGGATTCCACTCGTCCTGTGCATTATGAAAGGGCGGTAAATTACTGGAAGCCGGATCAGACCACACATACAGATATATTCTGTCCTATGTACTATGACTACGATGCTTGTGAGAAATATGCCCGGGGCAAGCGTACCCGTCCACTGATACAATGCGAATATGCTCACGCTATGGGTAATTCCCTTGGCGGTTTCCGCGAGTATATGGATCTTGTCAGGAAATATCCTCTTTATCAGGGAGGGTTCATATGGGATTTTGCTGATCAGGCTCTATGGTGGCCTGCAGATGCATCTGTATATGGTACCGATCATATTTTTGTATATGGCGGTGATTTCAATGACTATGACCCGTCTGATAACTCTTTCTGCTGCAATGGAATCGTAGCTGCCGACAGGTCTCTTCACCCTCACGCTTATGAAGTTGCCTATCAATATCGTTCAATATTGACATCAGCATCTTCTTCCGGTAGTCTTGATGGGGTAGTCAGCATATATAATGAGAATTTCTTCATTGACTTGTCAAGGTATCTTCTTAACTGGTCTGTTGAGGTTGATGGCAGGGCTGTCCTTGCCGGGGTATCTGCTGTTCCACCTGTAGGACCACAGTCATCAGAGATGCTGAATCTTGGTTTTACTGAAGAAGATATAGAGAATGCAGCTGGCATTGACAGTATGAAGAACCACGATACATATTTGAATGTATCCTATACTTTACGGTGTGCAGACGGTATTCTTCCGGCAGGAACTGAAGTGGCTTATGACCAGATTTGCCTGAATAGGGTTGCGCCTGAGGCTTACACTCCTGTTGGAGGAAAACCTGTATATGAGGTTTGCGGAGACAGGGCTGTCTTTACCGGTGTTATGTCTTTTGCCGGTACCGGTTCAGATAGGATAAATCATTGGGCAGCAGAGTTCGATGCCTCAAAGGGCTATTTTGTAAGTTATACTCTTGCCGGGAAGGAACTCATTTCAGAACCTCTTGTGCCTGATTTCGTGCGTGCAGTCACCGAGAATGATTTGGGTGGGGCATTGGACAAGCATTCTGCAGTTTGGCGTGAAGCGGTACTTACACCGGATAAAGTAGAAATAGCGGACGGTACAGATTGTGTTTCTGTCACGGTAAAGTATTCTCCTATAGGACAATATGCTTCTATTGTGATGCGTTATGAGGTTTATTCTGATGGCTCAATTTCGGTGTTGGAGTCAATGCAGGATGCCGGCAATCTTGCTCAAGCTCCTGTCTTGCCTTGTTTCGGAATGAAGTTCGTTATGCCAGGCGAGTACTCCAATATAGAATTCTTCGGCAAGGGGCCTTTTGAAAACTATTCCGACCGCAACAGTTCTGCTAAGGTTGGACGCTATATGCAAAGGGTTGAAGACCAATATCATTACGGATATGTGCGTCCACAGGAATCAGGCAATAAGGCACAAATGAAATGGATGAGAGTTCTGGATGATAACGGTACTGGTTTGGAAGTATCGTCATCCGTTGAGTTCTCAGGTTCGGTTCTTCCATTTTCTGTAGAGGAACTTGACATCAGGAAGACAGGGAAAATTCATTCGCACTCTTTGGAACTCAAGGCAAAGGCATTTGAAAATGAACGTTCCCTTGGAAAAACCTATGTTAACATTGACCTGCATCAGCAGGGACTCGGCTGTGTTGATTCGTGGCATTCTTGGCCTCGTGAGGAGTATCTTGTCAAGCCTGATGAATATAAATTCAGTTTTATTATACGTCCGGTTGCAAACTGATGTTATGATGTGATTCTATAAACAATTTGCCCCCATACTGCTGATATAGAGTATGGGGGCAAACTGTTTTCTATGGGTTTGTATATACCTTCATATCATTTGATGATGATTTCGTGAATATCAACTTTTCCTTCTATTGTGACTGTTGTCGAGCCAACCTTAGGGATGATGGTTTTTATGACAGGGCAAGTGAAATCTTCGTGGCTTAAACATTTTCCATATTTGTCTTTCTGTACAATCGAGATTCCGTTTTTCGGTTTGCCTGTTAGGATTGAAATTTCAGAAACACCGTCAGAAAGTTCTATGCATAATCCATCAGAAGTATAGTATGACTGAATATCCCTGTCAAATGCTTTGATTGCATTACGCATATCACCTGTATGGAACTTGAATCCGAGGTTATCTACAGTGATTGGGTTCACATCGAAAGAGCGGATAGCTGCCCAGTTTGTTTTTGCGGACTCAAGTTTGCGTAGTCTGATGAATCTTGCCTGAACGCTTTCTCCTTTCCAGTTGATGATATATTGGCCCACCATATCATCAATCAAGGTGTTCCAATGCTTCCCGTCCACTGAATACTCCAATGTTGCGTGATCGTAGTAATCAACATCATCTACAGAATTACGTCCCTGCAGAATCTGAATTTCCGACACAGCTATGACATCTCCCAAATCGACGCCAGTCCAGGATTTGTTGTTTTGGGAGGAACCGGAAGTGTAATATGTTGTAGAATCGTTGTCGAACATCAGTTTACCCAATGTAGTGTAGACATTGGCAAATGAGCCGATTCCCTTCTTGTAAGCTGACTTTTTGCCTGCGAGTTGGAAGTAGACCTTGTTAGCCATATCGTCCATAGCATTTTCATAGAAAGGCTGCAGCTTTAATGTACCTGATTTATGTGCATTGTATGCTTCGATATCTTCTGCTCCCATTATGTTTGAGACATATTTCCTCCAGAATTTGTCATATTTTTCCTGCTCAAGGAGTTTTATCAGTTCGAGTACCTTCCTGCCTCTTGAGCCGAGCTTCTGGAACTCTGCAAGCCACGGATGAATCTCGCTTAGCAGCTGTTCATTCTTGCATATAGTCTCCAATTCTTCCGGTGTCTGTTCTATTTTTGTAAACTCGGTCATCAAGGCATCAAATTGCTCCTGAGTATAGTCATCTATGCGGAATGTTTCTGTTTCCCAGGATTCATTTCTCCTGTATCCGGTCTCAGTGTCGCAGCAATGTATTGCGAATCTTCTGTATGCTTCCTTAGCTTCGGGAACTTCTTCTTCGATGGCACGCTCCCAGTTATCGATAGGGTTATATGCCTTGATGTTCCAACTATAGTCAGCGCATCCGTAAAGTCCAAGCCTTGAGGCGGTTCCGTGCTCCATAGGGTTGCTCACGATGCCGCACAGGTCATTTCCCGTAAGCGTGGTATCGAGCCCATATGCCGGTCCGAGCATAAGTATGTGTCTGGCATAATCGGTTACCGGGAAGTTCCACCAGTAGAATCCTGGCCTTCTGATGCGCGAATTGAGCCATTCCATTGTAGAATGTGTGAGGTCACTGCAGACGAAGTCGCCTGTCCAGAATATATCTATACCCGGATCAAGTTCTCTTCCGTAAATATTGAGCGGACCGTTCTCTGAAGGGTTTGCCCATAGCTTTGAATAGTCTGTCGGACATACAATCAAAGGTCTTACGTCTTTTTTAGCCTGAACAAATTCTCTGTTGAGTCTGTTGAGAAGTTCGCATTGTTTCAGTGGGTTAGTACCTTCTCCTGAAATATCGTCGAAGAATATTGCAAATGAACGGACTCCGAGGTTATACATCATATTGAATTTGTCCAACAAGTTGCAGAAGTCCTCTTCGTTCCATTTGATATCCTGTCCCGGATGTATTGCCCAAACGAAATCAACTCTGTTTCTGATACACGCCTGGACAAGTTCGCCTATTTTTCTTGCCTCATCTTCCGGGTATGGGAGTCTCCAGTTAGGGCAACTGTGGTATGGGTCATCCTTGGGACCATAGATATAGGTGTTCATCTTGAATTTCCCGTAGAAGTCAATGAGTGATAGTCTTACTTCGTGTGACCAAGGTGTTCCGTAAAAACCTTCCACGACGCCTCGTCTTTTGAGATCCGGCCAATCGTTAATTGAAAGATAAGGAATGTGTCCGCTTCTGACAATCTGTCGTAGAGTCTGGATGCCGTAGAAAGCTCCTATATGGTCATAACCGGTGATGTATATTCCTTTTTCCGAGATTTCAAGCGAATATGCGCCCTCTACAGGTTTGACACAATGCTTTTTTGCCTCGTTTTCTCCGAATGTAATATATAGAATAATGCCTTTTCTTCCGGTTGTTATAAAGTCAATGTCGTTTTCAAACATTCCGGATGGGTCTTTTATTTTGAAAACCGTATCAGATGTAAAATGTCCGTGACTATTGAATTCCATCTGTTGAGGTGTAGGGTTGAGAGGCATACCTTTATGGTCGCACTTGTGTCCTGGGATACTTGGTACAAGTTGGGATTCAAGCCTTTGTGAAGATAGGTCAAATCCTTCATCCTGTGCGCCGGCATAGGTGACAGCCGATAAAGCGACTGCTACGATGGCGAATAAATTCTTTTTCATATTGTTGTGTTATTTGTGGCATTGTACACGTTCCGGAATTTCATTGTCACTATTATGTCGAATGATTTCCGTATCTGTCTATGATAATTTCATATGGTTATTAGTAACAGTCCGAGATTCTTTCGGTAGTCGCCGCTCCTCATCTCTGACAATATAGTTTATGTGGTATGTTGGTTTAAAAAACTCCGCCTGGCGTATGGCTAAGCGGAGTATATAGTCTTGTGCCGACTTGGGCTGTATGCTAATATTTGTTCAGAGGCATTCCGTTGGTTTTCATACGGACTTGCTTCTTCACGTTAGAGAGAACTTCTTCATATTCCTCGCGTCCTTCTTCAGTCTTTCCTGTGATAAGGTCAAGGTGAGATGCAGCGTTGGTAAGTACAGCATCTATGAGGTTGACAATAGATTCCATATCTTTCTCAACAAATCCTCTTGATGTGATAGCAGGTGTTCCTACGCGGATACCGGAAGTCTGGAACGGAGATCTGCTGTCGAAAGGCACCATATTCTTGTTTACTGTAATGTCTGCCTTTACAAGCTCTTTCTCTGCAACTTTTCCTGTAAGCTCAGGGAATTTGGTGCGAAGGTCAATCAGGAGCAAGTGGTTGTCTGTACCGCCGGATACAATCTTGTATCCTCTTGATGCAAATGCTTCACCGAGTGCCTGTGCGTTTGCAATTACCTGTTTCTGATATTCTTTGAACTCAGGCTGGAGAGCCTCGTAGAATGAAACAGCTTTTGCAGCGATGCAGTGCTCGAGCGGACCGCCCTGAACTCCAGGGAAAACACTTGAATTGAGAATCTGTGACATCTTCTTCACGACACCTTTAGGAGTCTTGAGTCCCCAAGGGTTGTCGAAGTCCTTGCCCATCAGGATGATACCTCCGCGTGGACCTCTCAATGTCTTGTGGGTTGTAGAAGTAACGATATGGGCATACTTTACAGGGTTGCTGAGCAATCCGGCTGCGATGAGTCCGGCAGTGTGTGCCATATCAACCATAAAAATAGCTCCGACCTTGTCGGCGATTTCCCTCATTCTTGCGTAGTCCCATTCTCTTGAGTATGCTGAAGCACCTCCAATGATGAGTTTTGGCTTATGTTCGAGAGCCTTCTGCTCCATCATAGCATAGTCAACCATTCCTGTGACCTCGTCAAGTCCGTAGGATACGGCATTATAGAGGATTCCGGACATATTCACCGGTGAACCGTGTGTCAAGTGACCTCCGTGCGCAAGGTCCAGACCCATAAATGTGTCTCCAGGTTTGAGGCATGCCATAAGAACAGCCATATTGGCTTGGGCACCTGAATGAGGCTGCACATTGGCATATTCGGCTTCATAAATCTCGCAGAGTCTGTCAATGGCCAACTGCTCGATCTGGTCAACTACTTCACATCCTCCATAGTATCTTGCTCCAGGGTATCCTTCTGCATATTTGTTTGTGCAGATAGAGCCCAAGGCTTCAAGTACCTGGTCACTTACATAGTTTTCAGAGGCGATGAGTTCAATGCCGGATGTCTGCCTGTCCTCCTCTTTTTTGATAAGATTGAAAATTTGAAGATCTTGTTTCATTTGTCTGAATTTTTTACGCAATTGCAAAAGTAAAAAATTTTTTCAATAGTCCGAAATCAATAGTAAATTTGTGTCCTCAAGTTAGTGAAACATAGTATATGAGCAACAGAAAATTGTTGAATATAGAATTAGGAAGGGTGTCTCCGGAAGAATACAGAGAATTGCCGGAGTCAGGTATCGTGGTTGTACTGGATAATATAAGGAGTGCCCATAATGTCGGCTCTGCATTCCGGACTGCCGACTCTTTCAAGGCTGACAAGGTTTTTCTATGTGGAATATGTGCGGTTCCGCCGTCGGCAGATATTCATAAATCGGCTTTGGGGGCTGAAGAAAGTGTGGCGTGGGAACATTATGACGACACTATGAGTATTGTGGCCAGACTCAGGGATGAAGGCTACAAGGTTGTCAGTGTCGAGCAGACGGCAGAGTCTGTAATGCTTGATGAGTTTGTTCCTGTTGAGGGGGAAAAGTACGCTCTCGTTTTCGGAAACGAAGTAAACGGAGTGTCCCAGGATGTTGTGGATGCTTCCGACTTCTCTTTGGAGATACCTCAATATGGTACCAAGCATTCGCTGAATGTATCTGTCAGCATAGGAGTCATATTGTGGCATTTCCGTTCGAAGATGCCATTTGAATGACGATATTGCCTGCATTCTGACAATTTGTCAGTTTTTTTTGCATTGGCATCGGATTTGTCCGATATGAAGTCGTTCCGCAGGAAAATGAAGGCCTGCAGGGCGGCTTTAATTTGTATAATTAACATTAAAAAATATAAAAAACATAAAATTATGATCAGACCATTGGCAGATAGAGTTGTCGTGGAGCCTAAGGCGGCCGAAACTCAGACAGCGTCAGGACTTTACATTCCTGATACAGCAAAAGAGAAACCACAGCAGGGTACAGTTGTAGCTGCTGGTCCGGGAAAGAAGGACGAGGCAATGGAGGTTAAGGTTGGCGATGTTGTCATCTATGGCAAATACGCAGGTACTGAAGTTACCGTTGAAGGTAAGGACTACCTCATAATGAAGCAGTCTGACATTTTGGCAATTATGTAATTTTAAAAATTTGAATCACTATGGCTAAAGATATTAAATTCAATGTTGAGGCTCGCGCCCAGATGAAATCCGGTGCTGATGCCCTTGCTGATGCTGTAAAGGTAACACTTGGTCCTAAAGGACGTAATGTTGTTATTGACAAGAAGTTCGGTGCCCCTCAGGTAACAAAGGACGGTGTAACCGTTGCAAAAGAAATCGAACTTGAGGACAGATTTGCAAATATGGGTGCCCAGATGGTTAAGGAAGTTGCTTCCAAGACTAATGAGCAGGCAGGTGACGGTACTACTACAGCTACAGTTCTTGCACAGGCTATCATCAACGTTGGTTTGAAGAACGTTACTGCTGGTGCAAATCCTATGGATTTGAAGAGAGGTATTGACAAAGCAGTTGCTGCAGTAGTGGCTAATCTACGTGAACAGAGCCAGGAAGTTGGTGAAGATTATGCTAAAATCGAGCAGGTCGGAACAATTTCCGCAAACAACGACAACTATATCGGAAAACTCATTGCTGATGCTATGTCAAAGGTTAAGAAAGACGGCGTTATTACAGTGGAAGAGGCAAAAGGTACAGATACCGAGGTCAAGGTTGTAGAGGGTATGCAATTCGACAGAGGATATATTTCTCCTTACTTTATGACCAATGGTGACAAGATGGAGGCAGTTCTTGAAAGTCCTTATATTCTTATCACAGACAGGAAGATTTCTACAATGAAAGATCTCCTTCCAATCCTCGAACCTATAGCCCGTGAAGGCAAGTCACTTCTTATTATTGCAGAAGATGTTGACGGTGAGGCTCTTACTACTCTTGTTGTAAATAAGCTCCGCGGTACTTTGAAGATTGCAGCCGTGAAAGCTCCTGGTTTCGGAGACCGTCGCAAGGAGATGCTTCAGGATATAGCTACTCTTACAGGTGGTATTGTTGTCTCTGAGGAACGCGGCTTCACTCTTGAGAATACTGCCCCTGATATGCTTGGAAAGGCAGAGAAAGTTGTTGTATCCAAGGACAATACCACTATCGTGAATGGTGCCGGTGACGCAGATGCCATCCAGGAGAGAGCAAATACTATCAGAAAACAGATTGAAACTACAACTTCAGACTACGACCGTGAGAAACTTCAGGAGCGTCTTGGAAAACTCGCCGGTGGCGTGGCTGTCCTTTATGTAGGTGCTGCAACTGAGGTTGAGATGAAGGAGAAGAAAGACAGAGTTGAGGATGCTTTGAGTGCAACTCGTGCTGCTGTAGAGGAGGGTATCGTACCTGGAGGCGGAGTTGCTTATATTCGTGCTGCAGAGGCTATCAAAGAGCTTAAGGGTGAGAATGAGGATGAGACTACTGGTATCCGAATCGTGGCTCGTGCCATTGAGGAACCTCTTCGCCAGATTGCTGCAAACGCAGGTGTTGAGGGCAGTGTAATCATCAACAAGATTCGTGAGAGCGAGGGTGACTATGGTTACAATGCACGTACTGACGAGTATGTCAATATGTTCGAGGCCGGTGTCATCGACCCTACAAAGGTATCCCGTGTAGCTTTGGAGAATGCAGCTTCTGTTGCAGGTATGTTCCTTACAACGGAGTGTGCTATTGCTGACCTTCCTGAGAAGGAGGCTGCTCCTGCAATGCCTGCAGGCGGAATGGGCGGTATGATGTAAAGACTTCCCATATATAAATATCCGCGAGGTGAGCTTTCCGGCCCACCTCGCTTTTTGTTTCCCTGTTTTACATCCGGCAGTTTGGATACCTTTGGATCACCTGCAAAAGTATGTTTTACAACTTAGAACGCAAACCCCTAAGCACAGCGACACGCATTGCAGCGTGGCAGAATGCTGTTGTGCGTGCTCGAAGGTCAAAGAAAGAACAGAGTTTCCCAGAAACTTGTGGATTCTACCTGTAATTTGAAGGATTCTAATTGCTGTCAGTGTAGATAACTTTCAATATTCTGTCAATAATACAGGAAAATATCTACCTTTGGCAGATGACACTATGTCTTGACAGATAAGAAAGTGTAATTTTAAAATTCACGGATGTTATGAAAAGAATATTATTATTCACTATGATGTTAATGTGTTGTTTTGCTATTGCCCAGGCGCAGCAGGCGACAATACTGGATGTGAACAAGACCTCGACTGTAAATGTGATTATTGATTTCTCCAAAGCATCGATTCATAATATGACAGAATCGGAATTTGCAGAATATGAGGAGGATTTTTATAAGGATATGCCCGAATTGAAAAGCAAACTCATACACGATTTCAATCGTGCCAAAAATGTCGATTTTGTCATCGGCTCATTTCCGTCTGCTGTCTATACTCTGAAAATTGAAATATTATATGTGGGCCTGAAGGGAGACATAATGAGCAATTCTACAATTGTTGATTCCGAAGGAAATGTAATTGCCGAGGTCAAAGATCTTTACGCAAAAGGCGGTCATATCGGTACGAAGCTGAATCTCATAGGAGACGGAATGTACAGGACAGGAAAGCTTCTGTCCCGTTCTTTAGGTTCAATTATTATGGAGCAGGAGGAGATTCTTTCACAGTGTCAGAGGATATGATTTTTTCGGAATTTGACACGGACTCTTGTTTTGTATAGAGTGACTTTATATTCCTTCGGATCTTTTCGGATTCGGAGGAATTTTTTTGGTAACTTTATCAGACTTTTTGCTACTTATATGTAGAAAGATACAAATAATGACAGAACAGGAATTTGAAAATATCTATTGCTCTCTCAGGCTGAAGATGATTGCGCTTGCCGGAAGGTTTTCTCAAGCAGCATCAGTTGATATGGATGGGGAGGACATTGTGCAGGAGGCTTTGCAGGCTCTTTGGGAACTTTCGGAGAGAGGTTATCCTATCAGGAATGTTGAGGCTCTTCTGGTAAAGATAACTAAGAATATCTGCGTTTCTCATTACAGAAAGCAAAAGTTTCCGTCAGTGCAGTTAGGCAACAACGATTTTGTTTCAGGTGATTCTGCTGCCGGTAGGATTGTGGATGCTGATATTGTGCAAATCAAGAGGCTGATGTATGAAAGTCTGACAGCTACGGAACGATGTTATATGGAACTGAAAGCTGATAAGGATATGAGCCTCGATGAAATTGCAAAAGCTACAGGCAAGACAAAACCTGGTATCAAGACATCTCGCTCGAAAGCTAAGGCTAAAATGTATTACAGACTTAAAAAGTTAGGCGTGATATGATTATACATAATGATAATAATACAAG
>Michael_p2__coassemble_1479_pt1 | contig 22325 bp, 16 predicted proteins | sample Michael_p2__metabat2_low_PE_026 | metagenome-assembled genome bin Michael_p2
ACTTTGTTAATCACAACTTGACACTTTAATTAAAACCAAATAACACTCACTAACATTCAAATCAAATTTATGAATCGTATACTAACCTTTCTTGCGGGGTTGATGGTATTTCTCGTCATCCCGCTATCTTCTGCCGCACAGAGCGGTGTTGAGGTTAAGGGTACTGTCATCGATCAGCACGGTCCGATTGTCGCTGCCACAATAATTGAGCAAGGGACATCTAACGGGACATCTACAGATGCAGACGGAAACTTTTCCCTTACAGTTTCAAGTAGTGATGCAGTCATTGAAATCAGTTGTATCGGTTATGCAACCCAGTCATTCAAGACATCTGAATTTCCTAAAAAAATCATTCTTTCTGAAGATACTATGTTTCTTGAGGAAACGGTTGTCATCGGTTATGGTTCTTTGAGCAGGAAAGAATTATCCAGTTCAATAGTACAAGTTAATTCCGATGATTTTTTCAAGGGAAGTATGAATAACCCTATGGAAATGCTAACAGGAAAAGTTGCCGGTCTGAATGTAAATACGACTGCGGCAGCCAACCCTAATTCTGATTCGAGTCTCCAGATAAGGGGGGCTACTTCTCTTTCTGCTTCAAATAGTCCTCTGGTTGTTATTGACGGAGTACCTGGAGGAGATATAAGGAATATTGCTCCTCAGGATATAGAGTCAATGACTGTTCTTAAAGATGCTGCATCTGCTGCAATTTACGGAACTCGTGGTGCCAATGGAGTCATCCTCATTCAGACACGTAAGGGTTCTGCAGGTGAGGCTGGTACGGCAAATATTACTTATGACAGTTGGTTTGGAGTCAACTTTGCCAAGCCCCACGCGGAAATTCTTTCTCCGGATGAGTTCAGACGCTCTATGCGTGGTATAGATTACGGATATGATACGGATTGGTATAGCTTGCTTATGAGGGACTTTTCTTATGATCATAACCAATATCTTGCAGTGGATGGTTCCACAAAGACAGGTTCTTATAATGCTTCAATAAACTATAAGAAAGCAACAGGACTTGATATCCGTTCCGCTCGTGAAGAATTTGGCGGACGAGTGGCAGTGGAGCAGAAAGCCTTAAAGAACAGGCTTCAGGTAAATGTCGCGCTGAATGCCCGCCGTGTCAACGAAGAGTGGGGAAATGACGGAATGTTTGATACGGCTCTGACTCTGAATCCGACAATGCCTGTTTATAATGAAGACGGCAGCTGGTATCAGCCGACTCATATGACAGATATTAGAAATCCATATCAGGAACTTGTCGTCAATCAAAATAATGGACAGAGACTTTATTTGCTTGGAACTGCTCAGGCTAAAGTAAACATTATAACCAATGACAAGCACAATTTGAGCACATCTGTGAATTATTCGCTTCACTACAATGACCTTAAGTCGAACTATTATACTCCGTCAACTTCTGCAGAATCTTTCTGGGGCGGTTACAAGGGACGTGCGAATATTGAGTATCAGAAATGGTGGACAAGTCACGTTGAATGGCTGGGAAATTATTCTCTTTATTTGTCGGACCACTCTCTTCAGGCAGTTGTCGGATATTCCTATGAGGCAAGTTATTGGGAGAAAGTTCAGGCAGGAAACAACGACTTTGCTTTTGATAATTTCGGATACAACAATATAGGAAGCGGCTCATTCCTTACAACGGATGGTAAAAAGGCATCAATGTCGTCAGGAAAATCACTCTCCAAACTGATTGGTGTATTCGCAAGAGTCAATTACAATTGGAAAGACCTTCTGATGGCTTCTGCTTCTATCCGTTATGAAGGTTCTACAAAATTCGGAGCAAATAATAAATGGGGAGCATTCCCATCTGCATCACTTGCCTGGGAAATCGCGAATATGTCATTCCTGAAAGATGTTGCTGCTGTTCAAAGTATAAAACCGCGTGTGTCTTACGGTGTTACAGGCCGTTCGGATTTCGGTGCATACCAGTCACTCTCAACATATAGTACAAACGGACAGTATTTCTTCGATAATGAATGGGTTATGGGCTATGCACCTTCTGTCAACGCCAATCCTGAATTAGGTTGGGAGAAACTTGTCAGCATTAATGCCGGAGTTGATTTCTCTTTCTTCGGAAACAGGTTACGTGGTTCATTTGACTGGTTTACACGTCAGTCTAAGGACTTGTTATATAATTATACAGCTCCTCAGCCTCCATATGTCTGGTCAAATATTCTTGTAAATGTCGGAACTACGACCAATACCGGAGTAGAGGTTTCAATTGACGGGGATATTTTTGCCAAGAAAAACTTCACTTGGACAATGGGCCTGAACTACTCTTATGGAAGTACGGAACTTACAAAGTTGTCCAACAATATATATAATGCTTCTTATGTCGAGTTATACCAAAAGCCAGGTGTAGGTACAAGCGAATATTTCTTCCGCATTCAAGAGGGTAGCAAGGTCGGCCAATTTTATGGATACGAATGGGCCGGTGCATCTGAAACCGGTGATATGATGGTTTATAACAAAGATGGAGAGCCTATTTCTGCTGCCAAGGCAACAGCGGAGGATAAAAAGTATATTGGTAATGGAGCACCTCTCCACTTTTTGTCTTGGAGCAATACTTTCCGCTATAAGAATTGGGATTTGAATCTTTTCTTCCGCGGTGCATTTGATTTTGAAATCTTCAATATGCGCAAATATGGTATGGGTCTTCAGGGATGCGGTACAGACAATGTCCTGCGTGATGCATATTTGAAAGATGCGGCAATGAAAAGCGGTGGTGGAGTAATCTCTTCATACTTCCTCGAAAAAGGTGATTTCTTCAAACTTGAAAATGTTACTTTGGGATATAATTTCACTCCTAAAAAACAGGATATTATGAAAAGTCTGAGGGTATATCTTTCTGCAAAGAATCTCTTTACTCTCACTAAGTATTCCGGTAATGACCCTTCTATAGTATCAATCAATGGACTTACTCCAAGTATTGATGTATCAAGTGCTTATCCGGTTGCAACGCAACTTACTCTCGGTTTGACGATGCGTTTCTAAAATCAGAAAATCGTATAATATTTTGATAATATGAAAAAAATAATATTGAATATATCAGCGGTGCTTGCCATCTGCCTGTCCTCAGTATCTTGTTTCAATCTGAATGAGGAGGTATTTGACAGGATGGATGCGTCTATTTATTATTCAGATGAAACAAGTATAAAAGGCGCTGTAGCATCAATCTACAGTATGTGTATTACAAAATATCCTGAATTCTGCTATTTTCTTCAGGAGTTTTCAGCTGACCAAATCACCTGGAGAACTTGGAATGGAGGTCAGTGGGGCTGGGATGAAGGTGAGAAATTCGTATTGTCTGCCCACGGTTGGACTTCTGAATCAAAAATCATACGTACTGCGTGGGAAGGCGCCTGGTCTGCAATCGGTTTGTGTAATAATGTGATATATGACCTTGGCAGGATTAATCCCGAATCTATCGGTATGACCCGTGAAGGCGTTGACGCTTACATTTCAGAGGTTCGTACTCTCAGGGCGTGGGCTTATTACAATATCTATGAACTTTGGGGTGGCGCACTTCCTCTTAATGTGAAATCAACAGCAGAGAGTAGTGACATTCCGGGTACTGCAGACCCTGATTTTGATAAGAGTAGCAAGAAAATCTTCGATTTTATTATAACTGAACTTGATCAAAGTCTTGCGGGGCTGAAGACTAATTCAGTGAACCGTATGAATCAGGCTACAAATCGCATTATTAAAGCACGTCTTCTTCTTAATGCAGAGATTTTCATCAAAGAAAACAAGTATGCAGAATGTGCATCTCTGTGTCAGGATATACTTGACGGTAAATTCGGTACATATAGCATTGCGAAGGATCATAGGGACATTTACTCGATGAAGAATATTGAATGTCCGGAGGTAATAATGGCATTTGCATATTCAGAAGCAAACAAACATAACGCAAATATGCGAAATATGCCTTTCCTGTCCTATGTGTATAAAGAGACTTTTGGAATGCCATCTTGTTCTCAGAGCGGATGGAACTGTGTCTGTATCGTTCCATCGTACGATAACTCAGGAAATGTTCTTCCTGATGGGGGTACAGATGGCGGAAAATGTTTCTTAGGTCCTGAATATGGTGATAAACTCGGTGCTGTCTATGCGCGTTTCAATGATAAGGATTGTAGAAAGAAGCCTTTCAAAGCAAAAGCGAACGGAACCTATGAAGGTATGTTTCTTATTGGACAGCAGTCGGATTATAATACCGGTGCAACTCTTACAGCAGATGCGGAGCGTGATGGAAAACCACTTGTGTATGTGGACCAGCTTGGTACATTCCTCAATCTCGGTCGTGAACTTCAGCCAGTGATGAACCCTCGTTGGGGAGAGACAAATTCCGGATTGCGTCTGATGAAGTATCCGATTTATCCGGATGAAGCAGGTATTAATTTCGTAGATATAGATGAGGTGGAGTTCCGTCTTTCTGAAGTTGTGTATATGCTTGCGGAGTGTAAACTTCGTGCGGGAGATGTCGATGGAGCCAAAAACCTTGTAAAGAGTGTAAAGAGCAGATATTTCAAAAATGCAGACGATGCTCTCGAACTTCCTATGGGATTTGCGTCTTATGATGAGGATTGGATGCTTCACGAATGGGGTATTGAGTTCCTTGGTGAAGGACGTCGTCGCCGTACGGATCTTCGTCGTTTCGATAAATTCACTCAGGGCCAGTGGTGGTTCTTCGGACGTGATACTGAGGCAGGTTATGACCTTTCGGCAAAACGTGACAGAAAATATGAGTGGTATCCTCTTCCGGAGTCTGCGCTTTCTGTAAATCCGGGACTGGTTCAGAATCCAAATTATAAATAGACTATATAGATATGAAAAAAATATGTAATTGGTTGGTTTTTATGGTTATTGCCTTTTTGGCAATGGGCTGTTCAAAGAGAGAGGAAATAGTTTTTGACCACGAAAAACCGGCATTTGAGATAAAAGATGGAAAGATTCTGCTTGAAGTGATTGTCCCATCTACAACAAAGGATAATGATATTATTTATATATCGGGTCCATTTAATGGCGGTGACGAAGTTGCGGAAAACGACGTTACCTGGCATCTTGAGAAATCAGCAAGAAATGACAAAAAATGGGGTATTTATCTTGATCCTTCTACCTTTGTACAAGGTAAGACTTTGGCTGACGGTTATCGTTTTGTTTCCGCTCGTGAAGGAGAAGAGAGGACAGCGCGGAATGAGGCGGTGGATAGAAAAGAGAGTCCTGCTCCAGGTACAATGACTAATATCTATGTTTCCCATTGGAATATGTATTTTTATGAAGAGCCTGAAATACAGCACGATGGACCTGTTGTTTATGTGGATGATCAGACCGGATGGGATGCTTTGGCGATGTATGCCTGGGGAGATAAAGAAGCATTTGGAGCTTGGCCTGGAATCCAATCTTCCGGAACTGAGGTTATAAATGGAAAGACTTGGAAATATTTTGACTGCGGAGAAGATAACAGGGGTATAAATCTTAATCTTATTTTCAATAACAATAATGGTGGAAAACAACTTCAAGACTATAATCTTACTATAGATCAGGACGAATATTTCATTGTAATTACTGCCGACGGAGTTCAAATTGATAAATCTTTGCCTGAGCACGAAGGGACAATCCGTGTATATGTGGATAATCAGGCTGGCTGGGAAGGTGTTGCTCTGTATCAATGGGGTGACCAGAATGACCTCGGTGGTGCTTGGCCTGGACAGCAACCTGTTGGAACCGTGAAGATTGCCGGAGTTGATTATATTTATTTTGAGTTTGCTGTATCCGAAGTTGATGGTCTTACTCAGAACCTTATTTTCAACAATAACAACGGAGGTGTTCAGACTGCTGACCAGAATGTCAAATTCAGTGCTGATGTTGTAGATCTTTTCTATGTAATCTATGGAGAAAAGGATTGTGCAGTAATAGAAGATCCGTTTGACAGACAGCCAATCAACACAGAACAGGAATAGACTCTCGGATATTTATTTCCGTCTGTAGACGATTCTTTTGAATAATGCAGTATGTCTGGGAAATTCAATATTTTATTTAGTTCGCTTCTGGCTGCACTCCTATTCAGCGCAGCCAGTTGCGCTGATGCCGGAATCCCGGTAATAGACTCGAATCAGGAAGCCGGTGTATCCTCTGTCGGCAATACAATGGTAATTTATGAAGCAAATCCCAAAGTATTTGCTTCTTCCGGAGCCTTCAACGCAATGAATGCCCGTCTTTATGATATTCAGGACCTTGGCGCAAATGTGCTATGGATAATGCCTTTACATCCTATAGGGGTTAAAAATGCTGTAGGTTCTCCATATTGTGTGAAAGATTACAAGGCTGTAAATCCTGCATATGGAACAATGGATGATTTCAAAGCATTGGTTCAGAAGGCTCATTCGATAGATATGAAGGTTATAATCGATTGGGTGGCAAATCATACTTCGTGGGATAATGTCTGGATAGACGAGCATCCCGATTGGTACACAAAGAATGCAGCAGGCAACATAATATCTCCGGAAGGAATGGGTTGGAATGATGTCGCTGACTTGAATTACGACAATAAGCAGATGCGTTCCGCTATGATTGCAGCTATGAAATTCTGGGTTGAGGAAGTCGGTGTTGACGGTTTCCGCTGTGATTATGCCGAAGGAGTTCCGGCTGATTTTTGGAAAGAGGCCATTGGGGCTGTTCGCGGAATCAAAAAAGATGCGGTAATGTTGGCTGAGGCTGCCGATGTCTCATTGTACCGTTGCGGATTCGATATGCTTTATGGATGGAATTTTCAGTCGAAACTTGCAGATTTGTATTCCGGGAAAATCCAGGTATCGCAACTTTATAATTGTCATACGGAAGAATATTCAGGATTGGAAGCTGGTAAGGAAAGGATGAGATTTTCTACAAATCACGATAAGGCAATGACTGACGGTTCTCCGCTTTCTATGTACAAAGGCGAGAAAGGAGCTATGTCTGCTTTTGTCATTGCAGTCTATATGGGCGGCGTTCCTATGATTTATAGTTCGCAGGAAATCGGTTATCCGTCAAAGTTGAACTTCTTTGAAACAAATGTATTGGACTGGAATTCAAATCCTTCATATACTCAAGAATATCAAAAAGTAATGTCGGCCTATCATCAGACAGCATCTAACAGGGGATGCAAGCCTGTTTTGTACAATACCGGCAATGTGGTTTCTATATATTATGAAAACGGACTTTTTGTTATTGTTAATACTACAGGTAAATCCGTACAATTCAAAGCCCCGATTGAACGAGTAGGTGATAACGTTGTGGATATGATGACCGGAAAGGTAGAAACTATTAAATCTGCGATTTCACTTGAATCTTATGAATATAAAATATTTAAAACAGAGAAATGATGAATTTTAAAATCATATTAGCAGGTATTGCAGTTTCTATGATTGCTGCATCCTGTTCCTATACTGAAAATGTAAACAATAATAGGTATGAAGTCCCAGCTCCGGAGGATGTGGTAATGTATCAGGTCAATCCGAGAGTGTTTGCTGCCGGAAACTCCTTTAATGCAGTCGCACAGCATATCGATTCTATCAAGGCTTTGGGAACCAATGTTGTTTGGTTTATGCCTATCTACCCTGTAGGACAAATTAATTCTGTCAATTCTCCATATTGTATCAGTGACTACAAAGGAGTCAACCCAGAGTTCGGAACATTGGAAGAATTTAAAAATGTCGTTTCACTATGTCATAACAGTGGAATGAGTGTGATTGTGGATTGGGTTGCCAACCACACATCGTGGGACAGCAAATGGATTGAACATAGGGATTGGTATACACAGAATGAAAAAGGCGAAATCGTTCATCCTGCAAATACCGGTTGGTTGGATGTTGCGGATTTGAATTTCGATAATCCTCAGATGCGTCTTACAATGATAGATGCTATGAAATATTGGGTAACAGAGGTAGGTATTGACGGATTCCGTTGCGATGCTGCTGATTTTGTTCCTTTTGATTTCTGGAAACAGTGCTGTGACTCACTTCGTGCGATTCCGGATCATAAGTTATTGCTTCTTGCTGAGGGAAAAAGAAAAGATCACTTTGATGCCGGTTTCGAGATGAATTATGCGTGGGATTATCTGGAGGCTGTAAGAAATGTCTTTAATCCTAAGAGGGGACCATATGTTTCTGCAACAGAACTTTTTAAAGCAGACTCTTTAGAGTATGCCGGTATTCCCGAAAATTGCGTCAAGCTTAGGTTTACAACAAATCACGATGAGTCAGACAAAATGTCACCTATAAGCGAATTCGGTGGTGAAAGGGCTTCAATGGCTGCATTTGTGGCTTCAGTTTATCTTCACGGTGGAGCATTGATTTATGGTTCACAAGAGGTCGGATACCCCGGCAGGATAAATTTTTTCCATTATGTGCCTGTTAACTGGAATGAATGCAGCACCTTGAATCAGGAATATTCAAAATTGATGGCTCTGTATAATGAGTTACCTGCAATTCGTAAAGGTGAAATCATTAAATATCCTGATACTCATATTTTGGCATTCGCTAAAACCTTTAATAATGAATCTGTTCTGGTGCTTGTGAATGTTCGTCACGAGGACTACTCTATAGAAGTTCCTGCTGAGTGGAAAAATAAACAGTGTACAGATCTGATGACAAATGAATCAGTGACATTGAAAGATAAAGTAACTCTTGCACCATATCAATACCTTATCTTAAAATAGATATTATGAGCTTCAGACATTTATTCAGTGATTTTATAATACTGGTCTGTTCACTTGTACTGATGTCCTGTTCAGGAGAGGCATCGCTTGTAAATACAACTAATCCGGATAATCCTGGAACAGAGCAGGAAAAAAATCCGATTGAAGAGTTGGAACTTGATGGATATGCTGTCTTTTTCCAGGATAAGACTTCCTGGGGAGCAACTCATATTTATGGGTGGAATGCAGATGGCGGTGTTACTGAGAAATGGCCTGGAAATCAGGTGAATGGAACAGTATCTATCAACGATGTGACTTATAAGTACGTTGATATGGGAAAAGCTCTTGAAGGTAAGACAATGAAACTTATTTTCAATTGCAATTCTTCACAAAATACACAAGACGGATTTGAGGTTACATTGAATCGTAATTACTTTTTCAAGATAACTGATGATTCTGCCGAGGAAATAGACCCTGAAAAGTCAGAAGAAGCAGGAGATATATTTGCATTGAGTGAAACAGAAGCAAATTTTGAATCTCTTCCTAAGGGAGGAAAGTCATTGACATTATCTTCAAAGCATTATGACTGGTCTGTTGATTTCGGAAAAAATGATTGGATTATTCTTTTAAATGATAATGGCGAGAAAGTTTCATCAGGTTCAAAAAGCAATAAAGCTCAATATTTGACATTATGCGTAGAACCGAACTCTAATCAGCAAGAAAGAGAAGCTAAAATTACCTTTAAAGCAGGTGATGACTCTGTTATAGATTTTACTGTCAGGCAGAAGGCAGCATCAAAACCTCTTCTGAGCCAATGGGTTTTCAAAGATAATAAACAGACATATTCGGTAAGTTGGCCTCATATGCATATTATCGGAGCGACCGATGGAACAGCCGGTCAGATAACTGTTGTACGAGGTGCTGATAATTCAGAAGTTCCTTTCGTATGCAAGGTAATTGGTAATAATCCTAATGTTTCAACAATGGTGGAAGGGGATTATTGGTTATATACTTTTGATGCAAATGTGCCTGCCGGCTCTGTCGTGGCCTTCAATGCAACAATGGCTGGTGACAAGAAAGCTCCAAAATATTTTATTGTTGAGTACTTTGACGGCGGTCAGTGGAAATCTTCCAATGAGGATTTGTTTCAGGCAAAAGAAAACTCTTCATTAAAATATACTTATAAACTTTCGGGGGAAGTCAAGACAGGCTCTCCGGATACATATCAGTATACTACGGTAATGCAGACATATAAGTTTGAAAATGAAGTTAAGGATAAACTTATGATTCGTTGCCGTGTTGTAGGTGATATGACTTGTGATGGAAGTAAGCAGGATATAAATATGGCTTCAAATTCAGCTTGCAGTCTGCCTGATTTTGGATTCACAGCTTCTGATGTCCAGATTTATCCGGATGTTGCAATAACAGAAACAAGGAAAGTGCTTGTAATCGGAAACTCTTTCCATTATTACTTCAATCCTGTGTTTATGTTGAGGGAAATAGCTTGGAGCCAGGGTGTAGATTTGAAGATAACGGCTCATCTCAAAGGGTCTCAATCGTTTGAAAAACATCTGGTACTGTCGAATACTCTTGAAGCTATAGAAAAGGGAGGCTATGATTTTGCAATAATACAGGATCAAAGCAAGAACCCCGCTCGTTTGGCAGACAAACCGGAATCTTATGCCAAGGTACGTGAAAATTGCGTCGCATTGGCAGAATTGATAAGGAAATATTCTCCATCTTGTGATATAATCCTTGATCAGACGTGGGCTTATCCAAATTCCGATAACTCTTTCGGGGGATATGGAAGTTATGAGAATTTTGACAAACTTCTTGCTGCTGGAACTCGTGAAATGGCTTTGGCTGCAGGTTGTCGTGTTGCTCCTGTAGGAATGGCGTTCGCACAGTCAAGGAAGGAGCATTCCGGATGGAGCCTTTATTTTTCAGGAGACGGATTACATCCTACACGTACGAGTGCTTATCTTGAAGCGTGTGTAGAATATGTTATGATAACGGGGCGGAAATTCCAATCTCCGACTGTCGACTGTAAAGTGTCAGGAGAAAGAGCAAGATATATGAGAACTTTGTCAGAAAATATCGTTTTAGACAATCCTGAAATTGTTCACCCTGAATAAATCGTAATAAAATAAATATGTGATAATCATTTGATTGGTTAGTAGATTATCACTCTTGAAACGGCCTCTCCTGTGAAGGACAGGCCGTTCTTAATATTTTTTCTTAAATTCGCGCCCCGAAATTAAGAATGAATATGTTTACGGTCATTGGAACTATGTTTGCCGGGGCGATTCTCGGCTATTTGCTGAAAAACAGGAAGTTTTTGAAATTTGTGCCTAATGGGACTATGATAACAATCATAATCCTTCTGTTTGTAATGGGGGCTGAAATTGGGGGCAACAAAGAAGTGATGGGTAATATTGTATCACTCGGCTCTCAGGGAGTGCTGATCTCTTCGGCTGCGACTTTGGGCAGCGTTTTGCTTTCGTGGGTAGTTTATTTTTTGGTCTTTAAGAGCAAGACATCAGAAAAAAAGGAGGTGGACAATGAGTAGCCTATTTATCATAGGAGCTTTCATACTTGGCTGCATATTGGCTGCATTCGGTTTGCTTCCTGATGGAATAATGCATCCGAAACTTTCGACTTGGATTCTATATGCACTTATGCTTCAGGTTGGACTTGGAATTGGAAGCGACCCCAAACTCAAGGAGGTGCTTAAAAGCATCAGGCCACATCTTCTTCTTATTCCTGCGGCAACTATTATTGGTAGCGTTGCCGGTTCTTTCCTGATATCGTTTGCTATTTCCCGCTGGTCGTCTGCAGAGGTTATGGCTGTAGGAAGCGGATTTGCATATTATTCGCTTTCTTCGATTCTTATAACTAATCTTAAAGAGGCATCAATCGGAGTGCAGGCTGCTGCGGAATTGGGTACTATTGCATTGATAGCTAATATATTCCGAGAAATGATAGCTCTCGTGTTTTCGCCTTTGTTGGTAAAGTTGTTCGGCCCTTTGTCTCCTATTGCAGTTGGAGGGGCAACATCAATGGATGTGACTTTGCCGATAATTTCAAGGACAAGCGGTAAAGAGTGGGTGTTTGCATCCATCCTGCACGGAATAATAGTGGATTTCTCGGTTCCTCTTATTGTTCCTTTCTTCTGTTCGCTGTAAGTTCTGTAAATTTTGTAAATCCTGTACTTCCTTTAAGTTCTTTAGGTTCTGTGGGGCAGTATGCCCTGTACATCAGACCTTGGTAAGGAGACTGACAGGAGGTATTCCTTTCCAGGTCATATGAAAAGTTAAAGGGGACGGCTCATACTATTTTGAGCCGTCCCCTTGACATATTTTACCCGATTAAGAATATATCAGGTAAAAAGCTTCTGATTAAACTAGAATAGATATGAGAAGCCTGCTGTCAGACCGTGATGATGAAGCTTGAAACCGTCTTTGTTGAAGCGGTTTACGAGACCATAGTCATAGCCTACCTGTATTCTGTAATGTTTTGCGATGTCTATACCAAGTCCTCCGCCAATCTTGACATCCCAGCGTCCGTAGTCAGAATCCTCTCCCCAGAGTTTGATAGTTTCTTTTTCTGTACTTGCGGCAATGTTTCCTACAGATGCATCTGCTTTCACTTTGCAGTCACCATATAGTCCGAAGCTCACGGTTGGACCAGCGAAAACGAATATTCTGGCACCAGGGCAGATTTCGTATCCGTAATTAAACATCAGAGGAAGGTTGAGGTAGTGCTCGTTGAATCTGTTTGTTACTGACGCTGAGGCATTTCCTATGCCAATTGTTGCATCTTCGCTTCTTGTCGAGTAGTTGTACTGGAGGGCAGGAGCGAACTCGAATCCCAATCCTAATGGCAAGTTGTATCCTACCTGAAGGTAGAATCCGTTATTCCAACTGTTGTCACCCTCAGACGGATGATGTGTTATTCCTGTGTAGCCGGCTCCAATGTTAACTTGTGCGAAAGCCGCTGTTGCTGCGAGTGTGCACGCAATGACTGTAGTTAAAATCTTTTTCATTGTCTTTTGTTTTTATTTCGTAAAAATAATTGTATTCAGCGCATTCGGCTGTTCTGTATTTTGGTAATTATCATTGTAACTGCAAAATATATGGCAGTCTGAATCAAGAGAATCTTCAACATAGGGGCTATCATCTCCAAAGTAGCTCCGGCTCCGGCAATATTTATGTATGCCCGTGTTCCGAAAGTCGATGGAAACAGATAAGAGCAGATGTTCCAGAACTTAGGGAAATTTGAAACAGGCCAGGAGAATCCGGTCATAAACAATTCCGGCAATGTCAGGAAAAGCAAAGCAACTATCGGGGTCTCTCTATGTCTGATCATAGTGCTGAATGTCATTGAGAAGAACACGCAGGCTGTTACATATACACATAGGAATATGAATGTCGTTTTGAAATCCGTTGCTGCAGGTATATTGAACAGCGCAGGAACAAGGAATACGATATATAATCCTATCATCATATAAATCAACCAGTAAACGGCTCCACGACCAAGGACCAGACGACCTGAGGTTCCTTCAATCCTGCCTCTTTTCTCTTCGTGTCTTGTACCGGCCAACATACCCATTCCGTAGAACATAGTCTGTTGGATTACGAGCATCAGTGCGGCAGTAATGAAGAAGAAGTTGAATGCATTGCTGCGGTTGTATGGATTGTTTTCTTCATACCCCATAGGTTTGATTTGCGGTGATATTGTTGATAATTCCTTAAGCATTACCAGGTTTGATGCCGCCATAAGGTTCTTGTAGTAGAAGAAACTACCCATATCACAATATATCGATATTTGTGCCTGCTGTTTTTTGGCTATTTTGTCACCGAAATCTGAAGGAAAACATATTATTCCGTGACATTTACGCTCCTGCATCAGTTTTTCGGCTTCTGCCATTTCGGCACAATATCCGCTGATTTCAACCTCTCTGGTAGCGTCAACCTCTTTCACGAAACGCCTGCTTTCCACACAATCGGCATTATCCACAACGACTACCGGCACATTCTCGAGGTTTCCGTTCATATATATCAAGTTGTATAGCAAAGGATAGAAAATTCCGGCAATGAAGAAAATCACAATCACTCCGCTATCTTTGAATACAGCTTTGAACTCACCTCTGAATATCCTTTTGAAATCGTGTAGAAATGTTTTTATATATCCCATAATCAGTCCTTTTGATAGTTATGATATTTGTAGGCATCCTTGAGTCTTGGAAGAAGAGGAAGAGGTGCCAGCAGGAATATCAGATAATGAATGACTTCTGTCCACCATCCGGAAAAACCGGAAGCGAAGATGGTCTCCTGTACGTAAAAATTGTAATATGGTCTGAGAGGGAAAATCTGTGATATTCCTCTGAAGAATCCGGGCATTTGTTCCAGGGGAACGGTGAAACCTGAAAGCGAGAATGCCAGGATTCCAAGGAAGGCGCAGATACATATAGACAGACGACATACCGGAAGCAGAGCAACGATGCAGATTGCAAAAGCCTCACTTCCGAGAACCATCAGCACGATATTCAGCATCATAGCCCAAATTGAACCGGCAAGAGGGAAGTGCATAGGACCATAAAGAATGAGTACGAGTATGCAACCTAAAGTACTGAACATTACAGTATAAGGTATCAGTTTTCCAACAAGGACCTTTGTTATCGACCCTCCGGCACTTTCCAACAGGGCAGTGGATGATTCGTATTTCAACTCTGTGCTTATTGCATACGCAACGACAATCATAGTCAGCAGCTCAAGAAGACCTGGGAGCAGTATATTGGACAGATATGCGGCATAGTCTGTTGATGGGTTGCCAATCTGGTGGATATCCATTTGAATAGGCTGTATTTTCGCCATTATGGCATCCTCGGCCATTCCCATTGCTCTCATAGTTTCTCTCTGGACTGCACCTATGCTCAAGTTGAACATAGTCATCAGGTTTTTATAGCTCATCATACCACCTATGTAGTACATCGTATTAAGGTAGAATGATGCTTCCGGTTTTCTTCCTGCGAGAACATCCGAATACATATTCTCCGGAAGTACACACACTGCGGTGACATCTCCTTTCTGGAGTGCCTCGCGCGCTTCGCTGTAATCCGGGTACAGGACAACTTGGGTAAGCTGTGTGGCATCCAACTGCCTGACGAAGTTGCGGGTAAGGGAGGAGTTGTCGTTATCCACGACGGCTACCGGCAGCTCGCTCACTGTCCCGTTCCCGAAGAATGTCAGGAAGAATATACCGCAAAGAAGCATTGCACTGACAGGAGCCAGAACATAAATCGGACGCTTCTTCCACAGACCAAGTTCTCTTTTTATAATCTTTCTCATTTTACAATCACAGTCATACCTGGCAGAATACCATCAACATTGCTCTTTGGCACAGCCCTCATTTCAAAAGTCTTTGCATCGAAAGAACCTGTTTCCTTTGTTGCACGCCAAGTTGCGAATGATTCTCTGACAGCCATATAGTTGACTTCTGCAGAAATCACTTTGTTGTCAATAGCAGGAATCATTACGTTAATAACATCACCTCTTTTCATACCGTGGAGATTGTCCTCTCTGATATTGAATGTGAACCATACATCGTTCATATCAGTAATGCTCATTATAGGGGCACCGGTTCCGACAAGCTCGCCTACTTTAGGATAGACAGCTGAAACAATACCGTCACAAGGAGCAGTCAGATAAAGTTCGTTGAGGTAACCCTTGACCTCCATCAAAGCTCCGTCAGCCTGGCTGACAAGTGCTTCAGCTGCTTTCTTGTCTTCTATGCGTGCACCGGCCAGAGCCATATCATACTGGCTTTTTGCTGCCTTTGCCTGAGTGACAGATGCGTCATATTTGGCTTTTACTTCATCGTGTTTCTGTGCAGAAACAACATTCTGTTCATAAAGTTTCTGGATTCTTTCGTATGATTTGCGCATCACTTCCTCTTGTACCAGAGCGGTTTGCCAGAGTTGGTATGCTCCCTCAATCTGTTCTTTCTGTGCTCCGTTTTTCGCTTTTGTACTTTGTGCAACAGCAGCAGCTTTCATTGCGTTTACCTGTGCGAGCTTAGCTCTGACTTCCGGAGAATCGATAAATACTACTGTATCGCCTTTGTGTACAAAGTCACCTTCCTTGACATACAGTTCCTCTATTCTTCCAGGAACTTTTCCTGAAACTCTGTATTCACTTGCTTCAGCCTCGCCCTGTACAGTCACAGGGGCTGGTTTTGAGATGTAATAACCAGCTACACCTATTCCACATATTATAACTACAAGGCCAATTATACCAGCGGCCAGACTGCTTCTTTTCTTTTCCATAATATTTTTACTTATTTTATATTTCCTTGAACTCTCTGCATCTCTACATTTGACATCTGGAGGGCGATGCCGGCCTCGATGAATTCTGAATGTGCTTTCAGCCAAGCCGTCTGTGCTGCCAATGCTGTATTGGCATCAACGACTCCTTCTGCGAATCCTACCATAGCGTGACGCATATTTTCTTCAGCGCTATCAAGGTTGGATTCTGTGAGCAGAAGATATTCGGCTGCTTCACTTTGCTGATTTGACACTTTTGAGACTTCCAGACTTATCATTTCCTTGGCATCGTCAAGTTTCAGTCTGTATAGTTCAGCCTCAGCTTTTGCCTTTTTAGTCTTGTAGTTGGCTTCAAATCCGTGGAAGATAGGAATTTTGACAACGACACCTGCCGAGAACCTTCCTGCAAAATCATTTTTGAAACCATTGTTCAGGTTAGGGTTGGTGACCATATAATTTGTCATCACTGCGACAGTTGGAAGCATATCAGCGCGGGCTACCTTGATTTTATTGTCATAGATTTTAGCCGCAGCGTCAAGACTCTTTACTTCCGGTCTGTCTCCGTAGATTTCCTCCATTGGTTTGATTGGAGATATTTCAGGTTCAGGGACAAATTCGCAACCTTCATCAGCAAGCATTATATCAGAATCAAGAGGTAGTCCTATTTCCTTACATAGCAACATTTTAGCTAAAGTAAGTCCGTTTGATGCCTTGAGTTTCATTGTCTGTGCTTCATTGGCCTTGACCTTTATTGTGAGCAGGTCGGATTCTGTAGCTACGCCTTCTGATACTGTAAGCTCCACATCGTGAACCATTTTCTCAAGCAAATCGGAATAATTCTCTGCGAGTTCTTTTTTTGCCGAGATAGCCACTATCTGCCAGTATGCCTGGCTGACATCTACAATGATTTTCTGATACTCTGTCTGATACTTGTCTTTTGCCAGTTCTTCGGCAAGAGCTGCGATTCTGTTAGCCGCAATTATCTTTCCTCCGGCAAATACCGGCTGTGTGATACTGATAGAGCCGACATAAGTATTGGTGATGTCAAAATGAAGGGCATCGTCAATTCTTGCTCCGATACCATTGATTGCTCCTGAGACATCGGTTTTTGACAGAGCTCCAAGAACTGTCTGCCACATAGGGCTTGAAAGGAACTCTTTTGCAGCTGCAGGATTGGACATAATGGCCTGAGTCAGTTCGCTCATTTTTCCGTTTATCTGTCCTTGAATCATAGTTCCGCTATTCTGCAGGAGAGAAGAGGCATCATCACCTATAAGTGATATGTCCTGATTGTTATAAAGGTAAGCAGCCTGTGCGCTTATCTTAGGGAAGTAATTCGCCCGTGCTATACCCCTGTCATATCCTGCCATCTTTATTTGTATGGCACTTTGGTTGAGGTCCTTATTGCTGGCGACAGCCATTTGCCGGCATTCGTCCAATGTTAATCTTTGTTGGCCCAGGACGGTTACCGGCATCAGTAGGGCCAAGATGATCATTGCTTTTTTGTTCATATCAGAATTCTTGTTTAACCGGGTGTGCCATACCACAAATTTCAACCCATATTTCGACCTATGGATATTCATAAGTATTATCTGACTATCCATAAATTGTATTAGTGGAAATGTGGATAATACGCTACGATAAAATCACTATATTTGTGGTCAATAAATATCTGACAATATGAATAGTCCATATCACGAAATTGACATTGCCTACCTGTCAGAATTGGCAGGCGACTTGGATTATACCGGAATTTCAAATGATTTCTTCATCCGGAAAATCAATGGTGGAGAGACCACCGGTATGTTGCGTTACCCTATGAGGCTTAGTGGTTATGCTATAATCTATTGTACCCGGGGACATTGCGACATCGATATAAATGTGAGGAAATTCCACATTTCCCGTAATATGATGTTGTTCTATGCTCCGGGCAGTACTGTGAGACTCCGACAGAGTGATGCTCCGGATGATTGTGAAATTGTACTTGTAGCAGCTTCGAGGAAATTCGTACAAGGATTTCCGATTAATTTCAAAGGCATTTATGAGAAGGGTGTCAAACTTATGAATAATCCCTGTATGACATTTGATGACAGCGGGCGCAAGTTGCTGACAGATTATTATACTCTGGTGTCTGACTTGTGCACGATGAATCTTCGCGGTGCTGACAACGCCATTCGCTCCATCGGTGCTTCATTGCTCTCTCTTCTTGGCAATCTTTGGGATAATGAATTGGAAACTAATGCGATTCATAGAGTGACACAGTCCAGGACGCAGGCGACGTATGAGGAATTCCTGACACTGGTGGCAGAAAATTTCGCTACCCAGAAATCCGTTGTATTTTATGCAGAGAAACTTTATCTGACCCCGAAATACCTTACAACTCTTGTGAAGAATATAAGCGGACGTACGGCTACGGAGTGGATAGACTCGTTTGTCATTCTTGAGGCCAAGAATCTGCTCAAATACTCCAATTTGTCTGTCAAGGAGATAGGTTTCAGGCTCAATTTCCGCTCTATTCCGTCATTTCACAAATTCTTCAAAAAAAATACAGGGATGACTCCTTCGGAATACCGTGATGCTTAATATGATTCTTTTTTTGGAAAGTATTGATTCTTTTCCGTAACGTATTAAAGAAATTTATGTAAATTTGTGTGATGAATCTTGCGTAAAATGGCGGGTTCTGACACCTGACGCATAAACCAACACTTTAACTGATAATGGGAAAAGACTCAAGCCGTAGCAGGCTTAAATTGGGCCTGTTGGCCAAGATAATCATATCCATAGCGCTCGGAGTAGGAGCCGGATTTGTTTTTCCGGAGTTTCTGACACGTGTGTTTGTCACTTTCAACTCTCTCTTCAGTTCCTTCCTAAATTTCTTTATTCCGCTTATTATCCTCGGGCTTGTCGCCCCTGCTATAGCTGATATAGGAAAAGGAGCCGGGAGGATGTTGCTTGTGACAGTATGCCTTGCTTATCTGTTTACATTGTTTTCAGGTTTCTTGGCTTTCGGTGTGTCGCATTTCTTTTTCCCTCCGATGCTGGAAAACAACCTGCAGGTTGCGCTTCCTGATGAGATTGCAGGTCCTTTGCCTTATTTTACGATAGATTTCCCGCCGCTTTTCGGCGTGATGACAGCTCTGATAGCAGCATTTGTATTTGGCATCGGTATGACATCGTTGGATTCTTTTGTGATGAAGAACTTTTTTGACGAGTTCAGGTCAATAGTGGAGAAGACTATTGCGAATGTCATAATTCCAGTTCTGCCTGTATATATTTTCGGAATATTTCTGAATATGACCTACACAGGTCAGGTCGGTAATATTCTGTTGGTTTTCATCAAGATTATTGCAGTTATTTTCATTCTTCACGTATTTCTTCTGCTGTTGCAGTTTACTATAGCAGGAATAACGGTGAAGAAGAATCCGTTAAAATTGTTGTTGAATATGCTGCCGGCTTATTTTATCGCTTTGGGTACACAATCTTCGGCAGCTACTATTCCTGTGACTTTGAAGCAGACTGTTTCAAACGGAGTCTCTGAGGATGTGGCTGGTTTTACGGTTCCTCTCTGTGCTACAATTCATTTGTCTGGGAGTACGATGAAGATAGTCTGTTGTGCTATAGCTCTGATGATTATCCAGGACATTCCCTACGATTTCAATCTTATGGCCGGATTCATTTGTATGTTGGGAGTGACTATGATTGCAGCTCCGGGGGTTCCAGGTGGTGCTATAATGGCATCTTTGGGAGTACTTTCCTCAATGCTTGGTTTCGGAGATGCTGACCTTGCACTTATGATTGCCTTGTACATTGCTATGGATAGTTTCGGTACTGCTTGCAATGTTACTGGAGATGGTGCTATATCATTGATTGTTAATAAAATAGTTAAAAAGAATTGATATGAACTTAAAATTTTCAAATTGCCTTGCGACAGTGTGCGCGATTCTTTTTTCCTGTGTTGCCTCAGCGCAGGAAAAAACTTCTATTGCATCTCCTGACGGAAAACTGCAACTTGCTTTTTCCATTACGGAAAACGGAACTCCGATGTATACCTTGGACAGGGAAGACAAGAAAATAATACTTCCTTCTGCTCTCGGATTCGAACTTCGCGGTACAATCAAGTCCACTAAATTTGTTTTTTCAGAAGACGGTACCATTGACAGAGTGGATGCATTGCCGGCAAACTCATTCCACGACGGATTTGTGCTTGAGGGTACTGAAACGGCTTCATTCGACCAGACCTGGAATCCTGTATGGGGAGAGGAAGAATCCATCAGGAACAATTACAATGAGTTGTCTGTAAATCTCGTACAGAAGGCCACAGACAGAAGGATGACAATACGTTTCCGCCTTTACAACGACGGACTCGGATTCCGTTACGAGTTCCCTTATCAGAAAAACCTCAATTACTTTGTCATCAAGGAAGAACTTACCCAGTTTGCGCTGACAGGTGACCATACTGCGTGGTGGATACCTGGCGACTATGATACTCAGGAGTATGACTATACGGAGTCACGCCTTTCGGAAATCAGTTCAAGGTATCGTGAGGCAGTTTGTGGCAACTCGTCCCAAACTCTCTGGTCTACCAATGCAGTCCAGACATCTCTTCAGATGCGTACTGATGACGGTCTTTACATCAATATCCACGAAGCAGCATTGGTGAATTATCCTTGTATGCACCTTGATTTGAATCCTGAAACCTTTACTTTTACATCTCATCTGACTCCGGATGCACAGGGATGGAAAGGTTATTTGCAGACTCCTTGCAATACTCCTTGGAGAACAATTCAGGTAGCGGCTTCTGCTACAGAGCAACTTGCATCGCGTCTTGTGCTTAATTTGAATGAGCCTTGCGCCTATGAGGACGTATCGTGGATTCATCCTGTGAAATACATCGGAGTATGGTGGGAGATGATTTCCGGCAAAGGCTCCTGGGCTTATACCGATGACTATGCCTCTGTACAACTTGGCAAGACAGACTATTCGAAGAGTACTCCTAACGGAAAACATTCCGCAAACAACGAGAAAGTGCGCAGATATATCGATTTCGCAGCAGAAAATGGTTTCAGCCAGGTACTCGTCGAGGGATGGAATGAAGGTTGGGAAGACTGGGCGAACTGCAGCAAAGACTATGTTTTCGACTTTGTGACTCCATATCCTGATTTTGACATCGAGGCTTTGAATGAATATGCTGCATCAAAAGGTGTCAAGATTATGATGCATCACGAAAGTTCATCATCTGTACGTAATTATGAGAGGCATATGGAGAAGGCATACGACCTTATGAATAAATACGGATACAATGCAGTGAAGAGCGGATATGTCGGAGATATTCTTCCTCGCGGAGAGTACCACTACGGACAATGGATGGTCAACCACTATCTGTACGCTGTGACAGAGGCAGCAAAACACAAGATTATGGTCAATGCTCACGAGGCAGTTCGTCCTACCGGACTTTGCCGTACATATCCTAACCTTATAGGAAACGAGTCTGCAAGAGGCACTGAGTATCAAGCGTTTGGCGGAACAAAACCTCATCACGTGACTATTCTTCCTTTTACTCGTCTTAACGGTGGTCCGATGGATTATACTCCGGGTATTTTTGTTATGGATATGGCAGAAGTTACCGGTGGAAAAAACACATCTAAGGTAAATGCTACAATTGCAAACCAGCTTGCCCTTTATGTTGTTATGTATTCTCCTTTGCAAATGGCTGCTGACTTTCCTGAACATTATGCCCGTTATATGGATGCTTTCCAGTTTATCAAGGATGTTGACATTGATTGGATACAGTCCAAATATCTTATTGCAGAGCCAGGTGACTGCATCGTTATAGCACGTCAGGGTAAGAAGGACGGACAATGGTTTGTCGGAGGTGTCACAGATGAAAACAAACGTACCGTCAAAGTCCCTATGGACTTCCTGGAAAAAGGCAGAAAATATGAAGTGACAATTTATGCTGATTCGAAAGATGCAGATTATCAGACCAATCCTCAGTCGTACACTATTACAACCAGGAAAGTAACATCGAAAGATGTGCTTAAAATCGAAATGGCGCGCGGTGGCGGATTTGCAATGTCTATAAAGTAGTTGCCGGACTGCTCTGGGAAAGTCTCGGAGCAAATTTTTCCGCAATACAGCCTATACAGTAAAGAGAGGTGATGACTTCCACATTCAAGTCATCACCTGTCTTTTTAGTTCGTCCGGCACGAACATACTCTAACGGGTGCAAGTCCCTAAACCGCCCTGATAGTGGGAAGGTTACAGCCAAAGACAAGGGTGTCTATCGTGAGGTAGAATCTGAAGGAA
>Michael_p2__coassemble_1585_pt1 | contig 19707 bp, 17 predicted proteins | sample Michael_p2__metabat2_low_PE_026 | metagenome-assembled genome bin Michael_p2
GTCACTCCTTATATATAGACCTGCCGGGGCATCGTCGCATTCCTTCAGATTGCCCGGGTAATCTTTTTCTGTCCACCCAGTGAAACTTATGCCGCATTTTTGCAATTTCTCCAATTCTTTCATAGCGTCTTCCTCAGCTTTAGGGCTGATTTTTCCTTTGTGCTTGGAATATGGGCCGAGAATGTTGTCAGCTTCTTTGCCTGAGTCGCGAAACACTTCAGAGGCTGAACCGAAATATTTGATTAGTTCAAGAGCAACGCGTGGTTCGAATCCGAAGACTCTGTTTAGTGCGCAACAGCAGGCTTTTTCCCTTTGTGTATCCATAACATCAAATTTTTGTCCGGATTGCAAATAAACAGAAAAACCTGCTTGGCCGACACGGACAAAAGCAGGTTTTTCTGTTTGTATATAAAGATTTTTCTGTTTTTATAACAGATTCATTCTTTTAATGTTTTTGCATAAGTTGCTTTATCAGATAATCAGGAGAGCATCGCCATAAGGACCGAATTTGTAATCCTGTTCAAGTGCAGTCTTATATGCTTTCATAACTTTTTCGTAGCCGCCGAAAGCTGCAACTGACATAAGCATTGTGGAGCCAGGTCTATGGAAGTTTGATACTATTGCGTTAGGAATCGCAAATCTGTAAGGCGGGAAAATAAACTTGTTTGTCCAGCCGTCATAAGCGTTCACTTCGTCATTTGTAGTTACATATGTTTCCAAACCTCTCATAACAGTGATTCCGACAGCGCAGACTTTATGACCTCCCAATTTGGTTTTGTTGATAAGATCTGCTGCCTCTTGTGTTATGATGAGTCTCTCGGAGTCCATTTTGTGTTTGGATAAATCCTCGACATCTACCTCACGGAAATGTCCAATACCCATATGGAGGGTAATGAAAGCTTTGTTTATGTCTTTGAGAATCATTCTGTTGAATAATTCGCGACTGAAGTGGAGTCCTGCAGCCGGTGCTGAGACTGCGCCTTCGTGAGTGGCGAAGATTGTCTGGAAATTTTCAGCATCTTCCGGAGTCACTTCTTTCTTTACCCAATCCGGAACAGGTGTCTGTCCAAGTCCGAATAGTGTCTCTTTGAATTCTTCATAGCTTCCGTCATAAAGGAATCTCAAAGTCCTGCCTCTCGAGGTTGTGTTGTCAATAACTTCAGCCACAAGGCTTTCATCTTCACCGAAATACAGTTTGTTTCCTATACGTATCTTCCTTGCAGGGTCAACGATTACATCCCATAGTCTCTGTTCTCTGTTGAGTTCCCTCAAAAGGAAAACCTCAATATTGGCACCTGTTTTCTCTTTGTTGCCGTAAAGTCTTGCAGGGAAGACCTTGGTATCATTGAGAACGAAGGTGTCTCCCTTTCCGAAATAATCGATGATGTCCTTGAAAAGTTTGTGCTCGATTTCTCCTGAATCCTTATGAAGGACCATAAGTTTGCATTCGTCGCGCCATCTCGGCGGCTCTGAGGCTATTTTGTCAGCCGGAAGATTGAACTGGAATTGTGAAAGTTTCATTTTATTTCTTAAAAATTCTGTTTTGCCAAACTTGTCTGCGCTTAACCTTATCCGCGCAAAAACATTATATTATACGAATTTTTTCGAAAAAAGTTTCACTTTTTAATTTGATTTTGTGTTTTTTACACTTTTGCCTCTTTGAATACTTCTTGGATTGATGGGAAAGTGTTCGTCAGGAAAGGCGGAAGACTGGATTTTGCGACCCAGGCAGCCTTTGAAATGTCCTCTTCTCGTTGAGGCGTCAGGTCTGTCGGGTCTGTATAGAGCATATTGTACCACCAGGTGTGTTTCAGGTGCCAGATTCCATTTCTTCTGTAGCAATGGTCTGTTATGCAAATCAAGTCGTTGAGAACAAGGTCGTTAATGCCGGTTTCTTCGCTTACTTCCCTCAATGCAGTGATATCAATATCTTCTCCTTCCTCCTGATGTCCTTTGGGTAAATCCCACATACCATTGCGGCTGATCAGAAGGTAATCCCCGCGTCTGTTTGTTACTAACCCTCCTCCAGCGTTGACTTCCTTGAATTCTGCGCATATCATCCTGTAGGTTGATTCGGTGTCGTCGGATGGTATATAGATACGGTTGAGGGAATCTGAGACTTCAAACATATTTATCAATGGGTGCACGTCTTCCGGTCCGGCAAGCCTCACCATTATGGCATTTGAGTCTGAAAGTGCCTGTTCGTCAGGCGGGCAGATTATTATCGCTCTTTTTTCGAAGTATATTTTGTGCATTTGAAGATATATTTATTAACTTTGCACGATGTGCAAACGTAGTGCTGTATCGTGGCCTAAGGCTGCAAATATAGCAAAAGTCGAGAGCAGAGGCAAATCACATTTGACTATGCCGAGACCCAAGTCGTTTTATATGTGCAATGCACAAATATAGGCGTAATTTATAGAAAAATTAAGAATATAATCGATAATATGGAACCAATTCAGACAGTAGAAAAAGCAGTAGCAAAGTCATTGCTCGATGTCAAGGCAGTAATGCTTAGACCGGAAAAGCCATTTGTTTGGGCGTCAGGGTGGCTGTCCCCGATATATTGTGACAATAGGAAACTCCTTTCTTATCCGGAGGTGCGTGAAAATATATGTAAATGGATGGCGGAGATAATCCGCAGGAAATATAGCGATGTTGATGTGGTTGCAGGTGTAGCGACCGGTGCAATAGCTCACGGTTATCTTGTAGCTCACATTCTTGGAAAGCCATTTGTATACGTACGCCCGAAACCAAAGGATCACGGTACAGGGTCGCAGATTGAAGGTTTGCTGGAGCCTGGATCAAAGGTGGTTGTAATCGAGGATTTGATCTCCACAGGCAAGAGTAGTCTTGCAGCTGTCGATGCTTTGTACAAGGCAGGTGCAGATGTGCTCGGAATGGTAGCTATATTCTCATACAATTTCAATCATTCAAGGAAGGCGTTTGAAGATGCGGATGTGGAGCTTACCACATTGTCAAATTATGATGCTCTTATAGATGTTGCCCGGGAAATCGGCTATGTCAAAGATGAGGATATGGATGTGTTGAGGGAGTGGCGTTTCTCGCCTCAGACCTGGGGAAGAGAGGAATAAGGTATGGCAGTGGAAATAAAAAGCAAGAAAGGTACGGTTGCGAAAGCTCCATATGAATTGTATATGGCTTTCGCGGATATGAGAAATTTTGTGAATTTTCTCCCGGAAGACAAAAAGAAGGACATTTCGGCCGAATTTGATTCGATTCACGCTGTAGTTCAGGGATTCAATATCGGAGTCAAAGTTGTGGAAAGGGTTCCATATTCAAAAATTTGTCTTCAGGATGATGGAGCGCCTTTCAATTTCAAGCTGACTTTGAATTTTGATGCTTCCTCAGAGAATCCTTACAAGACTGACTTCAGTATAGAAGTCGATGCTGAGTTGAATTTTATGATGAAGACGCTTCTTGGCTCTAAAATAAAGGATGGCCTGAATAAAGCTGTAGATTCACTCGTAGCAATGTCAGAAGGTCGTATGCCGGAGGGAATCGACCCATCTATGTATCCGGAAGGTTTTGATCCTCAAAAATACAACCTTAATTCATAGCAGGAAATTCCGATGCTTAAGGAAAATTTCAAAAAATATCTGGAAGAGGCGATAGGGAGCGATAACGCACTTGTCGCTTTTTCGGCTTTTGATACCCAGGCTTCAGTGGCAATAAGGAAAAATCCTTTCAAGAAATGCCCTGAATATGCTGGTACTCCTGTTCCTTGGTCTCCCTATGGACTTATGCTTGATGAGAGACCGATATTTACTTTGGACCCGGCTTTTCATAGTGGAGCGTATTATGTGCAGGATTCTTCTTCAATGTTTGTAGGCAGTATCCTCAGGCGTTTCCTTCCAGAGGTTTCAGCGGGGAAGACTCTGAAGGTATTGGATTTATGTGCGGCTCCGGGTGGCAAGACGACAGATATTGCAGCATCTCTTCGTTCTGTTTTCAGAGACTCTTTTCTTCTTGTTGCCAACGAAGTGATGAAGCAGCGTTCGGGGGTGCTGGCTGACAACGTAGCCCTTTGGGGAGATCCGAATGTAGTCGTGACCAATGATGATCCCAAAGCATTTGCCGGCCTTGAAGGTTTTTTTGATGTGATTGTGGCGGATGTCCCTTGTTCCGGTGAAGGAATGTTCCGTAAAGATGAAGAAGCTGTCGCCCAGTGGTCTGAAGATAATGTCTCCTTGTGTGCCTCGCGTCAGAAAAGGATAGTGGCGGATGTTTGGAATTCTTTGGCTGACGGAGGACTGTTCATTTACTCTACCTGTACTTTCAACCGGTATGAGAATGATATGAACGTGGAGTGGATTATTTCAGAACTTGGGGCGGAAGCGTTGACAGCAGGAGAGAAGGGGAGTCTTGACGGTATACTGGATACGTCTTATGGATATAGTCTTGTGCCTGGTCTTGTTAAAGGTGAAGGGCAGTATTGTGCAGCTCTACGCAAAGTAAAACGAGAAGCCGTGTCCTGTTCGGCTTATCCTGCATTTCGTCCTTCGCGACCGGCATTGAAGAAAGATCCCGCATTGAATATCTTGTTCGGATTGTTTTCTTCGGATATGGTTTTCAAGAAAAAGAATGAGACTTATATTGCCGTACCAGCCTCTATTGACGCTCCTGTATCAGTCATAGAATCTTGCCTGCATATTGTTTCCGAGGGGTGTGCTGCAGGTATGATGAAAGGAACCAATTTTATACCGGATGCCGATATGGCATTGTGTATCAAACTCTCGGAAAATGCCTTTCCACGTGTGCAGCTTGACCGGAAGACCGCTTTGACCTTTCTTAGAAAGGATTCAATCACTCTTCCTGAGGCTCCTAAAGGGTATTTGCTTGTGGAATATGGCGGTATACCTTTGGGGTTTGTGAAGAATATAGGAAACAGATGCAATAACCTGCATCCCCAGAGCAGGAGAATCAGAATGGATGTGAATAATATTTAAACAGTTTCTAAGATATGAAATATATATGCCTGTTTTTGTCGCTTATGTTCTTTTCGTTTGCGGCAGATGCCCAGACCGATAACTATGAGTATCGTTACAATCTTCTTGTGTCCCAGTTCGGACCGGCAGGGGTCGGAGTCGAGACTGTACTTGACAATTGGGAGAAAGCCGATTCGCTCGAGCCTAAGGTTAAAATTGCAAGATTCAATTATTGGCTGACGAAGGCAAGGACTGAACAAGTTGTGAAACGTCCTGTCAATAAGTACCTTGGAATGAAGCCTTTGCTGAGTCTGAAAGATACAACGGGTACAGATGTATATTATTTTCAGGAATCATTTTACGATGATCAGATGTATGGCAATGCAGTGCGAGCTCTTGACAAGGCTATAGAACTTGCCCCTAATGTCCTTGATTACAGGTTTCTGAAGGCAAATTCCTACATTTCTTATGAGAAGGGAAGTCCTGATATGGCACTTGCGTATCTTAAGGAACTTGCTGTTATGTCCGGACACAAGTGGACTTACAATGGGGAAGAGGCCGGGGCGGACTTTATTCCTGAAGCTATGCAGGAGTATTGCTATTCTTTCTACAATATCGGGACAGAGAAAGCTATGGAAGCATTTCTGGAACTGTCAGAATATATGATTGCCCTTTATCCGGATATTCCGGATTTTCAGAATAACATAGGAGCATATTATCTTATAGGTATAAAAGATTCTAAAAAAGCTTTGAAGCAATATGCAAAAGTACTGAAAAAGTTTCCTGACGATTATACTGCCTTGAAGAATTGCGCTATAATCTGTCGTCATAATTCAGACAAGAAGGGCGAATCCAAGTATCTTCAGCGTCTTCTTTCAGTTGCTCCGGACAACGAGCAACCGGCTATTAGGGCAAGAATCCAAACTATTGAGTGAGAGTTTGTATGAATTTGTCCTGGTTCATAGCATCACGTCTGAAGTTCCGTGGGAAGATAGTTTCAGCCTCGATTGCAGTGAGTTTTCTCATTATGATAGTGGCTGTGTCTGTCTCATCAGGTTTCCGTCAGGAGATACGTAACGGAATATCATCAGCGGCAGGAGATGTTCAGCTTACTCCACCGGATCTGAATGTTCTGAATGAAGGGGCTCCTGTTGAATTTGATGTCGCTTACATTTCACGTATCAGGCAACTTGATTATGTAAGTGAAATCCGACCTGCGGCATACAGGGCCGGTATAGTAAAGGAAGGTGAAAATATTCACGGTGTTCTTTTCAAGGGATGTGAGGGTATTTTCAGTGATAGTCTTGCATTGCCGGTTTCCATTCCAGAGAGGTTGGCGGAGATTACAGGTCTGGAATCTGGAGATAAAATGACTGCATACTTTGTCGGCAACACAGTCAAGGCCCGCAAGTTCAATATAGTGGGAGTCCATAAGGCGATGCTCAAGACTGATGACAAACTGGTCGTATACGCTTCTCTTGGTGATATACAGCGTCTTAACGGATGGGATTCTACGCATGTCTCGGCCGTTGAGGTAATTCTTGATGACAAATCCGTGAATGCGATGTCAGAGGCTTCCCAGCAAATAGGAACGATTGTGAACGCATATTCTACAGATAGTTCTCATCCGGTGATTGCAACGTCTGCAGTTTCACGTTATCGTCAGCTTTTTGACTGGTTGAATCTTATTGATTTCAACGTTATGTTCATTCTTATTCTGATGACAATTGTAGCAGGATTCAATATGATTTCCGGTTTGCTGATTATTCTGTTTGAAAATACATCTGCGATTGGTCTTTTGAAATCTCTCGGAATGAAGGACAGGTCCATAGCTTCCGTCTTCCTCGCAGGAGCTGCTTCCTTTGTCTTTAAAGGAATGGCGGTAGGTAATGCTATAGCTTTGATATTCTGTCTGATACAGAAGAAATTCCAGTTCTTGAAACTTGACCCGGACAACTATTTCGTCAGTTTTGTTCCTGTGAATATAGATTGGGGAATGATTCTGTTGTGTGATTTGGTTTCATTTGCAGCGATAATGCTCTTTCTTCTTATCCCGTGCCTTTTCATATCGAAAGTTGATCCTGCTAAAACAGTACGCTATTCATAGCCATAATGTTTCAGCAGAATAATCAGTTGCATATTGAAGAGAAAGCCTGATATACAGACATAATATTGTCTACATATTCGATTGTTTCGTAACCTTTGAATTTACCGAGTTTTACAGATTCTTCCTCGAGTATGGCATCTTCCCTCATCAATGGAATCAACTTCACGACTTCATCCCAACGGTTGCTGTCTGCATTTTTGGCTTGAGCAAGACTCCTGCAGTCGGCAATGCGTCCTTCACCTGCGTTATATGCAGCCAATGTAAAGTTGACAAGTTCACTTCCTTCGATTCCGCTTCTTCTCATCATATCCTGCAGGCGTTTAAGATGAGCCACTCCGGCTTTGATATTCTGCTCCGGATCTGTCAGATTATCCACACCGTAGTATCTGCCAGTCTGAGGCATTACCTGCATAAGTCCTGTAGCCCCCCTGGGACTCTTCATATTCATCGAGAATTTTGATTCCTGATAGATTACAGCAGCAAGCATCCTCCAGTCCCATCCAAGAGTGGCAGAGTATTTTTTGATAAGACTGTCATATGGACTCAAAGCTTTGGTTTTCAGTCCTTTTTGTGCTCTTCTGTATGGGTCGGATGTCCTGTTGAAACGATTTTTCAGCTTTTCAAAATCTTCAGTTCCGGTGTAGTGGCATATCCAGGAATTTACCTGTCTCAACCCGCAGGCATTGTTGCCCGGAAGTGCCCAGACTGTGTTCTCCCCGATAATCCTGGACAGCATTATATCGTCATTTGCGGCTGTTGAGTCAGAGTACTCGCGTATGACTATATCTACTTTGCCCTGTTTAAGGGAATCGATATAATTTGTATTGCCTGATGAAGTGATTATTTTCACTCCGCACCTGTTTTCACGGGCGAATTCTTCTACGATTTCATAGTTGAAACCGGTTTGATAACCATACAACTTGTCATCGAGTTCAATGGCGCAGACGATGTCTCTGCCTGCGAATGCATCCATATTGCTGGCTCCGCTTACTGTCCTGACTCTTTCAAATGCCGGACCCAGACAAATTACAAAAGTTGATGCAATGACAATTCTAAGTCTTCTTTTTGTTTTTTCTTTTAAAATCATCTTATTGTATTTGAGTTGCTTCTGCCTGACTGCATAGGTGATAATCCACCTGGCAGGCCGGATCCACCCATACCTCCTCTCGAGGTTGATGAACCCGAAGCACTGTTTCCTCTTCCCGGCAGAATGTAGAAAGGCCAGGAAATTCCAAATTTGATGGCTCGCTGAGGTGCAATGTAACCATCAGCCGAGAAATAGTCCGCCCTTTTCGACGGCCATCCCATATTCACATTTACAACCTTTACGAATATGCTGGCACGTTTCCATTGCATATTCACGAACACATCGATATAAGGGCTGTTTCCGTATTTTTCGTGGTTCTGGTTGTGGAATACTCCAAGCACAGGGTTATATGCAGGAGCATACCATTTGGTCGTAAACATTCCGTTCGCACCAATCTGCATCTTCATCACGTTCTTTACAACGTCGAATTGCAGGTAGTACCTCAGATTCAAGGCCACCATCGGCAGTGGCAGCACATCCTCTCTTGAAGACAGCTGAAACAGCACGTTATGGTCCAGATGGAATTTCCAAATCTTGAAATCCTTCCTGAGTGTCGCACTCATAACGCTCATAGGCGTTTTGTTCTGCCTTACGATACACTGCGTATCGTAATATATGTTTCCGCTAAGCAATCCGTAACTGAATGATGCAGAGAACCTCCAGCGCGGTATGCTGAGCGAAGCCTGTGCCTTTGTTACAGAAATCTTGCCAAAGTTGTTGTCCCATCTGAAATGGTTGGTATACAGATGCTGGTCATAATAGTCCGGTTCTTTCAGACTGGTTTCAAAGTGCGCATCGAGTCTCAGCGGACTTTTCCTGTCCCTGCGGAATGGATATGCACTGAATGACAGGTTCGCATCAACAGCAAAATCGTTGATTTCGTATCCAAGGAAGTTGTATTTTCCGGTTGCGTCCCAAGTCAGATATTTCTTGTATTGACCTCTGACTCCTGCATATATATACATAGAGTTCATTGTCACATTCGGCTTGCTTCCGATGTAGTTGGATGGTCTGAAAGCATAGTAGTTGGTAAGTTTGTCTCCTATACCGACATCTATTTTTGAAACGATGAAATCTCTTGACCAGGGTTGCAGTCTCAAGAATACCTTGTTGTCGAGTTTCATAACTCTCAATGAGTCACCACTTGTTGTAGGATGAAGGTAAAACCTGTCGTTGTAGAATGCCCGCCCGACAGCATCGTCAGCACTTATATGGTCTTCATATTTTTTTCTGAAGACTGAATATTCGCTGCTGTGTCCGATTATTGCTGATGTGATGTTTTTGTCCAGAGTATCGGCTCTCATCTGCTCTTTTTCAGCAGCTTCCTGTTCTTCTTTGGCAAGGAAGGCCTCGATAGCAAGCGAATCGCCACTTGCCATAATGCTGTCTTTTTCCGCCTGATGAAGCTTGAGTGCCTTCTTCTCTTTGATTCTGTTTATGAATGAAAACGGGATTCTGAAAGATTGGTCGATATATACAGTGTTCTTTTTCAATAAGTTACTTGCATCTTGAAGTCTGACTGCAATTTCTCTGGCGTCTACGGTCGTGTCCCGTATCATCCTGTTGTCTACGATACCTCCGTTCTCACCTTTGTCTATCTTGTGGTATATGAACCCGGCGTGCATCATATATTTCTTGCCAAGATAGTTTGTAGAAGCTACGAAAGTCCTGTTGTTGACGTGCTCTCTTGACAATATTCCGTTTCCTCCGAATCTGTGGAATTCGAGAGTTATGTTCCATCCCGGGAATATGTTTTGGGTCGTCAGGACTTTAACATTTGATTCTTCTTTCTCCTTGTTTGCGAACAACGTTCCCCAGTATGCCAGTTCGGTATAAGGAGTCTTGGTATTGTAGTTCGGAAGAGTTTCAGGAGTATAGTTGTAGCATTCGTAAGGTGCCCAGAATATAGCGTTGTCTTCGCTGTCCCTTTTGAAGTAGTTGTAGGTTTCCACAGGAGAGCCTATGACACCGAGGTAGCTTGCATTCACATCGTTCTTGAAGAACGGATATTCGTGGAAATGATAATTGAAAGTAGTGTCCAGTTCTTTCATCTTGAGCTCCTGGAAATTCCTGTCATTATTCCACATTATGATTCTCTTGTATTGAAGGGAGTCTGGAAGTACGTATGTCTCAAGAATCCTTGGCGTAGCTTCCATAATGCTGTCTTTTACGGCTTTTAGACTGTCTTTCAGCTCAAGTTTACGGTTCATCTCGGCTATCTTGCCAGGAAGCGCCTGCTCGTAGTCATATTTTTTTCTTTCCCTTCTGGAAAGTGAGGCATACCAGGCATTGAAAGCTGCAGTCGCAGTTTCTGTAGAGTCTTTGATGTAGAGTGAATCCAGTTTCTGCAGTTCAAGAGTATCACCGGCGGCAATCAGCGAATCACGCACCTCAAATCTTGTTGTAGAATCTTTGATTGCGATGTAGTATTTGTATTTGAAAGGATCGGTGATTTCGAGTGAATCAGGGATTTTAATGGTATCCTTTGCCGATAGTATAAGCGTATCAACGCTGTCTGCAATGACCGTATCAACCTCTGTTTTGGGGTTGTGTACGCTGTCAGCAGCCAGCAGGACAGCGTCTGAGCTGTCAATCTGTCCGAATAGGTTCAGGGAATCTGCCGTCGCGGCTAATCCCGCCATTCTGCCGATGTCGACACCGAATGTCTGTACGGCAGCTGCTCCAACGAGCAGTATTGGCACCCATATTTTTGCCAAAAAATTTCTCATAAAACTCGGCAAAGGTAGGAATAATTATGCAATTATGCAAATTGCCGCCTTGTTGCACTTTAAATGCAGCAAGGCGGTATCTTACATTGTATCTGTGACTTACTCTACTATAATACCCTCGGCTTTCATCTCTTCGATGGCCTTCTTGTGTCCTTCGGCATCGACCCAGGCCAAAGTCTTTTCAAGCAGGTGTACTTTGAAACCGGCTTTGAGCAGGTCCTCGCAAGTGTTGCGTACGCAATATTCAGTAGCAATGCCGCAGACATAGACGTGTTCGGTATCCATCAGGAGCAGAACCTCTTCAAGAGATTGTCCGGCCTTGTTCACACCTTCGAATCCTGAATACTGTTCTTTAGTCTTGTCACAACCTTTGTCGAAGGTGAGTTCTTCCAGAACATATTTTTGAAGGTCTTTGTGAATTTCGCCTCCGTGAGTTCCGGCTACGCAATGTGACGGCCATATACCTCCAAACTCCTTGAATGAACAATGGTCTGCAGGGTGGTGGTCACGTATGAACATAATAGGGAAAGTATCGAGAATCTCGATTTCCTCTCCTTCCACATCCTTGTTTTCTTCAATGAAAGATATTGTCTCTTTGACTGCTTCTTCTGAATTTTGGCATGCAAGGCTTCCATCGATGAAGTCATATAGCATATCGACTACGACAAGTGCGCTGTTTTTCATATTGACATCCTGTGCTTGAGTGTTTGAACTGAAAGTTAATATTGCAATAATGGAGATTGTTAATGCTTTTGTGAACTTTTTCATTTTATAATGTAAATTCGTTTATTTCCTTTATTAGTCTGTTTATAATCTCCATCTTCATATTGTACAAATCGTTGGAGATGTCAACTTTGTAGTAATGAGGGTTTATCAGCCTTCTCTCGCTTGGGCTGAAATGATTAAGTCTGAGTTTGAAGTATTCTTTCTTTTCTGCAAGTGTATGTACAGGGACACATCTTACACCATTCTCGATGACCTTGTGCTGGAGAGAGGCGGCTGTATATTCGCCTGCTTCAAATGTCTTGAATTTATACCTGTCATATTCATCGCATACGGTAAATGTCTCTCCTGCTTCTATCTTGCGGCTTAGGCTGTCTCCTCTGAGGCAGGTTACATCAACTTTGAATAATTCTCCTTTTGCAGGATAATTTTTCGTTATTCTCCAAGTTATCTGGAACCCAGGATTTATAAGTTTGATTTTGTCTTCCGAGCGTTTCAGAACAGGCAGGTCGTCGATTTGTACGAGTTTGTATACATTTCCAAAACAAGGAGCGGCCTTGCTTGTTGCGATTGCATCTCCGACACCGTATGAGTCGATGCAAGCACCTTGTCTTTCAAGATCTGTGATTAGATATTCGTCCAATGAATTGGTAGCGAATATCTTGCAGTTTTTGAAGCCGTTTTCGTCAAGTATCCTGCGGCATTCTGACGACAAGTATGCAAGGTCTCCGCTGTCAAGCCGTACGCCATACCCTTTCGGATATGAATCGTCTATCCCGTTCTCTTTGTATGCTCTCATTGCATTGAGGATACCGCATTTGAGTGTGTCGTATGTATCGATGAGCAAGATGAGAGGCTCATTCCTGTGTGTCTTTATATAAGTGTCGAATGCCTTATGTTCTCCTTCTACACTGCAGCCGAAAGATGTGACATAGCTATGAGCCATCGTGCCAGTTGAACCGCATTCGTACATAACTCCGGTCAGGATGTTTGAAGTGTTGCTGCATCCTCCTATTATTGCAGCCTTTGCACCATAAATGGCTGCCCAAGGGCCGTGAGCTCTTCTGGAGCCAAATTCGCTGACTGGTTTGTTTGTCGCCCTGCATACACGCGAAGCCTTGGTCGCTACAGCCATCTGATGGTTCATTATGCAGAGCATTGGAGTCTCAAGGACTTGTGTCTCAATCAGCGGTCCTTCGACAATTATAATCGGTTGGTTCGGAAATGCGATTTCACCTTCTCTCATAGCATAGACATTTCCGGTGAACTTCATCGCGCTGAGATAGCCTCTGAACTCTTTGTATTCCTCACCAGGCAGGAATTTGTCGAAGAATTCAGGCTTCATATTTCCGAGATTCTGTATCATCTCAATGACTTCATCTACACCGCTGACTACAGCCCAGTTATTGTTTTCGGGTGCTTTTCTGTAGAAAAGATTAAAGACAGCTTTCTTGTCTTTCATTCCATTGTCATAGAAGGATTTTCCCATTGTGTATTGGTACTTGTCCGAGCAGTATGCGTGATTGAGCATTATATGCGATTTTTAGTTATTTTGGTCAAATTCAATTATATAACTTACAAATGTAAACAATAAGTCAGAATAATCAATATAAAAACAGAAACAATTACCTGTCTTTTGCCAATATTTTGTAATTTCGCATATAACTTTCGAATGATTGGCAATTGTTTTTTTGTTGGAGATTGTAAGACATTTGCCGCCTGTTCGACTTAAAACAGACTGAGTGAATACTGTATTGAATTATTTGTTCGGTCAGGTTGCGGGATTTGCGCCTGATTCGATGGAAGAGATATGCGGCTCTGCCAGTAACAGGCGATATGTACGCCTTTCCGGTAGAGGAAAATCATATATTGGTGTAGAAGGTTGTGATGTACGGGAAAATGCTGCTTTTACTGAGATTTCCCGCGTTTTCAGAAGCAAGGGTCTTCCTGTTCCTGAAGTGTTGGCTGTCAGCGCTGACGGGCTGTCCTATATTCAGGAAGATTTTGGGACTGTTATGCTTTCGGAACTGGTGGCTGACGCGCATCGAAAAGGGAGTTTCGAGGAACTGAAACCTCTTCTGGCCGAGTGTATGCGTGACTTGGTAAGGATTCAGTTCGACGGGGGTGCCGAGTTGGATTTTGAGTCGTGCTGCCTTAGTCCGAGGTTTGACCTGCGTATGATTATGTTTGATTTGAACTACTTCAAATATTGTCTTCTCAAGCCTTCCGGAATCGGTTTCGATGAAAATATTCTTCAGGATGAGTTTGAGAAATTTGCAGGTGACTTGCTGTCTTGCCGTGACTACGGCCGAACATTCCTCTATCGTGATTTCCAGTCCAGAAATGTTATGGTATGCAATGGCAAGCCTTATTACATAGATTTTCAGGGCGGAAGGAGAGGACCTGTGTATTATGATCTTGTCTCGTTTGTATGGCAGGTCAGAGCCGCTTACCCTGAGGAGGTCAAGAATATGCTTGTGGATATATATCTGGAAACTTTGGGGAGATATGTTGATGATATTGACAAAGCTCTATTCTTCAGGGAATTACGTCTGTTTCGCCTATTCCGCTTGCTGCAGGTTCTCGGAGCTTATGGTTTCCGCGGCGTCGTAGAACATAAGGCTAAGTTCGTGACGAGCCTCATACCTGCCTTGGAGGATTTGAAAGTCTTTATCTCTGAGCCTTTTGATGATTATCCTTATCTTTCCAAGCTTCTTCTTGAATTGGCATCTCTGCCACGATATGCTTCTACAAAAAGCGGTGAGGATATACTTGAAGTAAAAGTATACAGTTTTTCTTACAAGAAAGGGATACCGGAAGATTATACAGGTAATGGAGGCGGATATGTATTTGATTGCCGTTCCATTCACAATCCGGGAAAATATGAGCAGTACAGACACTTGACTGGAATGGATGCTCCTGTTATTGATTTTCTTGAGGAGGACGGTGAAATACTTGGATTTCTGGCACACGCGGAAGGAGTTGTCGACCCACACGTAGAGACGTATATCAAGCGTGGATTTACGAATCTTTCAGTTGCATTCGGCTGTACAGGAGGGCAGCATCGCTCGGTATATTGTGCACAACATATGGCCGGGCATCTTGCATCCAAATATCCTGAGATTCGTGTCCACTTGATCCACCGTGAGCAGCTCGTTGACAAATATTTGTAATCAAGCAAAGCCTATATGTGTTATACGGTATACTCTGTGGTTACCAATCTGTAACAGGTAAATCCGTAGCAGGTAATCACGGAACAGTTAAACACTGGAACAGGGGATAGTCAATTACTGGATTTGTGCTGTGTGTTGAATGTAAAATTCTGATAATTAATAACTTAATGATTTGATAGTAATGAAGGCAATGATATTTGCAGCTGGTATGGGAACCCGTCTCAAGCCATTGACAGACAGGATGCCAAAGGCATTGGTACAGGTGGGAGGAAAGCCACTGATAGAGCATATTTCTCGAAAGATAAAAGATTCCGGCTTCGAAAGTGCAGTAGTAAATGTACACCATTTTGCAGATATGCTTCAGTCTTGGCTGCAGAGTCAGGATTGGTTTGACTTTCAAGTCAGTGATGAACGTAAGATGCTTCTTGAGACCGGAGGTGCGATACTTCACGCACGTCCATATCTTGATGGATGCTCGGATTTTCTTGTCCATAATGTAGACATTCTGACAAATGCAGACCTGAAGTGGTTTGCAGACCAGCATCGTAAGGATTCCTTGGCAACACTGCTTGTGAGTCCACGAAAAACATCGAGGTATTTTCTTTTTCATCCGGAAAGTATGCGTCTTGTAGGATGGACCAATATTTCAAGTGGTGAAACGATATTGACAGATAGCAGTTTACAGAAGGAAGACTGCCTTATGTTTGCTTTTTCCGGTATACATATAATGTCGGAAAAAATCTTTGATATAATGGAAAACTATGTAAACGAAACCGGCATCCCTTCAAATGGAGATGCCGGAGCACGTTTTTCGATTAAAGACTTTTATATGTATGCAGCCTCCCGTTATCCGATATATGGTGTGAATCTTCCAGATTTCCGTATGATGGATGTAGGGAAACTTGATACCTTGTCGCAGGCGGAAGAGTTTCTTTCAACACTTTAGAGCTATAAACTGTATCTGCGTTACTCGGCATCTATTGCCGGAATCTCATCACAGTTTCCGGCACCGGAGCCTTTTAACTCTACTTTGCGGAAAGACAATGCTGCAATTGCAAATACGATGATTGCCAATGCATAGACTGAAGTAAATTGCCATACAGGCATTATTTCCATAACGGAATCAGCTTCCGATAACTCAGGAATCTGCCCCATACAAGCTGCCATTGTGTTGTTTGCGAAGTGCATAAGCATTGTCAACTTCAGCGAACCTGTCTTGTAGTAGACATATCCGAACCACATTCCAAGGATAAATGCAGGTAGTGCCTGCCAAGGATTGAGGTGGATAACTGCAAAAAACAATGCTGAAATAGTAATTGCGCCTGTTGGTGACATCTTGCTTAGAAGTCCCCTGAGGATGATGCCACGGCAAAGCCACTCTTCAAATATTGGAGCAAAAACAGAAACCGAAATAAGAGTTACCCAAAACGGAGTGCCAGTCAGCATCTTTTCCATCAAATCCTTGAACCACAAAGGCATTTCCGGCAGGAATACCATAAGGGGTTCTACTATGAATGCGAGTGCTAAGGTCGAAATGGCAGCCAATAGTCCGGCTTTCCATCCGTTCAATGGCGAGAAGTTGTTGCTGTCCAATGCATAACCTTTATCAAATATCTCGTTTTTTCTGCTCTGCGCGCTTGCATAGAGCATAGCGGGGATAAATAATAGCGGATATGAAAGCATTTGGCCATATGTGTTTGCAAATTCTGTCGAGATAGCTATCAGACCAATCTGCAGAATATTTGCCAATAGCCCTCCTGCGAGGAACATCACCAGAATCATTAGCAGTCCCCCCATTCCGGGAACAAAGTGGCTGTAATTTGAAAAGAGGTCATACGACCCCTTTTCTGCTTTTTTGAAGAACCCCATTTTCTTTGATTGTTTCGTTCTTGTCTTGTTATGTCTCCAATGGCTATATGTCGTTCAGCCTGCGGATAAGTTTATTTATCTTTATTATTTATAAAGTGGAGAAGGGTATATGCCCTTGTCTGCAAATTCCTTGAATTTGGCGACAACTCCTGGTCTGTCTTCCTGGAATGTTACTCCGAACCATCTTGCAGGGGTTGACAGGAGTTCAGTCTGTGCTGTTTTGTTCTTGATGGTGCAGTCTACAACGTATGGAATGTAGAATTCTGCTTTCAATTCGTTGCTATTCTTCTCAAGGAAGAGTTTGAAGATTTCCTCGCTCTTTTCGAAGTAGTCAGGAGTGAATCCCCACATATTCATCGAACAAAGGGCTTTAGCATTGAGCTCAACTGTATCTCCATTTGCATTTTCGCCATAGATTTTTCCGTCATCAGCCTTTGCAATTTTGTGATGTTCTTCTACGTGGGTAAGTATTCCATTGGCATCAGAGGTTCCGATTCCTCTTGAAACTCCGCCTGATTCTGACAGTGTGTTATCAAGTTCGAAGCCAACGAGAGAGTATACTCCTGTTGAGTTTTCGTGTGCCTTTAGCCAGTCTCCCAATATTTTGAATGACTCTTTTCCGTAGTAGTCGTCGCCATTGATTACAGCGAACGGCTCTTTGATAACATCTTTTGCCATAAGTATGGCGTGAGCTGTGCCCCAAGGTTTTACGCGTTCTGGATTGAGGGTGAAACCTGCTGGAATCTTATTAAGTTCCTGAGTTACGAACTGGAACTCGAGAGGAGAACCGTCGCAGCATTTTACATTGCCGTATTTTTCCTGAACGTGCTTCATCATTGATTCTTTGAATGCCTCTCTTACGATATAGACAACCTTGCCGAATCCTGCTTCAACTGCATCGTAAATCGAATAGTCGATGATGGTTTCCCCATTGGGTCCGAGTCCGTCCATCTGTTTCAGTCCGCCGTAACGGCTGCCCATTCCGGCAGCAAGAACTAGAAGTGTTGGTTTCATATTCTTAAAGTTTAGTTGTGTTTGTAAATTCAATTCCTATGTTTCTTCCAATACACATAAAATGTGCTTTATATTTTACATAAAATTCCCTCAAATTTAGTTATTTTTGCGGACAAATGTATATTAAATCAGAAAATTGGGACGAATTAAAGAAATATTCAAGGGAGAGCATCGTAAATTTGCTTGGTTTGCGGTGATTACTACGACTATTTTTGTCGGTATGTGGATTTTCGGGCCTGGTACCACAATCATACATTGGGTAGGTGCGAGAATAGAGATTGTGCGTCAGGAAAGAATGATACGGCAATTGCAGATTGATAATGCAGAACTCGACAAGAAAATCAATATGCTCCGCAACGACAGGGATACTCTTGAGAAATTTGCCAGAGAGCAGTTTCATTTTGCTGCTCCCGGTGATGATGTTTATCTGCTGGAGGAAGATTGATAAAGAGGTTTGCCGGAGACGAGGCTGTCTCTAAAGTTTCGCGCAGAAATCAAAAAGGACGATTCGCAAAATTCAGCGAATCGTCCTTTTTCTATATAGTCAGTCTGTCAGTCTGTGAGACTGTAGCTGTGTCAGCTGTGATGTTGAGTGCTTTTTGCAGATACTGGTTTCCTAAAAACCGGTGTATGTTGCAGGCGTTATAGCTCTTAACTCCTCTTTTACGCTTTCGCTAACCTCAAGTGTTTCAATGAAGTCGGCTATGACCTCGTGGTTGATGCCGGCACCTGTGCGGGTGAGGGCTTTTAGAGTCTCGTAAGGGTTTGGATAGTTCTCGCGTCTGAGAATTGTCTGGATGGCTTCTGCTACTACTGCCCAGTTGCGGTCGAGATCAGCCCTGATTGCTGTTTCGTTGAGAATCAGTTTGCCAAGTCCTTTCTTGAGTGAGTTGAGGGCTATGACTGAATGAGCTACCGGCATTCCTACATTCCTCAATACAGTAGAGTCTGTGAGGTCTCTCTGGAGGCGTGAGATAGGGAGCTTCATCGAAAGGTGTGTGTATAGCGCGTCTGCGATTCCGAGGTTTCCTTCCGCATTTTCGAAGTCAATCGGATTTACCTTGTGAGGCATAGCTGATGAACCGACTTCGCCGGCCTTTACTCTCTGACGGAAGTATTCCATCGAAATATATGTCCATATATCACGTGCAAAGTCAATCAGTATTGTATTGATGCGGCGTAGACAGTCAAAAATAGAGGCAAGGTTGTCGTAGTGCTCTATCTGTGTGGTCGGGAATGAACGCTTCAGTCCGAGTGATGCCACGAATTTGTCTCCGAATGCTATCCAGTCAATTGACGGGTATGCTACTTTGTGTGCGTTCATATTGCCTGTCGCGCCACCGAACTTTGCAGGGTATGTCAAAAGGGAGAATTGTCTGAGCTGCTCTCTGATGCGTACAGCGAATACTTTCATCTCCTTGCCGACTCTTGTCGGTGAAGCCGGCTGTCCGTGGGTCTTTGCAAGCATAGGAATGTCTTTCCACTCTTCTGCCATTGTTTCGATTGTGCTTACAACCTCCTCGAGAAGAGGAAGGTAGCTTTGTTCCATTGCTTCCTTCATCGAGAGTGGAACAGAGGTGTTGTTGATGTCCTGAGAAGTGAGTCCGAAGTGTACGAATTCGCCCCATTTCATTATGTCCATCTCTTTGAATCTGTCCTTGATGAAGTATTCTACAGCCTTTACGTCGTGGTTGGTGACTTTTTCAATCTCTTTAACCTTTGCCGCATCTTCAGGTGTCATATTCCTGTATATATCCCTGAGTGATTCGAACTTGGACTGATCAAAGTCCGAGAGTTGTGGCAGTGGAATCTGACATAATGCAATGAAATATTCGATTTCCACGCGGACTCTGTATCTGATGAGTGCGTATTCGCTGAAAAACTCTCCAAGTCCTTGTGTCTGACGGGCATATCTGCCGTCAATCGGCGACACGGCCAAAAGTGAATGATTGTCCATATTCTTTCTATTTTTATGCGCCGCAAAGATAGCACTTTTTTGTAAAAAAACAATCGTTTTTTTGTAATCGGTTGGTAGATAAGACTTAAAGAGTAGAAA
>Michael_p2__coassemble_1594_pt1 | contig 19501 bp, 20 predicted proteins | sample Michael_p2__metabat2_low_PE_026 | metagenome-assembled genome bin Michael_p2
GCTTCTTTTTTGGTCTGGCTTGACTGCAGGGGATTGGGATTGAGCCAAGAGGAATTAGTAAATCTCTTTGTATGTGATGCCGGTCTTGCTTTGAATGATGGTGAGATGTTCGGATTGCAGGGGCGTGGATTTATGCGTATGAATGTCGGGGCTCCGTATTCAGTGATTTCTGAAAGTTTATGTCGATTGCGTGATGCTGTCAATAAACTCGGAAAGTGATTCTTTTGCTGTATAGTATATAACTTTGCTCTATTTGTATAATAAAGTGTTACACCTTTCAAGGAATTTTATTAACTTTGCAAACTTGTATATAAATTATAGATATTATGATAAATATAACATTTCCTGACGGTGGCGTGAGACAGTACGAGAGTGGAGTCTCAGCTTTTGACATAGCACAGAGTATCAGCCCTAAACTTGCGGCAGAAGTTCTTGCTGCAACAGTTACGACAGCAGATGACGCGACAGGAAAAGGAACAATATATGATGTTACTCGTCCGATTACTTCGGACGCTTCCATCAAATTGCATAAGTGGGAAGATGCAGAAGCAAAACACGTATTTTGGCATTCTTCTTCACACCTTCTTGCAGAAGCTCTTGAGGCTCTGTATCCTGGAGTAAAATTCGGTATAGGTCCGGCAATTGAAAGCGGATTTTATTATGATGTAGACTTCGGTGACAGGCAGATAGCTGAATCAGATCTCAAGGCTATTGAGAACAAGATGATAGAGTTGGCACGCACGAAAGAGGCTTTTACCAGAATTGAGGTTTCCAAGGATGAGGCACTCAAGACTTTTACAGAAAAGGGTGACGAATACAAATGTGAACTCATTTCAGAGCTTGAGGATGGTAAAATAACTTTCTATACTAACGGTAATTTTACTGATTTGTGCCGTGGACCTCATTTGAAGGATACGTCAGTTATAAAGGCAGTGAAACTTACTTCTATTGCTGGTGCCTATTGGAGAGGAGACGAGACACGTCATATGATGACGCGTATTTATGGTATAACTTTCCCTAAAAAGTCTTTGCTTGATGAGTATCTGGCGATGCTTGAGGAAGCAAAGAAGCGTGACCATAGGAAAATCGGCAAGGAGATGGAACTCTTCACTTTCTCGTCCAGAGTAGGTCAGGGTCTTCCTATGTGGCTTCCTAAGGGAGCTGCTCTTCGTGAGCGTCTGGAGAATTTCTTGAAGAAAGTGCAGAAGTCTTACGGATACCAGCAGGTTATAACTCCGCACATCGGTAATAAGGAGCTGTATGTTACATCCGGTCACTATGCAAAATATGGCAAAGATTCATTCCAGCCTATTCATACCCCACAGGAGGGCGAGGAATATCTGCTCAAGCCTATGAACTGTCCTCATCACTGTGAGATTTACCGTTCTAAACCACGCTCTTATAAAGAACTGCCATTGAGGCTTGCTGAGTTCGGAACTGTATATCGCTATGAGCAAAGTGGTGAGTTACACGGACTTACACGTGTACGTAGCTTTACTCAGGATGATGCTCATTTGTTCTGTCGTCCTGACCAGCTCAAAGAGGAGTTCTGTAAGGTTATTGACATTATTTTGTATGTGTTCAAGACCTTGGATTTCAAGGAGTATATTGCTCAGATTTCTCTTCGTGATCCGGAAAATAAGTCTAAATATATCGGAACTGACGAGAATTGGGCTAAAGCAGAGGCTGCCATTATCGAGGCTGCGGCAGAGAAAGGACTTAACACTGTAGTAGAATATGGTGAGGCTGCTTTCTATGGACCTAAGCTTGACTTTATGGTCAAAGATGCTATAGGAAGGAAGTGGCAGCTTGGAACCATTCAGGTTGACTATAATCTTCCTGAACGTTTTGAACTTGAGTATGTAGGCAGTGACAACCAGAAGCATCGTCCTGTTATGATTCATAGGGCACCGTTTGGCTCACTTGAGAGATTTGTTGCCGTACTTTTGGAGCATACAGGTGGAAAATTGCCACTTTGGTTGACTCCGGAACAAGTTAATATAGTTCCAGTTAGCGAAAAATATGAGGAATATGCAAAAAAAGTTTGTGATTTGCTGAATAATTCCGATATTCGCGCCGCTATTGACGATCGCAACGAGACTCTTGGTAAGAGAATACGTGAGAGCGAGTTGCAGAGAATACCTTTCCTTCTGATTGTAGGTGAGAAAGAAATGAATGAGGGAACTGTTTCAGTTAGAAGGCAGGGAGGAATAGATGAAGGTTCTATGCCAGTTGATGCTTTCGTATCCTTGGTTAGCAAGGAGGTAGAAAGTCAACTGTCGTAGTTGATACATATTGTAAATTTAATTTATAGGAGGATTGTTTTATCGCAGCACCATTTAAACCAACCGGACCACGTTTCCACGGGCCAAAACCGGGAGGCAATGCACCGGGCCGTCAGCCTCAGAGAGGAATGGAAAGAAAAGATGACGGAGGATTGAGAATCAATGAAGAGATTACTGTACCTAGAGTACGTCTCGTAGGAGAGAATATCCCTGAGCAGGGCGTATTCCCTACTTCGGAGGCTTTGAAGTTGGCTGATAGCCTTTCTCTTGATTTGGTTGAAATCAGCGCTAAGGCAGACCCTCCTGTATGTAAGATTCTGGATTACCAGAAATATCTTTATCAGCAGAAGAAGAAAGCTAAAGAGATGAAGGCCAACGCTTCCAAGATTGTAATCAAGGAAATTCGTTTTGGACCGAATACTGATGAGCACGACTTCCAGTTTAAGCTTAAGCACGCTCAGGAGTTTCTTCAGGAAGGCTCAAAAGTAAAGGCTTCGGTTTTCTTCAAAGGACGTTCCATTATATATGCGGATCAGGGTGAAAAACTTCTGCTTAGATTCGCTGTAGAGTTGGAAGAGTACGGACGAGCTGAACAGATGCCTAAACTCGAAGGCAAGAGGATGATAATGATGATATCACCTCTAAAAAAGAAATAGTCCAAGTGATTGGGATATAATATTTATTAACAGTCAAAAAATTTAACTATGCCAAAGATGAAAACCAACTCCGGTTCAAAAAAGCGTTTTACGCTTACCGGAACGGGAAAAGTTAAGAGAAAACACGCTTACAAGAGCCACATTCTCACCAAGAAAACCAAAAAGCAGAAAAGAAATTTGACTCACACAGGCCTTGTTGCCAGCGTAGATACAAAGAGAGTCAAAGCTTTGTTGGCAATGTAATTCCAGAAGAATTACGAAAGTTATTAAAGTCAAACTTGGATTGCAGTAGAAAAGCTCCTGAAAATAAGGACACTGCCTCCATAAAACAGTTAAATTTATGCCAAGATCGGTAAATTCAGTTGCCTCAAGGGCACGCCGCAAGAAAATTCTTAAGAAAACCCGCGGTAATTTTCTTTCAAGAAAAAATGTTTGGACGGTAGCAAAGAACACCTACGAGAAAGGTCTTACTTATGCTTACCGTGACCGCAAAGCCAAAAAACGTTCATTCCGCGCTTTGTGGATTCAGAGAATCAATGCTGCTGCACGTCAGTACGGTATGACTTATTCTCAGTTTATGGGTCGCATCGCAAAGCAGAACATCGGTTTGAATCGTAAAGTCCTTGCAGACCTTGCTATGAATAATCCTCAGGCTTTTGAGGCTATTATCAATTCTGTAAAATAACATAATTTGATGGGGCTGAAGGAAATATACCACAATAAATGGGTAAGGTTCGTTTTCTGGGCGTTGCTTTATGTCTTGTGGGTTGTCTGGCTCGGGAATTATTGGTGGCTCTTCGGTCTGATTCCTGTTTTCGATCATCATATAACACGTAAAGTGAAGTGGATGTTCTGGAAAAAGGAGTACAAAGAAGGGGAGAAGCGAAATGCTATTCTTGATTGGTTAGATGCAATAATCTTTGCCGTCATAGTAGTCACTTTCATCAATATGTTCTTCTTTCAGGCATTTAAGATTCCTTCTTCTTCGATGGAAAGTTCCCTTTTTACGGGAGACCATTTGTTTGTAAGCAAATTGGCATATGGGCCTCGTGTACCTCAGACTCCTCTGACGATACCATTCACACATAATGTAATTGGTGGAAGAGAATCATACTCTACGCTGATTCAGAATGATTATCGAAGGTTGAAAGGTTTCAGTGAAGTCAAAGTCGGAGATTATGTAGTATTCGGGTTCCCTCACGGAGACTCAGTTCTTGTCAAAGCACCAGCAGATGACTATTATGCTGTAGTCAGGACACTTGGTAGAGATTACGCAATCAGACAATATGGACCTGTCAAGGTTCGTCCTTCAGACAAAAAGGATCATTATGTTAAAAGATGCGTAGCAGCCGCAGGTGATACTCTGAGTATTATTGACGGTGACGTTTGGATTAACTCAGAAAAGCAGATTATTTGGGAAGGTGTCCAATGTTCATATCAAGTTGTTACGAATGGACAGAGAATCAATTCGGTCAATCTTGATAAACTCGGTATCAATACCAGTGAATTATGGTATGACCCAAATCTACCTGGTTATCCTGCAATGCCTTTGACAGAATCAATGCTTCAGACAATAGCTACTTTTACAAATGTTGTTTCCGTAAAGCGAAATGTTGATGTATGGCCTCCTGATTATCCGGATTCTGATTTGACTATATTTCCGTTTACAGGAAATATGAAGTGGACCAGAGATAATTTCGGACCTCTTTGGATACCTGCAAAGGGAGTGGAAGTACAGTTGTCTTTAGATAACTTGCCTCTATATGAAAGAATAATCTCTTCGTATGAAGGTAATACTCTTGAAGTAACAGACAGTACTATTTTCATCAATGGAGCTCCAGCTTCAAAATATGTTTTCCAACAGGATTATTATTTTATGATGGGAGACAACAGGCACAATTCACTTGATTCTAGATATTGGGGTTTTGTCCCAGAGGATCACATAGTTGGAAAGCCTTCTTTAGTATGGCTTTCAGTTGATGCCAACAAAAAGTTTCCTAAAAATATAAGATGGCGGAGATTCTTCAAATTTGTTTAAAATTTTGCAATTGCAATTTTTTTATGCGATATTTGCAGCCCGCTTATAATGAATTAAATAAAAATAGTATATACAATGGCAAAGGTTTGTCAAGTTACAGGTAGAAAAAGAATGGTAGGAAACAATGTTTCCCATTCTAAAAGGCGTACAAAACGCATTTTCGCCCTCAACCTGAAGAACAAGAAGTTCTGGTCAGAGGAGGAGCAGAGGTTCATTACCCTCAAAGTTTCTTGCAAGGGTATGAGAAATATTGAGAAGAACGGTCTCGCTGCAACAATTAGAGAGGCTCAGAAGAAAGGATTTATTAACCTTGTTTAATTTTACGTATTATGGCAAAGAAAGCAAAAGGTAACAGGGTGCAGGTCATCCTTGAGTGCACTGAGCAGAGAGAAAGCGGTGTACCAGGTATCTCAAGATACATCACTACTAAGAACAAGAAGAACACAACTCAGCGTTTGGAGCGTATGAAATATAACCCATACCTTCACAAGGTTACCCTTCATCGCGAGATCAAATAATAACGGGAGGAATTAAGATATGGCAAAAAAAGCAGTCGCAACCTTCAAAGCTGGTGTACAGAAGAAAGTTGTAAAGTGCATCCGCATGGATAAGTCTCCTAAGACTGGCGCTTATGTATTTACTGAGCAGCTTATCGACGAGGACAAGACTAAAGACTTTTTCGCAAAGAAATAATCTTTGTATTCGATAATATAGAGCACGCTTGAATCTTTTCAGGCGTGCTCTTTTTTTTACACCGATAAATGATTATATTTGCGAGTTAAACTTAGCATTTATGGGTATTTTCGATAAAGGTGTTAAAAAGACCAACCGGAGTTTCTTTGAAAGGATTTCGAGGGCAATTGTCGGTAAGACAAAAATTGATGATGATTTGTTGGATGCCATTGAAGAAGCTTTGGTCGCGACTGATGTAGGCGTTGACACTACGATGAAGATTATTGAGAATCTCGAGGAAAGGGTTTCAAGGGATAAGTATGTATCTCAGGATGAACTTGTCCAATTGTTGCGTGATGAGATTGCCACTCTTCTTAATGTCAGTTCATCTGATTCTGAAGAGAGTATACAGCCTTTTGATTTTTCCAAGAAGCCATATGTAATTATGGTTGTCGGTGTCAATGGTGTTGGTAAGACTACTACAATAGGCAAGTTGGCTCATTCGTTGAAGTCCCAAGGTAAGAAGGTGGTTCTTGGCGCTTCTGATACTTTCCGTGCTGCTGCCGTTGAGCAGCTGACAATATGGGCAGAGCGTACAGGTGTTGATATTGTCAAGCAGGAAATGGGTTCGGATCCAGCGTCCGTTGCTTTTGATACACTTAAATCTGCCGTTGCCAAAGATGCGGATGTTGTTCTGATTGATACTGCTGGCCGCCTCCATAACAGGATTGACTTGATGAACGAACTTACAAAAATCAGGAATGTGATGCGTAAGGTTGTTCCGGATGCTCCGCACGATGTACTTCTTGTTTTGGATGCATCTACAGGTCAGAATGCGTTCCAGCAGGCAAAAGAATTTGCGAGGGCTACTGATATAACCTCACTTGCAATTACCAAACTGGATGGAACTGCTAAAGGCGGAGTTGTTGTCGGCGTTGTTGATCAATTTCATATACCTGTAAAATTCATCGGTATCGGAGAAGGAATCGATGATTTGAAGGTATTTGACAAGCGTGAGTTCGTCAATGCCCTGTTTTCAAAAGAAGATTTGGAGAAATAAAAATCAAATAGTATGAAAATTTCGTATAACTGGCTCAAGGATTATCTTGAGTGCAATCTTGCGCCGGAAGAAGTGGCTGCAGCCCTTACTTCAATCGGACTTGAAGTTGATTCGGCAGAAACGGTAGAAGAAATCCCGGGCGGATTGTCAGGTGTGATTGTTGCTGAAGTTGTCGAGTGTGTTGAGCACCCTGATTCAGATCATCTTCATATTACCAAATTGAATACCGGAGCACCAGAACTGCTTCAGGTCGTTTGTGGTGCACCTAATGTGGCAGCCGGTCAGAAAGTTCTTCTTGCAACTGTAGGTACAGTGCTTGGTGAGGACTTCAAAATAAAGAAATCAAAGATTCGCGGTGTTGAGTCTTTCGGTATGATTTGCGCTGAGGACGAGCTTGGAATCGGTTCTTCGCACGATGGAATAATGGTACTTGAATCAGAAGCCGTTGTTGGTACTCCGGCAAAAGATTACCTGAATCTGACAACAGATACCCTTATTGAAATCGGGCTTACAGCAAATCGTGTTGATGCAGCTTCCCATATTGGTGTTGCAAGAGATTTGTATGCTTATCTTAGACATAACAATATACCTTGCCATCTTAATATTCCTGAGGTTACAGAGTTCAGGGAAGGTGAGGGTGAGTCAATACCAGTGGAGGTTCTTGCATCTGATGGAGCACCAAGATATACCGGAACAACCATTAGAGGAGTTAAAGTCGCTCCATCACCTGAATGGCTTCAGAAAAAGCTGTTGTCTATAGGTCTTAGGCCAATCAACAATATAGTAGATATAACAAATTACGTCTTGATGGAAACCGGACAGCCTTTGCACGCATTTGATGTATCAAAAATATCAGGTGGAAAGGTAGTTGTCCGCAGGGCTGTGGAAGGTGAGGATTTTGTTACACTTGATGGAGTTGCGAGGAAATTATCTGCAGCAGATCTGGTTATTGCAGATACAGAAAAGCCTATGTGTCTTGCTGGAGTATTTGGCGGAATTGACTCAGGTGTTACAGAAGAAACCGTGGATGTATTCCTTGAAAGTGCTTATTTCAACCCTGTTTCCATACGTAAGACCTCTAAGAGACACGGACTCAAGACAGATGCCTCTTTCAGGTATGAAAGGGGAGCAGATCCGCTTATCGTTAATTATGCAGCAAGACGTGCTTCTCTTCTGATTCTTGAGATTGCAGGCGGCCATATTTCCGGTCCTGTGCAGGAGTTTTATCCGGAGAAGATTAGCAGAAAGATTGTAGAGCTGAATTATCAGCGCATTCAGAATTTTATAGGAAAGAATATAGGAAATGATGTTATAGAGAATATTCTGAGTGCACTTGGGTACGACTTTCTTGAGAAATTTGAGAATGGAGCAAAAGTTGCCGTACCGTCATATATGATAGATGTTTATAGGGAATGTGATGTTATAGAGGAAATTCTCCGTATATACGGTTATAATAATATCGAACTTCCATCAGCAATGAGGATGTCTGTAAATGCTCCTCAAAAGCCTGAACCTGAGCGTGTCAGAAGGACTGTATCGGATTTCCTGGCAGCAAACGGATTTGTTGAGACTATGAATAACTCTCTGACAAAATCAGATTATTATTCAAAACTCAAGACTTTCCCAGAAGACAGATGTGTGAGGATTTTGAATCCACTCAGCTCCGACCTTAATGTAATGCGACAGACTTTGCTGCTTAATGGTCTCGAGGTCATTTCATATAACATAAATCGCCAGATTACCAATATCCGTACATTCGAGTATGGTTCTGTATATACTTTGCTTCCTGACTCGGACGGAAAGACCTTGGACTCATACGAGGAGCATACTTGCTTTTCAATGTTTATAACAGGACAGCCGGAGAAATCGTGGAGAAATGAGACAGGCAAAGGTAGCTATTTTGAACTTAAAGGTTATCTGGAAATGCTGCTTAGGCGTTTTGGGGCTGATATTTATTCAATGCAGACTGAGGCTGCTCCGTCTGACTTGTTCTCGGAAGGTCTTATTTACAAACTTCCTGGCAAAGGCGAGCCTTTAGCAGTGATGGGAACGATTGCTCCTGCGAGATTGAAGCAGTTTGGTATAAGACAGCCGGTTTTTGCAGCGGAAATCAGTTGGCCTGCACTTTTCGAACTTGTCAAGAGAGATAAAATACGATATTCAGAACTGCCGAAGTTCCCTGAAGTAAGACGTGATCTTGCTCTGTTGCTGGATGAATCTGTTCAATATGCGGATTTGAGGGCAAGTGCATTCAGGGCCGGGAAGAAGTTACTCAAACAGGTATCTTTGTTCGATGTATACAGGGGTGACAAGATTGCTGAAGGCAAGAAGCAATATGCATTGAGTTTCGTCCTTCAGGATCTTGACAAGACATTGACAGATAATGATGTAGAGAGAGTTATGAAGAAACTTCTTTCTACGTTCCAGAATGAATACGGAGCAGTATTACGTTAGAATGAAGAATTTCTTACATATTCTTTGCATTATAGGCCTCGTCCTCCTTCTGTATTCCTGCAGTGGAGGACCGAGGGTTATTCCTCGTGGCAAGATGGCGAAGATATATGCTGAAATGCTTCTTACGGATCAGTGGATCAATTCTACTCCGAGTGTGATGCGTATGGCGGATACCTCATTGGTTTATGAGCCGATATTGGAAAAATACGGATATAATTCTGCCGATTATCGCCGGAGCGTAGAGCATTATATGGATGACCCTGAGCGTTATTCGAGGATATTGAGGTCTACATCAGAAATTCTCGGTCACAGGCTTGACGAGTTGAATGACTTGAAAAAGGCTATGGAGGATGCGATTGTCGTCATAAAGACTAATTTTGCTCCTGAGGATTATTTCCCTTATCTTTTCAAGGAGCCATATATACATTATTATGACAGTCTTTCTATAGAAACCGATACACTCGGATGCTATAGAATGAAATCCATCGAACGATCCGATACTGTTTATGATGGATTGAAGATGATTATACAACCGAATTCGAAGATAGATTCACTTTCCGTGGCTGACAGCCTTGATGTAATTGATAGTCTTGCTGTCGGCAAACGCCTTGCAACTGGAGATAGTCTTGCTGTTATGGATAGTATTGATATACTTGCTCCTCGTAAAAAATGCAATGACTTGATGCAGGTTGACACATCACTGAGGAGGGTATCTCCTTTTATCAAGGAAATGGAAAAAGAACCTGTACTTCAGAAGTCACTAACTTCCAAATTCAAACAATAGTCGAACATTATCCCATTATACCATTATATATTATGGATTCAATAAGAAGAATATCAGCATCTTATGTATATACATCCGAGTCGGACTCTCCACTAAGGAATGCTTTTGTTGAATATGATTCATCAACAGGAAGGATTCTTAAAGTAGGTTTGTGCGGCGAAGGTGAGCCGGTAGAGAACGTGGCTCTGGTGCCAGGTTTCGTTAATGCTCATTGTCACTGTGAGTTATCTCATTTGCTTGGGAAATTCCGTAAAGGGACAGGTATGGCCGGTTTTATAGATCAGATAAACGAGTTGAGGGATTGGGCCGGAAATGATGTAAAGACGCGTCTTGTTCAAGAGTGGATGGATAAAATGTGGGCAGACGGTGTTTCTGCGATGGCTGATATAAGCAATGATTCATCATCTTTTTCCGTGAAGGCTGGTCATAAGATGTATACACGTACCTTTCTTGAAGTCTTTGGGACAGAACCTGACCAATGTGATGGTGTTATGGCTGGAGTTGCAGAATTGGCTGAAGAGGCTTCCGCATTTGGTATCGATGCTGCACCGACCCCTCATTCCTGCTATACGATGAGTCCTCAGCTTTTGGCTAAATCCTCAAAAGCAGGACTCGAATCAGGATTTCTGTCATATCACTCGCAGGAAAGCCAGGAGGAAGAAGATATGATTCGGTATGGTTCTGGCGCAATGTACGAGAACCGCAAAAGGGCAGGAATGAGCACTCCGAAGGTTACAGGCGGTTCTTCATTGGAGTATTTTATTAATGTTTTGAGAAAAAACTCCCTGCTTCCGACTTCGTCTAATATACTTCTTGTACACAATGTTTGCATTTCCCAAGAGGATATAGATATGGCTGTCAATGCGTTTGAAAATGTATATTTTGCTCTTTGTCCTCTCTCGAATATTTTTATTCACAATGCGCTCCCGCCGGTTGAGCTATTGGTATCTAACGGATTGAATATAACGATAGGTACAGATTCATTGTCAAGCAATGACGACCTTGATATGATTGCTGAAATAGCTTGTATAAAGGAGAATTTTCCTTCTGTTTCTATGGCTGAGATTTTCAAGTGGGCCACAATATCAGGCGCTCGTTTTCTTGGTAAAGACGACTTGCTCGGGAGTATTTCAGTAGGAAAGTGCCCCGGTCTTGTTATTGTAGATGGGATAGATGCAGATGGCAATGTCACAGGTCATAGTCATTCAAAACGTTTGATATAACATTTGTCCTATGTTACATTTTGACGATATAGTATTTGGTCCGATAAAAAGTCGCAGGCTTGGGAACTCCTTAGGTATTAATATATTACCTTCGAAGGGAAAGCTATGCAATTTTGATTGCATTTATTGTGAGTGCGGATGGAATCGCGATGGAATTGTCCGTGGTAGCCGTTTTCCTGTTTTTGAAGAGGTACGTGATGCAATTGACGTCGCATTTGCCAGAATTGCGGCAGATGGTCTGTCGGTTGATTCAATTACAATGTCCGGTAATGGGGAACCTACTTTAAATCCAGACTTTCCGGAAATTGTAGATTATATTCTTCAAATGAGGGATTGTTATTTCCCATCAGCGAAAGTTTCAGTGTTGTCAAATGCTACGATGCTCGGAAACGAGGCTGTTTTGAATGCGTTGATGAAAATTGATAACCCGATATTGAAGATAGATGCATCCTCGGATTCATTGATAAGGGAAATGAACCGTCCTTCAGGAACTTATTCTCTTGAAAGGGTTGTTGAGTATATGATGCGTTTTGACGGGAATTTCATATTACAGACTATGTTCTTGAAATCTCCGGACTTCTCGACGGTTTCCACTGAGGCTCTTAGCGCTTGGTATGATATTGTCCGCAGAATCAGACCGCGTGAAATAATGGTTTATACAATAGACAGAGAGACGCCTGACAAGAGACTCTTGAAATATTCGGTTTCTGAAATGGAAGATTTTGTGAAACCACTGACGGATGAGGGTTATGTAATTCAAATTAGAGGCTGATGAGATTAGTTATACAAAGAGTATTGAAAGCGTCTGTAGATGTTCCGGCAGAAGATTATTCATCGTCTATAGGCAAAGGATTGCTTATACTTGCAGCTTTTGAAGATGCTGATACGAAGGAGGATATTGAATGGACGGCAAGGAAGGTTTCTGCTATGAGGATTTTCGATGATTCGGATGGCATTATGAATCTTTCAGTCAAAGATGTCGGTGGTGATATTATGATTGTAAGTCAGTTTACTTTGTTTGCTTCTACAGCAAAAGGTAACAGACCTTCATATATCAAGGCTGCAAGACCTGAAGTTGCTGTTCCTTTGTATGAATCGTTTATTGCAGAGGTTGAAAATATATCAGGAAGAAAGGTTGCAAGAGGAATATTCGGTGCAGATATGAAGGTATCTCTTATAAATGACGGCCCTGTTACGATAATTGTAGATTCGAAAATGAAACTTTAATTCAGATTATATGATAGATTATTTGGAGAAATATGGCTATACACCAAATATGGAAGCCATAGAAAGGTCTTTGGAACTTATAGCTTCCAATTTGGCCAATGTCGCAAGCGAGCAGGTTTACAAGTCCTGCTTCTCAATGATGGATCTTACCACATTGAAGACAAATGATACTCCTGCATCAGTGGCTAAACTGGTTGAGAAAGTAAACTCTTTCCGAGAGACATATCCAGACTGGCCGCTTCCGGCTTCGGTGTGTGTTTATCCTAACTTCGCATCTGTGGTTGCAAATACCAGAAAATGTGATGTTAACGTTACTGTCGTTTCTGCTTGCTTCCCTTCATCACAGAGTTTTCTGGAAGTAAAACTCAAAGAATGCGAAATGGCTGTTCTGCAAGGTGCTGATGAAGTCGATATTGTTTTGGCTCTAAATTCTTTCCTCGCTGAGGATTATGAAGCAGCATCCAAGGAGATTGAAGCTGTACGCAAATGTATAGATTCAGCTGCCGCGTTGCAGAATCGCAAGGTCCATCTTAAAGTTATTCTTGAGACTGGCTTGTTGAGGTCTCCTGAGCTTATTGCTAAAGCTTCGTTCCTTGCAATGGAAGCTGGTGCGGATTTCATTAAAACTTCTACAGGTAGGGTTGATGTAAATGCAACTCCGGTAGCTGCTTACATTATGTGTGAATGTATTGCAAAATATTATGAGAAAACTGGAGTGAAGATTGGTTTCAAGCCTGCAGGTGGAATTTCATCCGCAGCAGATGCTCTTTGCTATTATTCTATAGTTTCTACAGTTTTGGGCAACGGATGGCTGGACAAGTCTTTATTCCGTTTCGGTGTAAGTCGTGTCGCAAACAGCATTTTGTCAGCAGTAGAACAGAAAACTATATCATTCTTTTAAGGAAATTTGTTTGATTTTGCTGCAAAATCAAACAAATTTTTTAGAAAAAAAGGCCATAGACATTAGTCTACGGCCTTTTTTCGTTATTATCGGTATATTTTTTCTGTACACCGATAAATCTCCGGAACTTTGCCACTGTAATTAATAACTGATATTATGAGAGGTATATTTAGAGTTATGCTTGTGACATTGTTGGCAATGTCGTGTAGCAAAGTGGGGATGGAACCGGACTATGGAATTAACATCGGATACGGAAAGAATATTCCTCACGACAAAATTGTTCTGGGTGAGAGGCTTGACAATCCTTACACTACGGAAAATATGACAAAAGCGTTGGTTTCACTTTATCCGACAAAAGCTGACAGAGTGGAGCTGAAGCCAACGGATCTGTATGTACGGTTTCTTCCAAAGTCGGATGAAGAATATCGTATTTTGGAAGATATGGGGCTGAATCTGCTTGATCATCCTCTTGATTATTCTATTGTCGTGGATGGCGACTGGTATCACGATCCTAAGATTCCGGATGGGGATGTGACTTGGCAATATGCAGTTGTACCATCGGACTTTTCTTTTCCTGACATAGAGTATGAGGTTATAGATGCTTGCTACATTGCTGATAATGATCACTCTACCAAATCGGATGGAATAGATTGGGAAGCAGTAGAGAGGGAATCGTACCGTTTGACTGGAAATGAAGACAGACTTGCAGATGAAACTTTGACCAAAGCATCTAAAGTTCAGCCATCCGGCAGGATAACAATAATAGATGAACACGCTTATGGCGGAAAACCATTTGGAGTGGCCGGGGTGAAAATTTCCTGCAATTCATTCGTCAGATTTGCGAGTACATATACAGATCGTGACGGGTATTATACTATGGACAAGAAATTTACGGCAAAACTTCGTTACAGACTTGTATTTAAAAATGAGAAAGGCTTTGCCATAGGATTTAACCTTATACTTGTACCTGGCTCTGTATCAACTTTGGGTAAGGCCGACCCTAATGGGATAAATGTTACAGTTACCAAGGATTCGGAAAGTAAGTTATTTAGACGATGTGTTGTCAATAACGCTGCCTATGACTATTATCAGAGATGTTCAGAAGAGGATATGGGGATAGCTGTTCCTCCTTCAGATCTTAGAATTTGGCTTTTGAATGGAATGGAAGCCAGCAGTGCATCGATGCTTCATCACGGGACGATTCTCAGAGGAAGTGCACTTGCAAAGTTTTTAGGCAAATTTGCTCCACTTGTTGAGGCGTTCCTGCCCGACATAACTATAGGTACCAAAGAGAAGGATGAATATCGTGAATTGTACTCAGTTGTATGTCACGAACTTGCTCACGCAAGTCACTTCAAGACAGTTGGGCTTGGCTTCTGGAATCAGTATATCTGCTATATAGTTGAATCATTTATCCGTTCCGGAGGTATGACATATGGTGATGGGACAACAACGGGGGCAGGCCATTGTGAAATAGGCGAAATGTGGGCATATTATCTCGAAAGTAGGATGTTTAAAGACAGGTATGGTGGTCCGTTTCCTACATTTGGCAATTCTTTCTGGTTTTACCCTCAGATTTTCAGATATCTTGATGAAAGGGGAGTTTCGGTTTCTCAATTGTTCAGTGTGCTGAAGCCGGAAGTTGTTTCGAAGGATATTCTCAAAGGAGCTTTGATATCGGCTATGCCGTCCAAACGAAATGAGGTGGAACAAATTTTCGGAAGGTATGGCAATTAGGAGATTTGTGATGCTGTTGCTTGCGATGTTCCTTTTATCTGAAGTGGTTTCGTGTGCCAGGAAATTTAGTATTTCCACAAATTTACTTGGGTATGCGGAGTTCGGGACACTCAATCTTGATGCATCTTATGCAGTGTCAAGAAGATGGAATATTACTGCTGGTGTAAGATATAATCCTTTCACATTCAGACAGGGAACATCGGAGCAATTTCAGTATAGGCAGAGGTCATTTTCAGTTGGAGCCCGTTTATGGCCCTGGCATACTTGGTCTGGTTGGTGGTTTGCTGCCAAGCTCCGGTATCAGGAATATAATTATGGGGGAATAATTTCTGAACAAAGTGAAGAAGGTGACCGTTGGGGAGGTGGATTATATACAGGATATACTTATATGCTTGCTCCCTGGTTGAATATAGAGTTCGGAGCAGGATTCTGGACAGGTGCAGGAAAGTTCGTAAAATATTCTTGTCCGTCTTGCGGAGTGACGGAGAAAATGGGCAATAAGTTCTTTTTCCTTCCAGATGATTTTGTAATCTCACTTGTATATGTCTTCTAATTTGAAATATTTGGTACTTGTACTCCTTTTGGTGTCTTGTTCGTCTGTTCGCAAACTTGATAATGTTGTGTCAGGTAGGGTTGCAATGGGACTGAATGTAACTGATGACAGTAAACCTGAAGAAGTCGTAGAGAGGACAGCTGTGATAGATAGTATAAAGGGAACTTTGCGTGATGGCCCTATAATTATGAAAGCCATACGTGATTCTGAAACCGGTGAAATAGTAGCTACAGATGTAATCAATGCGTCAAAAGTTACTGCACGTTTCCGGAATGTTGCTGAAAGACAAGGATTTGTTACTATCGAATTTGATATTACAGTCCCACGTGAAATGGCTGATTCGAGATGGCAGCTAAAAATCTATCCTTTTATGACGGCCGGTGTCAGAAAGCATAGTCTTGACCCCGTATTCATTACTGGGCGTGATTACAGAAACGGTCAGTTGAGAGGATATGAGAGGTATAGGAGATTCTTGAACTCCATAGTGAAAGATTCGTCCGACTTTGTGAGAATTCGTCAGTTGGAGATCTTCCTTCAACGTCATTTCCCTGATACTTATGCGATGAAGACAGATTCTTCATTCATATCTGAGCCTAAGGAGAAAGATTTGTTCGGTGTTACTCAGGAAGAGGCGTTGAATCACTATACAAGGCATTTGAAGTTGCGTTTGAATGAGCGTAAAATTGCGCTTAAAGGCAAATTCTTCAAGAAGTTTGTAAAGGATCCGATAGTTAGTGACGGAATCAGACTTGATACTGTTTTGGTATCTGGTAATGAGTTCGTTTACCGTTATTTGCATACTTTCAGGTGTTACCCTAAGTTGCGTAAAGTTTATATTTCTCTCGGTGGAACTTTATATGAGGCAGGAGAAAAGAAGGCTGATATTCCTTTCAAGGATTCTCTTACTTATTATATCAGTTCCCTGTCAACATTGGTTGACCATACGCCTCGCTACAAGATGAGGGTTGTTGAACGTAATGTGAAGGATAATACAAAAGCTTTTGTTGATTTCAGAAGCGGCAGTGCTGTCATTGATACGACCTTGGGTGACAATTCTTCAGAGCTTCTTCGTATCAGGAAATGTATAGAAGATGTAGTTGCCCGCAACGAATTATGTCTTGATTCGTTAGTTATTACTGCTTCTTGTTCGCCTGAAGGTAATTATCTTGTAAACAGACGTTTGTCAAAGGCCAGGGCTGAAATGCTGTGCAAGTATATCAGTGATTTTGTTCCAACTGGATGGAAGGGACTGATGCGTACGGCTGAATTGCCTGAAGATTGGGAACAGCTGGTGCGCCTGGTGCAGGTAGATTCTCTTATTGACTTGTCATCCAAGCAGGATATTCTTTCTATGGTAGACAATATTGAGGATGAGGATGAACGCGAAGCCGGATTTGCATCGATGCCTTACTATCGTTATATGAGAGAAAAATTATATCCGCAATTGCGTCACGTCAAATTTGATTTCTATCTACATCGTATAGGTGTTCAAAAAGATACGGTTCATACGACAGAGATTGACTCTGTTTATATGTCAGGATTGGATGCTATGGAAAATTTAGATTATCAGAAGGCAGTAAAGATATTGAAACCATATGGAGATTATAATGCAGCACTTGCTCTGATGTCTGCTGATTATAATCATACAGCAATGGATCTTTTGGAAAAACTTGATAAGGACGATGCTCGTATCTGCTATTTGAAAGCAATTATACTTGCCCGTATGGAGATGTTGTCAGAGGCGTCTGATTTTCTGGAGTTGAGTATTGCGTATGATCCGTATATGGAGCATAGGGCCAATCTTGATCCTGAATTGCATAAACTTGTAGAACTACGTAATAATAATCTTAATTTAAATTCTTATGAAAAGTAAAATTATTTATTTGGCAATTACTGCATTATCTATCCTTTGTGGATGTAATCAGAAGATGTCTGTGCCTGGTAAAATGGATGGACAGGTTGCAACTGTAAATTTCAATGTTCCTGTCACAAATACAAAGTCTTTGGCTTTATCCTCAGAGGAAGCTGTTAATTCTCTCCAGGTGTTTGTATTTGGAATGGATGGCAAAATAGATGCATATAAGTCTGCGAATGCCGGTAGGCTGTCCCTGACTTGTACCACTGGTGAGAAGGAGATATTTGCATTGGTCAATGCAGAACCTCGCTCTGATGTGAGAACTAAGAGTGACTTGTTGGGGCTGGTAACAGACTTGAAAGAGAATAATGATGCCGGGCTTGTTATGGAAGGTTATATTAGGACTAATTTGACACCTGGAGCTTCTGTAAGCATTCCTGTAAGTAGAAATGTGGCTCGTATTTCTTTGCAGACCGTTACATCGGACTTTGAACTTGATGTGCATAGAAAGCAGGAGTTCAAGATCAAGAGAGTGATGCTGATTAATGTAGCAGGAAATAAGAAGATAAACGGTAATTCGGCTTCGGTATCTGTTGATGAGGTACCTACATTGTGGTACAATAAGATGGGATTTGCCCAATCTCCTCTTCAGATGTTGTGTGATGAAGTATCGGACGTTCCGGTTACGGAGGAGTCACCATATCAGACGAAACATTATTTCTATTGTTATCCGAATCCTACTTCAGAAGATGTATCTGGAGGGGTATGGAGCGAGAGATATACGAGACTTGTTGTATCAGCAACACTTGATGGAGTATTGTATCACTATCCTGTATCAATTCCGCAAATCAAGGCTAATACTTGTTATGATGTCAGCCTGAAGGTTACCCGTCCTGGATCTTCCACTGAGGATGAGCCTGTGGAGAAACTGGATGCTTCTATAATTGTTACAGTAAGTCCTTGGGGTGAAACTAACGTGATGCAGGAAACAATTTAAATGGTTATGGGAAGATTTTCTTGGATAGTTTTGATGATGCTGTTTTGTGCGGTGTCTTCAGTAGGTTGTTCTGTCAAGGAGGATAGGAACGGATGTCCTTGTCGGTTGTATTTGGATTTCAGTGATGTTGATTCCTTATCCGTGGATTCGTTAGCTGTTTCAGCTGTTTCTGAGGGAGGGTTCTTGTATTCTGGAGTTTTTTATTCCGATAAGTTTGATGAGGATTGCTTGCTGCTGCTTCCGAGAACTTCCCGGATGAGACTTTCTGTTGTGTCAGGGGCTGGAGCATATTCCGCTCCTGACGGCAGAGTCCTCATTCCTTATGGAGAAGAATGTCCGCCTGTCCATATGTATACGGAGATTATTGATACAGATTGCGAATTGCTTGAGCGCAAAGTTATTCTGAAGAAAAATTACTGCAAGTTGGATATTAGGGTGGTGGATAAACCATCATTTACTTTTGGACTTGTTGTTCGTGGGAATGTGGATGGATATTTGGCGGGAGGCGAACTTTCTTTTGGAGATTTTTGTTATTCAGTACCATTTATTGAGGATATTTATGAGGTTTTACTACCTCGTCAGTGTGATAATTCACTGACTCTTGATATAGATGATGGGACTGATGTTCTTAAAACTTTTGCATTGGGTGAATATCTGAATGAGAGTGGATATGATTGGAATGCTCCGATATTAGAGGATGTGGTTGTTGAAATTGATTTTGCCAGAACAAATCTAAAAATATCGGTTGAGGGTTGGAATAAAGTTTTTGAATTCGATTTTGTGATTTGAAAAACATTTTATATCTTTGTCCAACTTTTTGGAAGCCCATGTGGTGAAATGGTAGACACGCTCGTTTCAGGTGCGAGTGCTTAACGGCTTGTAGGTTCGACTCCTATCATGGGCACAGAGAATCAGGGAATGGATATAAAGTCTGTTCCCTGATTCTTTTATATCTAAGGTTGTAGTTTCTAAAATGAATCTGATTGTGCTTCTAAAATGAATAGTTAGCTATAAAAAAAATAATGAGTTGTCGGCACTCACGTGCGGACACCTCATTCT
>Michael_p2__coassemble_1654_pt1 | contig 18368 bp, 13 predicted proteins | sample Michael_p2__metabat2_low_PE_026 | metagenome-assembled genome bin Michael_p2
GACCAGGAGGGGATGGTGACATATTCTTTGCCTTCGACAGTCATAACTCTTGACGTTGAGGCTGTGCAGGAGTCCTTTCACGCAGGCCCTTATGCAAGATATGCTGAGAAGTATCTTGGAATAAAGGCAAGGCAGAAAGATGAGAACTCCGTGCGTATCACAAGTATTGATATGGTGCCTTCTGTAGAGGCTGACCAGAGCCGGAGATATTCCGTACAGGTGTCAAAAGGCATTATTGACGGCAGTGTGTTTGCATTGTCATCTGCCGGGCTTGTTTCGCTGAGTGATGCTACATTCGGTAACGGTATAAAATGGAGACTTCCGGCATCATCCGAAGGTGATTTCTCGGCAAAAGGTGTGTCTTCGAATCTGACTTCGGAATCAGCTACGCTTTACCGCAACAACAAGAAAGAGTCCTCTTTCAGCAAGGTGTCCGTACGTCAGGATATGGTTGTCGAGAAGTCTTTGGAGAAAAAGGCTGCCGAGACAGCTCAGGTGATACTCAATTTGAGAGAGAAGAGGCTGCAGATTGTAACTGGTGATACTGATGCGACTTACAGCGGTGAAGCTATGGGCGCTGCCATTTCGGAACTTGCCAGACTTGAAGAAGAATATATGTCTCTGTTTATAGGATATTCGGACTATCGTGATATGTCAATGTCGTTCGATGTCATCCCTGATAGCGAGACTCTTATGTATGTTGCATTCCGCATTTCCGATACTGCAGGTCTGCTTCCTGCCGACAATCTTGCAGGAAAACCTGTAGTTATGGAGATTGTGCCGCAGACTTTTGCAGAGCCGGAGTTGCCTGAGAAAGCCGACAAGATAAAGAAGGAGGTCAGCGTACGATACAGGATACCTGCTATGTGTACGGTCAAGATTCTTGACGGTATGAATCTTTTGCTCCAGGGGCGCATACCTGTCTATCAGCTCGGACGCGAGTCTGCGATGCCGGTGAACCTCTATATTCCTTCTGAAAAATAGGAAGGTTATGAAATATTATAATGTAAAACACTTTTAAAATTGAATAAACTTATGACCATCAAAGAATTGGATCCACAGATTGTCTGGAAGAACTTTTATGACCTGACAAGAATCCCAAGACCTTCTAAAAACGAAGGCAGGGCTGCCAAGTATATTTATGATTTCGGTAAATCACTCGGACTGGAAACCATAATGGATGAAGTCGGAAATGTGATCATACGCAAACCTGCAACAGCGGGAATGGAAAACCGCAAAGGTGTTGTTCTGCAGGGACATATTGATATGGTTCCTCAGAAAAATGCAGATACTGTCCACGATTTTGATAAAGACCCGATTGAGACTTATATCGATGGAGACTGGGTTAAGGCAAAAGGTACAACTCTTGGTGCTGATAACGGTCTTGGCGTAGCAATGGGTATGGCTGTCCTCGAGTCGAAAGACTTGAAGCACGGACCGGTTGAGTTGCTCGTTACGATTGATGAAGAAACTGGTATGACTGGTGCCAATGCTCTTAAACCAGGAGTCTTGAAAGGTGATATTCTTATCAATCTTGATTCCGAAACTGAAGGTGAGCTTTATGTTGGTTGCGCCGGTGGGCTTGATTGTAGTGCAGTTTCTTCATACAAACGTGTTGAAGAGCCTGCAGGATGGCTTTGCTATAGCTTGGCTGTCAAGGGCTTCAAAGGCGGACACTCTGGTATGGATATAATTCTTTACCGTGGAAATGCCAACAGACAGGCGGCTCGCATTGTTTACGCTCTTCTTGAGGAAGTCGGTGCCAAACTTATAGATTTCGAAGGCGGCACATTGAGGAATGCCATTCCGCGTGAGGCTTTTGCTACACTTTACATTGATCCTGCCAAAGTTGAGCAGGCTGAGGCTGTGGCAGCGCGTGTCGCAGCGCAGATAAAGGCTGAATATGCTGGTACCGACCCGGATGCTGAGGTATTGTTCGCTCCTTACAAGTGTGAAGAAGGTGAGACTTGCGACCACGAGGATTGCCAGTATGTAGATGACGCGGATGCTCTCAGATTGATTCGTGCAGTGCTTGCTTGTCCGGATGGAGTTGAAAGGATGAGTGACTCTGTTCCTGGTCTTGTCGAGACATCAAATAATATGGCAGTTGTCAAGATTTACAGGGGAGAGTTCAAGGTACTTACTCTGATGAGAAGTTCCGTAGATAGTGCAAAGGAGGCTTTTGCCGCAAGGGTACGAAGCGTATTCGAGCTTGCAGGTTGTGAGGTATCGCTTACAGGCGGTTATTCAGGTTGGGCTCCAAATCCGGCATCTCCAATTCTTGCTACTATGAAGAAGGTTTACAATGACTTATATGGCAAAGAACCTGCTGTAATGGCTATTCACGCAGGTCTTGAATGTGGTATTCTTGGAGGTATTTATCCTAATTGGGATATGGTTTCCTTCGGTCCTACTCTGATGAGTCCTCATTCTCCTGATGAGCGTGCCTACATTCCTTCTGTAACCAAGTGCTGGGACTTCCTCAAAAATGTTCTGGCAGAGATTCCTGTAAAATAATTCTTTGATAATTAAGAAATAATTATTACCTTTGCAGCCCATTTGCGGACATATGTCTTGTCAGATGGGCTCAATTTATTATTAAACAGTTAATTACAAACAAAATGCTTAAACAGTACGAAACCGTTTTCATTGCAACTCCCGTTTTGTCTGAGGCTCAGATGAAGGAAGCGGTCGCAAAGTACACTAACTACCTCAAAGAGCGTGGTGCAGAGATTGTGTACGAAGAGGACTGGGGTCTGAAGCAGCTTGCTTACCCTATCCAGAAGAAGACTACAGGATTCTATTATCTTATCGAGTTCAAGGCTGAGCCTTCACTCATCGCAAGACTCGAGACTCAGTATCGTCGTGATGAGAGAATCATCCGTTTCCTTACTTTCGCGATGGACAAGCACGCAGTAGCGTACGCTGAGAAGAGAAGAGCTAACAAACAGGCTAAATAAGGAGGAACAGAACTATGGCACAGAACAATGAAATCCGTTATCTTAACCCTCCTACAGTAGAGGTTAGAAAGAAGAAATACTGCCGCTTCAAAAAAGCAGGTATCAAGTATGTAGATTACAAGGACGCTGAGTTCCTCAAGAGATTCCTTAACGAGCAGGGTAAAATCCTTCCTCGCCGTCTCACCGGTACTTCACTCAAGTTCCAGAGAAAGGTTGCTCAGGCAGTCAAGAGAGCAAGACATCTTGCACTTCTCCCATACGTAACAGATCTTTTGAAATAAGGAGGACAGCTAAATGGAGATTATTCTTAAGAAAGACGTGGTAAACGTAGGCCACGCTGACGATATCGTCAATGTTAAGACAGGATACGCTGTCAACTACCTTATCCCACAGGGATTCGCTATAATGGCTACACCTTCTGCGAAGAAAGTTCACGCTGAGAACCTTCGTCAGAGAGCTCACAAGATTGCTAAGTTTGTTGCTGATGCTGAGGCACTTGCTGCAAAGCTTGCTGAGATTACTGTAAAGGTATCTGCAAAGGTTAGCGAGAGCGGTAAAATCTATGGCTCAATCACTACAGCACAGCTTGCTGAGGCACTTGCTGTAGCTGGTGTTGAGGTTGACAAGAAAGATATTACTGTTGCAGAGGCAGCTAAAGAGCTTGGTGTATTTGAGGCAAGCGTTAAATGCTACAAAGACATCAAAGGTACATTTAAATACGAGATTGTAGCTGAGTAATTCATTCAGTGTCAATCATTCGAATAAAAGAGATGGTGAATTCTTGAACCGTTAGGTTGTGAGATCACCATCTCTTCTTTTATTTTATCATATTATCAAGCCACTTACAGGTCCATCTGTAAAAGTCTTTTTCAGATAAGTCTATTACATCAGCTTTCCTGACCACTTAATTTGGCTGTTATAAACTTCAGGCGGCTTTAGTTACAAGTCTGAGCCTGTAGACCAAAGCCGCCTGATTTCTTACTGTCTGTTGTCTGCCTTAAAGCTGTGTATGACATTCATTATACCATTCACTGCTTGTCAGCTGTGTTACCGGCATTCTTCTCATTCCCGGCTTTATCAGCTTCTACAGTGTGTGCAGAATCCTTGTATTTGAAGCGTCTGATTTTGGATGTTGCAGTTTTTTCAAACGGCTCTTTCATCACTTCTACGTCATTGACTTTTGAGAATTTGCTAACCTGTTTGTTTACGAAATTCAGGATGCCGGCTTTTCTCGCATCGAGTTTTGCGTAGAATTCGTCCTCACCTTCCTTGTCCCATTCGATGATGTTCTCATCAAGTTGTACCAGTGCGACAAGGCGTCCGTTCCTTTCGACGACAATGGACTCGTTCACTCCGTCAATGTTGTTGATTACGTTCTCGATTTCTTCAGGATAGATATTTTCACCGGACGGGCCGAGAATCATATTGTTCTTCCTACCTTTTATGTAGAATCTGCCTTTCTCGTCCATTACTGCCAGGTCGTTTGTGCGGAACCATCCGTCTTCTGTGAAGACACCTTTGGTTCTCTGTGGGTCTTTGTAGTATCCCAACATCACATTTTCACCCTTGGCAACTATTTCACCCTCACCTGTTTCAGGATTGACATCGTGAAGCTTCAGTTTTATACCTTTCACAGGGTATCCTATCGATCCTACTGCACGACTCCTTTTCATTGCATAGCTCAGAAGAGGTGAGGTCTCTGTCAGACCATATCCGATAGCATATGGGAAATTAGCTTTCAGAAGGAATTTCTCCACTTCCGGGTCCAGTTTCGCTCCACCAATACCGAAAAAGCTGAGATGACCTCCGAATGTGCTTTTTAGTTTCATACCGATTATTTTGCACATCAGGCCATTCATATTCTTGTTCATCCAGGTAAGTGTACGGCTCTTGTTTACAGTAGGCACAACGCTGGATTTGTATACTTTTTCTATGATTAGCGGTACTGAAAGCATAGTCGTTGGCTTGACAGTTTTCAGAGCCTTCATCAGTATGGTCGCTACAGGTGGTTTCTGGAGGTAATATACTGTGGCACCGCAATACATAGGGTAGAGCATTCCGAGGGTCATCTCGAGAGTGTGGGCCATAGGCAATATGGATAGCCATCTGTCCCTTGAGTTGCGTTTGCAGGTGTGATAGCAGGCTATGACATTGGATGCCAGATTCCTGTGGCTGAGTACTACACCTTTCGCGCTTCCTGTTGTGCCCGATGTATAAATGATTGTAGCAATATCATCAGGCATCGGCATTGCAGGGCGACCGTCGCAGGTAAAGTGATCTTCATTTGCCTTGATAACTTCGAATGTATCCAGATCGATTACAAGTGTCATCTTGTCACGGCAGGCTTTGCTTACTTTCGGGGCAAGCCTTTGAGATACGAATATGACTTTGCTCTCAGAGTGGTTCAGGATGTTTGTTACTTCGTTTTCCGAACTGTCCGGCAGGATAGGTATGGCTATTCTGCCGAAAGGTACGATGCTGAAGAAAGCTACTGACCAGTTAGGCATACTCTGTGAGAATATTGCTACCTTGTCACCTGCACCGATACCATATTGAGTCAGTTTTTTCGACAACTCGTCACTTTTCTTTTTAAGTGAAGCGAATGTGTAACCTCCTTGTTTGGAATCTACCCATTGTGTGTATTGGTTTTTGGAGTACAGAGCAGTCGAATAGTCATATAATTTGGCTAACGTGTCAATGTATCTTTCTCTCAATTTCTTCATTTTCAAATAAAGATAGTTCATTTCTGTATCTGTTTGGAATACTATAGACTAATGAGTTATATAATCTTCAGGGAATTTCCCTGTCAGATGCATTTCTTCGTACATCTGCTGGATTCTTGCCATATCTGCTCTTGCATCGTCGGTAAGTTCTACTTTCTCACCTCGTCCTACGTGTTTGGTCTTCCAGTCGAAGTATCCGAGATATACCGGACATCCGACTTCTTTCGCTATAGTATGGAAGCCTGTTTTCCAACGCTTTACAGGTTTTCTTGTTCCTTCCGGAGCTATGGCTAGGTGTACAACATCCCTGTTTTTCATTTCCCTGATGACACTCAGCACAAGTGCGGAAGCATTCTTTCTGTCTACCGGCAGTCCACCGAGTTTACGTAGAAACCATCCCATTGGTCCCCAAAAAAATTCTTTTTTAATCATACAATAAGCTGTACCTCCGACAGCCTGATAATAGAGGTATGATATGGCGAAATCCCATACCGACGTGTGCGGAACTCCAAGAATTATGCACTTGTCTTCGGGTGCTACCGGAGAATCGATAGTCCATCCCATTACTTTAAGAAGCCATCCGCAAAATTTTCTCCACATAATTGTATAGATGTTTTATGTTGTTTTGTCCTTTTTTAATATATCACTACAGGTCGACATCTTCGAGCTCTGTCTCTGAACGAAGGTGCTCCCTGATGAAATTCTGACGGTCAATAGTATTGTCACCCATATAGAATTCCATAATTTCCGCAATCGATTCTTCATCGCTGAGCTTCACTCTGTCAAGACGCATATTCTCACCGATAAAGTCCACGAACTCCTGATAGGAAATCTCTCCGAGACCTTTGAATCGGGTTATTTCAACGCCTGACTTCAAATCGTTCACAGCCTTGTTTTTCTCATCGATACTGAAACAGTAACGTATTTCCTTCTTGTTCTTTACTCTGAAAAGAGGAGTCTGTAGAATATGTACGTGGCCTCGGCGGATAAGATCAGGATAGTATTTCATAAAGAATGTAAGAACGAGCATTCTGATATGCATTCCGTCATCATCGGCATCGGTTGCCACTATGATGCGGTTATATCTGAGATTATCCATATCTTCCTCTACTCCCAGAGCATTTACAAGCAGATTCAGTTCCTCATTCTCCGCCACTCTCTTGCGACTTTCCTTGTAGCAGTTGATTGGTTTTCCGCGCAAACTGAAAACGGCCTGTGTGTCAGCCCTTCTGGCCTTTGTTATAGTACCGCTTGCAGAGTCTCCCTCTGTTATGAAAATACTTGTGAGTTCACCGAGCTCTTTCTTCGCCTGCGAGAGTTTGTCGTTGTAGTGAATCTTGCAGTCGCGCAGCTTGCGGTTGTAGATATTCGTCCTTTTGTTTCTTTCTTTGGTCTTTTTCTGTATCGTTGAAATCTCTTTCCTTTCTTGTTCAGAAGATGTGATTTTCTCCTGCAGAACCGGGATAATTTCTTTATGGATATGGAGGTAGTTGTCAAGGTCAGTCTTTACGAAGTCGTTGACATAGCTCCTGATAGTAGGACCCTGGTCGTATGTGCGGCTGCCGTCTTCATTGATGATTTCAGTGTCCCACATATATGTAGAGCCGAGCTTGGTCTTTGTCTGGCCCTCGAAATTCGGCTCTTGTATCTGGATGCTGATGGCACCGATGATTCCCTGGCGTATGTCCTCAGGAGCGAAGTCTTTCTTTGCAAAGGTCTTGTAGAACTCTCTGATAGTCTTTGAGATAGCTTCTCGCATTGCAGCAAGGTGCGTACCTCCGTCTCTCGTGTTCTGTCCGTTGACGAATGATGCTATATTCTCTCCATAGCTGTTACCGTGGGTCAATACGATTTCCACATCCTCTCCTATTATGTGGATTGGCTCGTAAAGAGGCGTTTCCGAGATGTTGTCCTTGATAAGGTCGAGGAGACCGTTCTCGGATTTATAGGATGTCCCGTTCAGATTGAGCGTAAGTCCTTTTTTGAGATATGAGTAGTTCTTGATCATTGACTCTATGAACTCCATATGGAATTCATATCCGGTGAACAGATGCTCGTCAGGAACGAATCTTACTAAAGTTCCGTTTTTTTCCTTGGTCTCCCTCTTGCCGTTTTCGATTTCCCTGCCCTCGCGGAACTGTGCGTATGAACACATTCCATCACGGTATGACTCGACATAGAAGTCGGATGAGAGAGCATTCACGGCTTTCAGACCGACACCATTCAGACCTACGGACTTCTTGTAGCCTTTAGTGTCGTATTTTCCTCCTGTATTCAGGATGCTTACGGCCCTTACAACGGAGTCAAGAGGAATACCTCGGCCAAAGTCTCTGACAGAAGCTTCCTTTTCGCTGACATTTATCTGAATCTGCTTTCCGAATCCTGCTGAAAACTCATCGATGGAGTTGTCAACCACTTCCTTCAGCAGCACATATATTCCATCTCCGAGATCATCTCCGTTTCCAAGCCTTCCGATGTACATACCAGGCCTTCTGCGGATATGTTCCACACCTTCAAGAGTTCTGATATTGTCGTCAGTATAATTGTTAATTTCTGCCATAAAAATCTGTCATTGTAGGGTCACTATATCTTGCAAAAATAGGAAAAAATCCGGATTGTACAAAACTCTTGCCTGTTGCAGTTTGTCTTTCAAAAAGATGCTGATTTTGCAAATCAAAAAATAATCATAACTTTGCAGGGATTTTTATTTTAATTCTTAACCCCAAAAAATGAGACGAATAGGATTATTTCTGACAATCTCAACCGTCTTGCTGTCATCCTGTTCCAAGAATCCGGAATTTTCCGGCAATTCAGATAGTACGGATGTAAAAGGTGCCGTAGAGGTGTCTTTGACTGCAGTAAATGATCACGAGATTGTTGTCCCGATGAAATCTACCGTGGACAATGTCCCTCCTGTCGATTCTTTCAAAATCGAAATCTTCGATGAGTCCGGCACCAGGATCTACAGGGACAAGTACGTAAACACAGTTGAAAACGGACCGATTTATCTCAACGGCGGCAAGCACAAGCTTCTTGCAAGTCACGGCTATGCCCTCGGCGTTGGTTTCGATGCCATTTATTTTGCCGTTGAAGAGCCTTTTACTATTAAAGGTCAGGATGTAGTTCCAGTCAGTGCTGTTGCCAAGATGGCCAATGTGAAGGTTTCTGTCAATTTCGGCCAGAACCTGCAGGATGGCTATTCGGACTACTACGCTAAAGTCAGAACAGACAAGGTAAAGAAGTATCTGGACTTCAAGAAGTCAGAAACCAGGGCCGGATATATCCCTGCCGGAGAACTGACTTTTGAATTGTATGCAAAGATTAATGGAGAATGGAAGTATTATCCTGTAACGGGTATCGCTTCAAATCCTAACGAGTACTTTACATTCAATGTCGATACGGATCCAGGTGAGAAGGATGTGACTCTTTCTGTAACTATTGACAATACTGTTGATGTTATTGAGAAATCTTTTGTCATTCCGGCTGATGCTCTTCCTCAGCAAGATCCGGTTGTATCAACTTCAGGTGCGTTCAATGCTGCCGGAGAATTCAAGTTCATTTCCGGACGCGACTATAAAGGAACGCAGATTGATGTTTTCGCTGAAGGCGGTATTAGCAAATGTGTTGCTGAGATTACTTCCGGTTATCTGACTTCACTTGGACTTCCTGCGCAGGTCGATCTTCTCACCCCTGGTGCTGCCGGTCAGGACGTTCTTGAGAAAGCTGGATTCAGATGGGTTGCTGAAGAGGGCGGAAAATTTGCATTTGTAAGTCTGGATCACATTGACGAGCACATCTCGTTTGATATGGGACAGCCTTTCAATGCGAGTGTGAAGTTGACTGTTACGGACAGAAATGACAGGGTAACCGTTTCAGAGACTTACACTCTGCTTCACATCCCCGAGATTTCTTTTGCTCCTCAGCCTTACAATGCTTTTGCGAAGAGAGTTTCTGGACTCAAGGCAGATGCCATATCAGGTAATCCGTCATCAGTGGGACTGCAGTGGAGTCAGGACCAGAGAATATGGAATGATGCTGCAGTGAAAGAAGTTTCAGGCAAGACTGTGCAGTTCAAGGATATAGACGGGCTTGCTCCAGGTACAGCATATTTCTTCAGGACAATCTACAATAATGACGACAGATACTCTTCCGAGCCTGTTTCCTTGACAACTGAAGATGATGCACAGGTTGGAAACGGTAATTTCGAAGACTGGAAGACAGAGGTGTTCAGTTATGAAACTGCATTTTCAAGCGGCACTTGCGACTGGTATCTTCCATTCTCATCGGCCGGATCTGCCTGGTGGGCTGTAAACAGCAAAAAAACTATGCGCTCGTATTGCGAGAGTGGTTTTATGGGAATCGGTACCAATTTCAATTACAAGAATTTCCCTACTGTATCCTGGTTCAATGACGGCAGTGACAAGTCGGTTCAGCTTGCGACAATCGTTACAGGAAAGGCTGCAACCAATACAGGTCCCGGAACTGTGGAAGTAACTAAGGAGGCAGGAGAAATCTGGATAGGAACAGCAAAGGAGGGTGACTGGTCCGGCGGTGGTGGAGATCACCAGACAGACGGACACGCTTTTGAAAGTCGTCCTTCAGCAGTTTCATTCAACTACCAGTACTTCCCTTATAATAACGAGACATTCTATGTATATGTCGAGTTGAAAGACAAGGATGGAGTCAGCTTATTCTCAAAGGAAATAACAGACGGACCTGCAGAAAATACAGGAAAACAGATGAGGATTCCTATTGAATACAATGATATTACAAAGAAAGCTGCTACTATATATATGAGTTTTAAATCATCAAGCGCACAGAACCCGGATTATCACAGGGCCGATATAGTGATGCCTAATGGCAAACAGGCGGCTTTGGTAGGTTCTGTACTACGTATCGATGATATAAAGATGATTTACGAATAGACACCATTTTAGGAAATCTGACCATAAACAATAATTTAAGATGAAAAAGATATTATTTTATACAATCCTCGCAGCGTCTGTATTGTTTGCAGGATGCAAGAAAGTTAATATAGAAGAACAGGGCGGTATGGGTACCGTTTCATTTTCCATCCACAGCGACAATTCAGGATACCAGACCAAGGCTGTGACTCTACCGGAGGTTGATGCAAAGACATTTTCTGTTGAAATCAGAAATTCAGACGGTTCGTATGTGAAGAATTTCGCTTCATTTGCAGAAGTTCCTTCCGTTCTTGAAATGCCTGCAGGAGATTATACAGTTACAGCTGGTACTCCGAATGCAAAGAAAGTTTCTTGGGATCAGCCGGTATACAGTGGAAAGGCTAATTTCACTATCGTTGTAGGTAAACCTTCAAATGTTGAGCTTACCTGTTCGATTTCAAATATGCTTGTATCTATCAACCCGACTGCAGAGTTTATGAAGGAGGTGACTTCTTTTGAAGTTACTGTGATGTCTGATGATTCGACTCTTGTTTGGGACAAGGCGGCTGTAGAGGCAAAGAAAGTTGGATATTTCGCAGTTTCACCTCTTCAGGTGTGGGTCAAAGGTACTCATCACAATGGGCAGGAAGTTGCGCAGATAAATCTGAATATCAACAAAGTAGCAGCTAAGGATCATCATATAATCAATCTTGATGCTAAGGTTACCGGTTCTATGGGACCTCTTAACATCACAATAGACAATACCGTTGTTGACAAAAATCAGAATATCCACGTACCGGGAGTAGATTTCAAACCAATTCCAGATGAGCCGGATCCAGACCAGGGTGGTACAGATCCTGTTCCTCCAGTTCCATCTACTGTTCCAACCATCGTTTGGACTGAAAACCCTGATTTCAATCCATACCCGCTTGCTGAAACAATGAATGTAGAGCTGACTGTCGAGGCAAAGGAGACAATTTCATCATTCATAGTCAAGGTACAGTCTCCGACTTCTGCATTCCTTGATATTGTTGGAGGTATGGTGGACCCTAAGAATGCACATATTGCAGAAGGATATGTTGATCTTGACCTTATAGGAGATCAGACAGCTATAACTAATCTTGCAGATGTTGGTCTCCCTGTGGGTGAACAGCTTTCAGGCAAAACTTCTGTTCCATTCTCTCTCTCAGGACTTCTTCCTATGATTCTCGGATTTGGTCCTGATCAGGGCTCAACCCACACTTTCACTTTGACTGTCACCGATGCCAAGGATCAGACCCTTTCACAGGCTTTGCCGTTTGTTGTACAGTAATCCCTTAACACAGATTGATTTAAAATGAAATCCTATATAAACAAGATAGCGGTGTGCTTTCTGGCACTTGCATCTGTTTTTGCCTGTCAGAGGCTGGAACTGGAGCAAGGAGACCAGACTGGATATCTCTATGTTGACATAGACAAGGATGAGAGTGAAGATCTTGTTTTCAAGTCTTTGTCACAGGCGGATAATCAGACAATAGCACTTAAAATTTATGATTATAGGGATTCGGTTGTTGCATCTTTTGCAGACTGGAAAGAACTTCAGGGCAAACCGATTTCTTTGAAAGTCGGACGTTATAAGGCGGTAGCTACATCTGCAGGCGAAGCGGCCGATGCTGCATTTGATACTCCTTTCTATAAAGGTACTTCCGAGTTTTCTGTTTCACTGGGCGCAGTATCCAATGTGAACATAAAGTGTACTTTGGCCAATGTCAAGGTTACAGCATCTTTTTCATCTGAGATAACTGATAATTTCCAGAAATATGAGCTTGTAGTATCCAATGGTTCGGCAGCACTTACTTTCTCAAACCTTGACGGTACTGTTTCAAGAGAAGGTTATTTCAGTGCTACCGGTAAATTGACCTGGACTCTTACACTTGTAGACAAGAACGGAAGGCAGTATAAGGCGTTGACAGAAACGTATTCGGATGTTAAGCCTAAACAGCACTATAATCTTTCTTTCTCTGTGGATAAGAAACCTCAGGTCGGTGGTGGTGCTCTGTCAATTATTGTTGATAATTCCATTGTCGAGAAACAGTATGACCTTACATTGAATTTCGGTGAGACTAATCCTCCTGTCATTACTCCTGATTTCGAATATCAGGAAGACAAACCGCTGGAAATCAATGCCGGTGATATGACCAGCCGTAAATTCACTTTCACATCTGCTGATGGTCTGAGGACACTCCTCTTAGAGTATGACGGAGTCAAGGTTGATTTGGTCGATGCTTCTGCCGAGGCTATTTCTAATCTTCAGTCTTTAGGCATAAAGACCGAGTCTGTACCTGTGGGAGCTAAAAACGCTGTTATAGATATGACACAGTATATCTCGAACCGTCCTATGGGTGATTGTCATATTTCCATCCTTGCTACTGATGTGAATGGTGTTTACAGTACGACGAAAGTGCATTTTGTTCTTCGTTCACCTGTAGCTTCACAAGCAATGTCTGCAGATGCGTGGGCGATGTTTGCTACCTTGAAGGCTAAATGGTTCGCTGAAATCAAGCCTGAGGGACTTGAACTTCACTATAAGAAAGCATCTGACAATGAATGGATTATTATTACTGAGTCATCCCTTACTATTAATAATGATTCGAGGTCTTTTTCTGCAGAATTGACCGGTCTTGTTCCAGGAACTGAGTATATCTTCAGAACTACAACGGCAGTGGACAAAGCGGCCGGCAAGCAAGGTCCTGAAGTCAGATTCACTACAGAGCAGGCTCCAGGTCTTCCAAATATGTCATTTGATGCCTGGACCAAAGGAAGTACAGGCTGGTTCCCGAATGCGACAGCAGACGAGTCATCTCCGGAATTTATCTGGGATTCTGCCAATACAAAAGTTATGGTTGTCTCCATCGAGGTAACAACTCCGGAAGAGTCGCATATTGCAGTTTCTGGCGCAGATAAAAGGGCAGCCAAACTTTCAAGTATTGTCAAGGCCGGTAATTTTGCAGCCGGAAATATTTACACTGGAAACTTCGGTGAGGCTACACTGAATCCGAAGGGTGCCAAACTCAAGTGGGGAGTACCGTTCAACGGCAGACCTTTGGCATTGAAGGGATTCTATGACTACAGACCTGCGAATATTTCCCACGCTGATGGTGCCCACAACCACTTGATGGGACAACCGGATGTTGCTCAGATTCAGGTTATTCTTACTGATTGGACTGCACCGTTTGATATTGATACGGCAAAGAACCAGTTTGTAGATACTAATGCTGAATATGTAATCGGTTACGGCACAATGGATTTCAATTCCACTCAGGACTATCAGTCTTTCGAGATCAAGATTGACTACAGGGATATGACCCGCAAACCGACATACATCGTAATTGTTGCGGCAGCAAGTAAATACGGTGATTTCTTCACAGGAGGTGCAGGCAGCGTCCTCTATCTGGATGAATTCGAATTTGTTTATGACAAAACCAAATTGTCAAATTAACGTCCAGCAAAAACGGTAATTATATAACAGTATGAAATTCAAACTATTATTTTATTTTGTCTTGGCAGGTGTCTTTATGGCATCTGCCAATGCATTTTCCAAGGAAAAGAAACCTGTAGAGCCTTTTGACAGAGGTATAGGAGGTTTTAATTCCTGTTTTATTCCTCAGGGAACAGTTGGCGCGGGTATCACTTTTGCCTATAATACATACGGCATCGGAAACGGAATGGATGATTCCGGATTCAAGGCATTATTCTCGCTTATTCAAAATGTACACGGTAATGTATCCAACTTTACCTTGTCGCCATTTGTTTCTTATTTTGTGAAAGATAACCTATCTGTCGGAGTGAGGTTTGATTATGGCCGTTCATTTGTCAATCTTGATGATGTCAGTCTCAACCTTGTCGATGATATGAATATAGCTTTGAAAGACTACAGATATATGAAGCAGTCTTATTCCGGAGCTGCCACTTTGAGAAATTATATGCCTTTCGCGAACAGTAAAAGGTTTGCAATGTTTTCCGAGGTGCGTCTGTCCGGAGGATATGCACAGGCTAAGAATTTCAAGGTTGTGGATGGTCGTAATGTCGGCACTTATCAGGATATATACAAATGTGAGGTCGGAATAGTTCCTGGACTTGCAGCTTTTATCACAAACGAGGTTGCTTTTGAGATTTCTGTTGGACTTCTCGGATTCGATTACCAGAAGGTGAAACAGGTAACAAATCAGGTTGAATACAGTGAGATGACCAAGAGTGGTGCAAACTTCAAGGTAAACCTGTTTGCTATAAGTTTCGGTCTGTCTTTCTATATTCAGACAGGTGATCATCGAGTTAAAAAGAATAAAACGAAGTAGAGGATATGTGCAGAGTAATTAAGTATGCGCTACGCTTTTTGGCAGTCGTTTTCCTGCCTCTTTTCAATTCTTGTCTGTTCGAAAACGATATGTCTTATCCAGTAGTTCCGGCTGAAGTTCTTGAGTTTGAGGTAGAAGGACAGAAATCGGTTTCCATAGACAAGGAACAGAGGATTATCAATGTTGTCGTTGGAGAAAAAGAGGATATTAAGTCTCTCTCACTTAAGAAGTTAGTTATGACTCCTGAGGCTAAGTGCTCTCAATTGTCAGAGGGAATGAAGCTGGATTTGTCATCGCCAGTTGAAGTTGTACTTACAACTTATCAGGACTATGGCTGGACTATTAAGGCTACGCAGCCGGTAGAGCGTTATGTCAGGTGCGAAGGTATTGTAGGAGAACTTATTATCGATATAAGCAGCAGACGTATTACAGTACCTGTTTCTGACAAGGTATCGCTTAAGGATATAAGCATTACTGCTCTCAAACTTGAGGCAGAAGGCTCGGTTATCACTCATTATGAAGAAGAGGAGCCTGACGGAAAGATAAAACGTGTACCGATGCCCGCATTGCCTTACAAATTTGATTGTACCAAGTGGCGATATTTCATCGTGGAACTGAGGGGACAGGAGTTTCGCTGGGGTGTGAATCTGGTCCATACGGATGTGTCACTTTCGGTTACAGGTGTCAATGCCTGGGCAAAGAAAGCAGATGTAACCGGTATTTTAGAAGATTCTGCTTCTGCTGTTCTCAAGTATAGAGTGAAAGGCGGTGAGCAATGGTCGGAATACTCAGATTTGAAGGTGAGCGGCAATTCTTTCACCGCAACAATCAGCGGTCTTGAGCCAGCTACCGAATATGAAGTCAGAGTTGAGTGTGGCGAGGATGCTTCATCTGAAGTATCTTTCACTACAGAGACAGAGCAGACACTCCCTAATTTGGGATTCGATTCCTGGAACAAAGTTGGCAAAATATGGTATCCTAATGCTGCGGATGCTGAAAAAATTTGGGATTCAGCCAATCCGGGTTCTGGTAACTTCGGATTCATAACAACTACACCAGTTGAGGATATAGCTGTTCCTGGCAAGGGAACTAACGCAGCCAGACTTGAAAGTCTAAAGGCTGTGATAGCATTTGCTGCCGGCAATATTTTCACAGGAAGTTTCGTTAAGATTGACGGAATCGGAGCCATATTGGACTGGGGAGTTCCGTTCTCATCCAGACCAACAGCAATGAAAGGCTATTACAAGTATTCACCGAAGGTAATAGACAATGTGAAGTCTCCTTATGAAGAACTCAAAGGTCAGACTGACGTGGCAAGAGTAATGGTGTTCCTTACTGATTGGGACGAGCCTTTCCGAGTTAAGACCAAAGAGAGCAAATTCGTTGATTTTGAGAATGATCCTCATATAATTGCCTATGGCCAACTGGAAGAAAACAAGGCTGTATCGGAATACACTCAATTCGATATACAGCTTGAGTACAGGGATACAGCCAGAAAACCAAGATATATTGTTGTAGTTGGAAGTTCCAGCAAATACGGTGACTATTTCACCGGTGCTGTCGGCAGTACGTTATGGCTTGACGAACTGGAACTTGTCTATTAGAATATCATCATTGCAAGCCCTGCGGCAATTGCTATGATTACATTGAGGAGCTTCGCAAGTGCGAAGCTCTTTTTACTTTCTGCCAGTAGCGGGATTGAAGCGTGACCGTCCTGTGATATACAACTTGCCACAAGTACAGGCATAGGTACAACCCCTGCTGCATAAAGGGTTACGAAAATCATATGTGGACCGGATTCTGGTATAATGCCAACCAATGCTGCCAGTAGAATCATCAGAAAAGTGTTGTCACTTATCCATTTATCTATATCTATGTATTGCAGACCGAAGTTGATTACAAGCAATACGCCAAAAGTCCAGGCAAATATGACCGGCAGGTGCTTCTTTACTATATGAGTCCACAGATGTTCTTCGATGAAGTGGTCAGAGGCTAATATCAGCACAATCAGCACTATTACACTGAGTCCTGCGAACATCATATTCATCCAGTCTTCACTCAGAAGGTTGATATGGACTTTATGATCGTGGTCGGTATGGCATTGTTCAGTGCAGATGTTTTTTTCGGTCTGATGATATTGACTTTCAGTGTGTTCAGGTTCCTGGTGCGCGTGGTCGTGATGTTCGTGTCCGAGCTGTCCTGTCCCCAATGCCGCAATGAATATGGCAAGTCCGATAAACATACTTATTCTTTTCAAACCGAAATGCCGTCTTGTTCTTGTATGTTCATCAAACTCCGGCTCAAAATCCTCGTGCACTACGTATCCATCTTTGCATTCTATTGCATTTGTGCAACTGGAATCGCTGATAACACGGTGTCCCTTCTTGGAGATGCGATCTTTGACAAAATCAGTGATTATTCCTGTTGTTACAGCTATTGCAAAAGTGAGGGTGAATATAAATAATGCCTTTTCAGGAATCATTGCAAGCATAACGAAGGCTTCGTCTCCAGATGTGGCAATCATCATTGCTACCAATGCACCGAAACTGAAGAGACCGTGAGTGTAGAGAGATACGGTCGCAAATCCTCCCATACAACCTGGTATTGAACCTAAAAGTGCAGCAATGATTACCTGTCCTGTCTTGGTTTTTCTCAGTCCTTTGAGCATAAGCCCTCTGGATTCGATATTGATTGATTCAATCATCATCATCATAACAGTGACCAGTCCGGTGATGAGGATTGAATTTCTCAGCGCGTCTATAAGTAAATGCATAGTTCGATTTTTTTCTTGCAATCTTTGGTGATTGCTAATCCATTGTTATTGAATATGTCTGCTGTTTATTCGAGCCATCCGGCTATGAATAGATTGATGATCGGACGAAGAGGGGAGTTTGTTGTAAGTGTAACTACTGCGAGTGCTTCACCTTTAGGCATTGTTGATGTGTCAAGGTCAATGGAGAAGATAGAACTTTCTCCAGGTCCGGCTGTCGGTATTCCTTTGGGGGATGCTTTGCCAGAATCCACATCTATCTTGTATACTTTAAATTCTGATTTGCCCGTATTCTTGAATTTGTATTCTGCGTGGACTATGGTTCCTTGTTTTGCTTTTCCGAAGGAATATGTACTATTCTCGAACATCGGTCTGGCTCCTGCAGCTTTCTGTTCTTTTGTAAGATTGTCGAAGTTTTCCTTGGTATAGCCCCAGAATGTAAGTTCGCCATCCTGTCTTTTCCCGTTTGCGATGACACTTGTCCTATAGAAGTTCTTTCCCCATTTCTGTCTCGATGCTTTTATGGTAAAATCGAGATTTGCTGTTGTTCTGGCCGGAATCGGGTTCGGACTAACGCTTAGAGATAGTTCCGGTGTTGTTTCCGAGAATGAAACAGTCACGGGAGAACCGGAAAGATTCGCGATTTTGACTGTCCCGCTCCTGACTCCGCCTTGTTC
>Michael_p2__coassemble_1727_pt1 | contig 17208 bp, 17 predicted proteins | sample Michael_p2__metabat2_low_PE_026 | metagenome-assembled genome bin Michael_p2
CAGCCACTGCCTCATATGTATTCGCAGAAAAAAACGATATTCCCCAACGTGCGGAATTCTTCGCACAAATCGCGACCTTCATTCCTTTACCGAGTCCTACAGCCTCAAAGAATATGTGAAGTCTTGCGATTTCCTCTGCCATCTGCGCAAATGTAAATGATTCTCCGCGATAGTTGCACAAAGCCGGTCTGTCCCAATTTAGTTTTTTCGCTTCTTCCAATCGTTTCCAAAAAAGTTTAAAAAATAAAACATTTTTTAACTCATATTTTCCTGCTGTCCACGTGAGACAATCACGTGAGGCAATATTGTTTTACCCATTGCAGGAAAAACAAAAATAACTTTTATATATTATGCAAAAATACCCAAAAAAACAGACATTTGTGCAGAGGAATTGCTATATTTGTGGTGAAAGTATGCCATTTGTGGCATTACAAAAAAGACAACAAGATGAGAAACACTCCTATTGTAGCCCTTGTCTACGACTTTGACGGAACATTGTCACCTGGCAATATGCAGGAATTCGGATTCATCCAAGCCATTGGAAAGAATCCGGGAGAATTCTGGAAAAAAAGCGACGAGATTGCGGAAGGACAGGATGCAAGCAACATTCTTAGCTATATGAAGCTGATGTTCGATGAGGCCAAAAACGCCGGAATCAAACTGAAGAAAGCCAAATTCAAACAATTCGGCAAACACATTGAGCTATTCAATGGTGTCACTGAGTGGTTTGATCTTGTAAACAGATACGGCAGGAGCAAGAATGTAAAAATCGAACATTACATCAATTCCTCAGGACTGGCAGAGATGATAGAAGGAACCCCGATAGCAAAAAAATTCAAAAGAATATTCGCCTGTTCATTCCTGTATGATGAGAATGGCGTGGCTGAATGGCCGGGAGTTGCAGTAGACTATACAGCAAAGACACAATTCCTCTTCAAGATAAACAAAGGCATACTTAGCATACAGGACAACAAACTCGTCAACGAAAGTCAGGACGAAAAAACGAAAAGGATACCATTCCCGCATATGATTTATTTCGGTGACGGGGAGACAGATGTTCCTTGTATGAAGATTGTCAAAATGTTTGGAGGACACTCAATAGCTGTATTCAACCCTAATATACCTCACAAAAAGAAAATCGCCCAGACCTTATTCAAAGAAGGCCGGGTGAATTTCATCACACCGGCCGACTATACCGCGCAGAGCAGGACATACGAAATCGTCTGCGCCATCATAGACAAAATCAAAGCTGATTACGAGTTGGAAAAACTGGCAAAGTCAAGATAATGCCAGTGTTGTCAATATATCCTAACCTCTAATTTACTATAAGCCCGCTCAACTTTTGCGAGGGCTTCTTCAATTGTGTCTGCAGTTGCAAGCAGAACAGCAACACGTCGGTGACCGACTACTTCAGGCTTTCCGAAAATCCTGATATGAACGCCAGATTCCTCAAGAACCTCATCAAGATTGCAAAGCTCGTATTCCTTAGTATTTCCCTCAATTACAACGGCTTTTGAAGCTGACGGACCGTAGAATCTTACTGATGGTACAGGAAGACCAAGTATAGCTCTCGCGTGAAGAGCAAACTCAGACATATCTTGAGAAATCATTGTCACCATACCTGTATCGTGCGGTCTTGGAGAAACTTCACTGAAGATAACCTCATCACCCTTTACAAACAACTCAACACCGAAGATTCCATAACCACCGAGAGCATCTGTAATTTCCTTTGCAATATGCTGTGCTTTCTCTATGGCCTCCTTAGGCATAGCCTGCGGCTGCCACGACTCCCTGTAATCCCCGTCAACCTGATGATGGCCTATTGGCTCGAGGAAAGTTGTACCTGCACAATGGCGCACTGTAAGCAAAGTAATCTCGTAATCGAATTTAACAAATCCTTCGACAATTACCTTACCGCTACCTGCACGACCTCCCTCCTGGGAAATATGCCAGGCACGGTCTATATTCTCCGCCGACTTAATGGTGCTCTGCCCGTGTCCTGAAGAACTCATTACAGGCTTCACTACGCACGGAATCCCGATTTCAGCAACAGCAGCGTCAAATTCCTCTCTGCTCTCAGCGAAACGGTATGGAGAAGTGGGAAGACCGAGTGTCTCGGCTGCCAGACGACGGATTCCCTCGCGATTCATAGTGAGTCTTGTCGCATTTGCAGTCGGAACCACGTGATAGCCCTCTTTCTCAAGTTCCACAAGCTTGTCAGTCGCAATTGCCTCAATTTCAGGTATTATAAAGTCTGGTTTTTCATCGATAATCACAGACTTAAGCGCATCCCCGTCAAGCATTGACAGCACGTGAGAACGATTGGCAACGTGCATTGCAGGTGCATTGGCATATTTGTCCAATGCAACAACCTCAACGCCGTATCTTTGGAGTTCTATGGCTACTTCCTTGCCCAACTCACCGGAACCGCAGAGAACGGCTTTCTTTCCGGATTTGGTGAATGTTGTTCCGATTTTTGTCATTTCATTAAGATTATTAGTATCGAATCATTCAAATTCTGATTGCGGATATACGAAATAAGCGTCATTAAACGAACTATCGCAAGACACCTCAGTCCAGCATCTTGCGACAATCCAGAATTTATTTCCCGTAGCGTTTCAGTATGGTCTCTCCATAAGCATCTATTCTTCTGTCACGGAAGAACGGCCAGCCTCTCCTTACATACTCTGTTCTGCCAAGGTCAATCTCTACAACTCTTACTCCCTCTTCATCTTTACCAAACTCTGTAAGAAGCTCACCCTGAGGACCGGTAGCAAACGAACGTCCCCAGAACTGCAGACCTACAGTATTTCCAGTCGGATCATCCTCGTGACCGGTACGGTTGACAGTTACAACAGGCAGACCGTTTGCAACTGAATGTCCGCGCTGAACGAGCTGCCAGGCATCACTTTGTACCTTCTGCTCCTCAACAGGGTCAGTTCCCACTCCACCGATTGCAGTCGGATAGATAAGAATCTGCGCACCATTGAGAGCCATACAACGGGCAGCCTCAGGATACCACTGATCCCAGCAGACAAGGACACCGAGAGTTCCAACGGATGTCTCGATAGGCTGGAAGCCAAGATCTCCAGGAGTAAAATAGAATTTCTCGTAATAGCACGGATCGTCAGGAATATGCATCTTTCTGTACTTTCCGGCTATTGTGCCGTCCTTTTCAATTACAACAGCTGTATTGTGGTAAATGCCGGGAGTCCTGCGCTCGAACAATGAAAGCACGAGTACAATGCCAAGTTCCTTCGCAAGCGCTCCGTAAGTTTCAGTAGATGGTCCTGGAATCGGTTCCGCGAGGTCACAAAGAGCGGCCTCCTCGTGCTGGCAGAAATATACCGAATTATGAAGTTCCTGAAGCACAACCAATTGGGCACCCATCTCGGCACATTTACGTATATTGCCTTTGAGTTTCTCAATATTGGCAGCTATATCAGTCGTACAGCTCTGCTGCACCATTCCTACTTTTAATATATTGCTTGTCATAAGTTTAATATTTTCTGATAATCTGTAATGCTTTTATTCTTCTACCCTCCCCGTCAGGCAAGATAACCTTCAGGATACTGCATAGTGATGCAATGAAGCGAACCGTGTCCAGAAAGAAGAGCGCGGCAGTCGATTACAACAACCTCTCTGTCAGGGAATGCCTTCTGCAGTCTCTCTCTTGCCACTTCATCAAGTTCCGAACCGGAACCAGGAAGCAGTACTCCCCCATTGACAATCAAGAAGTTGGCATATGATGCCGGAAGTCTGTAATCATCAAGATAAAGAGGTTCAGGCAGCGGAAGAGGTATGAGGTTATATGGTTTCCCGTCCAAAGTCGTGAAAGTCTTCAACTGCTCTTCCATCGCTGACAATTCCTGATAATGAGGATCATCCTGATCTGTACACTGAACATAAGCGATAGTATCTGGAGAGCAGAAACGAGCCAATGTGTCCACGTGACTGTCAGTATCATCTCCTATGATTGCACCGTGGTCAAGCCACAGAATCCTCTCAAGTCCGAATGCACCCTTGAGTTCATCCTCTATCTCCTCCTGGCTGAGGTATTCGTTTCTGTTTACAGAACAGAGACACTCGGTAGTAGTAAGCATTGTACCGCAACCATCACTATCTATGCTTCCGCCCTCAAGGACATATGGTCTCATATCTATACCAGTTACATCCTCACGGAAAGCACCGCCCCAGATAAGGTTCTTGGTGATTTGATTGTCAAGATTCGCCCCGAATTTGAGACCCCATCCGTTGAAAACGAAATCGTACAGATATTTCTCGCCAGAATCTCCAGTCACGGAAATACCACTATGATCACGCGCCCAAGTATCGTTGAGCGGTGTCTCGTAGAAGGAAATCCTGTCTACATCTACCACGATGTCTTTGCGCGCGGAAATTCGTGCAATATCCGCCTTGCATTCATCAATATCACGTGTTGCAATAATAAGTCTCTCAAATCGCAGAATCTGGCTTGCGATTTCTACATAGCATTCAAGAACCTTTTCAAGTTCGTACCATTCGGTCTCGCAATGCGGCCACGTAAGCTGCACACCATCCTGTTTTTCCCATTCAGCTGGAAATCTCATATTCCTGAAAATTAAAAGAGTTATCCTAAAATCTGTGATGTGTGGTTCTTTGTGTCCACTTTCTCGATTATACGGGTCAGAATACCATTCTCATCGAAAATAAAGGTACGGCGAAGAGTTCCGATTGAAACTTTTCCGCACATTTTCTTCTCTCCCCACGCCCCGAAATCCTGCAGCATCTGTGTAGATGGGTCAGAAAGCAGCGTGAAAGGAAGCTCAAACTTGTCTGCAAATCTTCTGTGAGATGCAGCACTGTCCTTACTTACGCCGATTACATTATATCCCTGTTCCACAAGGGTCTGGTAATTGTCCCTAAGATTACAAGCTTCCGCCGTACACCCCGGGGTATTATCCTTTGGATAGAAATATACAATCGTCTTTTTACCGAGCAAGTCCTGTGAACTTACCTGATTGCCGTCCTGGTCAACAACCTGAAAATCCGGCATCTTATCTCCTATATTCAACATTGCTATAATAATTCTCTAATAAATACAAATCCCTGATTTAAAGCATATCAGCCAATGTACACACAAAATCAGCCTCTGTCATAATGCGGCATCTCCTGAGGTATCACCATCGAAATCTCAACAAGACCAGCGACCTTTCCATCAATCTTCCACGCAGTCTGATATATCATCTTCCTCTGACCAGCCTTGCTTATTGTGTATGAATTGGACCCGCCGGTCGCGAGCATACGGGCAATGATTGCCTTTGAATGTTCACTGTGGCAAGCCATCAGATTCTTTCCGACCATATCACCATACGAAGCAAATGTCGCCTTAGCCTTATCATTCATATAAAGAATAACACCCTGTGCATCACATACCGTCACAGCACAGTTCATTTCCTTTGCCCAATCAGGTACCATATCAATAAGATTTAACGAGAGAGGACCATCCCCTGCCCAACTTGCAAATTTAAGCAAAAATAAGCATTTTTACAGAAACAATCCGTCACTTTTTCGAGTGCATTGATTTTCAAGCCTGCAAAATACTTTCATTTCCTCGAATAAACATCAAATAAACATAAACATAATCCGAAAGTATAGAGAGTAACTAACGCAAAAAAGCGACCGGCTCTGAAAAGTGAAGCCAATCGCTTTGGATTATCATTAATAATGTCCTCGCGGACTATTTATCGAAAATTCTTTAGTAGTATGGGGATTACTCAAGAACTACCGATCTGTTGAGAATTGGGGAGTTGAGTCTGTCGACCTCGCATCCTGCTGCCTTCACTACGAGACGCTCAGCAGGAATATTGTATCTGGTCATCAGGAGATTGTATACATACTCAACACGCTTCTCACTGAGATACTGATTGCGTTTCTTGGTACCGGTCTGCTTGTCAGCATATCCTGTAAGCTGGAATACCTTGTTGGCATCCTGCTCGATACAAGTCTTGACATAGAAATCAAGATGGAAAAGTTCCCTTTCATCAAGAGTTGTCTGACCTATATTAAAGAATACTGCACCAGGAGTTACGCAAACACCTTTAGCCTTGAGTGCCTCAAGCTCATCCCTCAGCGACTTGTTCTCTGCCTGAAGAGCCTCGTTTGCCTGAGTAAGCTGAGCGTTCTTCTCTGCAAGAGCCTTGTTGTCATCTTTGAGCTGGCTTGAAGATTCGTTAAGTTTCTCAATCTCAGCAACATTGTATGTGCTGTAACCTGCAGGTACGACTGTAGCGCGATTGAAATTGGTCTTGCCAAGATTTACAACGACACCGACAGTTGTCGAGAATAAGCCGGCCAATCCACCGGTACCCTCGTGACCTCTTCCATTATAGAGAGTTCCACGTACGTCAAGAGAAAGCTTTACTCTGTTGGTCAAGCGCATAGTATTGTAGATACCAAGACCTCCGGCAAGCTCTCTATCAACACCAACCTTCTTACCTTTCACACCATATCCGAGATATATACCTCCGTGTGCATACGGAATAACATCCCAAAAACGAGTCTCCTTGTAACCGCCTATAGCGTTGGAGATGTTCCACATAGCATCAGCGTGAATGTATGCAAAGCCTTGTTTACGCTTCCACATATTCTTGTCAGCATTGAAATCCGTAGTCAATGCACCCTGACGCGATGCCCATTCGTTCAATGTAAGGCCCTGATATCCGATTCTTGCTCCTACACTTGGTGTAAACCACTTACCGACTTGAATATCGAGAGCTGGGGCTACTCTGGTTTTGTAACCACCGTCAACACTCAATCCAATTCCGCCGCCTACACCAACGAACCAGTTTGATCCGAAAGTGTTGGTCTCATATGGACCACGAACGATTTTTCCATTCTCGTCCCTGTTTCCATTTTCCTGTGCGAAAACATCATTTGCAGCAAACAACATCAAGGATGCCAAAGCTGCTCCAAATAAAAGTTTGTTTTTCATAATATAATAAAAATTTTGAAGTAATTCAAGGTCACTGTACGCACAGAAATTGAACAATGACCTTGAATCTGAGCTGTTACTCTATTTATTGAGAGCTGTAGCAACGTCAACTGCGCAAGCAACTGTACAACCTACCATAGGGTTGTTACCTATTCCGAGGAATCCCATCATCTCAACGTGAGCAGGAACAGAAGAAGAACCTGCGAACTGAGCGTCAGAGTGCATACGACCCATTGTGTCAGTCATACCGTAAGATGCAGGACCTGCAGCCATATTGTCAGGATGAAGGGTACGGCCTGTACCACCACCTGAAGCTACTGAGAAATAAGGTTTGCCTGCAAGAACACGCTCTTTCTTGTAAGTACCTGCAACTGGATGCTGGAAGCGTGTAGGGTTTGTTGAGTTACCTGTAATTGATACATCAACACCCTCGTGCCACATAATGGCTACACCCTCACGTACATCGTCTGCACCGTAGCATTTAACCTTTGCACGCGGACCGTCGCTGTAAGCAATCTCGCGAACTACCTTCAACTCTCCGGTATAATAGTCGAACTCAGTCTGAACGTATGTAAAGCCGTTGATACGTGAAATAATCTGAGCGGCATCTTTACCAAGACCGTTAAGAATGCAACGGAGAGGCTCTTTGCGAACCTTGTCAGCCTTTGCAGCAATCTTGATTGCACCCTCTGCAGCAGCGAATGACTCGTGACCTGCAAGGAATGCGAAACATTTGGTTTCCTCGCGAAGAAGCATTGCTGCAAGGTTTCCGTGACCAAGACCTACCTTACGGTCGTCAGCAACTGAACCCGGGATACAGAAAGCCTGAAGACCAAGACCGATAGCCTCAGCTGCCTCAGCTGCATTTTTGCATCCTTTCTTGAGAGCGATAGCTGTACCTACTACATATGCCCATTTTGCATTCTCGAAGCAGATTGGCTGAGTTTCCTCACAAGTCTTATAAGGATCGAGACCATACTGATCGCAGATTGCGTTTGCCTCTTCGATATCCTTGATACCGTTAGCGTTGAGAGCAGCGAGGATCTGTTTGATACGACGATCCTGGCTTTCGAATTTTACTTCTCTAATCATATTTCTGTCTCCTCCTATTATTCGTGACGTGGGTCAATGTATTTAACTGCACCGGCCTCTTTTGAGAAACGACCGTATGATCCTGTTACCTGTTTGAGAGCCTCGTTAGCATCTACTCCCTTCTTTACGAGATCCATAAATTTGCCGAGGTGTACGAACTCGTAACCGCAAATCTCGTCATTCTTGTCAAGAGCGATAGTCTTGATGTAACCCTCTGCCATTTCGAGGTAACGCGGACCTTTTGCCAAAGTACCGTAAAGTGTACCTACCTGGCTGCGGAGACCTTTACCCAAATCCTCAAGACCGGCACCAATCATAAGACCGCCCTCTGAGAATGCTGACTGAGTACGTCCGTAAACAATCTGAAGGAAAAGTTCACGCATAGCAGTATTGATTGCATCACAAACAAGGTCTGTATTTAAAGCCTCAAGAATAGTTTTGCCAGGAAGAATCTCAGAAGCCATAGCTGCAGAGTGTGTCATACCTGAACATCCGATAGTCTCGATAAGAGCCTCCTGAATCACACCTTCCTTAACATTGAGGGTAAGCTTGCAAGCTCCCTGCTGAGGGGCACACCAGCCAACACCGTGAGTAAGTCCGGAAATGTCAGTAATCTCCTTTGATTTCACCCATTTTCCCTCTTCAGGAATTGGTGCGGGACCGTGATTAGGTCCTTTTTTGACGCAGCACATCTGCTGCACTTCGTGTGAATAAACCATAATATCTTCTATAATTATTTAGATATAAAACAATTACAATCCTTTATCCTTGCAAACAAGGCAAAGATGTGGCAAATATACAAAAATTCTGATTAATACTATTCAATCTTAATAAAATATCTTTACACCTTGAATTGACGAAAGAAATATCTATCTTTGCAAATTGTACTGAAATCTAACTTTAAAACAACAAATAGGGACAACTGAAGAATAAATCAAAAACCTTACGCAGCAATGCTTTCTATCATAATATGTTCAGTCTCTCCGGAAAATGCCGAGAGAACAAAGGCAAATATAGAAAAGACTATCAATCTTGAACACGAATTCATAATAGTTGACAACAGAATACACAAGTGGTCAATTACAAAAGCATATAATGTAGGTGCGGAACAGGCAATATATCCGTATCTGCTGTTTGTACACGAAGATGTTTTGTTCAAGAATCAGAACTGGGGAGAATTCATAATCGGTAAATTGCAGGAACCGGACTGCGGAGCAATCGGATATGCCGGTTCAATGGTTATGCTTGACTGTTACTCAGGATGGCCCCAATCTGGAGAGTGGGACGTTATGCTACTTTTTCAGGGCAGCAAAAACGCTCCTTCCGTACTCGCTGCAAGCAACGTATCACCTGATGTACCTTTCAGAGAAGTCGTCAATCTGGACGGCCTGGGTATTTTTGTCAGAAAAAAAGTATGGGAGGAATTCAGATTCGATGACGAGAATGTTACAGGATTCCACTGTTACGACATAGATTTCTCGATACGCATTGCAGCATCCAAAAAGTACAAGAACTATGTATGCTGCTCACTGGATGCTATGGTAGAGCACCTTTCTCAAGGCAACTACAACCAAAGCTGGTATGCCGACACCATAAGGCTTCACGACACCAAATGGAAGAAGTTCCTTCCATTATATGCAGAAGGTCAGGAACCTGACAGCAAATATGCTGCTGCGAAACGTGAGAAACTTGACCATTATTTCCTCAAAAAACTGCAGAAAAAAGGATACAAGGAACAAAATCAAGTGTATCGCAAATTCATTGTATCATACAAAATGACGCCAAAGCATTTGGGCCATTGCATTGAAGATACCCTGCGTGGTATCTGGAAAAAAATCTTTAATCCATCAAAACACCTATCTACCTTATGAAAAAGCCATTGATAAGCATCATTGTCCCGATATACAACGCTGAAAAATATCTGAGACCTTGTATAGAGTCTATCCTCAAGCAGACACTTGAAGATTTTGAACTGATTCTTGTCAACGACGGTTCCAAAGACAGTTCCGGAAATATATGTGATGAATATGCATTGAAAGACCAAAGAATCAAGGTTATACATAAACCCAACAGCGGACAGTCGGACTGCAGGAATCTTGCAATGGGAGCAGCAGAAAGCGACATTTTAGGTTTCGTAGACAGCGATGACTGGCTTGAGCCGGATATGTTCGAGAAACTTTACAGACTCCTCATAGACAATGATGCAGACATATCAATCTGCGAATTCTACTACAGTTTCGCAAATATGGAAAAACCATCCTGCCGCAGAGGTAAGGATTTGATTGTTTATTCAGGAACAGAAGCACTCGGGCATATCATCGATGACAAAATAATCCAAAGTTTCTTATGGAACAAACTGTTCAGGAAGAAAGTTATTTCAGATCCGATGCCCGTATCTTATGTATATGAGGACTATTCTACATTGTTCAAATGGTTTGCGCACGCTAACAAGGTAGTTCGTACAACCGAGCCGCTATACCATTACCGCCAGCGCAGCAGCAGCACAATGCATTTCCACAATCCTCAGAAGAACTATCACTATTTCCTTGCAGAAGTAGAAAGATTCAAATACTTGAAAAGGCGCAAGTTACTACAGGATAGAATGAGAGAATTTGAAGTCAAAATCGTAGCTGCAGGTGTCGGAGAAGCCAAGGAAATCGTAAGAAAAAGCGACAGGAGTAAAGAATCCTTGCGCTATATTGACAAAATGAAAAAACAGTTCAGTCCTTACCTGCCTGTATCGGTAAAGGAAATAGGTCTGAAAAAATATATCAGACTACAAACCTTGATGAAATCATTCAACCTTTTCAAGTTAATGATGATCATCGGCGGGTATTCTGCAAACAACAAGATTCTGAAAAACAGGAAATATTATGAATAGCAAAACTGCTACCGCACGCATAATAGCATTCTATCTACCTCAGTTCCACCCTATTCCGGAAAACGACCTTTGGTGGGGAAAGGGATTTACAGAATGGGCGAATGTTGGAAAGGCTAAAAAATTGTATCCAGGACATTACCAGCCGCACATTCCGGGAGAACTCGGTTACTATGACCTAAGGGTTCCGGAAACACGCCAAGCTCAGGCTGACCTTGGCAGAGAATATGGTATAGAGGGTTTCTGCTGGTGGCATTATTGGTTTGGAAATGGAAAGGAACTGCTGGAGCGTCCTTTCAAAGAAGTACTTGCAAGCGGAGAACCTGATTTCCCATTCTGTCTTGGATGGGCAAACGAATCTTGGAAAGGCTTTTGGCACGGCGTACAGGGCAGACAGGTACTGATAGAACAAACATATCCGGGAGAGCAGGACTATATCGAACATTTCAACTCCGTACTGCCTGCATTCAAGGACAAACGGTACATAACAGTGGATGGGAAACCATTGTTTATGATATACCGCCCCCTGAATAACCGTGAGCAGATATTGTTGTTTATGAAGGTATGGAAAGAACTTGCAAGCAAAAACGGCTTGAAGGGCATATACTTCGTAGCTCAAACGTATGATCAGGCAAACGAACTTGACAGTCTGAGGGAAATGGGATTCGACTCCGTTAACATTGTCAGAATGTATGATTTCGAGAAAAAAGAGCCGAGTGCCAAACATATAGGGAAACTATTCCACAAGATATTCAGATGGCCGACAGTCGTTCCATACAAAACAGCCAGCAAGTGGTTCATAGACAGACAAACTGATAGTATGGCCGACATAAATCCCACAATTATCCCCAATTGGGATCACTCGCCAAGAACAGGAAAGAAAGCATTCATACTGGACAATTCCACACCTGAATACTTCCGCGCCCATCTGAAAGAAGCTTTGGAGGCGGTAAAAGACAAGCCAAAGGAACACAGACTTGTTTTCGTCAAATCCTGGAATGAATGGGCAGAAGGAAACTACCTTGAACCTGACCTGAAATTCGGACGGAAATACCTCGAAGTGCTCAAGGAAGAACTCTGCAAATAACTACCGGACCACGTAAAGCATCAGTGTTTTCTGGAGAAATAGTTCAGATACCTTTTGAAACGTGACTTAAGATAATTTCCGTATGTGACTCCGCAAGTAGAAGCGGCGTAACTGCGGAATTTTTTTCGTCTGTTTTTATCAGATACGGAATCCGAATGTTTGATTGCACGATAGAAATCTGCCCTATCCTTGCATAGCAGGTCCTTATCTGTAATCACATTGTCATACATATATTTCTTGATTGTGCAGACCTCATAAAAACAGTTCCAGTTTTCAGATCCCTTGAATGTCTGATTCTGTCCGTGTTTTCGGAAATAATTCAACTTCTCGTGCAGTTCAAGTACTTGAGTGCCGTTACATATCTGCAAAATCCAAAAGAACCAGTCTCCACAATAGCGCATATTGCAGAAATCATCTGTAAGAGTCTTCGCGCTACCTTTCCTTCTGAAAAGCACCATACTTGCATTATATACCAAGTTAGAGCTTAACATCCTATGTTTCAGGTATTTGTCAGATTGAAACATATAGGCCTTTCCATCTTCTTCCCATAAATCGAAATCGCGGTCATAGCTATGATTGACGTTTCCGTCACTATCTACAACTACAGACCCTGTCAGACAAATCTGCGCCTGAGGATGCTTTTCCATCTGTTTGACTGTCTTTTCCAGGAATATAGGAGAGGCGTAGTCGTCACTTTCAGCAATCCAGACATATTTTCCACGTGCTGATTCGATTCCCTTCTTCCACTGTCTGAACGGACTGCCTGTATTGCTTTCATTAATGATTATAGCACTGATATGAGGATTGTGTTTGTAAGACAACAATATATCGCGGCTATTGTCTGTTGAACAATCGTCAAGAAGAATAAGTTCGAAATCTGTAAAAGTCTGGTTAAGGATAGAATCTATTCTCTGCTTCAAGTAAAGTGAATGATTATAGTTAGGTACTATAACACTTACCATAGGATTATGACCAGAGACAGACCAGGTATTCGTCTGTAATAAATCAAGATTGCGCTTATCTTCGTTCATTTCAATCAGTTGCTGTTATTTTGTATCTCAGGCTAAAAAACGGGCCTGATGATTCGTGGCACAAAGATAAGGTATATTTTGCAAAAACAGCGATGATTGATTATATTTGTAGAATATTGATTTTTCAGAGAAATGGAAATTATTGAAACAGATATTGAAGGCGTAGTAATAATCGAGCCGAAAGTCTTCACGGACAACAGAGGATATTTTTTCGAATCATTCTCCGAAAGGGATTTCAACTCCAAAGTGCGGGAAGTAAGATTTGTACAGGACAATGAAAGCAAATCAAGTTATGGTGTATTGCGTGGTTTGCATTTCCAGAAACCGCCCTATGCGCAGAGCAAGTTGGTAAGAGTCATCAAAGGTGCAGTCCTTGATGTTGCAGTGGATATACGCAAAGGCTCCCCTACATTCGGCAAATATGTAGCTGTAGAACTTACAGAAGACAATCATCGTCAATTCTTCATTCCCAGAGGATTTGCACACGGCTTTGTGGTTCTGTCAGATGAAGTTGTCTTCCAATACAAATGTGACAACTTCTACGCTCCACTTAGCGAAGGGGCAATTGCCTGGAACGACCCGTCGTTGGGAATAGACTGGAAGATTCCTGCCGACAAAATAGTGCTTTCGGACAAAGACAAAAAGCACCCGCTTCTGAAAGATGCGGAAATACCATTCGAATATAAAGAAGACCTCTATAAATAGTATTTATTAACAGATAAATAGTATCAATAGATGAGGCTTCTATAAGAACGCACAACTCAAACATTACGCACAACTCACAAAAGATGAAAGGTATAGTACTTGCCGGAGGATCAGGCACACGCCTCTATCCGATTACAAAAGGAGTCAGCAAACAAATGCTGCCGATATTCGACAAACCAATGATATACTACCCGATCTCGACACTTATGCTTGCAGGAATCAGGGAAATACTGATAATTTCCACACCTACAGACCTGCCTGCATTCAAGCGGTTGCTGGGAGACGGAAGCGACTTCGGTGTCTCGTTCAGCTATGCCGAACAGCCGTCACCGGACGGTCTGGCCCAAGCGTTCATAATCGGAGAGGAATTTATTGGAGACGATAGCGCCTGCCTTGTTCTCGGTGATAATATTTTTCACGGAAACGGATTCAGCAAAATGCTCAAGACTGCTGTTAAAGATGCTGAAGAAGGGATGGCTACCGTATTCGGGTATTGGGTATCCGATCCTCAGAGATATGGTGTCGCAGAATTCGATGCTGAAGGAAGATGCCTGTCCATCGAAGAAAAACCTCAGGTTCCAAAATCAAATTACGCAGTAGTCGGACTGTACTTCTATCCAAACAAAGTAGTAGAAATAGCAAAAAGTATCAAACCGTCTGCAAGAGGAGAACTTGAAATTACGAGTGTAAACCAAGTTTTTCTTGAAGAAGGAAGTCTGAAAGTAAGCACCTTGGGAAGAGGTTTCGCCTGGCTTGACACCGGCACTCACGACAGTCTTTCAGAAGCTTCTACTTTCATAGAGGTAATAGAAAAAAGGCAAGGACTCAAAATCGGCTGCCTCGAAGGTATCGCTTTCAGGAAAGGTTGGATTGACGAGGCAAAGCTGCGCGAAGTGGCAAAGCCGATGCTCAAAAACGAATATGGACAATACCTGATGAGAGTCATTGATGAAATACATCATACAGGAAGTGCGAATCTCGATTATTGAAACAAAACGGAAATGACGATTTTAGTTACAGGAGCCAACGGCCAGTTAGGAAGAGAAATGAGGATTGTCTCCGGAAAATCTTCTGATTATTACATATTTACAGACATCGTTTCTGACAATGACACCGAATACCTTGACATTACGGATCCGGAAGCCGTACTGAATTTCACAAAGAAGAGGAAAATCGATGTAATCGTGAATTGTGCAGCGTGGACCAATGTGGACGCAGCGGAAAGCAATGAGGCTATGGCAGAAAAGCTGAATGCAGACGCGGCTGAAAATCTCGCAATGGCGATGAAGAAGCAGAAAGGACTTCTGATACACATCTCTACCGACTATGTATTCGGCAAAGAACCATATAACATCCCTTGCACAGAAGAACAAAAGGGCACTCCGACAGGAGTCTACGGACTCACAAAGCTGCACGGTGAGCAGAAAATACAGGCTTCAGGCTGCAAGTATGTAATTATCAGAACCGCCTGGCTTTACTCTGAGTACGGCAAGAACTTCTGCAAGACAATGATGGGGCTTACATCTTCCAAGCCACAGATAAGCGTAGTATTTGACCAGACAGGTACTCCTACATACGCCCTCGATTTGGCAGAAGCTGTAACTGCCGTACTGGCAGACTATGCGTCAGAGCAGCTCTCCCCGGAAGCCGGAGACAGAGTATTGTCAGATTATTCAAAATCAGGTATCTACCACTACAGCAACGAAGGGGTATGCAGTTGGTTCGACTTCGCCAAAATGACCGCAGAATACGCCGGCAACAACTCGTGCGACATACAACCGTGCCATAGTTCAGAATTTCCAAGTGCAGTCACAAGACCATCATATTCAGTTTTGGACAAAACAAAAATCAAGAACACCTTCGGCATCAGTATCCCATATTGGACAGATTCCTTGAAAAAATGCATAAACAATTTAAAAAGAGAGCAAAAATGAAGCGTAATATAGTAATCACCGGTGGTGCAGGATTCATTGGAAGCCACGTAGTAAGACTCTTCGTAAACAAATATCCTGATTACAATATCATCAACCTCGACAAGCTCACTTATGCAGGGAATCTTGCGAATCTGAAAGACATCGAAGACAAACCGAACTACAAGTTCGTCAAGATGGATATATGCAATTTCGAAGATATTCTCAAGCTGATACAGGAAGAAAAGATAGACAGCATCATACATCTCGCAGCAGAAAGTCACGTGGACCGCTCGATAAAAGACCCGTTCACATTTGCCCAGACCAACGTAATGGGAACACTCTCACTTCTCCAGGCTGCAAAACTATACTGGGAGTCACTGCCGGAAAAATACGACGGTAAGCTTTTCTACCATATCTCAACAGATGAAGTATATGGTGCATTGGAAATGAATCATCCTGAAGGTATCGAGCCTCCTTTCACGACCAAAGCCAGTTCCGGAAAACATCACCTTGCATTTGGTGACGAGTTTTTCTATGAAACTACCAAATATAATCCACACTCACCCTACTCGGCTGCAAAAGCATCATCCGACCATTTTGTCAGAGCGTACCACGACACCTATGGTATGCCGGCTATTGTGACGAACTGCTCCAACAATTATGGCCCATTCCAATTTCCGGAAAAGCTTATACCATTATTTATCAATAATATACGAAACAGAAAGCCTCTTCCCGTATATGGAAAAGGAGAAAATGTACGAGATTGGCTTTATGTCGAAGACCACGCCCGCGCAATAGATTTGATTTTCCACAAAGGACGTGTAGCGGAAACATACAACATCGGTGGATTCAACGAATGGAAAAACATTGACTTGATAAAAGTTGTCATCAATACAGTGGACAGATTACTCGGACGCGAAGAAGGAGAAGATTTTGACTTGATTACTTACGTGACAGACCGCCCGGGACACGATGCGCGTTATGCAATAGATTCTTCAAAGTTACAGAAAGAACTCGGATGGGAACCATCGCTCCAGTTTGAAGAAGGCATAGAAAAGACTGTACGTTGGTATCTGGAGAACCAGGATTGGATGGACAACGTCACTTCAGGAGAGTATATGAAATACTACGACGATATGTATACCGGAAGATAATATCCCACCGGTATACAATTGATACACAGACCATTTAAATCATTTCCAGAAATGCAATTCAAGATTTCGTCTGAATACAAACCTTCCGGAGACCAACCTGCAGCAATTAAAGGCATCTGTTCAGCATTGAAAGATGGTGTGGATGCAGTAACATTGTTGGGCGTAACAGGCTCAGGCAAGACTTTCACAATGGCAAATGTGATTGAACAGCTTCAGCGGCCTGCACTTATTCTCAGTCATAACAAAACATTGGCAGCCCAACTATACGGAGAATTCAAGTCATTTTTTCCCAACAATGCTGTAGAGTATTTCGTATCATACTACGACTATTACCAGCCGGAAGCCTATATTCCCGTTACGGACACATATATAGAG
>Michael_p2__coassemble_1767_pt1 | contig 16473 bp, 11 predicted proteins | sample Michael_p2__metabat2_low_PE_026 | metagenome-assembled genome bin Michael_p2
GTGTATAGTATTTAGCAGTAGTCACTTTCATCTGACCATTGTACGGAAGTGGTCTTATTGACTGTACCAATCCTTTTCCGTAGCTTCTGTTACCCATCACCACAGCTCTGTCAAGGTCCTGTAGTGCTCCGGTTACGATTTCTGAAGAAGATGCGCTTGCGGAATTGATAAGTATAAGAATCGGAATTTCCGTATCAATCGGTTCTTTTGTAGTGCGGTATTCCTTGCGTGATTCCTCGGTGTTTCCTTTTGCAGATACCACGAGTGAGCCTTTGGGAACGAAGAGTGACACAATGTCTATGGCCTCGCTCATAAGACCGCCACCGTTGCCTCTGAGGTCAAGTACGAGCTGTTTCATCCCCTTGCCTTTCAATCCGATGAATTTCTCTCTCAGTTCCGAGGAAACGTTTTCAGTGAATCCGCTCTGGAAAATGTATCCGGTGGTCTCGTCCAGCATACCTGCGTATTCAATGTCCGGAAAGTGTATTCTTTCACGAATGATTTTCACGTCCAAAGTATCTCCGGTCCTGACTTTTTTTACCTTGAAAACGACTTCTGTTCCTGGCTTACCTTTCATTTTGTCGCTACTTTCCTTTGTTTCGAGGCCTTTTGTAGGGACACCGTCTATACTGATTATCTCGTCTCCGCATACCAGCCCGCTTTTGTATGCAGGTGAATTGTAATACGGTTCATTGATAATTACGTTTTCATCCGGTTTCTTGTATATGATTGCACCGATGCCTCCGTAAGTTTTTGACAGCATCATCTGGAGATCTTCGTTTTCCTCTTCCGGGATATATATGGTATATGGGTCAAGTTCCTCCAGCATAGCATCGATGCCTGCTCTCATTATTCTATCTACTGGAAGGGAGTCTACGTAAGAACGATTCAGCTCCCTTACGATTGCATTATGGATTTCTGTCCATTGGCCCAATTTGAATGCCTTACTCTGCGCCGAAGCTGAGAATGAGGCAATTGCTATTGCGGCTGTTGCAAATATAAATGCAGTTTTCTTGTGTTTCATCATTATTTGGGACTTGTTTTTGTTATATCTATGCAAAAATATGAAAATTTTATACCTTTGCATCGGTTTATAGTAGTAATAATAGGCAGTTTTATGATTAATTTGGTTTTTGCGACGGGCAATGGCGGCAAACTGCGTGAAGCATCAGAAATTTTAGGAGGGGAATTCAAGCTCGTCACCCCTATGGCTCTCGGCATATCAGAGGATATACCAGAGACTGGAAAAACACTAAGAGCAAATTCTATGCAGAAAGCTCAATATGTCTTTGACAGATGCAGTTGTGATTGTTTTGCAGATGATACAGGACTTGAGGTAGATGCTCTTCACGGTGCTCCTGGCGTATATACGGCAAGGTACGCAGGTGAAGATAAGGACTTCAACAAAAATATGGACAAGGTCCTTCAGGAACTTTCTATTCTTGAATGTGAGTCCAATATGGCGGCAAACCTTGGTCTGAAAGTGAAGAAATTCTCAAGAAGAGCGCGTTTCAAAAGTGTTGTAACCTTGATTTACAACGGACGCAAGCATTTTTTCGAAGGAACTCTTGAGGGAACAATCGCCAGAACAAAGTCAGGTAACGGCGGATTCGGTTATGATCCGATTTTTATTGCGGACGAATTTCCTGGAATGACTTTGGCAGAGGTTACCGAGGAAGAAAAGAATGCTATCTCTCACCGTGGTAAGGCTCTTAGGGCAATGGCCGGCTGGTTTGAGAAGGAAACATCCGGAAAGATAGTAAACTGATAAATTATGGTGAATACGGGGCTGATAGTCCTACATTTTACAAAATATGGTGACAACTCCGCTGTCCTGCATACTCTTAGCAGTGAATATGGACGGCGGAGTTTTCTTGTGCGTACTGTAGGTAAAAGAGCTCTTACGACATTGTTCCAGCCACTGAGTATACTTGAAGCCGATGTCTTGGAGACTACCAAGTCCAAACTTTATACTGCACGGAATCTTTCATCTCTTTATCCGCTTTCTGGCATAAGGGGTGATTTGTGCAAAAATGCTATTACGCTGTTTATCAGCGAGGTGTTGTATCGTGCCTTGAAAGATGGTACGAACGAAGAAGGACTTTATGATTGGTGTATAAAGAATATTCTTCTACTTGATGCGGTTGATTCTGATTTCAGTAATTTCCACCTTTGGTTTCTTTTGGAATTTGCGGTTGTACTTGGATTTATGCCTGATTCTGCTGACCTGATTCCGTTTGTCGGCGACAATTTTCCGGCAGTATCGGAGTTGATGTCTGTATCTTTTGCTCAAGCTATGCTCATACCTCTTTCCGGACAGGTGCGCAATGAAATAGCAGATGGTATTCTACGTTATATAGAATACCATCTGGATATATCATTGAATATCAATTCTCTGAAGGTCCTCAGGGAGATTTTTGAATAAGTTATATCAAATGTAGCTATCTGCGCTTGTTGGATGATAGTATAGCTGCAATCAGTTGAAGCCAAGAAAAGGCCAAGAAAGCCGGTAGTAGCCTATTGCGTATTTGATGTGTCAACTATGCTTCTGCCCAGATATAAACTTTATCTGACCGGCGCAGCCTTTGCTCCTCGATTGCTTTGCAGGCTTCTTGGCTGCATCCGTCTCCGCATAGGCTTTGAGCTTGTTCGCGGGCACCTGGTACGACTTTATCCCAATCGATATGGATGGAACAGAATGTTCCTTTTGATGCTTCCTGGACCGGTTTCAGGTCGACTCTGATTTCAGGAATTGTATATTCGACTACGCCTGAGGTTGGTCCTATTATCAGGATTTTGTCTCCTACTTTCAGTGATGCAGACTCTACGAGGATTTCTGCAACACCGAGTTTGCCGAACCAGTTGGTAACTTTTCCGGAATACACTTTTTTGCGCGTAGCCTTGCTTCCGTAGACTTCGCTCCACTCTCCAAGGCGTGCGCCCTGATAGTATCCGTCCCAGAATCCCCTGTTGAATACCTCGCTAAGTTCTTCTTTCAGGGCAGATGCCAATTCCGGAGTGTATCTTCCCTCGCATACTGCATCTGCTGCTCTTCTGTAGCAGGATGCTACTTTTTTCACGTATTCGGCAGAGCGGGCACGCCCTTCAATCTTGAACACGGTAACTCCTGCGTCTATGATTTTATCCATAAACTCGATGGTACACAAGTCTTTAGGTGACATTATGTATTTGTTGTCCACGAGGAGAGTATTTCCGGTTTCCTTGTCAGTGACTTCGTAACCCCTTCTGCAAATCTGGAAGCAGGAACCGCGGTTTGCTGAAGCTCCGTATTCGTGGAGGCTCAGGTAGCATTTGCCTGAAATAGCCATACATAACGCTCCGTGTGCGAACATTTCTATTTCCACTTTCCTTCCGGAAGGTCCGCAGATATTGTCGCGGTCTATAATGGATTTGATTTCCTTGACCTGTCCGAGATTCAGTTCCCTTGCAAGTACTATGACATCTGCAAACTGGGCGTAGAACCTTAGAGCCTCTGCATTGGAAATGCTTAATTGTGTGGATATATGTACTTCCACTCCAATTTGGCGGGCATACATTATAGCCGCCATATCAGACGCTATTACAGCCGTTATGCCAGCCTCTTTTGCAGCGTTTAGAGTATTTCTCATATCTTCCAAGTCATTGTCATAGAGAACGATATTCAGTGTCAGATAAGTCTTGACACCGGATTCCGAACATATTCTGACAATTTCTTTCAAATCTGTCATCTTGAAGTTGTTGGCGGAATGCGATCTCATATTCAGTTTTTCCACACCGAAATATACAGAGTCGGCTCCACCTTGTATGGCCGCCTGCAGACATTCGAAGTTGCCGGCAGGTGCCATTATTTCCAGTTTATTTTTAATCTGCATTTTAATAAATTCAAGTATTGGATAGATGTTGTTTTTGTACAATCCGGCATATTGTGATTGTCGCCGGTGTCACGTGTAAGGCTATTTTGTCCTTCTGACAAGCCCGTTCGCATAATCCTTGAGCATATCAATCTTTTCCTGAGGGACTCCTGACAGTCCAGCAGCATAAGACATTGCCTGTTTGTGGAGTTTGGTTATCTCGGCTTTTGCTTCTTCTCCGACATTCAGCTCGTTGTAGATTCTTTTGACTTCGGCTATTTTGGCTGATTTTTCAGCTTCAGTTTCCACCGGCATCGACATCGCAGCATTAAGGTACTCCCTGGTGCATCCTTCCGGAGCCTCTGGAGATGAACTTTTTTCAAAGGCACGTGTCAGCAGCCAACTTTTCTTGTTGTTGATAATGTCACCTCCGATAGCTTTGCCGAAGACTTTTTCGTCACCATATGTATCAAGCCAGTCGTCTGCAATCTGGAATGCAAGACCGAGGTCATAACCATATTTATACAGGAGACGGCAATTTTGGTTTTCAGCTCCGGCTACAACTGCACCCATTTCAGCCGCACAGGCAATAAGCACAGCAGTTTTAAGGCCTATCATTTTTATGTAATCTTCCATCGGCACGCTCTCCAGATTTTCGAAATCCATATCCAACTGCTGTCCCTCGCAGACTTCCGCAGCTGTAGCCGAGAAAAGTTCCAATACTCTTGGGAGAGCCTTTGCCGGAGTTTTGGCTATAAGTCTGTAACTTTCAATGGACATAACATCACCGGAAAGAATGGCTGTGTTTTCATCCCATTTTCTGTGGACTGTCGGTACTCCTCTTCTGACATCAGCCTTGTCCATAATATCATCGTGAATCAATGTGAAACTATGGAAGACCTCAATTGCTGCAGCCGGTGACAGAATCTCTTCACCTATTTCATCCTTGAACAAGGAATAGGCAAGCAGGCACAGGCGAGGGCGTACTCTTTTGCCGCCGATTGCCATCATATATCTTAATGGATCATACAAACCTTCAGGCTGAGCCTTGAATTCCAGTTCCCTGAAAATCTTTTGCAGGGCCTCTTCAATCTGTCTTTCTGTTAGCATAAAAACAAAAGCACTTTATGGCCATCCGTTGCAGATGGCTTGTTTCACATAAAAGACAAAGTTAGTGATAAAATCCGAAATTCATTATCTTTGCATCCGGGATATTTATATACGAAAATATGGTGATTAAAAAGGAAGCGACAGTAGTAAAGCATACAGGAAGCCATTATCTGCTTTCCTGCCTGCCGGAATGGGAATTGTTTCCGGCCGTACTCAGGGGGAAAATCCGTCTTAAAGGCAGTTCATCCACTAATCCGGTTGCAGTAGGAGACATAGTGTCATTCGAAGCAGATGTACCGCAAGATTGTATGGACACTGAGTTTGCACAATTTGTCAATGCTGAAAATCCAGCTGTGATTACATTGGTACTTCCAAGAAAAAACTATATGATACGCAAGTCCACAAACCTTTCCAGACAGGCCCACGTGATTGCAGCCAATCTGGACAGGGCTTTTGTGATTGCTACCATTGACTTTCCTGAGGTGAAGTTACCTTTTCTTGACAGAATTTTGGTTACCTGTGAGGTTTATAACATACCTGTCACCATAGTGTTGAATAAAGTAGACCTGTATCGCGACAGTCATAAGGAGATGCTTGAAGCGTTTCATAATATATATGAATCGGCAGGTTATCCTGTTGTGGAAGTATCAGCAATGACAGGCGAGGGTGTTCCCGAACTAAGAGAGCAATGTAAAGGGATGGTATCTTTGTTTTCCGGAGTTTCCGGAGTAGGCAAGTCTTCGCTGATTAAGGCACTTGATCCTGCTCTTGAGCCTCGTGTAGGGGAAATATCAGATGTGCATCTCCAAGGCAAGCATACCACTACGTTTTATGAGATGTACAACCTTGCATCGGGAGGTTTTATAATAGATACTCCCGGCCTGAGAGGCTTTGGCCTGGTGGATCTCAAACCTGAAGAAATTGCACTTTATTTCCCTGAAATGCTTGAAGCTTCGGGGCATTGCCGTTTCTCACCTTGTACTCATACTCACGAGCCGGGCTGTGCAGTCAAAGAGGCTGTGGAGCAGGGGAGTATAAGTTATGAAAGATATTCTTCCTATTTGGGTATGTTGGATGATGAAGGAAAATACAGATAATGAAAGGACTTAATTCTGATATATTGAAACTGGCTGTTCCGAGCATACTCGCCAATATAACGGTACCGTTGGTCGGAATGGCAGATATTGCAGTTGCAGGCAATCTTGATACTCACGCGGCAACTATGATTGGAGGAATTGCAGTAGGCTCAATGCTTTTTGACTTGGTTTACTGGAATTTCGGATTTCTTCGTGTCGGTACCGGAGGCTTGACTGCCCAGGCATTCGGTCGAGGAGATTTTCGTGAAACGGCCAGAATACTGACTCGCGCGATAGGAATCTCCTTAGTGTGTGCGCTTGTTCTTATTGGTCTTCAGCTCCTGATTGTCAAAGGGGCATTCCTTGTTGTCGATTGCTCTCCTCAAGTGAGGGAACTTGCATCAAAATATTTCTTCATCCGTATATGGGCCGCTCCTGCTACTCTGAGTCTTATGGCGTTTAAAGGCTGGTTTATCGGTATGCAGGACAGTGTCAGTCCTATGATAACGGATTTTGTTGTCAATGGTGTGAACGTTGGTGCCAGTCTTGTATTAGCCCTTGGTATAGGCAGTTGGAATGGTATAGGATTTCCGGGAATTGCGGCAGGAACTGTTATGGCCCAATATTGCGGACTGCTGTCTGCCTTGTGGATTATCTTGGAGAAATACAGGGAAAGAGTCTTTGATGGTTTTGACTTTAATGAGTTGAAGGATGTATTCAAGGGAGGACAGACACGGAGGTTCTTTGTTATGAATGCGGATTTGTTTGTCCGTTCATTGTGTTTTATCGGTATATATATCGGATTCACAACGATTTCTGCCGGTTATGGCGATCTTCTGTTGGCTACCGGTTCCATTATGATGAAACTTCTGATGATTTTCTCTTACTTCACAGATGGATTCGCCTATGCCGGAGAAGCTCTGACTGGAAAGTATATAGGAGCGGGTAATAGTGCGATGCTTCGTCGTACTGTTTTATGGACCTTTACCTGGAGTATGGGTATCGCATTGGTTTTTATGGGAATATATCATTTTTGCGGCCGTTGGATGCTTGAATTTCTGACTTCAGATTCTTCTGTTGTACAAATGGCATCCGAGTATCTTCCTTGGTTGCTGATGATGCCTTTGGTGGGATGTGCAGCATTTACTTGGGATGGTATATATATAGGTGCTACTGCCTCAATGAAAATGCGTAATTCGATGATTTGGGCGACTGTGGTGTTTTTCCTTGTATATTTTGCCGGTATATACGGACTTGACTTGTATTTCCCGTCAGTGACAGTTTCCGGTTCACCGATTGAGGGAGCATCAGCCAGGAATGTTGTGGCAATGCACATTCTGATGGCGGCATATTTCGCCCATCTTGTTGTAAGAGCCATTCATCTTTCCTTTAATTACAGGAAAACAGTGCTTCTGCCGCATAATGCTTGAGGCTCGCTTTGAGTTTGTTGATAATTATTGAAAATCAGTGGGATGACTTTCGTCTTAATGATAGTCATCCCACTTTTGTATCGGATCTCCGAAGCTGCTAAATCTTTAGCTTAGCGTCAGTTTATTTTATTCCGTGTTTGCGGAGTATCTTCATCAGAGGTTTTTCGATTGAGCGTGCCCAAAGTGTATATCCGTAATCTCCCGGATGAGTGCCGTCCACAGAAGTTTCGTGGTCGTCTGAAGTCGCGTTGGTCTGTATGAAGTATACATTTTTATACTTTTTCACGGCCTCTTTCATAAGGGCGGCTGCAGTTTCCTGTTTTTCTTTTTCCACTTTGTCGTTTCCCATATTGAAGTTGCGGCTTTCCCTGTAGATTGTCTGCTGGAAAATAAGTGGTATATCCGGATGTGCTTTCTGTATTTTTTCAATGAAAGGGAACAGTCTCTCTTTTATCATTTCTGCTTTCGGATTTGAAAAGGCATCGAATACCAAAGCGTCGACATCCGCATCGCACAGCACATCTGCAAAATAAGGTTGAAGCTTGCAGTTGCCGCTGCATCCAAGGCTGAGGAGTTGGATTCCGGTTTTACGCATAAGTTGCATCGGGTAACTCATACCGGCTCTGCTTGTACTGATTCCGTGTGTATAACTTGAGCCGAAGATACCTACTCTATATCTGAATGGTGATTCCATTTCTTCGATTTCCGCATCTTCTTCTACACCTATTTTCACAGAGTATACCTCACTATATATAGGGAGATACAGCAAGCATTCCTTTTGGTTTTTGTCCATATTCTTGATTAGGACTTTGTTTTCTTCGCTATCCTTTCCAGGTTTGGTAGCACCGGAAGCTGCCCATAGCCATTTACCATCTTTTTTGATGTAAAGATCGTATCCTCTGTATGAGAGTGGCATTGTTGTTAGTGTACTATGTTCATATCCATAGTCAGTCTTCACAGAGATTACGCTTGAGTTTGTCTTGAAGAGTACGGCAAGACCGGCAGGGCACCTGACCTGAATGTTTTCACCTTTTGTGAACCCTTTGTATCTGACCGTATCAACCCTGTGGTATGGGTTCGGTGTGTTTTCGATTATTTTGCCGATAAGGTTGAGGTCGGCGGCTTCCGTGAATTTGAAAGAGACGTCTTTCGGCGTCTGGGCCAATGCGTTGGCGGCAATTATTGCCGCAGCCAAGATAGTTGCTGTTTTTTTCATTATACGTTTTTTTATTAATCGGAACAGATTGTTTTCCAAGTGTTCCAGGAGGTTTTGGACCGCTAATTTATAAAATATCTCATCTTTTTTATACATTTGCGCTTTATAACTATTGATTTAAAAATAAACTAATTTGAAATTCAATGAGTTTATACTCATACTTCAGGATAAGCAAGCCTTCTGCCCGGCAAGTTCCGGAAGAGAATGTGGCAAGTATATATAAGTCGGTGAGGAATAGGACTTTCTGGGGAGTTACTACTGCTTATAGTCTTTATTATGTATGTCGGATGAGCCTGAGTGTAGTCAAGCAGCCTCTCATAGATGAAGGAGTATTGACCGCAGGTCAGCTCGGAATAATAGGTTCGGCATTGTTGTTCGTGTATGCTGTCGGCAAATTTATGAATGGTTTCATAGCTGACTATTGCAATATACGCCGTTTTATGGCTACGGGTCTGATAGTGTCGTCTGTTGTCAATTTGTTGATGGGAGTTCTCGGACTTTTGCGTGGACCTGCGGGTATGTCCGGAGTCTTGATTTTTATAAGTTTTGCTGTCTTGTGGGGTATAAACGGGTGGATGCAGTCTATGGGCTCTCCTCCAGGTGTAATAAGCCTTTCGAGATGGTTTCCGCAATCCAAAAGAGGTACTTTCTACAGTTTGTTCAGTTCCAGCCCTTATTTGGGTGAATTTCTATCGTTCATTGTAACAGGTGCTGTTGTCGGTGCTTTGGGATGGGTATATGGTTTTATTGTTGCAGCTGTTGCCGGACTTGTCGGGGCTGTGATTATACTTGTTTTTGTTTCTGATACTCCGGAAAGTTGTGGGTTGCCATCAGTCCAGACTCTTTCAGGAGAATCAATGACTAAGGCAGATAAAATGCCGACAAAAGAACTTCAGAAACAGATTCTGAGACATCCGGGCATATGGGTTATAGCTCTTTCAAGTGCTTTCATATATATTACAAAATATGCGATAGCCGGATGGGGAGTGCTGTTTCTGCAGAAGGCCAGGTCTTTTTCTCTTGAGGATGCAACACAGATTATTGCTTTCTCTGCTGTTTTCGGTGTATTGGGCACTGTTCTGGCAGGTTGGCTGTCTGATAAGGTTTTCAAAAGCGATAGGGTCAAGCCGGCAGTCTTGTCTGGACTTGTGGGAACGGCTTCTTTGGCATTATTCCTTTTTGCCGGTGGAAGTTATCTTCTGAATATCTTTTATGTATCTTTGTTCAGTCTTGCCGTGGGTGTGCTGTATTGCATAGTTGCCGGGCTTATGGCTGTTGATATTGTGCCAAGGAAGGCTACGGGAGCTGCTTTGGGGGTTGTTGGTATTTCCAGCTACTTTGCTGCCGGACTTCAGGATATTACGAGTGGATACCTTATCCAGTATGGTACGGAGTCAGTTGCAGGAGTAGATGTGTATGACTTTGGTCCGGTATCCTGGTTTTGGATAGCAGCATCCCTGATTTCTTTCATTCTTCCGGTGCTTAACTGGAAGAAGATGAAAAATGAAAATAATTAAAACATAAAACACTAAACACATATATATTTATGACACTGAATTTTTCTATTGAATATAAGACAGAGTGGGGAGAGAATCTCGTGTTGTGCATAGGAGGAAAATCTTACCCTATGGCTTATGTGGCGGACGGTGTCTGGGAATGCAGACTCGTACGTTTTTCGGCAAAGCATCTGGTTGATTATCACTATGAAGTGATTCGTGACGGTGTGACGTTGCTTTCGGAATGGAAAGGGCATTCGCTCGTACTTCCGGAAATTGCCGATGATGAAGTACTTGATGTAAAAGATATGTGGTATGCCCGTCCGGCTGATTCACCGTTCTGGTCATCGGCTTTTACAGGTGCCATTTTCGGCAGAAGACCCTCGAAGGCTTCACGCGCACCCAAGTCTCCGAATGTTCTGATGAAAGTAGCTATGCCTGTTATACGTCCTGGAGAAGTGCTGGCTGTAACTGGTAGCGGCAAGGCTTTCAAGAACTGGACAAAATATATCGTCTTCGATGATTGCCAATTTCCTGTCTGGAATTTGTTATTGGATATTAAAGAGTCCTTTGCCTATAAATTGCTTATTCTTGATAAAGAGACAAAAGAACCGATTGAATGGGAAGATGGTGCTGACAGGTATTTCTCTTTCGACCAGGAATATGGCGGATTCCGTGTAGAGGCTAATATATTTCCACGTTTCAGACGAAGGGAGTGGAAAGGGGCAGGAACAGCTATTCCGGTATTTTCTCTCAGAAGTGAAGATGATTTCGGAGTCGGAGAGTTTTTCGATTTGAAGAAAATGGTAGATTGGGCAGCTTCCACAGGGCAGAGCATACTCCAGCTTCTTCCTATCAATGACACTACGATGCTCGGGACTTGGGAGGATTCCTATCCTTATAATCCAAACTCTACATTTGCTCTTCATCCTCAGTATATCAACCTTCCGGCTGCCGGTGTTGAAGAAGATTCTGAGTACAAATCCCTTAAGGATGAGCTTAATTCATTGGCAGTTATTGATTATGAGAGAGTTAACTCATCAAAACTCAGATTGCTGAAAAAGGCTTTTGACAAGACTTTCAAGAAACTTTCAAAGAAAAAGGAATATATTGCGTTCGTAGATGCCAACCGTGAATGGCTTATGCCTTATGCTGCATTCTGCCTTTTGAGGGACCTCAATGGCACCCCTGATTTTTCCAAGTGGAAGGGATTTGCAAAATACAACAAAAAGAAGGTTGAGTCGTTGTGCGCGGAACATACAGATACAATAAATTTCTGGTATTTTGTGCAGTATCATCTTGACAAGCAGCTTTCCGAAATCTGTCGTTATGCCCATTCTAAAGGAGTGGTGTTCAAGGGAGATTTGCCTATAGGAATAAGCCGTACAAGTGTTGATGCCTGGATTTATCCTGAGTTGTTCAATATGGATTCACAAGCAGGAGCACCGCCTGATGCATTCTCAGAAGATGGTCAGAACTGGGGATTTCCTACTTATAACTGGGACCGTATGGCTCAGGACGGCTATGCCTGGTGGAAAGCACGACTTGGTAAAATGTCAGAATATTTCGATGCTTTCCGTATAGACCATATTCTCGGATTTTTCAGAATTTGGGAGATACCACTTGCTTACAAGAGTGGTCTTGAAGGGTATTTCAGTCCAGCTATGCCATATCAGGAACAGGAACTCCGAGATCTCGGTTTCGATCCTTTCGATTGCGGGCTTTTCATAGAGGACCCTCGCAAGGCTGGCTATTTCCATCCTAAGATCGGAGCTCGCAAATCCGATTCCTACTCATCTCTTGAATGGTGGAACAGAGACAGTTTCGATCGTCTATACGATGACTTCTTCTATCGTCGCAACAATCAGTTTTGGAAGGATAAGGCTATGCAGAAACTCCCGGCACTTCTTGATTCCACAGGAATGCTTGCTTGTGGCGAGGACCTTGGAATGATTCCTTCTACGGTGCCGGAGGTTATGTCCTCACTGAGAATTCTTTCCCTTGAGATACAGCGTATGCCTAAGAGTGTCGAAGAGGAATTTGCTCATCCAGCCAATTATCCTTATTTATCAGTATGTACGACATCTACTCACGATATGAATCCTATCCGCGCCTGGTGGGAGGAAGATCGTGAACTAACCTCAAGGTTCTATTATAATATGATAGGCGGAGATGGTCCGGTGCCTCAGACTTGCGAGCCGTGGATTTGCCGCCAAATACTCGAACAACACCTTTGGTCGCCTGCTATGCTGACGGTTCTTCCTCTTCAGGACTGGCTGTCTATGGACGGAGAACTCAGAAGGGAGAATCCTTACGAGGAACGCATCAATGTGCCGGCAAACTCACGTCATTACTGGCGTTACAGGATGCATCTGACTATAGAGAAACTTGCATCTGCCGAGGATTTTAATAACAATCTCTCTGCTATGATTGCTCGCTCCGGTCGTGCTCTCCAAAAATAGTAAACTTTTCACATCTTCATAAAGTCGTGCCCTGGAAATACCGAGGCGCGACTTTGTAAGTTATTGTATGTTAGTGATATATCTTTGTATTGCTTGGACAAGAAGTATGATGATTTTGCGTTGGCATATTCTATCTATGAGAGATATAGATATAAAACAATCAAATGATAACTTTGACAAGGCCGGTAATGCAGAGGAAGCTTTGACCAGTCGTAGTTTGTCTGCAAATATCGTCTGGTGAATATTTTGTAGCAGGTTGTTCGCTGGAACGTGATGGAAATGGATTCTGGATACTTAATCTCTGAGATTAAAATAACTTGGCAGAAACTCATTAAATCGTGTAATGTGTTGATACCTGTGAAGATGCGCTTTGATTAAGGGGACGGTGACCCTTGTACGGATAATCGTTGTAGAAGTCCTTGGCTGAAATATCTTTCCTCCTTGATATAGTTGATTTTGGCTAAAGTGCCACAAAGTATCATACGAAAAAACATTCTCAAATGTTAAGTTAAGTAATTAAATTATTGGAAATTGTCGGTGTTTTATAAAAAATTCGTACCTTAGACCCCGATTTTGTGATTATTGCAATGGAACTATATATAATTATTAACATTAACATAAGTCAACAGAAATGAATAAAACTAAAATCAACTGGGTTGCAGTTCTTACTATGATGTTCCTCTTTGGAATGATATCCTTTGTAACCAACCTTGCAGCTCCAATCGGTACAATTTGGAAGCAGGCTCCTGGCATTCAAGGTTCCAATACCGGGGGAATGATGGGTAATATGATGAATTTCCTTGCATATCTCCTTATGGGTATCCCTGCAGGAAAGCTCATCACAAGACACGGTTACAAAAAAACAGCGTTAATCGGTGTCGGTGTCGGATTCATAGGTGTGCTGGTCCAGTTCCTCTCCGGTAAAGTCGGTGTAGGCTCTACAATTGCCGAGATACCTGCAAATTTCTTCGTGTATCTTACAGGTGCATTTATCTGCGGTTTTTCAGTATGTATTCTGAATACGGTTGTAAACCCTATGCTTAACCTTCTCGGAGGCGGTGGAAACAGAGGTAATCAGCTTGTACAGGTTGGAGGTACTTTCAATTCCCTTCTCGGAACTCTGACTCCTATGTTTGTCGGAGCTTTGATTGGAACAGTTACAAGTGATACTCACATTGCAGATGTTAACACAGTACTTTTCATAGCAATGGGTGTATTTGCGGCAACCTTCATCATTCTTATGATAGTTCGCTTTGAGGAGCCTGCTCAGGAGGCTGCGTCAGATGCTTCAATAAAGACAATCCTTAAATACAAACACCTTGTATTCGGAGTGATTGCCATTTTCCTTTATGTTGGAGTTGAGGTAGGAATCCCAGGTACTCTTAATTTCTATCTTACAGACACTCTTGGAACAAAGAATGCGGTTCAGGTAGCAGGATTCGTTGCAGGTACATACTGGTTTCTTATGCTTATCGGACGTTTCGTTTCCAGCTTCATCAGCGGTAAGGTATCAAGCCGTACACAGTTGTCTGTAACAGCTGCAGTTGCTGCTATTTTAGTTGTTGCTGCTATGTTCTCTACTGGCGTAACTGTTTCTATGCCAGTGTTCCAGGGTACTGGATTTGCGATGGTTCAAGTACCTCTTACAGCATTGCTTCTCGTTCTTTGCGGTCTTTGTACTTCTGTTATGTGGGGAACAATCTTCAATCTTGCTACAGAGGGATTAGGAGCATACTCGGCTCTTGCAGCTGGCTTGTTTATGACTATGGTAGTTGGTGGAGGTGCCCTTCCTCTTATACAGAGTGTTATTGCTGACGCAGCCGGTTATATGATCAGTTACTGGGTAGTAGTAGTAGCTCTTATCTACATACTTTGGTTCGCTCTTATGGGCTCAAAGGTCAAAAGTTCTGAAAAATAATCATCTTATTAATAAAAATATTATGGAATCTTCATATGTAATTGGAATTGATGTTGGTGGTCAGACTACCAAACTAGGTGTGGTTGATGCCAGAGGTGCAGTTCTTGCCCAGACAGTTATCCGTACTGACACTTATGCAGAGGTGGGGCCTTATATCGAGGAACTTGCCGAAGCTGTAAGAAAGGTCATATCTGATGCTAAGGCTGAAGGAATGATCAGAGGTATCGGAGTTGGAGCTCCTAACGGAAACTACTATACAGGTAATATCGAGAATGCACCGAACCTTCCTTGGGGTCACAATACAGTAAGATTTGCTAAGCTTCTTTCAGAGGCTGTAGGCGGTCTTCCAGTTGCACTTACCAATGACGCCAATGCTGCAGCAGTTGGTGAAATGACATATGGCGCGGCTCGTGGTATGAAGAACTTCATTATGATTACTCTCGGTACAGGAGTAGGTTCCGGTATCGTTATCAATGGTGAGGTTGTTTACGGTCACGATGGATTTGCCGGTGAGCTTGGTCACACTTCAGCTGTCCGTAACAATGGCCGTGTCTGCGGTTGTGGCAAGACTGGTTGTTTGGAGGCATACTGTTCAGCAACAGGTGTAGCTCGTACTGCTCGCGAGTGGCTTGAGCTTACTGATGAGCCTTCTGTACTCAGAAGCCTGGACACTATAGCTTCAAAGGATGTATTCGATGCTGCAAAAGATGGAGATCACCTGGCATTGAAGATTTTTGAGTTCACAGGAAAGTTGCTCGGACGCTCTTGTGCAGATTTCGTGGCATTCAGCGCTCCTGAAGCTATTGTTCTCTTCGGTGGTCTTGCTCGTGCCAAGGAGTTCCTTATCGAGCCTATTGAGACAGCACTTAACGAGAACCTCCTTCCTATGTGGAAGAATAAAGTAAAGATTGTCTTCTCTCAACTTAAAGAATCTGATGCAGCCATACTTGGCGCGTCTGCACTCGGTTGGGAGTTGTAGTAATGAAATATTTGGCTTATATTTGCATTTAAGATGCAAAGGAAAGATGCTCGAGTGGTTGAAGAGGCACGCCTGGAAAGCGTGTAGTCGCCTAAAGCGGCTCACGGGTTCGAATCCCGTTCTTTCCGCAATGTAGCAGCGCCGGATTCATATTTGTGAATCCGGCGTGTTTTTTTTGATGCTGTGCGATTGTGCCATATTGTAAATGTCTTATCTAAATCCTATATTTGTAGCGTAATGGGGTATTAGCTCATCTGGTAGAGCGCAACACTGGCAGTGTTGAGGCGAGCAGTTCGAGTCTGCTATACTCCACCATTATAATCAGAGTATCCTCTGATTATTTGTTTTTATGTGCCTCTATGTGGGCAAGAATTCGACATTCGCATAATTATTATGGATACTAAACACACACAATTGCCGGAAAATGCCCATAGGGAACTGCGTCCGGGGGAGGAGTATAAACCAATTTTGTCCTCCGACAAAAATTATCCGGAGGTTACACCTTGGTCTGTAACACTCGGACTTCTGATGACGGTTCTGTTTTCAGCTGCGGCTGCCTATCTCGGACTTAAGGTCGGCCAGGTCTTTGAAGCTGCCATTCCAATTGCAATAATCGCTGTCGGACTTTCCAGTGTCCTGCGCAAGAATAATGCGTTGGGGCAGAATGTCATAGTACAGTCGATAGGTGCTTGCTCCGGGGCTATTGTAGCTGGAGCCATATTCACGCTTCCGGCAATCTACATTCTTGATTTGGATGTTAATTATTGGCAGATGGTTCTGTCTTCTTTGCTTGGAGGTGTACTTGGAATCCTTTTCCTAATTCCTTTCAGGAAATACTTTGTAAAGGAGATGCACGGCAAATATCCGTTTCCAGAGGCTACTGCTACCACTCAGGTTCTTATCAACGGAGAAGGAAACCGCCAAGGTGCTGCAAC
>Michael_p2__coassemble_1873_pt1 | contig 15075 bp, 11 predicted proteins | sample Michael_p2__metabat2_low_PE_026 | metagenome-assembled genome bin Michael_p2
ATACTAAACTATATGGAAAAAGATTTCAGACAAGTAGCACAAAGTTGGTTGGACGGCAATTTTGACCAGGAAACCAAGGATCAGGTCAGAGAACTTATGGCCACAGATCAGGCGTCTTTGGAGGATGCATTCTATCGTACACTTGAGTTCGGTACAGGTGGCTTGAGAGGTGTGATGGGAGTCGGAACCAACAGGATGAACAAATACACGGTGGGTATGGCTACACAAGGCCTTGCCAACTATATGAAAGCAAACCTGTCAGGGCAACTGTCTGTATGTATCTCATTTGACAGCCGCAACAATAGTCATTATTTTGCTCAGATTGCAGCTGATGTCCTTTCTGCAAACGGGATAAAGGTTTTCATCTTTGACAAACTTCACCCTATTGCATTGATGAGCTATTCAGTGAGAATAAAGAAAGCCAATGCCGGTATAATGATAACCGCGTCGCACAATCCTAAGGAGTACAATGGCTATAAGGTATTCTGGTCGGACGGAGCACAGGTCGTTTCACCTGTTGACAAGGATATTGTCGCAGAGGTTGCAAAAATTACCGACCCGGCAATGGTTAAGTTTGAAAGAGGTGCCGATGCAGCTCCGATAGAGGTTATGGGACACGAAATGGATGAGGCGTATCTGAATGCTGTATCAACCCTTATGCTTTCACCTGAGTCTGTTGCCAGACACAAAGATATCAAGATTGTCTATACTCCTATTCACGGTTCCGGTGTCAATATAGTTCCGGAATTTCTGCAGAAACTTGGTTTTGAGAATATCTTCCACGTTGCTGAGCAGGATGTTGTGGATGGAAATTTCCCTACAGTGATGTCGCCTAACCCTGAAGAGCCGACTGCTCTTGCAATGGCTGTGGAAGTGGCTGATAAAGAGGGCGCAGACATTGTAATGGCTACAGACCCTGACGCTGACCGTCTCGGTATCGCCATCCGTGACAATGAGGGTAAGATGGTGCTGATGACTGGCAACCAGACAGCTTCAATCCTTACATACTACATTCTCAGACGTTGGGAAGAACTCGGAAAACTGGATTCTACGAAATATGTAGTGAAGACAATCGTTACTACCGAACTTATCCGTGCTATCGCTGACAAATATGGTGTTGAGGTTCATAATGTCCTCACAGGTTTCAAGTGGATTGCAGATGTTGTCAAGAAGAATGAGGGTAAGGGAGAATTCATCTGCGGAGGAGAGGAAAGTTACGGCTTCAACGTCGGTGAGTTCGTGCGTGACAAGGATGCTCCTATTTCTTGTGCAATGGTGGCTGAATGTGCAGCGTGGGCTGCAGATCAGGGCAAGACTCTGTATCAGCTTCTTCAGGACATTTATGCTGAGTTCGGTTACTACAAGGAGTCCCTTATCTCTGTCGTACGCAAAGGCAAATCAGGAGCTGAGGAGATTGCCGGTATGATGGTTAATTATCGAAACAACCCACCTAAGGAACTTGCCGGTTCTCCTGTTGTCAAAGTCATAGACTACAGCAATCCTGAAACTACCGGACTTCCAGCTTCAAATGTGCTTCAGTTCTTCAATGAAGCAGGTGACGTGGTTACAGTCCGTCCTTCCGGAACCGAACCTAAGATTAAGTTCTATTTCGGTGCCAAGGGCGCTGATGCTGATTCAAAAATCGAGACTCTCCGCGCCCAGTTCGGCAATTAATTGATAATTACAAGTTAGCGACTCTCAGGATAGCGTTGTCGTGTATATTGTCTATATAAAAAAGCAAATCCCAATGGTGGAGATTATTTGGAGGCAGTGCTGAGAATACAGGATGCTTGGCCATCCATTCGTGAAACTTCTCCGGCTTCAGATTTACAGTGAGCACGTTATTGAGAGTGTCTACTTGAACAGTTCCGGTGTCCCCGTCGTACTTCAGTTCGGCGGGGACATTGTCTGTACGCCAGTTTACAGGATTGATGCAGGTTGCTGCGCCTTTGCTCACGAAGTCCCAGATTCCGTCTTCAGAGAGGACTGAATTGAATGAAATGGCAGTGCGTGGCTCCGCAGCATCTTGTGCAGCTTTGATATTCGGGTGTGCAAGGTCTGTCTCTGTGAGTTTATATCCTATTATATAGGCACCTCCCATACGGGAATATGTCTCCTTGTCCATATTTTTAAGCAGCTCGATTGCGAGCATTGCTCCTTGGCTGAATCCGGCCAAGATGAAAGGTCTTCCATTGTTGTATTTGCTGATGTACGTCTCGAACATTGCCTGTATTTCCTCAGTTACATCCTGATATACCTTATCGAACTCTACTTTTGGCAGTACTGTTGATTCGAATGTATATTGGTGGTAATATGGGCAGAATACGTTGAAGTCGCCTTGTCCGATTTTGTTTTCTACAAATTCCATCTCTTTTTCATAGTAGAATCTGTCAGTGTCATTAAGCTCGGCTGTATACATAGTGTTGCCGTTTTCGTCCTTTGCTGTAGCAACATTTGTGGATACAATATAAAATATGTCCGGTTTGGATTGTGAAACTTCGGTTTTACGGAATTCGTATTGTTCTGAAACTGAGTTGTTTCCATTATGGTTGCAACTTGCAATCATAATGATGGCAACGATGGCGCAGAGAATTTTTTTCATTTTTATCTTGTTTTTGATATGTTGTAATTCATCCTTACGGTATGTTGTTTCTGTTGTAATTCCATATTATTATATGTAATTATACATTATACATAAAACACTGCACTTCGGAAGTCTGTGTGAGACTTCAGATGTGCAGTGCTTTAAAACTGTGTCAAAACATCCGATCCTGACATACCAGGACGTCATTATGTTATTTGCTGTATGTCCTTTTGTAGATTTCAAAATCTTTGACGGAACCTGTGGGGCCTGATTCGCCTTTTGGACCGGTTCCGCAATATACTACAATTGTGATTCCTCCAAGTTGGAACAATGTGTTATAGCTTCTGTCTGCTTCTGCTTCCATCATTGCAGCATCCAGAGCTTGGATTACCTGCATATCACAATCCTTTTTCAAGCCTGAAATAGTCCACGCAGTGGAGATTTTCTTGGCTATTTTTGCCATATGCTTGTTTACAAGCTTTTCTCCGAGAGGATCCAATTGCCACGTAAGGCTCGTTGACGGTTTCGAATCCTCTGCAGGCTCGATTGAATAGAAAAATTCTCCGCTTACAACAGGTTCACAGGAGGTAAATGATAGAACTGCCGCTATCGCAGCCAAAAATAATGCTATATTTTTCACTATATTTTTCATAATACGTTAATTATCTGCAAGACGATGCCCGTTTCGGCATTGTTATATTTGCAAATGGGGCGCAAAAATACAAAATTTATAATATATTTAAACTCTGTTCCTTGATTTTCTCGAGGTTGTCCTTCATTTTTACAACGTATTTCTGGATTTCGGTGTGATTTGCCTTCGAGCCTGTGGTATTTATTTCGCGTCCCATTTCCTGTGCAATGAACCCGAGTTTCTTTCCAGGGAGTGCTTCATTTTCGAGTGTATCCAGAAAATATTTGCAATGCTGACGCAGTCTTACCCTCTCTTCGTTGATGTCCAGTTTTTCGATATAGAATATCATTTCCTGTTCGAGGCGGCTCTGGTCAGGTTCCATCTTCAGTTCTTCGAATCTTCCAAGTATCTTCTCGCGTATCTGGGCAGTTCTCTCACTCTCATATTTCTCTATTTCTTTTGAGAAGTCAAGGATTTCCATAACTTTGGATTTCACATCTTCACGCAGTACCGCACCTTCTTTTGCACGGAATGAATTTATGTTGTTGAGAGCTTCGTCAATACACAATTCGACGGCCGGCCAGTTTTCGTCTGTAATCACGTCCTGCTTCTTTACGTCAATCACATCCGGAAGTCGCAGTATGCTGCTCAGGAGGATTGATGCCTCCGTAGTCATAAAGGCTTGCGGCAAAATTCTTTTACGTAATTCTTCCAGTTGGCGATAGTATTCTGAAGCTATTTCCGTATTGATTTGCTTGGCGTTTTCTGCGGCATTCGGTTCATAGGTAATGAAGAAGTCTATGTTGCCTCTGTTGAGCTGGGCAGCGATTTTCTGCCTAACTTGTATTTCCTTGTCTTTTGGAAGAAGCGAGGTCTTTATACTGATGTCCGCCGTCTTTCCGTTCAGCGAGCGTATTTCTACTGTTATTTTTCCTGATTCGAGGTTTGTTTCGGCTTTGCCGTATCCTGTCATTGATTTAATCATAGTCGAAAATACATTTTATTGTCAGTTATCGCGCAAAAATACGGTTTTTTATTTATATTTGCGAATTATTGACAATTATCTATTTATTATATAACGGTGTATGGAAGAACTTAATAAAGAAACTACCGAAACCAGAAATCTCAATTTCCTTGAGGAGATTATTGAGTCGGACCTTGCTTCCGGCAAATGTAAAAGTGTAATGACGAGGTTCCCTCCTGAACCCAACGGATATCTCCATATAGGACACGCAAAAAGTATTTGTCTCAATTTCGGACTCGCCAAGAAGTACGGTGGAAAGACAAACCTCCGTTTTGATGATACAAACCCTGTTAAAGAGGATACCGAATATGTAGATTCCATTAAGGAGGACATCAAGTGGCTCGGGTTTGATTGGGAAAATGAAAGATATGCCTCTGACTATTTCGACCAACTTTATCAGTGGGCAGAAGAGCTGATCCAGAAGGGTTTGGCATATGTAGATGATCAGACTCAGGAAGAGATTCGCAAGGGAAGGGGTACTGTTCAGACACCAGGAGTAGAGAGCCCTTACCGCAATCGCAGCGTAGAGGAGAACCTTAGGTTGTTCCGTGAAATGAGGGATGGAAAATATGCTGACGGCGAGAAAGTCCTTCGTGCCAAGATAGATATGGCTCATCCTAATATGCTTTTCCGTGATCCGCTTTTGTATCGTATCATTCATACTGAGCATCACCGTACAGGCAACAAATGGTGCATCTATCCGATGTATGATTATGCTCACGGCCAGTCAGATTCCATTGAGAATATTACTCATTCGATATGTACTCTCGAGTTCGATGTTCACAGACCGCTTTATGACTGGTTTATTGAGAAACTTGGTATATTCCCGTCTCATCAGTATGAATTTGCCCGCCTGAATCTTACTTATACTGTTATGAGTAAGAGAAAATTGCTTGAACTGGTAAGGAATAATTTTGTGAATGGCTGGGATGATCCTCGAATGCCTACTATCTGCGGTATCAGACGCAGGGGTTACACTCCGGAGTCCATCAGGATGTTTGCAGAGAAAGTCGGTGTCGCAAAGAGAGAACAGTTGATTGATCTCCAGCTTATGGAGTGGTGCGTACGTCAGGACCTGAATGCGAGATCGAACAGGTATATGGTAGTACAGGACCCTGTCAAGGTGACCATCACCAACTGGGAACCTGGCAAGGTGGAGTGGTTTGACGCTCCTTTGAATCCTGCTGATCCTGAGGGACCAAGCCGTAAAGTACCTTTCACAGGTGAAGTATATATCGAAAGGAACGACTTTATGGAAGAACCTCCTAAGAAGTATTTTCGTCTCAAGCCAGGCGGTGAGGTGCGTCTCAAATATACGTATATTGTGAAATGCGAAGAGGTTGTGAAGGATGCTGATGGAAATATCGTTGAGATTAAATGTACATACGATCCTACAACAAAACCTGGTGCAGGTGAGTGGAGAAGTGTGAAAGGTACTATTCACTGGGTATCTATTGAGCACGCAAAGGAGATTGAGCTTCGTCTCTACGACAAGTTGTTTACAGAGCCTGAGATGGGTAGCATACCTGAGGGACAGGATTACAAGTCTTATCTCAATCCTGATTCGCTTATCATCGGAAAAGGCTATGCAGAGCCTGCACTTCTTGAGGATAATTCCGGTATAGCCGTTCAGTTCGAAAGAGTTGGCTACTTCTTCAAGGATCCGGATTCTACATCAGAGCATTTTGTATTCAACAAGACAACAGCTCTTAAAGATAGCTTCAAGTTCTGATACACATTGATGTTCAGACAATAACACAATTAATCAAACGCCCTCAAAAGTCCTAAACTTTTGAGGGCGTTTGATTATATCCAGACTTTCGGTGCCGTTATAATTTGTATGATTTTACAAATCAGGCAATTCTCTTTCCCGGATTATTTTGTTGCAATGAGCGCCGCAATTGATGCCATATCGCATTTCTCGGAAGAATAAGCCTGAGGGAAAGCAATGCTGCAGCCATCATTAAGCAATATCTGTCCGGATTGTACTGCCATTTCATCAAGCAGCTTGACACTTGCTGCGGCCCAGGTATATGAACCGAAGGCAACGAATTTCTTTCCTTTCACGCATCTTGCAGCAATCGCATCCATAAAACTTTTAGCCGGTGGAAATATTCCGGCATTATAAGTTGGGGAGCCTACGGCTACAGTGTCATATTTGAACAAGTCTCTGATTGCACCCGACTGTCCGAGGTCGTTCTTGTCAGAGTCTCCGAGACAGAGATCGTGCAGACCATATGGTATGCCAAGCTTTTCGAGTTCTGCCGCCAAAGCTTTAGCTGCCTTTGCAGTATTGCCATACATAGAACTGTAAGCAATGCAAACTCCTTTTTCTGACTGGTATTTGCTCAACTTGTCGTATAGCGCCACGACTTGAGGAATCTGTGAAGTCCATACAGGACCGTGAGTACTGCATATTCTCTTTATATCCAGGCCGGCGCATTTTTTCAATGCAGCCTGTACAGGCGCTCCGTATTTTCCGACTATGTTGGAGTAATAACGTATCATTTCGTCGCGGAATTCACTGAAACAGCCGTCTTCAGAAACCTCGGCACCAGCCATATGTCCTTCCTCGTAAATGTCACCGGTACATTCTACTGCCCCGAAAGTGCCGAAAGCGTCTCCTGAGAAAAGCGTATTCTCTTCTCCAAGCCAAGTTACCATTGTTTCCGGCCAGTGTACCATTGGAATCATCACGAATGTGAAAGAACAGGAACCCAAGCTCAATGTATCTCCTTCTTTGACGGCGATTATGTCAGAGGATGGAATCCCGTGATAACCCTCAAGCATCGGTACAGCTTTTACGCTGGCAATTATTTTCAGTTCGGGATAAATGTTTCTGATTTCAGCTACAAGTGATGAATGGTCAGGTTCCATATGGTTGACAATCAAGTAGTCCAAAGTTCTTCCGCCTAAAGCTTCCTTGATGTTTTCCAGATATTCTTCCTTGAAATTGCAGTCTACTGTATCTATCAATGCAGTCTTTTCGTCAGCAACTATGTAAGAGTTGTATGTGACGCCGTAAGGAAGAGGCCAAAGCCCTTCGAATTTTTTCTTCTCGAAGTCGGTTACTCCGACATAACTTATTCTGTCTGAAATCTTTATCATAATTATATTATATTTTATTTTCAATTTTAAAAAGTCCTGTAGCAGTGTGGTGACTATTCAGGTTACTTTTTTACCGGCAGGACTACGACATTTTCGGAAGTCAGTCTGATCTTGAGCCACTCCGTCAGCTTCAGCTGTTCTTCGGCTGTAAGTGGGTTGGCACATTCCGGTACCACTAACACACAATTCATAGCTTCAGTGCTGTCTTTCTGTGCGTACGCGCCTCTGGTGATGTATACGTTGCTTATCTGAGGGTATGAGAGTGAAATCTCTTTCTGAATCTGGGTATATTGAATCTCTTCAGCTTTGACAGATTTGAGCTGCTGCTTCAACTTCTGGATTTCGTGATCCCTTTTCTTGATTTCATAGTCTGTTCTTTCATAGATGCTTCTGACTATTTCTGCGTCATTTGCATCTTCTACGGTAGCGTGTTCACTGATTATCAGCTGGTCTTCGCTGATGCCGTGTTCGTTTGCGCTGGCTATCAGATTGTTTTTTATAGCCTGACTCAGAGGCTCTCCTGTGAAGAAGACTTCTATTTTCGAACCGTCTTTATGAGAAATTTTATAATCATAAAGTATGCACTTGTCTGCAGATCTGTTGGCCTCGATGAAAGAGATGGCCCTATCCTCGAAGTTGTTTTGCTTTACAAGAAGTACTGCAGACCAAATGCTCGGTATTATGAAGATAACTATGAGCAAGGTGGATATTGTCTTTGCCTTTTTGTTCGGCTTGCCGTCTCCGAGTTGGATAGTCGAGAACTTCAAGTACTTGACCATCAGGTATGTTGCGAGTGTGATGAAAAGGCAGTTGATGATGAACAAATATATGGCACCTATAAAATAGGTGAAGTTACCGCTTGCCAGTCCGAATCCGGCTGTACACATAGGAGGCATCAAAGCAGTGGCAATAGCCACACCTGAGAATACTGTTCCTTTTTCTTTGCGGCATTGTTCGAAAATACCGGCTAATCCACCGAATAGGGCTATGAGCACGTCATAGATTGTAGGGTTTGTCCTGGCAAGCAGCTCAGTAGGGTTCGTCAGGTTGAGAGGAGTGATGAGAAAGTATATGAATGATGCCACAAGGCTGATGAGCATCATCACCAGAAGATTCTTTCCTGCGGATTTCAGCAACTCGAAGTCGTTGATGCCGAGTCCGAGACCGAGACCGAATATAGGACCCATCAGAGGCGAGATAAGCATTGCACCGATGATTACGGGAATCGAATTGACATTCAGACCTACTGATGCGACTATTATTGCAAATGCGAGAATCCAGGCATTTGGTCCTCTGAAAAAGATGTTGCTGCGGATTGATCTTTCCGCTGCATCTGTGTCAATGTGGTCCGAAATATTGAAAACGGACTGCACGGTTTGAATAAAATTACTTAAAAAAGCCATTTTGTCATATTTTGAGCCACAAATGTAGCAAAAAAATGCGGTATTATTCATAACTTAGCAACTTCCTTGTTGCGGCATTATGCATAAAAATGTCCGTAAAAGGGCAACAGACCACTATATAAGGTATATATAACTACATAATTGTTATGGAAAAATTCATCTTGGCTCTTGATCAGGGTACGAGCAGTTCAAGAGCAATAGTCTTTGATTCAAAAGGGACACCTGTTTCCGTTTCCCAAAAGGAGTTTACCCAATATTTCCCAAAACCAGGATGGGTGGAGCATAATCCGATGGAAATATGGTCTTCTCAGGCATCGGTGATTGCCGAATCCATAAGCGCAATCGGTATTAACGGGAAAAATATAGCTGCCATAGGAATAACCAATCAGCGTGAGACCACCATCGTATGGGATGCAGAGACTGGTGTTCCGGTGTACAATGCAATCGTATGGCAGGACAGACGAACTTCCGAATATTGTGATTCTCTTAAGGATAATGGTCTTACAGATTTCATCAGGAGAAAGACGGGACTTATAATAGATGCCTATTTCAGTGCTACGAAAATCAGATGGATTCTGGAGAATGTTCCAGGAGCACGTGAGCGGGCAGAGGAAGGTAAATTGCGCTTCGGCACTGTAGACACCTGGCTTGTATGGCAGCTTACACGAGGTTCTGTGTATGTGACAGATGTGAGCAACGCTTCAAGGACGATGCTGCTGAACATACATACTCTTGAGTGGGACAAGGAATTACTTGAACTGTTTGGAATTCCGGAGACTATGATGCCAGCCGTGAAGTCTTCAAGTGAGGTTTACGGGCATACGAAGACTACTCTGTTCGCTCACGAGGTTCCGGTTGCAGGTATTGCAGGTGACCAGCAGGCGGCTCTTTTCGGACAGATGTGTACAGAACCTGGTTCTGTCAAAAATACTTATGGTACGGGATGTTTCCTTCTTATGAACAGCGGAAGCAAGCCGATTATGTCATCCAACAACCTTCTTACTACGGTAGCCTGGAAAATAGGGGATACTGTCAACTATGCATTGGAAGGGAGCATATTCGTTGCAGGTTCTGTGGTTCAGTGGCTGAGGGATGGTCTTGGTGTCATCGGTTCGTCTTCTGATGTGGAAGCCCTTGCAACGTCTGTATCTGATAATGGTGGCGTTTATTTCGTTCCGGCTCTCACAGGTCTTGGTGCACCATATTGGGACCAGTATGCCAAAGGTACTATTTGCGGTATTACAAGGGGTACGACGGCTGCTCATATAGCGCGTGCAGCTCTTGAAGGAATTGCATTCCAAACAATGGATATTGTTGGGGCAATGAAGAGAGATGCGGGCATAGAGTTGAAGGAACTCAAAGTTGACGGAGGCGCGTCACGCAACAATTTCCTTATGCAGTTCCAGTCCGATATTCTTGATACGGCAGTCATCAGGCCGAAAGTTACGGAAACCACCGCCTTGGGGGCGGCATATCTTGCCGGTCTGGCGGTAGGCTATTGGGAAAGCCTTGACGAGGTCAAGAAACAATGGCAGGTGGAGCGGAAATTCGAGCCTGTTGTATCTTCATCTGAAAGGGATGAGCTTCGAAGAGGTTGGGACGATGCGGTAGGTAGGACACTGACAAATAAATGTTGAGCCTTCCAGTCGTTGCTTCATACTATTTAGTGTTCGTGATTTCTTGTTCGTGTCTTTGATTTTGTGTCAGTGGGTTCGTGTCCTTGATCTTGTATCCTTGGATTCGTGTCCTATGTCAACGAACAGAATAGCGACTGTATAGGTATAAGGCTCTAAACTATAAGACTTTAAATTATAAAAATTCGGTTTATGACACTTCTGACAAAATGTATGTTTGAGTTTATCGGCACAATGGTTCTGATACTGCTTGGTGATGGAGTTGTGGCATCCAATGCCCTTGACAAGTCCAAGGGACAAGGTGGCGGATGGATTGTAATCACTATGGGATGGGGTTTTGCCGTGATGTGCGGTGTCTTCATCGCTGGTCCGTATTCCGGTGCGCATCTAAATCCTGCTGTTACTTTAGGGCTTGCTGCGGCAGGTCATTTTGACTGGTCGTCAGTGTTGCCGTATATTGCCGCCCAGATGCTTGGAGGCTTCGCCGGTGCGGTTCTGGTGTATATCTTCTATAAGGACCATTTTGATGCTACAGAGAGTCCCGAGACAAAACTTGCCGTATTCTGTACAGCTCCGGCAATTCCTGACAAGGCACGCAACTTTTTCTGCGAGTTCTTAGGTACGTGGCTGTTGGTGTTTGTCATCTTGCATTTCTCTCATCAGGAAAGCACTCCTGAGATAGGATTGGGTAGTATGGGGGCATTTCCAGTGACTATGCTTATTATGTCAATCGGAATGTCTTTGGGTGGTGCTACAGGATATGCAATCAATCCTGCCAGAGATTTTGCTCCGCGTTTGGCTCATTTCCTTCTTCCTGTGAAGGGTAAGAAGGATAGCGATTGGGGTTATTCCTGGATTCCTGTTCTTGCCCCTATGCTTGGAGGTGCATTTGCTGCATTGACGCATATGTGGATTGTATCTTAGAGATTTTGTATTTTATCGTCCGCAAAGAAGTTATTATAACTAACGGACATCGTGTATATTTTTAAGTATAATCATATATGCTAAGTAAAATTTTATACTAAATATAATCATAGAATTAAATATCTTTGCGGATTCTTAAAGGCAGATAATTATATATGGTAAAGATTTTTTGTGTAAATAGCGGAACGTCAAAGATGTTCCAGGAGGGTACGACATTGTTGGAGATGGTAGATGCTTTTGAATTTGAAAAGCCTTATCCTGTTTTGTCCGCCAAAGTCAATAATGTCAGCCAAGGCTTGAAGTACAGGGCTTTCAACAGTCGAGACGTAGAGTTTCTTGATTACAGGTCATATACAGGAAGAAGTGTATATTGCCGTTCCCTCTGTTTTCTTCTCTGCAAGGCTGCAAAGGATGTTTTTTCCAATTGCCATATTGTCCTAAGAAGGCCGATTTCAAAAGGATATTTCTGTGCCATTGACAAGGGAGACGGCTCCGAATTTACGGAAAAAGATCTCAAGGCTGTGAAATTGCGTATGGAAGAGATCGTGGCTGAGGATATACCTTTCCGCCGTCACGAAGTCAGACTGGAGGAAGCTATCGAACTGTTCAGTTCTTTGGGATATACTGACAAGGTGAAACTTCTGCAGACCTCTTCTGATGTGTATGTGAATTATTATACATTGGCTGACACGGCAGACTATTTTTATGATGCCCTTGTTGTGAGCACCGGAGTGCTTAAAGTGTGGGAGCTCTCGATGTATAAGGGAGGTCTTATTTTGCGCGTTCCTGACAGGCACAAGCCCGAGCAGTTGGCTCCGTTCGTGGAGCAGCCCAAGACTTTCGATGTGTTTTCGGAGACTTTGAAATGGAACAAGATAATGGGACTTGACAATACCGGTGATGTGAATCTTGCCTGTAGAAGGGGAGAGGCACCAGATCTAATTAAAGTCGCTGAAGCCCTTCAGGAAAAGAAAATAGTGCAGATAGCAGAGGAAATCAACAGAAGAGTCAATCAGCATACCGACCCTGTTAGACTTGTGCTTATTACGGGACCGAGTAGTAGTGGCAAATCCACATTCTGCAAGAGGTTGAGTATTCAGTTGAAGGCTTGTGGAATCAAGCCGGTTTCCTTCTCTACCGATGACTATTTTGTAAACAGGCTTGATACGCCTCTTTTGCCTGATGGTTCGTATGATTTTGATAATTTCGATACGGTAGATCACGATTATCTTCAGGAAGATGTGCTCAAACTTCTTGATGGACAGACTGTTGAGGTGCCTGAGTATAACTTTGTGACAGGTATGCGGGAGTTTAATGGAAAGAAGCTTCATTTGGAAAAAGGTACGGTACTGCTTGTCGAGGGAATTCACGCACTTAATCCTCTACTTACTGACAAGATTAAGGAGAGTTCCAAATACAGGATTTTCATCAATACGATAACCTCAATTTCTTTGGATGACCACAATTGTATTCCTACAAGTGACAACAGGTTGCTGCGCAGGATTTTGCGAGATTTCAACAAGGGGGCTTTTACGGCACGTGAGTCTATATCCAACTGGCCGAATGTGCGTCGTGCTGAGGTGAAGTGGATATATCCTTTCCAGGAGACAGCGGATGTGCTTTTCAACTCGTCATATATAGTTGAATTTCCTGTAATAAGGGCTCACGCCGAGCGTATTCTGATGACGGTTCCGAAGAATTGTCCTGAATACAGTGAAGTGCATCGCCTTAAGAAGTTCCTCAGTTACTTTGTTCCCGTGAGTGATAAGGATGTTCCGGCAACATCTCTTCTGAGAAGTTTTATCGGCGGCAGCAGTTTTTGAAAGGTATAGTGACTATCCTTGTTTCGTTTTCGGGCAGTGTATGTGCGGATGCGGCAACGGATTTCTTTATTCGGAAAGTCAGTCGGCTCAACTTGTTCGAAGGTTGACCGATTGGCTTTTCGCTTATATTGCAGGTAATTCCATCTGCTTTTGCCGATATTCCTTTTCGATTACCTGTACATTTGTGGTGATAAACTTCTCTAAAAAAGTTCTATGGAAAGGTAAATTAAATTGTTTACTCGACCCCCGAGCACGCGAAGCAGCATTCTACCGCACAGCAAGGCCTGTCACTGTGCTCAGGGGTGCTATTCTTGTCACCCCTAAGCACGATACTCGGACTCACAGATTGCATAACCGAATTTTGTGTGCTTAGGGTTTTTCGTTCCAAAAGGAATTTTCCTCTTTGAGAATTGAATATTCGGAAACGGACTCCATCAGGAGTAAGAATAAAATAAGGACGAGTCTGACTTTTGACCCGTCCTCATTGGTAGTCGGTAGGGGAATCGAACCCCTATTGCAAGATTGAGAATCTTGAGTACTAACCGTTATACGAACCGACCAGAAATCTTGTCGTTTTTTTTGACGGGTGCAAAGGTACATAAAAAATCTGAAGTTCCAAATTTTTTTTTATTCTTTCTATCTTAAAAAACGTCAAGTTTTCATTAGAACACAGTCTGTACCCATAATCTTTACTTGAGAAAGACAAAGAATACAGCCATTATAAGACAAAAGAATGCAGCTATATGATTCCACTGCAAAGCCTGCCCTTTAAAAAGGAAAGTAGCGATTATGGTGAATACGGTCAGTGATATTACCTCTTGAATGACCTTAAGCTGCATCAGGTTGAATGGTCCACCGTTGTCTACGAAGCCAATCCTGTTTGCCGGAACTTGTGCAAGGTATTCAAAAAACGCTATTGCCCACGAGAACAATATGATACAGATAAGAGGCCAACTTGTCGAAATTTTCATTTCCTGCAACTTCAGATGGCCATACCAGGCGAATGTCATAAATACATTCGATACGACGAGCAGTAGGATTGTCAAGATAGCTTTCATAGTTTCAAAACCGTATACGGTATATCGTGAATTACTTTTTACTTATTTTACTTATTCGTGCGTTTCCATTCTTTTGACAGCCAATGCTTCGTATGCAGTACCCGGCCTTCCGTAGTTTGCATAGGGGAAGATGCTGATTCCACCTCTTGGTGTGAACAGTCCGGTTACCTCGATGTATTTCGGATCCATTAGTTTGATGAGATCTTTCATAATCGTATTTACGCAATCTTCGTGGAAGTCCCCGTGATTGCGGAAGCTGAACAGGTAAAGTTTCAGGCTTTTGCTTTCTACCATCTTTACGTCAGGTATATATGAAATCCTGATTTCAGCGAAGTCAGGCTGTCCTGTTATCGGACAGAGGCTTGTGAATTCCGGGCAGTTGAATCTGACCCAATAGTCATTGTCCTGATGTCTGTTTTCGAATGTTTCAAGAACTTCAGGAGCATAGTCACTTTTATATTCAGTCTTTTTACCAAGGAGGCTGAGTCCGTCGTTTTCTCTGTTCATAAATTCTATAAATCTCTTAGATTGAATGGATTGTATGAAATATTGCCGTCAAAGGCCTCGGTGCCTTCAATCTTCTTGAGTCTGTTTACAAAGAAGTTGGTAACAGGCAGTATGATAACCTCGTACAGCGTTTTGACGATAATCTGGGTAATCATCAGCTTAAGCATTTCTGTAGTTCCGATACCCCAGAATGCAATCGGGAAGAATATCAGAGAGTCCATACTTTCTCCGATTATTGTCGAAACGATGGCCCTCAAACCGAAACGTTTGCCGTTAGAGGCTACTTTCATTTTGCTCATAATGTATGCATTAGCTGTTGAACCGCATACGAAAGCGAGCATAGAGGCTATTGTGATTCTCGGTGCGAAAGTGAACACAT
>Michael_p2__coassemble_1884_pt1 | contig 14938 bp, 11 predicted proteins | sample Michael_p2__metabat2_low_PE_026 | metagenome-assembled genome bin Michael_p2
GTATTGTATTTATAACCGTCGCTGTTTCTGAATGATACCGCGCCAAAGACGTCCGCATTTTTCAAATCAATCGCACCCGATGCATTTCCATACAGAAATCCGTACATACCTCCGGATAATTCAGCCCTTAAATATCTCGGATACAGAGGTCTTGTAATGATGTTGACGGCTCCGCTCAATGCACCTGCACCAGGGACTTCATCAATCAGTGATACCGCTGAGACTGACTCTATGTCCACCGGAAGGGAATGACTCTGGTGTCCGGTTCTCGCGTCTGTGAAATTGATGCCGTTGAGCATCACCATTGTCTGGTCTGCCGAGCCTCCTCTTACTGCTATGTCTGCCTGCGAAGTGAATCCTCCTCTTTCCCTTACATCGACAGATGGCATAAGGCGGAGGGCAGACTCATAGTTCTGCAAAGGAGCCGCAGCATCTGTTGATCTTACATAAAGAGGTATCTGCGGCATTGCGCTCCTGACATTCACCGCTCTGGTGCCCGTCACTTGAGCCTGTTCCAGCTTTTCTGCAAGAGATGTGTCTGCTGGAGAAACATCTGTCTTGTTGGCGCCGGTCAGTACCGCAGATGAGATCATTGACATAGAGACAGAAAGGACGCAGATTTTGATTTCGCGGTGCATTGATGCAAAGGCAGACCAACCCTTGCGGTTCCATCTTGAGAAATGGATCATTGCACGCTTCTGCATTGTTTTTTGTCTCATTTTTAATGATTTTAATTGTTAAAAAGCGTGCAAATATAGCAAAAGTCGAGAGCAGAGGCAAATCACATTTGACTATGCCGAGACCAAAAGCGTTTATATGTGCAAAGCACAAATATAGCAAAAGGTGTAATTGTTGCAAAATCAAGTGTCGTCAGGTGAAATGTTTTATGTTTTTCTTCAATTTTCCTTCAAATTCCTTTATATCCCCGGTTAATTCCCTTTTTTATCCCTTTTATATCTATTTTTTGATTATCCAGCCTATTTCTTTGAAGCCGAACTCTATAGCAATGTCGTTTTCTTCCACAACGAGCATACCTGTGTCGGAAATGCCTCTTATAGTCCCGCAGAACACTCTGCCTTCGGCCTCATCCTCAGAAGTTGTTACGTTTATTGGAGCGTCAGCCCTGCCACATCCCCTGTAGTCAATCAGCGTGGCCTCTTCGTCAAGTTTCCACATCTGTGACAAATAGAGGTTGCGTAGTTTTCCAAGACCTCCGTTAATATGGAGGTATCGGCTTCTGTATTCTTCGAAGAATCTCAAAAAATCGTGCAACAGCACATCCGTATCGAATGTCCTGCCTTTTTCATTTGACATAGAAGTTGCATTCGGAGCATCGAAATCCAATTGATTCACATTGATTCCTATACCGACGATACTCCACGAAATCAGATCGCCTTTGAGAGAGTTTTCAATCAGCATACCGCAAATTTTCCTGTTGCCGACATAAATATCGTTAGGCCATTTGATTTTTGCCTCAATGTCATAAGCTGCGAGAAAGTCGACAACGGCCAAAGATGCCATCTGGCTGATTGCGAACTGGTCGTAGGCCTGGAGCGGCGGGGTAGTGAAGTCACCGAATTTGATAACAATACTGAATGTCAGGTTCAATCCCGGTGCGGAAATCCACTTGTTCCCCCTTTGACCTCTGCCTTGAGTCTGGTTTTTGGCTGACAGAACTGACAAATTGTCAATATCAGCAATGCGTTTTCTTGCTTCTGTATTCGTGGAATCGACCTTGTCAAGGGTTATGATGTCATACTTATTTGTCATGGTGCGGAATTTGATTATATCTTTTGCGGAATTTTAGTATATTTGTGAGATTTTATTCCAATATCTATGTACAAACTTATAAAAAATCTATAAATAATGGACAATAAAGAACTCAAGGTCATTGCAGATGCGATGTTAGAAAAGAAAGGGAAGGAGGTCGTATCTCTTGATCTTCAGCCGATTGGAACAGCAATTTCAGATTATTTCATAGTTTGTCACGCGGATTCCACAACCAATGTGTCAGCAATCGCTGATAATGTAGAGGACAGGATGATTGAGAAATGCGGACGTAAAGTCCTCCGTACACAAGGCAAGGAGAATTCATTTTGGGTAATTCTTGACTATGGTGAGATTGTGGTCCACATCTTTCAGACGCCTTACAGATCTTTCTACAGACTTGAAGATTTGTGGGCTGATGCAGACAAGACGGTTTATGAAGATGAACAATAGTTTACTGAAATGGCGGAAAATAGCAAAAGGAGAAAGCCGGTAAGAGTAAATTTCGGCATATCGTGGATATATGTTATTCTGCTTTTTGGCATCGTGTGGATGTTTTTCAATCAGAGCGGTGCCAATCCCCAGAAAGAGGAATGGGCCGATGTTCAGGCACAATGGCTTGCTGGTGATATCAAGGAGATAACATTTATAAGGAACGAATTTGAAGGGCAGGTTACCATCAAACCTGACAAACTTGAGAAATATGCTGACAAATTCGGAGGAAATGTTCCGAAGAAGTCGCCTCACTTTGTATTCCTCGTATCCGGAAGTTTTAATGCAGAGGAGATGTTCGGTCAGTTGAACTCTCAAATTGCACCTGAGGATGCAGTAAAAGTTGTGATGGAAAATAAGGAAAACTATTGGGGTTTCCTCGAGTGGTTTATTTTCCCGCTGCTTCTGATAGGAATGTGGTTCCTTATGTTTAGAGGAATGAACAAGTCTATGGGCGGAGGCCCTGGTGGCCCTGGTGGTATTTTCAATGTAGGAAAATCCACTGGCAAACTTGCAGAAAAAGACAGTATCAAAGTGACCTTCAAGGATGTAGCCGGTTTGTACGGAGCTAAGGAAGAGGTGATGGAGATTGTGGATTTTCTGAAAAATCCGAACAAGTACACAGCTCTCGGAGGAAAGATTCCTAAGGGCGCTCTTCTTGTCGGCCCTCCGGGTACAGGAAAGACTTTGCTCGCAAAAGCAGTGGCTGGAGAGGCAAATGTACCATTCTTCTCTATCTCAGGTTCTGATTTCGTTGAGATGTTTGTAGGAGTCGGAGCTTCCAGGGTTCGTGACCTGTTCCGTCAGGCAAAGGAAAAATCACCTTGCATCGTCTTCATAGACGAGATTGATGCAGTCGGAAGGGCTCGTAGCAAGAATGCAGGATTCTCTTCCAATGATGAAAGAGAAAATACTCTTAATCAGCTTCTTACCGAGATGGATGGTTTTGATTCCAATTCAGGTGTAATCATCCTTGCAGCTACCAACAGAGCTGATATATTGGATAAAGCGTTGCTCAGGGCAGGACGTTTCGACAGGCAGATTCACGTTGAACTTCCAGATTTGAAGGAGAGGGAAGAAGTATTTGCCGTACATCTTAAGGGGCTCAAACTGGCCGACGATTTCGATTTGGAATTTCTTGCAAAGCACACTCCTGGATTTTCAGGAGCCGATATAGCGAATGTCTGCAATGAGGCAGCTCTTACTGCAGCCAGACGTGACAAGGAAGCTATTGACAGGCAGGATTTCCTTGATGCAGTTGACAGGATTATCGGAGGTTTGGAACGTAAGTCCAAGATAATAACAGCTGAAGAGAAGAAATCCATCGCCCATCACGAGGCTGGACACGCAACTGTTAGTTGGCTCTTACCGAATGCCAATCCACTTTTCAAAGTAACCATTGTTCCAAGGGGACAGGCTTTGGGAGCTGCGTGGTATCTTCCTGAAGAAAGACAGCTTGTAACCAAAGATCAAATGATGGACGAGATGTGCTCTCTTATCGGAGGACGTGTAGCTGAAGAAATTGTCAACGGACAACCTTCGACAGGTGCTTTGAATGACTTGGAGAGACTTACCAAGATGGCTTATGGTATGGTGACCTATTATGGTATGAGTGACAAGATTGGAACTCTTTCATATTATGACTCTACTGGAGCACGCGGTTATGATCTTACAAAGCCATATAGCGAGAAGACAGCTGAGCTTATTGATGCAGAGGTTAAGGCACTTGTAAATGAGATTCACGATAAGACAATGCGTATTCTTACAGACAATCGTGCAGGTTTTCTTGAACTTGCTTCACTTTTATTGGAGAAAGAAGTTATCTTTGCAGACGATCTTGAAAGGATTTTCGGTCCGAGAGTAGGCGGGAAGGCTGCCGGAGACTCCGGTACTTCTGACAAAACAACCTCAGAATCCTCCTCTGAAGATTCATCTGACAATAGCTCAGATAATGTGGAAAAGAAGGACTGAAACCTTTAAGACTAATGCGAAACTAATTCCGTTTCAACATATTAAGTGTTGAAACGGAATATTATATGTAATGGCAATGAATAACTTTACCAAAAGAACTATTTCCGGAATAGGATTCCTGGCAATAATGATAACATCAATCCTGGCCAATAAATATGTATTCGGTACAGCGATGCTTACGATAATGGTTATAATGATGTTTGAATTCTTGAAAATGACCTGTGGCAATGAATATCGCTATTCGCAGATTCTTTCAATGATAACAGGTGCGACTATGTTCGTATTGACTTTCTTTCATTCAGGATTCTTTATGTCCGGGAGATTTCTGGTTCTTTCTCTGATACCATTCTTTATTTTAATGATAAATTCCCTGTACGTCAAGGATAAAACAAGATTCGAGAAGTTTGCCTGCCTTTATACGGCAATTATTTATATAGCACTACCTTGGACTATGCTTAATTTTGCTGTTTTCGACCCTCTGACGGGGGATTTCAGCGGCAAGTTAATACTTTGCTTCTTCGCGATAGTATGGGGGTCGGATGTAGGAGCTTATGTTTTCGGTGCTACTTTAGGACAAAAATTCGGGGGTAAACTCTTTCCTTCCGTATCTCCCAAAAAGTCTTGGGTAGGGTTCTGGGGCGGACTTTTCACGGCAGCTCTTGTGTCAGTTGTCCTGAATCTTACCGGAATTTTCGATTTCCCTCTTCATCACTGTATCATTCTTGCAATGATTCTAAACATAACAGGTGTTTACGGTGACCTTATCGAGTCGCAGTGGAAAAGGCATTATGAAGTCAAAGATTCAGGTAATATCATCCCGGGACACGGAGGAATGCTTGACAGATTTGATAGTGCGATACTTGCCATACCATCAGGTGTGATGTATCTTATTATTATGAATCTGCTCTAACTTGTGTACGTAAGGTTAGTTAAATGCCGCGAAAAGATATTGCGGTTTGCTAAAAAATCAATAAATTTGCATTTTAAAAGTGAAGGTGCTTCCGCAGTTGTTGTTAAGGAGCACCTGCTAATGAATAATTGAACTGATATAATAATGACAATACATAAAGACTGTTTCGGGACAATATTCCTCGTGTGGTCAGTGGGCGGGTTATTGGCTTTCCTGCTGTTGCGTTTCGTTCCGTTTTCATTTATTACATATCCGCTTTGCGCCGCCCTGTTCTTTATAATGGGATTTGTGGTGTTTTTCTTCCGTGTTCCTGAGCGCAACAAGGTTCCGGGGGAGAATGTTGTTACATCTGTAGCGGATGGAGAAGTCGTCGTAATCGAAAAGGTCTTCGAACCGGAACACCTCAAGTGCGAGTGTATTCAGGTCTCAGTGTATATGGATTTCTTCAATGTTCACGTGAATTTCTGGCCTATAAGCGGTGATGTTACCTACTACAAGTATCATCCTGGAAAATACCTTCTTGCTTTTCTTCCCAAGGCGTCTGAACTGAACGAACATACTTCCGTAGCAATTAAAAACAGCTATGCGGAGATTTTGTTCAAGCAACTTGCCGGAACTTTTGCGAGGAGAATCGTATGTTATGCCAGACCTGGCGACTCTGGAGTCAAGGGTGAGCAATGTGGCATTATAAAGTTCGGTTCCAGGATTGATATGTATCTGCCTCTCGATGCTGATATAAAGGTTAAGTTGGGCGATTGTGTGAGAGCCTGTGAAACTGTCATTGCCGAACTTCGATAGAAATTATGGAAGAACAATCGATATATTTATGTATGATTGCCGCTATTGCGGTTTCTGCATTATGCTCTGTTTTGGAAGCTACATTGCTTTCCACTCCTCTTTCCTATATTACAGGTCTTGAAGATCAGGGAGTTAAAGGAGCAAAGCGTCTCAAGGCATTGAAACAGAATACAGACAGACCTATCTCGGCGATTTTGTGTGTAAACACAATAGCAAATACCGTAGGTGCATCCATTGTCGGTTCATTAGTTATGGATGTATATGGAAATGCTTTTGTAGGAGTATTTTCAGCCGTATTCACTTTGCTAATCCTTATTTTTTCCGAGATTATCCCTAAAACGATTGGATCATCGTACTGGAGAAAGCTTGCAATTCCAGCATCTGCAATTATAAATGTGTTGATTTTTATTGCATTCCCGATTGTATGGGTAATGGAGAGATTGACACGTATCATTTCCTCAAGATCTGACCAAGTGAGTGTCAGCAGGGAAGATATATCTGCAATGGTCAGTGTTGCGACTGAGGAGGAAGTGATAGAAACAGAAGAAAAGAAGATGATACAGAATCTTCTCAAACTGGATGAAATCACAGCACACGAGATTATGACTCCAAGTGTCGTTGTAGAAATGGCAGAGGAAACTCTAAGTATAAAGGAGTTTTATGATCTTGAGCTGACACATTCTCGTATTCCGGTCTACGATGACGAGAGTCCTGATTATGTAACAGGTTATGTACTTCGCCAGACCATTCTTGAGAAAATGGCTGAAGATAAGTTTGATTGTACTCTTAAGGAAGTTGCCCGTCCTATACTTTCTTTCCCGGAAAATGAACCTGTAGGAAATATTTGGGAGAAACTTCTTGAAAAGAAAGAGCATATTTCTATTATTATAGATGAGTATGGAACTTTCAGAGGAATCGTTTCAATGGAAGATGTCATAGAAACTATGCTTGGGCAGGAAATAGTTGATGAGACTGACGAAGTAGTTGATATGCAGGAGCTTGCAAAAGAACAATGGGAGGAAGCTCAGAAAGATATACTAAAAGCTGAATAATCTGCGAGATTAAATCATCCTGTTAATGAATTTTAACAACGAGGGGCGACTCATATTTACTGAGTCGCCCCTCGTTGTTCTGAAAACAAGCTGATTACCTTATTTCTTTTCAATCAATTCCAAAAGCTTGTCAATAGCTTCGCTTTCTGAAACGTGTCTCAATACAGGTTCTTTGCCTTTGTATATGGAAACCATTCCGTTACCTTCACCGACATAACCCCAGTCAGCATCTGCCATCTCTCCAGGACCATTTACTATACAGCCCATAACAGCTATAACCATTCCTTTAAGGTGTGCTGTTCTTTGTTTTACCTCATTGAATGTGTTTTCGAGATTATACATAGTGCGTCCGCAGCCTGGGCACGCAATATATTCAGGCCTGTAGAAACGTCGGCGTGCAGCCTGCATAACTTCGTCTACAAGATATGCGGCGTAGCCATCGGCAGAGACGTCTATTCTCTGACCGTTTTCTCCTACATATGTTCCCTTGATTTCGACTTCATCGATTTCTTTATCCAATAATCTCTTGCCGAAATCACAGGAGAAATCGAGAAGAAGCCTCTCTTTGGAAGGTGCATCGTATGTTGCTATTGCCTTTTTACTGTCCAAATTCAGGCTCACCATAGAAGAATGGAGTCTTCTTCCATATCTGTCTGAAAGATATTGCGCCACCGGAATTTCGTTTTCCGGTATTTCCGTGAGTGATACTCGGACTGTATCACCTATTCCTTCTGACAGAAGTGCCGAAATACCTACTGCTGACTTGATTCTACCAGCATCACCATTTCCAGCCTCTGTGACACCAAGATGGAGTGGGAATATTTTTCCTCGCTTCTGCATTTCCTTGAACAACAGACGGTAAGCCTCTGTCATAACAAAAGTGTTACTTGCTTTGAGCGATATAACAACATTGTTAAAGTCGTTGTCTTCGCATAATTGAAGCCATTCGAGAACAGCTTCTTTCATAGCCAATGGCGTATTGCCGTATAGATTTGTTATCCGTTCTCCAAGTGATCCGTGGTTGAGTCCGATACGTATCGCGGTGCCGTTTTTCTTACAAACAGAGACAAGTCTTGCAAACTGCTCTTTAGCCTTTTCGTGATCTTTGTGGAAATTGCCGGGATTGATTCTGACTTTCTCTACGACTTCGGCGCAGGCGATTGCAATTTCTGATGAGAAATGTACGTCAGCAACCAGGGGAGTGTCAATTCCCATATTCCTGAGTCTTGACTTAATTTCGCGGAGCGATTCCACTTGCGCGATGGAAGGAACAGTCAGGCGTATCAGACTTGCACCAGCATTGTGCAGCCTGACACATTGTGCCACAGAAGCCTCTACATCAGAAGTATGAGTGTTGCACATAGTCTGGACAACAATCGGGTTGCCCCCTCCTATAGTTACGTTTCCGACCTTTACTGTCATACTCTTGGTTACATTGTTCATTCTGTCCATAATATCACGGTTTTACAATTTCTGTATCGTTCTTGAATACCATATCCTTCGCCATTTGGCGGAGTTGTGCCTTTGTTTTACCAGTTCTCTTGGTAAGCTGGAAATGCAAGCCGACGGATATGATTATATTTGATGGATATGCATATCTGTAATAATCCTTGTTTGCATAATCAGGTTCATATAGAGACGACAATGAATGCTTGTACATACCCTCTATGTGAACTTCCACAGGGTCGAATACCAGTCCAAAGCCTATTCCTCCCTTGATACCGTAATCCCATCTTCTGTCAGTATCTTTGAAAGCAAACTCAAGCCCGGGTTCTATTTTTCCGTTTTCTCCTGCAATCCTTCTGATACTCAGTCTGTAACCTGCATAGCATCCCAAGTTGAACAATATTTTCATCTTCCAGAAATCGAAATGAAGATGAGCCATTACAGGCAATTCGATTACATTCAGCAAAGCAGATTCTGCGCCTTCAACATTATACGTATAGTCACTCTCCTTGTTGTATTTGAATCTGTATCCTTCCTGTGTGAAGAATAATCCGGTCTGAAAACCGAAATATGGCATATACCCGAACATTTTTCCGTACCGGGTATAGGTGATTCCTATATTATAAGGAACGAATACCATCTGTTGCTTCTGTCTCGGATTCCATAGCACCTGACTTAGTCCGACTCCATACTGTATTCCCAAAAGGCTGTAGTCGTTGATTGCTTTCTTCTTGCTGATTGTCAGAGTGTCAAGATATTCATCAGTGAGGCTGTCGCTGACCTCTATGTCAATTCCCTGTGGGGTGGTCAGCTTGTTTTCGAATTGTGTCCTGTCTGCAACCTTGTTCTGAGCATTCACGGAGGTTATCAGGAATATCAGCAAAACCGGTAATGTGAATTTCATTTTCAGTCTCATCTGAACATCTCCTCTATATCTATGTGTTGTTCAAGTTCCGACATTTCCGGAATATCTATCAAGAAAGTACCGTCGTCAAGTTTATAGAATCTCACCTTTTCCGGCTGTTTGTGTTCCAGCAGGTTACCGGTATCGACAATGCCGTTGCGGTTGATGTCTTCGGTAATTCTAATTGAATATTTGCCGGTCCTTAAATAAGGGAACAGAAGGGTCTTGTCGTTTTCTACTATGAACGAGCGTATGACATTGTCACGTTTTTCATTGAGCAGGTCTACGATGTATTTGTTGTGGACATTGCTCAGAACAAGGGAGAGTGAACTCAACTTGTCATCGTTAGGAAGAGATAATTTGACTTCCGAACTGTCATTGTAGAATCCATTTATATCCCTGAATTTGCGATGCGGGACTTTCAGGATGTACTCGTATCCTTTCTGGAACTTCAGTTTTGGCATCAGTATATATTTTCTGAGGTTCAGAGAATCCTGCCTTATGGTTAGTTCGCCTTTTGATTCCTGTTGTTTCGGATTGATATACCTGAATTGAAGTGAGTCGAAATGTTCTTCTACAAGCGGATATTTGAATTCCATAATGTAGCCACTCTGTTCAATGTTTTCTGGTTTTGCCTCAATGGTGAATACAGCTGTAGTATCCTCTTTCTTCAAATCCTTCTTTGATGATTTGGCAGCGAGGCTTTTCTTTGGTTTGGCGAGTTTGATTTCCTCAGTAAACGGATTAAGCATACCGAGAGTATCAGTCTTCATATAGTTGACATACAGAAACAGGGTATCCGGCTGTTTCTTGGGATCGTTCACCCATATTTCCAGGCTGTCCTTGACCAGATTGAACTGGGTAATAAGTTTTTCCTGAGGGATGCCCTTCATCCAAATAGAGTCAATCTGCGCATAAGGAGCCATAAACGTTATGTAGGCCGTGCGTTCACCTATTCTCTCCTTGTTGACAATCATCTGTTTTGAAGGAGTTTCCCTGAACAGATTCAGTTCGTATTCGGTCTTTCTTTCGAGACATCCAAGTGTATCCTTCATATCGTATTTCAGGAGTTCCGGGATTGTATCAGCTACTCTATTGACAGGTCTTATCAGTGTGTCAATAAATGCAACTTTCTCTGTTTCAGGGTCATATTTGTTATTGTTATTTTCATCCATTACGGCGTACAGTCTGTAAAGTGTATCCTGGATGTTCCTTATGCTGAAAAATCCCCATTCGTCTGTCTTCATTGCAGCATCAGGCCTTTGGAGAAAGACTGCAGAGTCTGCGTGGTCCTTGTAGAGCATTACTGTAGCTCCTTTGACAGGCTTTAGTGTGTTGCAGTCCTGTACGATACCTGTTATGTACATCGAATCGATTTGCGTACCTGTGGAAAAGACAAGAGTATAGCCCGCAAACATATTGCCTTCATTATTGTCGGCTATGGCATTTGTCAGGTCAAGTGTATACGTTTTATTGCTGTCCAAATCTCCGTCAAAGGATATAACAACACTCTTTCCCTTGATTTTATTCAACGGTGCTTTTTCCAAAGGAGGGGAGAGGAAGATACTCTTTGGATCCTTGACCACCACATACTCATTGAATTCTATCTCGAGTTTTGTTTTATGTACCGGCACATTAACAGCACCTGAAAGGGGAACTGTATTTACAATGACTGGCGGTATCGTATCCTTCGGGCCTCCGGTTGGAGCCTGGGTTGTGTTTGCACAAGAGTGCGAAAAAAGCATCGATCCCAGTATAAATGCAACAGGAACAGCCGGAAGCAGATATGAGAGTTTTGATTTCATCTGATGTTCTACTATCTATTTTTATCAGTTTATATATGATATGTAATATTTCTTATTCTATATCTCTTGTATATGTATTTTTCAGGATTGACCGGCCAGATTTAATTGTCCATATCAATTCTGACTACATCCTGCATACCTTCGATTTTCTGCAGTTTGTTTATGAGTTTTTCAAGGTCACCTTTCTCGTGGACATAGAGGTCAATATAACCTTCAAAAACACCGTCCTCTGTTGTAAGGCATAACTTTCTGATATTGACGCTCATAACAAATGAAATGAATCTGGTGATTTCGTTGATAATACCTATTCTGTCGAATCCGCGCAGAGAAATCCTTGCGACAAATGACAGATTTTGCATTGCAGCTTTCTCCCATACGGGCATCACTATTTTGTCACCATATTTTGAGGCGATGTTGTTGGCAACGCTGCAGGATTTTTTATGTACCGTAATTGTCCCGTCAGATGCGATGAAGCCCATTACAGGATCACCTGGAATAGGGTTGCAGCAAGTCGCTATCGTATATCTGTGACCGTCGGCATCTTCGGTATCCGAGATAACATATTCCTCTTTTTTGTCTTTTGACTTGAACCAGGGGAAAGACCATCCTGTGCTTTTGCCTTTTTCCACACCCTTCTTGAGGATTTCCTGCAAGTTGCTGAGCTTCAATATCCCGACACCTATTCTGAAGTAAAGTTCTTCCGGTTTGTTGCAGAAAATCTCATATCCTTTCATAAGTATGTTCAGAGTCTTGTCATCGAGTTTCCATCCGATGGCCTCAAGCTGTTCCTGCAGAATTGTTCTGCCGATTTTAATGCTTTCTTGTCTTTGACTCTTCAAGTGGTCTGTGACGATTCTTCTGGCTTTGGATGTTTTCAGGAACTGCAGCCATTCACGCTTCGGCTTTTCGTCCTCGGCTGTGATTATTTCGACTTGGTCTCCGGTTTTCAGTACATAAGAAAGTGGTACAAGTCTGAGGTTTACTTTTGCTGCTATGGCTTTGTCACCAATCTGTGAATGTATGGAATAAGCGAAATCAAGTGCTGTTGCACCTTTCTCGATGCTTTTCTGATCTCCTTTTGGAGTGAAGACCATTATATCGCTTTTCATCAGGTCGTTGTGAATCAAATCAAGCAGGTCCAGGGCATTGACATCAGGATTGACGAGTATTTCTTTGACTTTAACAATCCATTTGTCCATTTCATTTTCGTTCTCGCTTGCAAATCCGTCCTTTTTGTATGCCCAATGTGCTGCGATACCTTTTTCTGCAATGTCATTCATCCTGGTGGTACGGATTTGTACCTCTATCCAGATGCCTGTATTGCTCATCAAGGTGCAGTGCAAAGCTTCGTAACCATTGTTTTTCGGATATTTTACCCAGTCTCTCATACGGTCGGCCTTGTATCTGTAAATGCCTGTTATAATGGAGAATATATGGTAGCACTGGTCTCTTTCCGACTCAATTGTCTTGCTGTGGTCGGAGTTGTCATACATAGGGTCAAAGATGATACGGACAGCATAGAGGTCATATATCTGATCGAAAGTGATGCCTTTTGCCTGCATCTTGTGCCAAATTGAATAAGGCGTCTTTACACGTTTCTTTATCTCGAATTTGAATCCGGACTGTTTCAGGGCAGCATCTATCGGAGCTATGAAATCGTCTATTTCCTTTTCCTTGTCCGTAATGTTCCTGTTAATTTTAGCGGTAATGTCGTAGAATGCGTCCGGTTCCTTGTAACGGAGCCAGATGTCTTCCATTTCGGACTTTACTTCATACAATCCGAGTCTGTGTGCCAGAGGTATGAATACGAACATTGTTTCGCTGAGGATTTTGTCTCTCTTGTGCTCGGGCATATGTTCTATGGTCCTGCAGTTGTGAAGGCGGTCTGCGAGCTTGATGAGCACAACCCTGACATCATCGTTGAGCGTTAACAGAATGCGTTTGAAGTTTTCTGCCTGCATACTCTTCTGCTGAGCCTTATCCTCGTTGTCCAAAACGGTCTTTATCTTGGTAAGTCCGTCTACGAGGGTAGCGACTTTGTCGCCAAACAGGCTTCTGATGTCATCTACTGTGTAGTCAGTATCTTCTACAACATCGTGTAGAAGAGCAGCAACGATTGATTTGTAGCCGAGTCCTATATCGCTTACTACGATTTTTGCAACAGCAATAGGGTGCAGGATATACGGTTCACCAGAACGTCTTCTGACACCCTTGTGTGCCTCGTTTGCGAACTCGAAAGCTTTCTGCACTTCTTCGAGTTCATTGAGATCGGCGCATCTTTTCCTCGCGGCCTCCTTGAGGTCAGCATATTCCCGAGCTATTATTTCGTGGTCTTTCTGTGTAAATTCCGATATCTTGCCCATAAACTAATTAATTTCATTTTACTGCGTTATAACTCCCGACATTCTGGAATGCATATGACAGTTCCGCTCCGATAAGGATTATGAACCATCCTATATTCAGCCATACCATAAACAACGGTATGGCCGCAAACGCTCCATAGATAGCATCAAGTCTCGTTACAAATACCTGTGTTTCAATGTAAAGGTACTGGACTATGGTGAATGCTGTTCCCGATATGGCCGCTGCCCTGAGGGCGTGCTGGTATCTGACGTGTGCATTCGGTATGAATTTGTACATTGCTGAAAAAACCAGGATTGCGACTGCGCAGGATAGTATCCATTTCAGCAAGGTCTTGAATGTCGTGAATGAGGCAACGTTCAAACCGGCATATTCCAGAATCTGGTCGAAGATGTATGAACCTGAGAAGAATATCATAAGGCAGAAAGGTGCTATGACCAGCATTGAAAAGTATATTGACAAACGCTTGAGCATATTCCTTGATTTGCGTACCTTCCATACATTGTTGAATACTCTTTCCACTGACATCATCATCCATATCACCACCCAAAGGAAGAGAAGCGCGCTTATAAGACCTACAGTACTGCTCTGAGCCGTCCTTATGATGTTGTCTGAAAAACCTATGACCATATCTATGGTTTCCTGACTGTTGCTGAAATTCAGGTAGAGCATCTGCTTGAGTTTGTCTGACAGTCCGAGTCCTCCTGTGACTACAAATGCCACTGCTATGATTGGTACTGCGGACATTGTACAGAAGAAACTCAGTGCTACAGCCTGGAATCCGATTTTTTCAGCTGAGAACGTCTTTATAGTGATTATGAGTACCTTCATATACTTCACGAATCTGGCCTTGGCCTTCGAGAGTTCCTCGTGGTCCAAAGTCCAAATATCATCGTTCAGGAATGTCTTTACCCTGCGTGTATTTTTGAAGAATTTACTCATTTCCCGATTTAAATGTAATTATTCCTATTTAATTATAATTATGTATATGTGTTAGTTATATGTATATGTTCTGTTATTTACATTCTGTCAATTGGCATAATCTGCTGTCTGGCTCAGAACAAAGTCAGTTGCTGTCCAAATAGCTGGTCTGCAGAATCTTCTTTAGGATTGTTTGCACGTTCGCTATTGACATCATCTGTTATTTGATCATTAATTTGACTTGTAATGTGACCGTCGGTGTTGTCGATAACGGGTGCAGATGGATTATCCGAGAGCATAGAGAAGAATTTCTGTTCGTCTATTATCTCTATTCCAAGGGATTGTGCTTTCTTTATTTTTTCCGGTCCGGGTTTTTCTCCAGCCAAAAGGAAAGATGTTTTTCCGCTGAGAGAGCCGCTGTTCTTGCCTCCGTTCGATGTAATCAATTCCTTCATCTGGTCCCTTGATATGCTGAAATTCCCGCTTATTACTATCGTCTTTCCTGCAAGAG
>Michael_p2__coassemble_1966_pt1 | contig 14136 bp, 10 predicted proteins | sample Michael_p2__metabat2_low_PE_026 | metagenome-assembled genome bin Michael_p2
GAATCGGAAATAAAAGAAAATGAAATAATTTTTTTAGGTTGTATGACAAGTGTTGATAAAAACCATTACGATGTCATTGTCATCGGAGGTGGTATTACTGGTGCAGGAACTGCCCGTGACTGTTCTCTTAGAGGCTTGAAGACATTGCTTGTTGAACGCTTTGACTTTACGGCTGGTGCTACGGGTCGGAATCACGGTTTGCTCCATAGTGGTGCAAGATATGCTGTGACTGACGGAGAATCTGCTTCTGAATGTATAAAGGAGAATATGATTCTGCGTAAGATTGCCAGACATTGTGTTGAAGAGACTGACGGATTGTTCATCACTCTTCCGGAAGATGATCTCGGATTCCAGTCTGTGTTTGTGGATTCTTGTCGCAAGGCTGGGATTAAGGCTGATGTTATCGATCCCAAGGAAGCTATTATGCTTGAGCCTGCAGTGAACAGAAGTCTTATCGGTGCTGTCCGGGTTCCTGACGGAGCGGTGGACCCGTTTCGCCTTACTACGGCTAATGTTCTTGATGCCAGAATTCACGGAGCTGAGATTCTGTCCTATCACGAAGTTGTAGGCTTCATTAAAGAGCAGGACAGGATTGTAGGTGTTGAGCTTGTCAATAACCATAACGGGTCCAGGTTGAGGAAATATGCTGATGTCGTGATAAATGCCGGTGGAATATGGGGGCATCATATCGCTGAAATGGCGGGTGCCGTTGTGAATATGTTTCCGGCAAAGGGTGCATTGCTCATATTCGGACACAGGGTCAATAATATGGTTATCAACCGGTGCAGAAAACCTGCTGATGCGGATATATTGGTTCCGGGTGATACAATATCACTTATAGGTACGACTTCAAGTCGTGTTCCTTTTGATCAGGTGGATAATATGAAAGTAACTCCTGAAGAGGTGGATACTCTTATGCGTGAGGGTGAGAAACTTGCTCCTTCTTTGGCTAATACACGTATCTTGAGGGCTTATGCGGGAGTACGCCCTTTGGTCGCTGCTGATAATGACCCTTCAGGCAGAAGTATAAGCCGTGGAATAGTTTGCCTTGATCACGAAACCAGAGATGGTATACCTGGCTTTATTACGATAACAGGTGGTAAACTTATGACTTACCGTCTGATGGCTGAGTGGGCTACTGATCTGGCGTGTCGCAAATTAGGCAGGAATGCAGTATGCACTACAGATAAGACTCCTCTGCCTGGTTCTGAAGAAAGCAGCAACAGGAAACACTCCAAATCTGTAGTTGTCGGAGGTATAGGACATAAGGCTGCAGAGGGACGTCACGGTACAATGAGTTCAAAAATAAGCAATAGCGACAAGACAGATGCCTCCCTTGTATGTGAATGTGAGGAGGTGTCAGTAGGAGAAGTCAATTATGCTATCAATGAACTGAATACATACAACTTGATTAACCTTCGTCGTAGGACTCGTGTCGGTATGGGTACCTGTCAGGGTGAATTGTGCGCTTGCCGTGCTGCCGGTCTTCTTGCCAAGGCTAACGGATGTGCCGACAATGCAGCTGTAGATCTTGCCGAATTTATGAATGAACGATGGAAGGGAATGTATCCTGTAGCCTGGGGTGAGACTTTGTGTGAAGCTCAGTTCACATCCTGGATTTACGAAGGTGTATGCGGATTGGACTCTTTTTCCACTGACAAGATTGCAAAATAGACATTCTGGCGCAGTATTGATTATGACTCGCTTCTAAAATATTTACAACTATGAAATTTGATACAATAATAATAGGAGGGGGACTTAGCGGTTTGGTTGCCGGAATAGGTCTGCAGCAGAAAGGCATCAAGTGTCTGGTGGTTTCATCAGGACAGAGCGCTCTCCATTTCTTTTCCGGTTCTTTTGAACTATACGCATCGGAAGGGACATACCGTGAGGCAGTTTCTTCTGTTTCTGAAGGTCATCCGTACTCCAAACTTGGTGTGGACCGTACCTTGGAACTTGCATCTGAAGTTCCCGGGTTCTTTGCTAAAGCCGGCCTGAAGTTTCACGGTGATAACGAACGCAATCACTTCAGAATCACTCCTATGGGTGTTCTCAAACCGGCTTGGCTGACTCTTGACGGATATGCTTCCATACCATCTGACGGGAAAATGCCGTGGGATAAGGTTACGATTGCCAATATTGATGGATTCCTTGATTTTCATACTGATTTTCTCGCCTCCGGGCTTTCAAAGAGAGGAGTGAACTGCAATTTGGCAACGGTTTCACTTCCAGAACTTGATTATTTGAGGACCAACCCTACGGAAATGCGATCGACAAATATTGCCAGAGCCTTGACTGGTAACATTTTGGGAGAGTTTGCCAGAAAGCTTTCTACTATCGCTGAAGGGTCGGATGCTGTTCTGATACCTGCAGTGCTAGGGTTGAATGATTTTCAGGCTGCTGAGTCACTTCAGGCTCGTACCGATGTCCCGATTCAGTTTGTTGCGACACTTCCGCCTTCTGTTCCTGGAATAAGGATGCAGTTGATGTTGCGCGGATATTTCCAGAAATTGGGAGGAACTTATATACTTGGAGATTCCGTGATAAAAGGGGATTTTGAAGGAAATCACCTGAAGGGACTGTATACGGTCAATCACGGTGATACATTCTTTGAAGCGGACAATTTCATCCTTGCTTCAGGAAGTTTCTTCAGCAGGGGAATAAAAGCTACCAGAGACGGTGTTGTCGAGCCGATTTTTGCTCTTGATGTTGACTGCTGTCCGGAGCGTACATCCTGGTATGATACAAATATGTTCGGCAGTCAGCCTTATATGAATTTCGGTGTAAGGACAGACAAGTCTTTCCGTGTGTTCAGGGATGGGAAGACTGTAGAAAATGTCTACGCGGCAGGTTCCGTTCTTTCAGGATTCAATTCCATAAAAGAAGGTTGTGGTGCCGGAGTCTCTATACTTACTTCTATGGACATAGTCGATACAATTTCAAAATAGCATCTAAATGAATACCAACGAGAATAATTTCGAGCAGTGCATCAAATGTACTATTTGTACTGTTTATTGCCCTGTAATGGCTGTGAATCCTGATTATCCAGGTCCGAAACAGGCTGGACCTGATGGTGAAAGGTACAGGTTGAAGGACCCTGGTTTTTTCGATGAAGCTCTCAAATATTGTATGAATTGCAAGAGGTGCGAAGTTGCCTGCCCTTCTAACGTGAAAATAGGAGACATTATCCAGAACGCGCGTTTGGAATATAGTACCAGAAAACCGGGTCTGCGCGAGTTTGCGCTTGCCAACACAGATTTGATGGGTACAGTAGCAACAACAGTGGCTCCAATAGTCAACGAGACTCTCAAACTCAGTGTCGTCAAAAACGTGATGCACGGAATGCTCGGTATTGACAAGCACAGGACTTTTCCGGCATATTCCGGCGAAAAGTTCGTGACCTGGTTCAGAAAGAATGCCGAACAGAATCAGGCATCGTATAAAAAGTTTGTTACATACTTCCACGGCTGCTATGCGAATTACAACTACCCTAAGCTGGCAAAGGATTTCGTTAAGATAATGAATGCTATTGGATTTGGTGTGCATCTGATGGATAAGGAGAAGTGCTGCGGTGTGGCATTGATTTCCAATGGATTCAAGAACAAGGCAATGAAACAGGCAAAGTCCAATTTGGAATGTATAAGGAAGGCGGTATTTGCAGGCGAACCTGTCTTGTCAACGAGCTCTACCTGTTCGTTTACCATACGTGACGAATATGCACATATCCTCGGACTTGACAATAGCGATGTACGTGATTCCATAATGCTTGCAACGAGGTTCATATTCCGTCTTGTTGATGAAGGTAAAGTCAGACTTGTTTTCCGCAACGATTACCGCAAGCGTATTGCGTACCACACTCCTTGTCATATGGAGAAACTTGGCTGGGCAATATATTCTGTGTCACTGATGAAGATGATTCCCGGTGTTGATTTCAAGATGATGGATTCCCAGTGCTGCGGAATTGCCGGAACTTACGGATTCAAGAAAGAGAATTACCAATATTCCCAGAAGATAGGCGAGGGTTTGTTCAGACAAATATCAGAAATTGCTCCTGATATTGTTGCCACTGACTGCGAGACTTGCAAATGGCAGATAGAAATGAGTACCGGAGCGATAGTTGAGAATCCGGTTTCCATCATAGCTGATGCTCTTGATGTAGAAGCGACGTTGAAGGCTAATGGTTTGTAGAAGTAAAGTCTTCTACCAATGAAGAAACTAAATTAACTAAATTATAATGAGTAGATTTTTTGATCCCCCTGCAGCCAAACCACAGCTGCCGGAAGAAAAAGTTGACAAGACCTACAAATCGATGCGAATCAAGGTCTTCTTAGGAGCATTTTTGGGCTATGCCGGATATTATCTTGTGAGAAAGAACCTTTCTCTGGCTGCACCTGAAATGATTGAAAATGGTATATTGGATGCTGCGAAAGTAGGCCTTGCAATGTCGGCTGTCTCAATAGCTTATGCGTTCAGCAAATTCATTATGGGTTCGGTATCGGACAGGTCGGATTCCAGGAAGTTCCTTTGTGTCGGTCTGGTCCTTTCAGCGTTGACAATGATAGCTGTCGGAGTTATTCCATTCGGTACTGATACGGCTTTGAATACGGCAGTGATTTTCGGTCTGATGCTGGTTGTGGGATGGTTGAGCGGTTTTGGATGGCCTCCCTGCGGCAGGATAATGGCACATTGGTTTTCTCAGAACGAGAGAAGTTTCAAGATGAGTGTTTGGAATGTTTCCCATACAATAGGAAGCTTTGCACTCGGATTCCTTGCAATAGCCGGAGTTTCGCTTATGGTGTTTTTTGCTCCGACTTTCGGATTTGACGCATCTCAGGCCTGGAGGGGAAACTTCATATTTCCAGCATTGGTCGCTATAGCGATTGCTGTTTTCTGCTGGTGGGCAATACGTGATACTCCGGAATCGTGTGGACTTCCATCTGTCCAGGATTGGCGTAATGATTATAGCGGAGTAAAGAGTTCAGGAAAGTCGGGAGAGAAACTTCCTTTCAAGGTATTGTTCGTAGATTATGTTCTTAAGAACAAGTTGTTGTGGATTGTGGCATTGAGCAATGTATTTATTTATATGGTCAGGTACGGTATAGGTGACTGGGCACCGACATTCCTCAATGATGCTGGAATTATGACAAAGGCGGAAAGCAAGATAGCATTTTCTGTCCACAATTTGGTGGGAGCTGTGGGAACTATTTTGTGCGGCCTTGCAACCTCAAAGATTTTCAAGGGTCGATGTGCTCCTATGAATGTCATCTGTATGCTTGCTTGTATGATAGGTGTCCTGATCTACTGGTTTGTCGGTGCCGGTTTTGTGGAAATGTCACCAGCAATGCAGAAGACACTTGTGTATGTAGCTCTTTGTCTTATCGGATTCTTTATATATGGTCCGGTGGCTCTGACAGGAGTACAGGCGTTGAACCTTGTGCCGAAAAATGCGGCAGGAACGGCAGCCGGATTTGTCGGACTTTTCGGTTATTTCATAGGTGATGCGATATGCTCGAAGATTCTTGTCGGAGGCGTTGCACATTCTTTAGATTGGAATGCTGCCAATCTTACAGTAGCAGCAGGTGCTGTTGTCGGAGTTATCCTCTGTGCGTTGCTGATACGTCCGGAGGCCAGGCAGGCTAATGCAAATAAATAATTATGAGTAAAAAAAGCCCCTTCCTTGTATGGGAAGGGACTTTTTGATTTCATTATTGGGCAATCAGAATCTGTACGCCAAGATCTTCTATTTTCTTTTTCATATTGTCCGGAACTCCGGAATCGGTGACGATAATGTCGATGTCTTCGATGTTTCCGATTTTTCCGAATCCACGTCTTCCGAATTTTGAAGAATCAGCCAGAACAACGGTCTGTGTGCACGCTTTCATCATAGCTGTAGTCAGGCTTGCTTCCTGAAGATTCGAGCAGGTTATTCCGGTATCGAGATTGATGCCGTCGCAGCCGATAAACAGTTTCGAACAGCTTACATTTATGAGTCCGGCTTCTGTATAACTGCCTCGTACTGATATAGAGTTCTTGTACATTTCTCCGCCCAGGACCATTACTTTGACGTTGTCTTTCTCGTTAAGCCTCAGTGCAATACCGAGTGATGGTGTGACTACGTTAATTGTATTCACAGGAGTCAGGACTTCAGCAAATGCGGTGACTGACGAGCCGGATGCGATGATGATAGCATCGTCAGGAGTTATCAGTTTCTGTGCTTCTTGAGCAATGAGGAGTTTGTTCTCTCTGTTTTGGCAAGCTTTCACATCTACGCTGATGTCCATAACGTGAGGTTTTAGAGGAGATGCACTTCCGTGTGTGCGCAGGAGAACATTTTGGCTTTCGAGGATTCTAAGATCCTTCCTGATTGTCGCACCAGTGACTCCAAGTTGATCTGCAAGATCCTGTACTCGTACATATCCGTTCAACTGGAGTTGCTCCTTTATATACTTATGCCGTTCTGCAATACTTATCATATTGTTGTTATTTTTAGGTGGTTTGCTATCTAGATTTACAAAGATATGAAAATTATTGAAAATTCCATTGGTTTAAATATTTGATTTTACCACAATAATTTATTGATAATGAAACGATTTTTACCTATTTTAATTTCTTTTCTCTTTCTGGCTTTACCAGCTTTTGCAGAGAACTACAATCCCAAGGCATCTCCCGATGCCGAGGTAGTATGCGGAAAAGCCCGATTTACAGTGCTCACGTCCAGACTTATCAGAATGGAATGGAGCGATAACGGGATATTTGAGGATCGCGCCACTCTTGGAATTGTGAATCGTTCTCTTGACGTCCCGGTTTTCAAAGTACGTCGCAGAGGAGACGTCCTGACAATCACAACTAAGGATTTGGTGCTTACTTACAGAGGCAACGGGATGTTTGACAGCGATAATCTTTCAGTGACATTCTCTATGAAAGACGCTTCTTCAGCCAAAGGTTTCAAAAAAGTTGTATGGACACCGGGTTCCGATGATTCAGGCAACCTTCTCGGTACTACAAGGACCTTGGATGGGTGTGATGGTATCAAGGTCAAGGAACCATTTGACAAAGGTATAATTTCCCGTGACGGATGGGCTGTGGTTGACGAAAGTCAAAGGCATCTTTTTGTGGATGATGACAGCGACTGGAATACGTGGGTTGCTCCACGTGATTCCGTTAGCAGGCAGGATTTGTATATGTTCGCTTACGGACACGACTACAAGGCAGCTTTGGGCGATTTTGTCAAGATAGCCGGACGCATTCCTCTTCCTCCTAAATACACATTCGGCTACTGGTGGTCACGTTATTGGCAGTATTCGGATGCTGAGTTTGTAGATTTGGCCAAGGAAATCCGCAGTATGGGCATCCCGATTGATGTGATGGTAATCGATATGGACTGGCACTATACCTGGACCCTGAAAAAGAAGAACGCTCCGAAAGATGTTTTCGGACAGAGAGTTGGCTGGACGGGCTATACGTGGCAGGAGCAATTGTTCCCGAATCCTGTCAATTTCCTCAAGGATATACACGATATGAAATTGAAGACATCTCTGAATCTTCATCCTGCCTCGGGTATACAGCCTCTCGACTCTTGTTATGATGGATTTGTAAAGGATTATATTTCAAGAACTTCTGAGTATGATGGTCCTGAAGGTTATGTGTATCCGGAAGGTGGCTACCAGTTTGTCGGCAATGACATACCGGTAGGTGAGGCCGGAGAAAAGGCTCCTGTACCATTCAGAATTGATGATCGTCATTGGGCGGATGCTTACTTCAACTCGGTCATCCATCCTTTGGAGGAGATGGGCGTGGATTTCTGGTGGCTTGACTGGCAGCAGTGGAAGGAAAGCAAATATATGAAGGGCTTGAGCAATACTTTCTGGCTCAACCGCACTTTCTTCGATGACAAAGTGCGTAGGACTGCTTCACAAGGAAAGAATGCGCCAAGACCTTTGATTTATCACCGCTGGGGCGGTCTTGGAAGTCATCGTTACCAGATAGGTTTTTCCGGTGACACATATTGCAACTGGTTTGTATTGGGCTATTTGCCGTATTTCACAGCCACAGCTTCAAACGTAGGCTACGGATATTGGGGACACGATATTGGCGGTCATATGCTTCAGAAAGGGCAGGATTCGACTGACCCTGAAATGCTTACGAGATGGCTTCAGTTCGGTGTATTCACTCCTATTTTCAAGACCCACAGCACAAAAAGCATTTCCTTAGAGAGAAGGATATGGAGATTTCCGGACTATTTCAATGCGATGAGGGAGGCCATAAGGCTGCGTTATACTTTGTCTCCTTATATATATAGTGCAGCGAGGGTGACTTATGATACAGGTGTCTCAATGTGCCGTCCTATGTATTATGATTATCCGGAGTCTCAGGAGGCTTATGACTGGAACAAGCAGTATATGTTCGGTGATGATATTATTGCAGCTGCCATAGACAAGCCCTCAGACAAGGTGACCGGTCTTTCTGAAATATCTTGGTGGCTTCCTGCCGGTAATGATTGGTATGATGTTGCTACCGGGGCGATTGTAAATGGAGGTACAAAGGTGAAAGCGTCTTATACCATTGATGAAAATCCATATTTCATCAAGGCAGGGGCGGTGATTCCTATGGCATCTCCTGAGATAACCAATCTTCAGGATAATGACAATGCTTTGTATTTGTTCGTGGCTCCGGGTGGGGGTGATTCGTCAGCCGAGGTTTATGAAGATGACGGAAATACCCAGGCTTATGAGTCCGAGTATGCTGTAACAAAGGTTGTCAAAACGATGGGGGACGGAAAAGTGTCGCTCAGAATTGCTGCGCGTGAGGGAAGCTACAGCGGTATGGGAGCTACAAGGCGTCTGAGAGTTGTTTTTGATAATATTCTTCCTCCTTCAAGAATAGTTGTCAATGGCAGCGAAGTCCCGTATTCGCGTTTTTCAGCTGACGGAGTCTGGAATTATGACGGAAGGTCTTTGTCTGCAACTGTTGTTCTTCCGGAGTCTTTATGCAATGAGGAAGTGGTTGTAGAATGTTTCTTCGACCCGCACCAGAGCAGGGAACTGCTTGACGGTAAGAAAGCTGCAATTCGTCGTATGTACGCGCTTACTCCGGAGGCGAAACTTGTTTTCGGCCAATATGTTGATGCCTATCTGATGCTGCCGGAGGCCTTCCTGAAGGCTGCCCAGTGTGCAAGTCTGATTAATGAAAATCCTGCAATGGCGGCAGAGTATCTCCGTGCAATAAATCTTGATGCTGTCAACAAGTCCTTTGACGAGTTCGAACAACTTTCCGCAGCATTTAAAGCTAAAGTGAAAGCTCAGTCTTCTGTAGGCTATATGTCTGTAGAATAATAATGATAATAATATATGCAGCCGGCCCGGAATCGTATAATATTCTAAAAGAATGTTACGGATTCCGGGCCGGCTTATAAAATGATGTTTCCCGATTTTAACTATAATTATTCTGTTTGTTCCTGCTCTTGTCTGTTCTTGTTATGTTGTAACTCTATATCCGTTTACCCTATTTCAGTCTTCCTTAAGGATTTGTTCCGCTTTTGAATAACCGTCGGCCGGAGCATTCCACATAAGGGCAGTGACAACTGAACCAATTACTCCGATTATTACAGAAACAAGGAATACAGAATCCCATCCGTAGTGTTGTGCGAAAAAACCGAAGGCAAGACCTGATACTGTTGTACTTGCATACCCGAATATTCCCAGTATTCCGTTGGCAGTCGCACAAGCGTGTTTGGTAGCTTGGTTCGAGGCAGCTATTCCAAGGAGTGCCTGTGGGCCGTAGACGAAAAAGCTCGAGAGTATCAGCCAGATGATGGAAAGCCAATTCATACTTGCCGGCGTCTTCCAAAATAGGAAAAACGATAAGGTGGCTCCGATTGTACATATCAGACAGGTCCTGTGTGCACGGCTTTTCATATATTTGTCTGTAAACCAGCCTGCTGCAAGCATTCCGAGTATACCGCCAATTATTTCTGTAGAGGCAACAACTGTTCCTGCTGTGGAGATTTCCATTCCCTTGAATTGAGTGAGGAATGTTGCACCCCAGTCAAGGATTGTGAATCTTACTACATAGATGCAGAAATTGGCTGTTGCGAGTATCCATATCAGCGGGTTTCTGAATACGAGTCTGCTGACAATTTTTTTGTAGTCTTTTTCTGAAATCTTCTCGTGTGGAGTATTATCTGAGTCACCTTTCTCCATTTCCTCCAGTTCCGGCAGACCTACGGACGACGGAGTGTCCCTAAGCAGCGCATATATGGCAAAAGCTCCTATAATTGCTAATGAAGCCGGCACAGCAAAGCACAGTTGCCACGCGCTGTACCCGAATGTTTTGAGCAGAAGTCCGCATACAGCAACTATGATTCCGGCTCCTATCGAATGTGACGCGTTCCAAATTGACTGTTTTGTAGCAAGTTCGTTCGGAGCTATCCAATGTGCCATAAGACTCATACAAGGTGGAACTCCCATACCTTGGAAAAAGCCGTTCAGTACCCAAAGTGACCCTATTATATATACAAGTGTCATAGTTGCCTTTCCATCTGTGTCAAGTACATTGATGAATCCGTTCATTGCTGGGCTGAAGCATATTCCAAAATTGACAATGGCGGACAGAATCAGACCTGCTGTCATAAGTTTCCTTCTGCTCATCCTGTCTGCAAGGAATCCATTTACAAATCTCGAGAATCCATATATCACGCCGTTTATGGTCAGAAACAGACCGAGTTGGGTCTTTGTTATGCCTAATTCCTGTTCCAGAGCAGGCATTGCGATGCTGAAATGCTTGCGTACGAAATAATAAAGTGCGTAGCCCACCATCAATGTAATCAGTGTTCTCCACTGCCAGTACCGATACTTTTTCTTAGTCTTAATGTCCATATAGTTTTATTTGTTTTGATTTATTTTCATAAAAAACGCCTAAAGATATGATTTTGTTTCTATTTATCAAAGAATCTGTATATATTTGTACGAAATTGAAAAGAAATGAAATAAATTATATCATATATGAAACTGTAGTTGAATACTAGAACTGATAAAACTATGGAAAATAACTTCAATCAGGTCCTCACGGACGATATACGCCAGAGGCTGTCTGGAATCAGGCATATAGCATTGGATATGGATGGTACCATTTATCTCGGAAATTCGCTTTTCCCATATTCTACAGAATTTCTTCAGAAGATGGATATGGCCGGTGTGGGTTATTCATTTCTGACAAACAACCCGACAAAGTCAGTATCTGACTATATTATGAAGCTTGATAAGATGGGGATTACAGCCACCTCGGAAAATATGTATACTACTTCTCTTGCTGCTATAGATTATATAAGGAGTCACTATCCTGCTGCCCGCCGTCTTTTTCTGCTTGGTACGCAAAGTATGATTTCTCAGTTTGAACAGGCCGGATATATATCTTGTGAAGATGATGCTGACGATGTTCCTGATGTGGTTGTGGCTGCATTCGATCCGTCATTGGTCTATTCGAGGTTGTGTCGTTGTGCTTGGTGGGTTTCACAAGGAGTTCCTTATATAGCTACAAATCCTGATGTAGTTTGTCCCACTGATATGAGGACGGTTCTGGTTGATTGCGGTTCTATCTGCAAGTGTATTGAAGCTGCTACTGGACGTCGCCCTGATGTGACTCTCGGTAAGCCGGATCCGAATATGCTTTATGGTATAATGGATAAATATGGATTGGAGAAGGAGCAAGTTGCAATGGTGGGAGACAGATTGTATACTGATGTTGCGACAGCGTGCAATGCCGGTGCTTTGGGAGTTCTTGTCCTTTCAGGAGAAACAACCCGGCAGCAGGCAATTGATGTGTTGTCCGATCCGGTTTCCGTAGTGAGACCTCAATTGGTCGTACGGGATATAAGGGAATTGGGTGAACTTATATTGCGCTCTAAAGGAATCATTTGAAACAATGTTAAAATATAACAAAATAATTGAAATTCATTTTCAAAAATTTTGAACTGGTTCGGATATAGTTAAAAAATAGTTAAGAAATAAAACATTTTCTTTTGTTTTGTTCTGAATTTTGCGAAAATCTACTTATGATTGAAAATATATATATATATTTGTCGGATGAAAATAATGTCAAGTTTTAGTGATGAAATCTAGATTTTTGTATCATTTGTCTTTGCTCTTTGTAGCATTTATGCTTTTGTCGTGTGTCGAAAGCGGAGGAGAGGATACTTTCAGTGTCCAGTTGCTCATTCCCGACGAAGTAGAAGTTGACGCCGACGATATGAAGATTTCCTTTAAGGTAGTAGGCGGACTTGCGCCGCGTATGAGTGATTGTCTGGTCCTCGGACACAAAGACGGCACTCTATCTACAGCGTTTACTGAAGTCAGCGGTTCGCGCGTGTATTCGGTCCTTCCGGAGGATTTCGAATCTGGCGTTTACGTTGTGTCGGTCAAAAGGGATGACGCTGTCAAGAGGATGGGGGAGACTTCTATATCAATCCTTAAGAATGATATTACTATAAACGGAGACTGTAACTTGTATGGTAAAGTTACATCGCAGGGAGAGCCTCTTGAAAATGTTCTCGTTTCTGATGGCGTTCAGATTGTAAGGACTGACAAGGATGGTGTTTACCGTTTTAAGTCAGACAAGAAGGCAGGTGTTGTATTTGTGATTCTGCCAAGTGGTTACGAGGCTCCTGTGAGTGGTGTTCTGCCTGGTTTTCATCGCGTTCTGAAGAAAGGCGTCAATGAAGCCGAAAGATATGATTTCAAACTTACACCGTCAGCGTCACAGGATAACCATACGATGCTTGTTTTCGGTGATATGCATATGGCTAACAGATCTAACAACAGGGACCGTTACCAGTTTGCCGAATTTACAGCTGATGTCAACTCGTTTATGTCGGCCTATCCGGTAGAGAATATTTACGGACTTACCCTTGGTGATATGACGTGGGATTTGTATTGGTATAAGAACAAATATTATTTCCCAGAGTATTTGTCTGATGTCAATGTAATCAAAGGTCTTCCGATGTTCCATACAATTGGTAATCACGACCACGATATGGAGGCTTCCGGAGACGAGGAGACTGTTGTCAAATATCGCGAACATATAGCTCCTACATACTATTCTTTCAATATCGGTAAGGTGCATTATGTGGTTCTGGACAATATACTTTGTACCAATGACGGAAAAGGAAACAGGACTTACGACTCCGAAGTAACAGAAGCGCAGCTGAACTGGCTCGAAAAGGACCTGTCTTATGTCGACAAGACAAATCTTGTAGTACTTTGTATGCACGCTCCTCTTTATACAGACCTGGGGCTCAATAATATGGGTTCCACATCGAAGATTGAGAAACTTCTCGGGCAATTCAATGAGGCTCACATCTTTTCCGGTCATACACACAAGGTGTATAATGTGGATAAATTGGATTCGAAGCATATTTACGAACACAATGCCGGTGCAGTCTGTGCGACTTGGTGGTGGTCCGGAGCACATACTCCTGGAATACATATAGGGCAGGACGGTGCTCCCGGAGGGTATACTGTTGTCGATGTGTCCGGCACTGACATCAAATGGCAGTTCAAGCCGACAGGAGGTACAGCTGAAAAGCAGTTCAGGACTTATGACAGAAATACGATAAGCATAACGGCGGACAAATATATGTTCTCTACAGCTGCTGCCCAGAACAAGGCCGGGTTTGAGAAGTTCGCCAGGGAATGGAAGTCAGTTTCAAAAGACAACCTTGTATATATAAATGTATGGAATTATGATTCAGGCTGGACAATCGAAGTAATGGAGGATGGAAAACCTCTTGATGTCCAGAAAGTCTCAATTGAGGATCCGCTCCATTTGATTGCATATACGGCTCCTGCGATGAATTCAAGTTCTGCAATAGCGTCCGGAAAACCGTCTTTCCCTACTTATCCGACACAACATATTTTCAAGGTGAAGGCATCTTCTGCGGATTCTGACTTGAAGGTTACTGTCAAGGATCGTTTCGGTAATTCCTATACAGAGCAGATGGAACGCCCGAAAGACTTCAGTATCGAACAGTATAAATGATTCAATAACATTAAAATTTATATTTTACTAACTAACAACAGAATTTATGAAAGTTCTAAAAACTTTTGTTGCGTCTCTGGTCATCTTGCTGAGCAGCATCATTTC
>Michael_p2__coassemble_1980_pt1 | contig 14007 bp, 7 predicted proteins | sample Michael_p2__metabat2_low_PE_026 | metagenome-assembled genome bin Michael_p2
TTCCTGAAGTCATTGGACAATTATCTGTCTCATCTCGAGCAGATGGGAATTGTATATGCAAAGTCTATGTACAATATTCAGCACGAGGCAAGACCATCGGATCAGACCCCCGATGCAGTACGCGTAAGTCTCGATTGCATCAGGCCGGATGTGGTGATACGATATACTTTGGATGGTACAGACCCTGTAAGTACTTCTGAATTATATTCTTCTCCACTGGAATTTCTCGATGCAGATACTTTGAAGGCTTGCACATTCTTTGAAGACGGTTCTCAGGCTGGTAAGATACTTACTCTTCCTGTTGTCAGAAATCTTGCTACTGGCAAGAAGATAACGGGTAATGCCGAGGCTGCTGCAATTCTAACTAATGGTATACGTGGAAGCCTTAGACAGAGTGACTTTGAATGGACAGCTTGGACGGGAAAGGATGTAAGTTTTACTATAGACCTTTCATCTCCGACATTTGTATCCGGTATGTCTGCCGGTTTTCTTACAAATTACTGTATGGGCGTTCATAAGCCGAAGTCAATAGAATTTGAGGTATCTTCAGACGGGAAAATATTTACAAAAGTTGCCGGACGGGAATTCTCTGACAATGAAATATTTACTGATGGGAACTTTACTGAGAATATAACGTTGGAAATTGAGCCGGTTGAAATCTCATACATCAGGGTAAATGTCAAGTCTGCCGGCAAATGTCCTTCTTGGCATATACGACCTGGTATGGATTCCAAGATTTGCATTGATGAAATCACTTTATTTTGATATGTCGGCTGGAATTTCGATAACCATTGGCATTTGAAGTTTCAGTCTTGTGCTCCCTCTTCCATACTGCCGGAAGTTAAGGGAGCACATTTAAATATTTAAATGTGACCTAATATTGATTGTAATATGACAAAATTGAGTAAACTCGCAAAATATATGTCACCGTTGGCATTCGCTGCGGTGGGATGTGCTCCCCAGCAGACACATCAGCAGCCAAACATACTTCTGATTGTAGCTGACGATCTCGGTCTTGGAGATGTAGGCGCTTATGGTGCTACGGCTATCAAGACTCCCAATATTGATTCTCTTGCACACAACGGCATCTGCTTTCAAAACGGATATGCCACATCAGCGACTTCGACACCAAGCCGCTATGCTATGTTCACCGGTTATTACCCCTGGAGAAATGCTGATGCCAAGATTCTTCCAGGTGATGCACCTTTGCTCATACCAACTGATATTCCTACTATGCCTAAAATGCTTCAGAATGTAGGTTATAATACTGCAGCAATAGGTAAGTGGCATCTCGGAATGGGGGATGGCAATGTGGATTGGAATAAGCAGATAACTCCGAGTGCAAATACTGTAGGTTTTGATTATACGAATCTCATAGCAGCAACAAATGACAGAGTCCCTACAGTTTACGTGAAGAACGGTCTTGTTGAGGGGCTGGATCCGGACGATCCTATCTACGTTGACTACACCCAAAATTATGAAGGTGAGCCTACTGCAATCTCTAATACGGAAATGCTGAAGATGCAGTGGCATCACGGGCACAATAATTCCATTGTTAACGGAATACCACGTATCGGATTTATGAAAGGTGGCGAGAAAGCAAAATGGGTAGATGAGCAGATGGCCGATTATTTTGTGGCAGAGGTAAAGCAATTCATTGATTCCCAATCTTCTGAAAAACCGTTTTTTCTCTATTACGGTCTTCACCAGCCTCACGTTCCACGTGCTCCACATTCCCGTTTTGTAGGTTCTACTGACCTTGGTCCGCGTGGCGATGCAGTTGTAGAAGCTGACTGGTGCGTCGGAGAGGTTATTTCATATCTCGATGACAAAGGATTGTTGGACAATACCTTGGTTATATTTACAAGTGACAACGGGCCAGTGCTGAATGATGGATACAATGATGGCGCCGATGAGCATACCATTGAGGAACACGACCCTCGCGCAGGCACAAGAGGCGGAAAATACAGTCAGTTCGATGGGGGAACACACGTGCCTTTCATCGTTTATTGGAAAGGCCATATCGCACCTATCGTTTCGGATGCGCTTGTATGTCAGCTTGACTTGTTTGCTTCTATAGGTAAACTTGTAGGTGGCGAAGTACCTTGTAACATAGACAGCGAGGAATATCTTGACGCTTTTCTCGGTAAATCGGAGGTTGCACGCGAAGACCTGATTCACGAGGCGCAAGGCAAACTGTCATACCGTTCAGGCAAGTATTCCCTTCTTGCTCCTTACAAAGGCCCTAAAGCCAACATTACACAGAATGAACTTGGCAATCTGAAAGAGTGGTCTCTTTTTGATCTGTCAGCAGACAAGGCAGAACAGAGGAATATAGCATCTGAACATCCTGAAATTGTAGAGAAGATGAAAGCCTCATTCCTTGCCATTGTCGGTGAACACTATAACTCAGGTATCAAGGAAGAACCTTTGAAATAACAGTTTAAATATAGCTGTAAAATAGCTGTAAATTTGTAATTGTTCCGCAGCCTCATTGCTCTCCCAAAAAGTAATGAGGCTGCTTTAATTTGCCGGAACCTTTGATTTCAAGAAATCTGTTACCCGTCCATATTCTTGTAACTGAATGCTTTTCTTGACGCACTGATATTTCAGTAATTGTCCCGTTCTCCCAGTGCAGGTCTATTTCCGCGCCTCCACGTACCTTGAAGCCTTTCACATACCCGCCTTTCCAATCTGATGGGAGAGCGGGGAGTATATTCACAAAACCTTCGTGACTTTGCAGCAACATTTCACCTATTCCGGCCGCACCACCGAAGTTTCCGTCAATCTGAAACGGTGGATGTGAACAAAATAGGTTAGGATAAGTACCACTCTTCCAAATGTTTGTTGTTCCTGGTGCGACAGCAGGGGATAGAAGGCTTTTCAGTAGTTTCAATGCTCTGTCTCCGTCTGCAAGTCTTGCCCAGAAATTCAGTTTCCAGGCTCTGCTCCATCCGGTAGCCTCGTCACCTCTGCGGTTAAGTGTCACACGGCAGGCTTCTGCAAGTTTGGGAGTCGCACCAGGAGTAATTCTCTTGCCAGGGTACAGGTCATAAAGATGGGATACGTGTCTGTGATGTATGTCCGTTTCTTCATAATCTTCAAGCCATTCCATCAGATAACCTTGCGGACTTATTTTCTCCGGAGCTATCCTGTCCAATGCCAAACGCAGCGAATCGGTGAAAGGCGTCTCTTTTCCTAAAATTTCAGCAGCGGAAACAGTGTTTGTAAAGAGCTCGCGAACAATCTGATTGTCCATAGTAGGACCGAGACAGATACTTACCTGTTTTCTGCTGTCCGGCATATAAAACGCATTTTCAGGGGATGAAGTCGGACCTGTTACAAGGTATCCGTATTTTCTGTCGGTAATCATAGTCGACAGGAAAAAACGGGCAGCCCCTTGCAATGTAGGAAAGACTCTTTCGAGATAAATCTTGTCGCCAGTGTATGAATAATGTTCCCAAAGATGGCTGCATAGCCAGGCTCCTCCTGTATTGGTGGCTCCCCAGGACGGATGTTCTCCCGGAGCAGTATAGTTCCATACATTTGTCATCATATGCTGCACCCATCCCTGTGCCGTCGGTCCGTAGAAATCCTTGGCGGTTTTTTCTCCGCTTGGTACAAGTTTCAGAATCAGTTCTGTCAGAGGTAGATGCAGTTCGCTCAGATTTCCCTGTTCGGCAATCCAATGATTCATTTGTACATTGATATTGGTATGGTAGTCTCCGTTCCAAGGCGTCTGTATTGTGTTTGCCCAAAGTCCCTGCAGATTTGGAGGAAGGCATCCCGGACGCGTGCTACTGATGAGGAGGTATCTCCCGTAGTTATAGTATAATGCAGCAAGAGAATGGTCGTCACTTCCGGAAGCATATCTGTGAAGCCTTTGGTCTGTCGGCAGTTCAGATGCGTCTGAATTTGAATAAATGCTTATCTCCGCTCTGTTGTAGAGATTCTGATGGGCAGTTGTACTTTCTCTGTGTAATCTCTTCATCCTTGCATTAAGACTACCGTAACCGCAGGTTGCAGCTGATAGTTTTGATGCTGCAATCGTTTGATACTCATTCCCTTCGAAAAATGTAGTTGCGGCAGAAATTATAATATATGCCTTGTCGGCGTTCCTCGTGCCTATTGTTTTTTGTTCTTGGTTTATGGCAATTTCTCCTCCTTTGCAGGCTATTTTTGCAAATGCGCAAAATCTCACACCTTCCACTTCTCTTGAGCCACTGTCAAGTTCTCCTTCAAGTTTCAGCCATCCGTCAGATGTAATGGAAACATTTCCTCTCTCTTTTCTTTTAAAACCGATGTCAAACGATATTGACCGTTTTTTGGAACAATCCATCTCTATAATCATTACGTCTTTATGCCTTGATACATAATACATTCTATGAAATTCAATGCTGTCCGTGCCATTGTGCCTTGTGTCCGGACACCTGAATGACGTTGATGCCGTAGCGGTTTTCAAATCCAGTTCGCGTCTGTATCCCGAGACACCTTCAGTAGCAATGTCCTTGTGTGATATTACCAGGCGGGAAAGTATCTGGTAACTTCCGTATGTTCCGCCGTCCGTAGGTTTTGATGGTATGAATCTGCGGTACATAACATCTTGAGCTTCATCGTTTCTTCCCTGTTGGAGCAACTCTCTGATGACAGGAAGACTTTTGGCTGCATCCGGATTGGAATAGTCCCATTCGCATCCGCTCCACATTGAACTTTCGTTCAGGACAATACTCTCACTGGTTATTCCTCCATCTGTCATCATCCCCAATCTGCCGTTTCCTAAAGGAAGGGTTTCTTCCCACAAAATGGCAGGTCTGTCGTACCAGAGTCTGTGTTCATTGTCAAACTCGATATTGGAAGCGTTTGTATTGTAATTGGAAAATGCAGTTAGAAAAATGGCAACAGCCAACAGTTTGAAAAAATTCAGATTCATACTTCATTAGTTTAGGTTATAGGTTATGAATTCCACACACCGGCTTTTTTAAGGTAATAAACGCAATCGCTGATTATTTTAGCTAAATTGCTGATTACTTTTGCAATATAAGTATGTTTTTATTCAAATGCAACATCAGGGCATTGGCACAGGATAAAATTCGGGCAGCTTATGATAAAAATTTCTGCAATGCAATGAGAATTTCTTATCTTTGCCACCGGAAAGTCAGTATGTCTTTTCCAACACTGATCTCTAACACCAATATATACATCTTATTATGAAAGTTGCAGTAATTATGGGATCGACTAGTGACTATGACATAATGTCACAAGCAGTCGCAGTCCTCGAAGAACTTGGAATTGAAGTTGTCAAGAAAGTAATCAGCGCTCACAGGACACCGGATTTGATGTGTGAGTTTGCCAAGTCCGCAAAATCTCAGGGAATCGGAGTGATTATTGCCGGAGCAGGTGGAGCGGCACACGTGGCAGGAGTTGTTGCAGGAATGACAACCGTACCGGTAATCGGTGTTCCTATCCAGACCAAGACTCTCGGAGGCCTTGACTCTCTTCTGTCGATAGTACAGATGCCGGGAGGAATCCCAGTAGCAACAATGGCTATCAATGGTGCAAAGAATGCAGGACTTTTTGCTGCACAGATTCTTGCTCTCTCCGATCAGACTGTTGCAGGCAAACTGGAGGAGTTCAGACAAACACAGACCCGCAAGGTACTTGAATCTGAAATTTAATCCAATCCATTCAATATGAACTCATTTCGTATCTATGTAGAAAAAGCTCCTGAATTTCAGGTCGAGGCACACAGCCTTAGAAACGAACTGAACGAGAACCTTCAGCTTGACTTGCAGTCTCTGAGGTTTCTCAATGTCTATGATCTGTTCGGCTTCTCCGAAGAATTGGTTGAGAAATGCCGTTACAGTGTATTCGGAGAAATTGTAACTGATAACGTTACGGACAAGTGTGACTTGTCAGGCGTAAAATACATTGCCGTGGAGTACCTTCCTGGGCAATTCGATCAAAGGGCTGCTTCGGCAGTGGACTGTGTCAGATTGATTGATCCTACAGCCAAAGTAAGCATCAAGAGTTCAAAACTCATTATCCTGCCAGGTGATACATCTGACGAGACACTTGCCAAAATCAGACATTACTATATCAACGCAGTTGAGTCAAGAGAGAAAGATTTGTCGAAACTCACGGCAGCAGAGCAGCCTCAAGTAGCTCCTGTTCCTGTACTCGAGGGACTTACAGCTCTTACAGAAGAAGAACTTGCACCATATTGCAAGAAAATGGGTCTGGCGATGAATGCCGATGATTTGCGCGAAGTAGTCAATTACTTCAAAAACGAAGGACGTGACCCATATGAGACAGAGTTGCGTATTCTCGATACATATTGGAGTGACCACTGCCGCCACACCACATTCACTACGGAACTTGAAGAGCTTGATGTGGAGGAATCCTTTATCAAAGGAGAGATAGATGACACTCTCAATCTCTATCTGAAAGTCAGGAAGGAACTCGGACGTGAGAATAAGGGACTTAACCTTATGGATATGGCGACGATAGGAGCGCGTTATCTGAAGTCGCGCGGTCTTCTTGACGATATGGAAGTAAGCGAGGAGAACAATGCCTGCAGCATCTATGTCGATGTTGATATCGTTGACGATGAAGGTGAGGCTACTACCGAAAAGTGGCTTCTCCAGTTCAAGAACGAGACACATAACCATCCTACGGAAATCGAACCTTTCGGAGGAGCTGCAACCTGTCTCGGCGGTGCAATCCGTGACCCTTTGTCAGGTAGGGCTTATGTATATCAGGCTATGCGAGTAACCGGAGCTGGAGATATTTACCAGCCTGTAGCAGAGACAATTGCCGGAAAACTTCCGCAGAGCATAATCTCTCGCAAGGCTGCTCACGGATATTCAAGTTATGGCAACCAGATTGGTCTCGCCACTACACACGTACGTGAGATTTATCACGACGGCTATGTCGCAAAGAGGCTTGAAGTCGGAGCTGTTGTCGGAGCTGTAAAGGCTGACAGTGTAAGACGTGAGAGTCCTGCTCCTGGAGATATAGTTCTCCTTCTGGGAGGCCGGACAGGACGTGACGGAGTAGGTGGAGCGACAGGTTCTTCAAAAGAACATACTGAGGCTTCACTCGAGACTTGCGGAAGCGAGGTCCAGAAAGGTAATGCCCCAGAGGAGAGAAAGTTGCAAAGGCTTTTCCGTCGTCCAGAGGTGACCAAACTGATAAAGAAATCCAACGACTTCGGTGCCGGTGGAGTCAGCGTGGCTATTGGCGAGTTGACAGACGGTCTTGATATCTATCTGGACAGAGTGCCTGTAAAATATAGCGGTCTTAACTCTACCGAGTTGGCTATCAGTGAGTCTCAGGAGAGAATGTCTGTTGTTGTCGAGGCAAAGGATAAAGATGAATTCATACGTTACTGCCAGAGTGAGAACATAGAAGTTACTCACGTTGCTGATGTGACAGACTCAGCAAGAATGAGAATGTTCAACGACGGCAAACTCATCGTCGACTTGTCACGTGAGTTTATTGATAGCGCAGGAGCAAAACATTTTGCGAAAGCAACAGTTGGAGCAGTAGAAGACATCAATCCGTTCAAGAGAAATGTTGAGGGTGATAATTTGTCCGATAAGATTTTCAACAATCTCCAGGACCGCAATGTCACTTCTCAGAAAGGACTGATAGAGATGTTCGACTCCACAATCGGACGTTCAACCGTCCTGATGCCATTCGGAGGATATCTCCAGACAACCGAGACTCAGGTATCAGTGCAGAAGCTTCCTGCAGACGGTTACACTGATACAGCAAGTATGATGGCTTTCGGATACAACCCGTTCATCGCTTCCTGGAGCCCTTACCACGGTGCAGCATACGCAGTTGTCGAGGCTTGTTCAAAGGTTGTTGCTGCCGGAGGTGCTTACAACAATATGAGATTCTCTTATCAGGAGTATTTCGAGAGGATGACAGACAGGAAATCCTGGGGTAAGCCTGTAGCTGCCTTGATGGGAGCGTTGAAGATGCAGGTCGAACTCGGTCTTCCTTCCATCGGAGGAAAAGACTCGATGAGTGGTACTTTCGAGCATATAAATGTTCCTCCTATGCTTATGGCTTTCGGTATTACTACAGTTGATGCCGAGAATGTAATTTCGCCGGAATTCAAATACGAGGGCAACAGGATTTACCTCATAAAGCATACCCCTCTTTCAAACAGAATGCCTGACACAGAGCAGCTCAAGGCGAACTGGGAGTTCATTCAGGATCAGATTGAGCAGGGAAATATCGTTTCCGGTTATGCTCTCGGATTCGGTGGACTTGCTGAAGCATTGTGTAAAATGTCATTCGGTAACGGATTGGATGTCAAGGTGAAATATAATGAGGACGAGCTGTTTGATTACAGCTATGGTTCCATTGTCGTAGAGTCAGAGGTTGAGTTGGATTATGCGAATGCCGTTCTTCTTGGTGAAATCACCGATGGAGAAGAAAGTATTCTCAATATCAATGGCAAGAAGTTCGATATTTTCGATATGATTGATGTCAATGCGTCCCGTTTCGCCCAGGTATATCCTGATATGGCAATTGCATCTCATCAGGAAATCGAGCCTAAAGGTATGAATGGAATCAAACCTCTGAAGGTCAAGAAGTCAGAAATGAAGTACAAAGGCGAAGCAGTTGAACACCCGAGGGTATTCATCCCTGTTTTCCCTGGAACAAACTGTGACTACGACTCTGCAAAGGCTTGGCGTTGTGCTGGTGCCGATGTGAAGATGGGAGTGTTCTGCAATTTGACTGAGAAGGATATTTTCGATTCGATAGCTATGATGAAACAAAATATCGATGAATGTCATATCCTGATGTTGAGTGGAGGATTCTCTGCCGGTGACGAACCGGACGGAAGCGGTAAGTTTATTGCCAATGTCCTTAACAATAAGGAGATAGCAGATTCTATACACGCTCTCATTGACAGAGGCGGTCTGATTCTCGGTATCTGTAACGGATTCCAGGCTTTAGTCAAGTCCGGTCTACTTCCTTACGGACGACTGGGACAGGTTACCAAAGATAGCCCTACTCTTTTCCGCAACGACATCAACCGCCACATCTCTCAGATGGTTACAACACGTGTTGCAACAACAAACTCTCCTTGGCTTGCCGGTATGGCAGTCGGAGATTTGCACACTATCGCAGTCAGCCACGGTGAGGGTAAGTTTGTCGTGAATGAGGAATTGGCTAAGGAACTTTTTGCTAATGGTCAGGTAGCATTCCAATATGTAGACCCACTCGAGGAAACTCCTACAATGGAATCTCCATACAATCCTAACGGTTCATATTATGCAATAGAGGGCATTGTAAGCCGCGATGGACGTATACTTGGAAAAATGGGTCACACAGAGCGTTATGAAGGCAATCTGTTCAAGAATATAATGGACGAAGGTCTTGAACAGCCGCTTTTCGATAATGCAGTCCGCTACTTCCGCGGAGAATAATTCTTGGATAACATTCACGTAATTTTTATGGTCCACATCACGCCGTATAAGAATGATGTGGACCTTTTTTCAAACACACCAGAATTATTCCGTTGATTGTTCCATAGAATGTTCTGTTGGGCGTTCTATTGATTGTTCCACTGAAAATCCCGTTGAAAACTCCATAACAAACTTGTAAAAATTAGTAATAGAATACTACAGAATACTACAGAATAAAAACATTGAAACTATGAACCTTAAATTTATTGCATTGGCCGTGTCTCTATTTGCAGCTGCATCTTCTGCGGTGTGCGGTCAAAGTCTTCATAAAAATGACAATCCCGTTTATCTGGATGAAAATCAGCCAGTTGAAAAACGTATAGAAGATGCGTTGGCACGGATGACCATAGAAGAAAAGGTCAGGATTCTTCACGCACAGTCCAAATTCTCTTCTGCAGGAGTTCCAAGGCTCGGAATCCCGGAATTATGGACGACTGACGGACCGCACGGAATACGCCCTGAAGTACTTTGGGACAAATGGCGTCAAGCGGGATGGACAAATGACTCCTGTGTAGCTTTTCCGGCGTTGACCTGCCTCGCTGCTACGTGGAGTGAAGAAATGTCAGCTCTTTATGGAAAAAGTATAGGTGAGGAGGCGCGTTTCCGTGAGAAAGATGTACTACTCGGGCCTGGCGTTAATATCTACCGTACACCACTGAACGGAAGAAATTTCGAATATATGGGTGAGGACCCATATCTTGCGTCAAGGATGGCGGTTCCATACATAAAAGAGGTTCAGAAAAACGGGGTGGCTGTATGTGTCAAGCATTATGCTTTGAACAATCAGGAATCCCTCAGGCACGAATATGATGCAGTTGTGGATGACAGAGCATTGCACGAAATTTATCTTCCGGCTTTCAAGAGTGCAGTCCAGGAGGGAGGAGCCTGGTCGATAATGGCCTCGTACAATCTCTACAAAGGACAGCACGCGTGTCATAATCAGTATCTTTTGAACGACATACTCAAGAGGGATTGGGGTTTTGATGGTGTTGTCATTTCAGACTGGGGCGGAACGCACGATACGGAACAGGCTATAGCCAATGGCCTTGATTTGGAATTTGGTACTGGAACAAACGGACTTTATGGCGATTCGAAAAATGCTTACGATGCATATCATCTGGCTCTTCCTTACCTTGAGCGTCTTCGTGACGGCAGAGCTTCGGAAGAAGTACTCAACGATAAGGTCCGCAGGGTTTTGCGCCTTATTTTCCGTACGGCAATGCGCACGGATAAGCCTTTCGGTTCGCTTTGTTCTCCAGAGCATTATGAGGCAGCTCGCAGGATTGCAGGTGAGGGCATAGTATTGCTGAAAAACGATAATTCAGTCTTGCCGCTTGATCCAGAGACCGTCGGTAAAATACTGGTTGTGGGCGAAAATGCTGTCAAGATGATGACTGTAGGAGGAGGTTCTTCATCTTTGAAGGTCCAGAGGGAAATCACTCCTCTCGAAGGCATAAGGGCAGCTGTAGGCAAGGATGTCGAAGTCGTGTATGAGAGAGGTTATGTGGGAGATATTACAGGCAATTACAACGGAGTCGTTACAGGTCAGGATTTGTCGGAAGAACGCAGTGCAGACCAACTTCTCAAAGACGCTTGTGCAGCAGCTGCCGATGCTGACGCCGTAGTTTTTATAGGTGGCCTTAATAAGTCAGCACATCAGGATTGCGAGAATTCAGACAGATACGGATTGGAACTTCCTTATACGCAAGATGCTGTAATAGAGGCTCTTGCTGCTGTTAACCCTAATTTGTCAGTTGTCATTGTATCCGGAAATGCTGTTGCAATGCCTTGGGTGGGTAAGGTCAACTCGATAGTTCAGGCCTGGTATTGCGGTTCACAGGCCGGAACTGCACTGGCTGATGTTATTTTCGGAAAGGTTAATCCTTCGGGAAAACTTCCGATGACTTTTCCGGTGCGTCTGCAGGATAATGGAGCGCACGCTCTTGGTGCATATGACCCTGAAGACCGTTCGGTAGAATACAAGGAGGGTATTTTCGTCGGCTACCGTTGGGCACAGAAATACAAGGTACATCCGCTATTTGCATTCGGTCACGGATTAAGCTACACATCTTATGGTTACGGTAAGGCTGAATCCGACCGCAAAAGCATATCATCTGCAGATTCGCTTGTAGTAAGCATTCCTGTCACTAACACTGGTGACGTTGCAGGAAAGGAAGTGGTTCAGCTTTACATAGGTGACAACAAGTCCTCTGTTGAGCGTCCTGTAATGGAACTCAAAGGATTCCGCAAGGTTTATCTGGAACCAGGACAGACAGAGAAAGTTTCTTTTACAGTGCGTCCTGATATGTTGAAGTTCTATGATGCATCAAAGGGCGATTGGGTTCTTGAGAAGGGACGGTTTACTATATATATAGGAGCATCTTCCGAAGATATACGTTCGAAGTTGGAATTTGATGTAAAATAGCCATTCTTTGTGTTGAATAGTCATTCTTTGGACAAGTTTAGCTAATTTTGCACTCGCTAACTTGTTTTGAATTATGACAGATAAAAAAGATATAAAGAAAACAATAAGGGAGTGGATGCTCCCCATATCGATGACAGTCGGTGCAGCGGCATACCTTATCTATCACTTTATGCCGGAACCGGTGCATTCGGCTGGTCCTGTTCTTGCGGAAGTGGTTGCAATCGTGCAGCCGCTTCTGCTTTTTGCTATGCTTTTCCTGACATTCTGCAGGATTGAACCTAAGGAACTTAAGCCTCACAGGTGGCACTGGTGGCTGTTGTTGATTCAGGGAGGGGTGTTTTCAGTACTTGGAATGGGTGCCGTTGCCATTATGTATCTGTTTCCGGAAACAGGGGGGAACTGGGTAGTACTCATAGAGAGTGCAATGCTTTGTTTCATTTGTCCGACAGCCACAGCTGCAGCGGTTGTTACTCGCAAATTGGGCGGAGATGTCGCTGGCATCACCACTTACACGATTCTTATCAACCTTCTTGTTGCAGTTCTTGTTCCTGCTGTAGTACCATTGGTGCAGCCTCAGTCCGGAGTCGGTTTCTGGACGGCCTTCTCTATGATTCTTGCAAAGGTATTTCCTCTTCTTATAATGCCTTGTCTTGGCGCGTGGCTCGTCAGGTATCTTTTCCCGCATTTTCATAAGTGGTTGATTTCCAAGCAGGATCTGCCGTTCCAGATATGGGCTGTATCACTTTCGCTTGCGGTTGCAGTTACTGTCAAAGCTATTGTGCACAGTTCGATGCCAGTGCTGATGCTCTGTATGATAGCTATAGTGTCGCTCCTGTCCTGCATATTGCAGTTCGCTGTCGGGCACAAAGTCGGAAATCTGTACGGACACCGTCCTGGTCATAATGACAGGAGAATTACGGCAGGTCAGGCTCTTGGCCAGAAAAATACCGTATTTGCAATTTGGATGGGATATACGTTCCTCACCCCTGAAACTTCTATTGTAGGAGGATTCTACAGCATTTGGCATAATCTCTACAATTCCTGGCAGTTGCGTGGCAAATGATTCACACTCGTCTTACCAGGTTGAGCTCAATCGTTGCGGAGTGACAGGAGATATATCCCCGTATCCGACAGTCGTAAAGGTGATGATGGCCCACCATATACCATCCCCGATGTTTTCGGACACTTCCGGCTGCCTCTAAAAGATATGTATATCGTAACCTGATATTTGACAAGAAAGCCGGAGTGGCAGTCGTAATCGACGCTTTCTATACGGGAGAAGGTCAAATGATTTATCTGATGTATCCGATTGACGGTAAGAAGGCACACTGGATCCGAGACAGATATATCCATAATCCTGGTGAAGGGTTGAAGTGGAATCCATTAGTAGATCTTCTTATGACGACACAGTATATAAGGTATTATTGCGACAGGATGACCTGGTCCATCGGAAGTGCTTTCCACCCATATGTCCAACATTAATCTTCAGTGATACTGATAATATCTGGCAAACACTTCTTCACGGGTCATCAAAAGCCTCCCCCTGGGCACAACGATGTACATTGAGATGCTGTAGCAACCGCTATGCGTGATCTGGGGAGGAAGTATTTCAGTTGGCTTTCTGCACTATGTTGATTCTTTTGTAAAAGTCACCGCTTCCTATGTCAAATGTGCATCCTCGTTCTTTTCCTGTCGTATTTGGTTTGGCGGTTATCATAAGTGAAGTGCGTCCCTGAAGATCGTCAAACATTACTTTTATCCACGATATTTCATATCCTATATGGTCGGCTGGGTTCTTTCCTTCTATAATCTTATAATTATCCTCCTCTCCGATGTAGGGCATACCTTGCAAAGTGAAACCGGCCTCTATGGTAGAGTAAATTCTCTGTTCTCCACCATCGACGCTGAAAACAATGTTGTCATCGGAAATCTTGATATTATCTCTCCATTTACCCTTAATGCAACCAGCTATCATAAGAGTGCTTAATGCCAGTAAAAACAACTTTTTCATTCTTCCTTTATTTTAATGTGTTATTAATATTAGTCTTAGTATATGTCAATTTTTAAAAATTAGCCGATAATACATTAATTGTC
>Michael_p2__coassemble_1990_pt1 | contig 13905 bp, 11 predicted proteins | sample Michael_p2__metabat2_low_PE_026 | metagenome-assembled genome bin Michael_p2
GTATTACAGAATGCTGTTGTGCGTGCTCGAAGGTCAAGGAAAGAGCAGAGTTTCACACTTACTCCCATTATCGCACCATAACCCACAGAAGATTTACCAACCACTTTGTGCAATTATACCATTATACCTTTATACCATTATACACGCTTTGTGCCGATAGTATGGAAAACGTAAATCAACCTTGGGATTATACATAGATTCGCAATCCTGGTTTTTCCGGTAATCACTAATGCTTCAGCAGAATTTTTAATGCAAAGGTAAAGGCGTTCAGAAGACAGATTAGAGGAGTTGTGGATGTAGGGTATTTCCTCTTCAGGCTTTGTAAGATATATGTTTAAAGGTTTTGTTCACACAGGGTTTTTCCTGTGATCTACGTTATCCTGATAGCGGTAAAGGTGCGGATAGGTCTGTATTTCAAGTAGATTGCTATGTTTGATGGTTTTCGTATTTCTCTATGAAGTTAATTTATCAGGGTGCCAATGATTTGATATTCAGTTAATTTTTTTAACTTTGTAGTTTACTTTATATGGCCGCATTCGGTCAGTTATGTAAAAATAAATTGTAAAGTTATGAAACAAGTAATCGCTACGCCTGATGCCCCAAAAGCAGTGGGACCGTGTTCACAGGCAATTATCGTCAACGGAACTCTTTATATTTCAGGTCAGATTCCTGTTAATCCGGCTGACGGTTCAGTACCTCAGGATATTGCAGCTCAGGCGCATCAGTCTCTGAAGAATGTCGGTGCCATCCTGAAGGCAGCTGGTATGGACTACAGAAATGTTGTCAAGACTACAGTCCTTTTGGCAGACATTGCTGATTTTAAGGCTGTGAACGAGGTTTACGCCGAGTATTTCACTGATGACAAGCCGGCTCGTGCTTGTTTCCAGGTAGCTGCTCTTCCAATGGGAGTAGGTATCGAGATTGAAGCTGTAGCAGTGGAAGGCTGATGAGCAGAAAAACCCTCATAATCTGTATCAGCGTTCTGTGTCTGATGTCCGGCTGTATCGCTGCGGCCGTTGCTGTGCTGTATTCCAGTACGGATAGCAGTATGGACGCTGTGCAGATTGCTGAGGACTCTCGTTTCGGGCTGTTGCCTGCAGTTCCGGCCGATGCCGTTGCCGTATTTTGCTTCGATGAAGCATCGGATGCCTGGATGCTCACACCTTTCAGGGAACTTGACTGCAGGATGGCTTTGTCATTCCACTATTCGGCCAAGCTTGTTCCGTTATATGTTTTCGATGCCGGTCGTGCTTCGCAAGAGCCATCCGATCAGGCCAATCGTATCATATCAGCTGCCAAGGCAAATGGATTGAAATACCAGTATTTGGATTGTTCCAGAGTTGCGGGGCAGGATAGACGGATTTCAGGCAGGTCTCTTGTTCTTGTATCACCATCTGAAGTCATTTTACGTTCTTCTGTCCGACACCTCGAAAAGAATGTTTCAGTAATAGATATGGAGGATTTCGCAATGGCCTGTTCGGCGATTTCCGGCTCTGATGTGATGTTCATTTCCAACGAACAGGCTTCTCGTCTTCTTGGCTCTGTATTGCCACGTTCCTTCTCATCCTGGTCTGATTTCGCTGTAAGACTCGGTTCGTGGACAGTTGCGGAAATTGACAAGATTGGCAAGTCCGGTATCTCTATTGCCGGAAAAACTCTTTATGAAGAATCTCCTTCGGAATTTATGACGGTTCTCGCCTCTTTGGAACCTTCCCAGTCCGAAGCAGCCTCAATTCTTCCATCTTACACATTCTCGGCCTTTTCTTTGTCGGCCAAGGCTATTGACGGATATGTTGAAACCTACAAGGAATTCCTTGACTCAAGGCAAATGCTTCAGAGTTATATCGCATCCAACTCTTCCCTTCAAAAGGAAACAGGAATATCACCTTGTTCTTTTTTCCAGCGTCAGCAGGTCAAGGAAGTCGTTACAGCTTCCTTTGTTGCCGGAAGCGTCCTTCAGCGTGTCAATCTTTTCAGATTTGCCAAGCCTGACTGTGAACTTATCTTCAAGGGGACCGGTGTATCTGATGTAAAGAATTACACTCCTGCAGTGCATCCATATCCTTACAAGTCATTTGCCGGTTCTGTATTCGGCAGGATTTTCTCATTGAATGACGAGTCTTGCTTTACATATTTAAACGGATGGCTGATTACGGGCAGCAAGGCTGCTGTTGAAGAGTATGTCAGCGGAAGGGCTACAGGCTATACTTTGCAGGAAAACCTGGAAGATGCCGGGAAAAGTGACATATTTGGTTCAAAGTCGTCTGTTGCCACTGCATATTTTTCTCTTACAGCCTCTGAGAATAAGACGTCAGAGGTAATGCGTAAGGAGGCTGTCGGGCTTTTGAAACCGTTTTTTGAGGATAGTGATATTTGTCCTTTGATTGTTACGATAGGTGTCGGAAAGGAGAAAAATGCCTTCCGTGCCGATTTGCGTGGATTAAAACTTGAAAAGAGCAAGGCGCCTACCTTTGAGAGGGATACGGTTGTACGTGTTCCTGCCGGTCCTTTTAAGGTTACCAACTCTGCTACGGGACGTACAAACCTGTTCTATCAGCAGGAGAATCTTTATATCTGCCTCAAGGAGGAAGGCGGTAAGGGACTTTGGGGTATACCTTTCGGGAAGAAGATATGCGGAACTGCGGAAAATGTGGATTACTTCAACAATGGGAAAATACAGTTCCTGTTTGGAGCTGGCAAAGAAATATATCTCATAGACAGACTTGGACGTTTTGTTTCCGGTTTTCCTGTGAATTTAGGCAAGGATATTCTGATAGGTCCGGCTGTCTACGATTTTAATTCATCTAAGCGTTATAATATTATGGTCCTTCATAAGGACAATACCATTGAGATGTACAACCTCAGAGGTAAAAAACCGGCATCTTGGAAGGGGATAAAGGCACCGGAAACCATCAAGGGACTTCCAGAACGCGTTGTTTCCGGTAACAAGTCGGTTTGGGTCGTAAGAACATCAATACAGACGCTTGTATTTCCGTTTGATGGCGGTGAGCCTCTTTATTCGGCCTCCGGTGATAAAATGATACGTCCGGATTCGCCTGTTAGACTCGTGGAAGGTACTTCAGCTCTGGAGTTTAACTGCTACGACGGAAAAGTCAGAAATATAGTACTTTAACTTATTTTATATGGAATTTACATCAGTTAACAAACTTTTTGAAGAGTCATTCAAAAAGAATTGGGACCGCCCTGCGATTTCCAACTATCAGGGTGTGACACTTCATTATAGGGATGTTGCGAGGAGAATAGAAAAGCTGCACATTATGTTCGAGGAGTGTGGCTTGAAAAAAGGCGACAAGGTGGCCATTTGTTCAAGAAACCAGGCGAATTGGGGTGTGTCTTTCCTGTCCGCTCTTACTTATGGTGCTGTGCCTGTACCTCTTTTGCACGAATTTAAATCCGGTAATATACATCATCTGGTAAACCATTCAGAGGCTAAGATTCTTTTTGTGGATGATGTGGTGTGGGAAGGATTGAGCGAGTCTGAGATGCCTTTGCTTCACGCTGTGATTCAGGTCAATACTTTCAAGTTGCTTTATGCGAAAGATGAGAAGATAGAGTCTGCAAGAAATCATCTGAACGAGCTTTTCGGTCGCAAGTATCCTGAGTCGTTTGGCCCGGATGCCTTGAATTACTATATGGATAAGGCAGATGAGTTGGCTATTATAAACTATACTTCGGGAACTTCTGGATTTTCAAAGGGAGTAATGATTCCTTATAGGGCAATATGGTCTAACATTGAGTTTGCAAAGTCCGTTCTTCCTGGTCTGGACAATACGAAGAGTGTAGTGTCTATGCTTCCTTCGGCGCATATGTACGGACTAATGTTCGAACTTTTATATGAACTTTGTGTTGGTGCACACGTTCACTTCCTCTCAAGAGTTCCAAGTCCTAAGATTATTATGCAGGCACTTTCAGAGGTCCGTCCTTATGTGGTGATTGCAGTGCCTCTTGTAATTGAGAAGATTTATAAGAACAAGGTTAAGCCTGTTCTTGAAAAGGAAGGAATAAAGTTCCTTATGAAGTTGCCTGTTTTGAATCAGGTTGTACTGAACAAGATAAGGACCGAACTTGTAAATGCTTTCGGTGGAGAATTTGAGGAGGTTATTATAGGTGGAGCAGCGTTCAACAAAGAAGTGGAGGCTTTCTTCAAGAGATTGAATTTCCCGTTCACGGTTGGATATGGTATGACAGAATGTGCTCCTATTATCACTTATGACGATTGGAAAGTCGAGAAACTTTACTCCTGCGGAAAGTCTGCACCTAATCTTGAAATAAAAATTGATTCGGTTGATCCTGTGAATGTTGCAGGTGAAGTGCTTGTAAAAGGTGCTAATGTCTTCCTTGGATATTATAGGAATGAGGAAGCTACGTCAGCAGTCTTTACAGAGGACGGGTGGTTCCGTACCGGAGATATGGGAGTTATAGATAATGACGGCTGTCTCTTCTTGAAAGGACGTTCGAAATGTATGATTCTTGGTCCGTCTGGTCAGAATATTTACCCTGAAGAGGTCGAGACAGTACTCAATAGCCAACCGTATGTTGTTGATTCTCTTGTTATTGAAGATAATGGCGGTCTTACTGCCCTTGTTTACCCTGATTTCCGTATGGGTGAGACGGATGGTATGAATCAGGATGCTCTTATCAGGCATTTTGAGGATGCTCTTTCGGATATAAACAAGGAACTTCCGAATTATGCGAGACTTAAGAAAATTGAGGTGATGTCTGAGGATTTTGAAAGAACTCCGAAGAAGAGCATAAAACGTTATCTCTATCAAAGGAACTAATATGGAAAAATTTGACCGCAGCTATCTCGATATGGCTGCTATTTGGGCACGTAATTCTTATTGCAAAAGAAGGCAGGTCGGAGCGATTCTTGTAAAGGACAGGATGATTATTTCTGACGGTTACAATGGTACACCATCTGGATTTGAGAATATATGTGAAGACGATAGTGGAGTAACAAAGCCTTATGTGCTTCACGCAGAGGCTAATGCTATTACTAAAGTCGCCCAGTCCGGCAATAGCAGCAAAGGGGCTACGCTCTATGTTACTGCATCTCCTTGTATGGAATGTGCCAAACTGATAATACAGGCAGGTATAAGGCGTGTTGTCTACAGAGATGAGTACAGGATAACCGACGGAATAGATTTACTGCGTACCGCCGGTATCGAAGTTGAGAAAGTTGATTGAGTTGAATATGAAGACTTTTAATAATAATTTTTCGGTGGCGCTCCTGGGAATTATCCTGGGAGTGCTTCTTACATTGGTGATGCACAGGGTGTTAGGCCCTAAGACGACTTTTGACGGGGATTATAATAGGTGGAGGAAGTTGAATCTGATTCTCCAGCAGGTCGAAATGAATTATGTGGATACCATTGATATGAAGTCAATGACTGATGCGGCGGTTGTTGCCGCGCTGGCAAAACTGGATCCACATTCGGTGTATCTTCCTCCTGTCGAACTGACTGAGTCGGAGACTGAACTTGCAGGCAACTTTGACGGTATAGGCATCCAGTTCAACGTGCCTAACGATACCGCTATTGTTCTGAGTGTTATTCCCGGCGGGCCGTCAGAAAAGGCTGGTTTGAACCAGGGTGACAGGATTATCAAGGTTGGAGACAGGACTATAGCGGGAGTAAAGACTCCCCAGGACAGTATGGTGAGGCTTATGAAAGGGCCGTCAGGCAGTAAAGTAAAGATTGTTGTAAACCGTGACGGTGCATTGATTCCATTTGATATTACTCGTGGCAAGATACCTGTTCATTGTATTGATGCGGCATTTATGATTGACGGTGCTACCGGGTATGTGAAATTGTCCAAGTTTACACGTACGACATACGATGAGTTCAGGCAAGCCACTGATAAACTGTTGGATAAGGGGATGACTCGTCTGATTTTTGACCTTAGGAACAATACCGGCGGATATTTTGATCAGGCTTTCAAACTTTCCAACGAATTTCTCGACAAGGGTGATGATATAGTATATATGGAGGGTCTTCATCGCTCTAAGCAGGATTTCAAGGCGGATGGCCGCGGGCGTCTTAAGGACATAGATGTTTCAGTACTTATTGATGAAGGTACAGCCTCATCAAGCGAGATTTTTGCCGGAGCTTTACAGGATAATGACAGAGGAGTCGTTGTAGGTCGACGTTCTTTCGGCAAGGGACTGGTTCAGGAGCCGATAAACTTTACTGACGGCTCAGGTGTAAGGCTTACCGTATCCCGTTTTTATACTCCTTCAGGACGCTGCATTCAGAAACCTTATGCCAAAGATTATGCTTATGACATATATGAAAGGTATGCTCACGGTGAAATGCTTTCTGCTGATAGTATGAAGGTTGATACATCGGCTGTATATTACACTGTAAAAGGCCGCAGGGTATATGGCGGCGGAGGAATCATACCTGATATTTTCGTTCCTATAGATACTACAAGGGTTACAAAATTCTATATTGATTGCAACAGGAAGGCTACACAGATGCGCTTTGCTTCTGCGATGTTTGATAAATACAGGTCTGTACTTGCATCAATATCTGATTTCAGCGAACTTGACAAGTGGATGAATACGGTATCTCTTGACAGGCAGTTCCTGGATTTTGCATCGTCTCGTGACGGGCTTTCCGTATCACCGGCTGAATGGGAAAAGACAAGGATATATATGATGCCTCAGTTGAAGGCTTTGGTAGGACGTTATTCAAAGCTTGACGATGAAGCCTTCTACCGCTTTTATCTTCCTGTTGATGAAACTATACAGACTGCGCTAAGACATTCATCCCGTGTGCAATAGCTTTCGTGCAGATTCTTGTTCATAGATTCAAAAAGTTTTGAAAATCCGAAAATTATGCATAATTTTGCGCGCTTTTCGGATGTCGCTTGGAGAAATATCTCCGGCAGCGATGCCGGAAACTCAATAAATAATGTTTAACCCACTAGTTTGTTTTAAGTTAATTTACAATGGAAGAAAACAAAACAGTAGTGACAGCAGAGGAGACTCCAGTTGTCGCAGAAGAAACCGCTAAGGTTGCTTTGAACGCTTCTATCGATCCGGACAAGTTCGATTGGGATGCATTCGAGAGCGACGATGTTTATGATGGAGACATCAAGAACATTGATGAGATGTACAGCCAGACTCTTTCAAAGGTTGTAGAAGGCGAAGTCGTAGAGGGCATCGTATCCGCAATCAGCAAGAGAGAGGTTATTGTAAACATCGGATACAAGAGCGAGGGTGTCATTATGGCTCCTGAGTTCCGTTACAACCAGGACCTCAAGGTTGGTGACAAGGTAGAGGTATTCGTAGAGAGCACAGAGGACAAGAAAGGTCAGCTCATTCTCTCTCACAAAAAAGCTCGCCAGCTCCGTTCTTGGGATATGGTAAATGCGGCTTTTGCAGCAGACGAGATCGTAAAGGGTTATGTGAAGACCCGCACAAAGGGTGGTATGATTGTCGATGTATTCGGAATCGAGGCATTCCTTCCAGGTTCACAGATCGATATCAAACCTATCCGCGACTACGATCAGTATGTTGATACAACTATGGATTTCAAGATCGTTAAGATCAACCAGGAGTTCAGAAATGTTGTCGTTTCTCATAAAGCCCTCATCGAGGCTGAGCTTGAGCAGCAGAAGAGCGAAATCATCAGCAAGCTTGAGAAAGGCCAGGTTCTTGAGGGAACAGTTAAGAACATCACAGGTTACGGTGTATTCGTTGACCTCGGCGGTGTTGACGGACTTATCCACATCACAGACCTTTCTTGGGGCAGAATCAACCATCCAGAGGAGGTTGTATCACTTGACCAGAAGATCAACGTCGTTATCCTTGACTTCGATGAGTCAAAGAAGAGAATCGCTCTTGGTCTGAAGCAGCTTACAGTACATCCTTGGGATGCGCTTGATCCAAACCTCAAAGTTGGTGACAAGGTTAAAGGTAAAGTTGTTCTCATCGCTGATTACGGTGCATTCGTTGAAATCGAGCCAGGTGTTGAGGGACTTATCCACGTTTCAGAGATGTCTTGGTCTCCAAGACTCCGTATCGCATCAGACTTCCTTAAGGTAGGTGATGAGGTTGAGGCTCAGGTTCTTACTCTTGACAGAGAGGAGAAGAAGATGTCTCTCGGTCTGAAACAGCTCGTTGCAAACCCTTGGGAGAACATCCGCGAGAAATATCCTGTAGGTTCAAAACATACAGCTACTGTACGCAATATCACTAACTTCGGTGTATTCGCAGAGCTTGAGGAGGGTATCGAGGGACTTATCCACATCAGCGACCTTTCTTGGAACAAGATCAAACATCCGTCAGAGCTTGTAGCAGCAGGTGACACAATCGAGGTTGTTATCCTTGACTTTGATGAGGAGAACCACAAACTCAGCCTTGGTCACAAGCAGCTTCTTCCTAATCCTTGGGATGAAATCGAGGCTAAATACAGCGTAGGTACTGTAGTTGAGGCTAAGATCAAGTCAGTAAACGACAAGGGTGCAGAGGTTGAGCTTGACGGTGAGGTTGATGCATTCTGCTTCAGCAAGGAGCTCGTTAAAGAGGATGGCTCTATGCCAGTTGCAGGCGATACTCTCGCATTCAAGGTTACTGAGCTGAAACGCAGCGCCAAGAAGATTACACTTTCTCACGTGAAGACTTATGCTGAGGCTAAGGCAGAGAAGGTAGCTGTAGAGGTAGACAACACTAAGAAAGCAGTCAAGAAGATCAACTCTAACATTGAGAAGACTACACTTGGTGATATCGATGCACTCGCAGCTCTCAAATCAAAGCTTGAAAAAGGTGAGTAATCAATATGAATTTCACTCTTAATGTTTTAGGCACAGCTTCGGCTTTGCCTACGACAGAAAGAAATCCCAGCGCCCAGGTACTTGATGTACGTGGGCGCTTGTTCTTGATTGATTGTGGTGAAGGTACCCAGATGGGGTTGCGCAGAGCAGGGATTTCATTTCTGAAGATAGAGCATATCTGTCTGTCTCATATTCACGGTGATCATATTTTCGGCATTTTCGGACTATTGTCAACGATGGGTATGTTGGGACGGAGCGCGGCTCTTGCTATATATGCCCCCAAGTCTTTCGGGCCAGTGCTTAAATTCTTCCTTTCATATTTCGGCGAGGGAATTAAGTTCCGGATTGATTTTGTGCCTTTGACAATGAAGCAACCTGAAATTGTTTACGAGAACAAGGTAATGGAAGTTCTGTCGTTCCCGCTTAAACACAGGATAGATACTTACGGTTTTTTGTTCCGCGAGAAGACTCCTGCTATGAATGTGCGTAAGGATGCGATTTCAAAATACGGGCTTACATTGTCTGAAATAGGTGCTCTTAAGAGAGGAGAGGATATCCTTCGTCCTGCAGGTATGGATACTGAACCGACAGTAGAGAATGGCTTCAGGCCGTGTTCGGGTTCAGACGAACCGCTGCTTATCAGGAATGAGGATGCGGCATATGTCCCTTTCATACCTCGCAGTTATGCATATTGCAGTGATACAGCACCGTTTCCTGAACTTAGCGGTTGGATAAACGGTGTGAATCTTCTTTACCACGAGGCTACATTTCCGGAGTCGATGGCAGAAACGGCATCTGCAACATTCCATTCCACTACTGTGCAGGCTGCTCAATGTGCGGTTGAGGCAAATGCCGGCAAACTGATTGTAGGACATTATTCTTCCAGATTCCGTAATGTGGATTTCTATCTTCCAGAGATTCGTCGTATTTTCAAGGAATCATATCTTGCTCACGATGGTGACACTTTCGAGGTCACTCTCATACAATCCGAGTTTCACCAAAAATGATTATCTTCGCAGATTATGCATTTAATTCTGTTAATTTTGCAATGATGAAGAAGTCAATTGTACTGATAATATTGTCGCTTTCCTGTCTTTTGCTCGGTGCTGCAGATAAGTCTGCCCCTGAGAAGTATATTGAGAAATATGCTTCTATGGCTGTCGAGGAAATGTACAGGAGCGGTGTCCCGGCCAGTATAACTCTTGCGCAGGGTATGCTTGAATCCCGAAACGGCCTCTCTGTACTGGCAGTCAAGGGAAATAACCATTTCGGAATCAAATGTCACAATTCCTGGTATGGCGGACGTATGTATCACGATGATGATCGAAGAAAAGAATGTTTCAGAAAATACAAGTCACCGGAAGAGTCTTTCCGTGACCATTCCGATTTCTTGCGTTATCGTGACAGATACAAGTTTCTTTTCGACCTCAGGACTACTGACTATAAGGGCTGGGCTTATGGATTGAAGAAGGCTGGCTATGCGACTGACCCGGCATATCCAAGAAAACTGATCAATCTGATAGAGACTTACAAACTTTATCAATATGATACTAAATCCGCATCTTGGTCAGATAGCAAGTATTCAAAGCATAAACCCAAGAAAAACCGCAGACACAAGACTCGCCGCAACAAAGCAGACAAACCGGCATCAGATGTTATACCGCAGTCACCTCACGAAATAGAACAGGCTGTGCCTTTGGAAGATAGCAAGAGGGAGGTTTTCCGCTTTGACTTGTCCAGAAGAATGTACTCTCAGAACGGAGTTGCTTTTGTGTATGCCGTAGAAGGTGAAACGTATGAATCAATAGCATACTCATATAATCTTTTTGCTGGAGAGATTCTGAGATTCAATGATTTGTCCAAATCACGTGCATTGTCCCCTGGTGAAGTTGTGTATGTGCAGGCAAAGAAAAAGCATTCCAAGGACGGACTTGACAAATATGTCTGTGAGGGAGGGGAGTCACCTCGTGATATTGCCCAAAGGTTTGCTATCAGACTCTCGTCATTATGTAAGATGAATGGGATACATCCTGATACGGAACTCAGGGAAGGGGATGTACTGAAATTGACTAAATGAAGTTTATGAAGAAAAGGAATTTAGCGGTTCTTGTTTCAGTTCTGGCAGTTCTTGTCGGACTTGCTGCTTTTTTCTCGATAAGGTGGTATATTGACAACAAGAGACCCAACTATACAGACAGATATATTCTGTATCTCCATAAGGAGATGACGGTATCCCAGGTGAAGGATTCTCTTGTCCTTAGAGCCGGGGCATTGAGCAGACGCAGCTTGGACAGGACATTCAGTGAAGTTGGAGCAGATTCATTGCTCAAGCCAGGAAAGTATGTCATAGAGCCTTCGCATACAAGTATTTATACTGCACGTATGCTTGTTTATGGATGGCAGACACCGCAGAACCTTACTTTGTCCGGTACTATACGCAGCAAAGGACGCTTGGCAAAGAAGATAGCCGTGCAGATGATGGCTGATTCCGCCGAAATCGCAACAGCTCTTGACAGTGCTGACTTTCTTGCGCAATACGGTTTCACTCCAGAAAATGTGTTCGCTATGATTCTGCCGGATACATACCAGATGTATTGGACGGCTTCTGTGGAGGAAATTTTTACACGCTTCAAGAAAGAATATGATAATTTCTGGACGGAAGAGCGTCTTGGCAAGGCTCTCGGGCAGAAACTGACACCTTTGCAGGTATCTGTAGTTGCGTCAATTGTGAGTGGTGAGACTCTTAAGTCTTTCGAATATCCCAAGATAGCCGGTGTCTATCTTAACCGTTACCATAAAGGAATGAAACTTCAGGCTGACCCTACAGTATGTTTCTGTTATGATTATACACTGGACCGTGTTCTGAAGAAACATCTGCAGATAGATTCGCCGTATAACACATACAAATATGCAGGACTTCCTCCCGCACCAATCAATGTACCGCCAAAGGCCTGTATAGACGCAGTCCTTAATCCGGATCAGCACGGCTATATTTATTTCTGTGCATCTCCGGCATTTGATGGAACACATCGTTTTGCAGTAACATATTCCGAGCATCTGAAGAATGCAAGGGCGTTTCAACGCGAACTTACAGCCCGCAGGAAAGCAGCTGCTGGAAATTTAAAATAAGATATTATGCATACAAGACAAGAAAAACTCGAAGCATTCGGTCGCATTCTCGACATACTTGATGAGTTGAGAGTAAAATGTCCTTGGGACAGGAAGCAGACAAATGATTCTCTCCGTCCACAAACTATCGAAGAGACATACGAACTCAGTGATGCCATACTTAAAGGAAACGGACACGAGATTTCCAAGGAATTGGGAGATGTTCTCCTCCACGTCCTTTTCTATGCCAAAATAGGTGAGGAACAATCTCAGTATGATATTGTTGATGTTATTAATTTCTTGTCAGACAAACTAATATACCGCCATCCGCACGTTTTTTCAACTACGGAAGTCGGAAGTGCAGAGGAGGTTGTCAAGCAGTGGGAGATGCTCAAGACCAAAGAAAAGGATGGTAACAAGCGTGTATTGTCAGGTGTGCCTGATACCCTGCCTCCGCTTCTGAAGGCTTACAGAATGCAGGATAAGGCAAGAGGAGTAGGATTCGATTGGGAGAAGAAAGAACAGGTTTGGGACAAGGTCAAGGAGGAACTTGGAGAATATCAGGCAGAATTGGATGCAATGTCGCAGGCTAAGGATGAGGATGAAAGCGCGGCTGCCAGATTGAGGGCTGAGGAGGAACTTGGAGATTTCCTGTTTGCAACTGTTAATGCAGCGAGACTTTACGGACTTAATCCGGATACTGCTCTGGAAAGGACTTGTGCCAAATTCAAGCGTCGCTTTACTTATCTGGAAGAGCATACGATACGTCAGGGAAGGAATCTTAAGGATATGACTTTGGCGCAGATGGATGAAATATGGGATGAGGCCAAGGCGAAAGGGTTGTAATCCAAAGAATGTGAGATGAAAAGAATATTATCGATAGATATACTAAGGGGCATCACGGTAGCTGGGATGATATTGGTCAATAATCCCGGAGCAAGCGGAAGCCAGTATGCTCCATTGAAGCACGCATTGTGGAATGGAATGACTCCCACGGATCTTGTATTCCCATTTTTCTTGTTCATTATGGGAATATCGGGTTATTTCTCGTTGTCAAAAAGACTTGACGCCGGATTCGGAACCACGATTTTGCACGTTTTCAAGAGAAGTGTGATGATTTTTCTGGTTGGTACTATCTTGCAGATGGTGTCAATGATGGCTGGCGGAAATTTTGATTTTTCAACCTACAGGATAATGGGGGTTCTCCAGTCTCTTGCCTTTACATATCTTTTCGGTTCTGCAATAATGATGGGGCTGAAATTCAGGCATATGGTGCCGGTAGCACTTGCTGTTCTCGCCGGTTATTCCGTATTGCTGCTTTGTGGCAATGGCTTCAGTCTTTCGACAGATAATATCATCGCCAAGGTTGATGCTTTTATTCTCGGTGAAGGGCATCTGTATTCTTTAAGGACCCTTGAGGGTGGACGGATACCTTTTGATCCTGAAGGTATCGTCAGTCTTATTCCCAAAATCTCTCATTACCTTTTGGGAGCCTTTCTCGGCAAGATAATTATCGATGGCCGTGGCAAAGAATATGCGGCATTATCCAATATATTGCTTTTCGGAGCTTTTTCCCTTATGTCGGGTTATTTGCTGCAATATGGTCTTCCTCTCAACAAGATGGTTTGGAGTCCTTCGTTCGTACTTGTCACTTCCGGTTATGCTTCGCTTCTGCTCGGTGTTCTGATGTGGGTGATAGACATTAAGGGAAAGAAGCAGTGGACCGGATTCTTCGGTGTATTCGGGACGAATCCATTGTTTTTATATTGTCTTGCGTGGGTGTTTTCCATATTGATGAGGACCGGTATTCCAACCGCTGATGGAGTCATAACTGTTAAGAACCTGTTCTTTTCGACTTGTATCGGCCCTTATCTTGGCGTGCAGTTCGGATCTTTGGTATATTCAATATTGTTTGTATCTCTGGTATGGCTTGTGGGACTCCCGTTGTACAGGAAGCATATCTATATAAAGTTGTAGTATCAGTATATGGTGAATAAT
>Michael_p2__coassemble_2043_pt1 | contig 13381 bp, 8 predicted proteins | sample Michael_p2__metabat2_low_PE_026 | metagenome-assembled genome bin Michael_p2
GATAGATAAATGTTAAACCATAGACCTTAAGCCGCCAAGCAGTAGTCTGGCAGCGTGCTGCCAGACTACTGCTTATAAACATAAAAACAAGAAAAAAGTCCGACAAAACTGCAGAACCTCGTTTCCAAAAACTGCAGAATCCTTAATTTCTTAAAATTGTTGGTTGAAAACTTGCTTTTTACAAAAATGTGGTAAACCTTGCAAGACGAGAGTCTGTCCAAGTAGCTCTTGCAGCCTGATGTTCCACGCATGGAACACGACTTTACGGGAGTGGTGGCTCCAGACGTGACTGAAAATGAAAAAATCGGCCCTAAAAACAGAGCCGATGATATAGAAAACGATGAGTTTGGTCGGAAAAATAAGGGAAAGTCTGCCGGTTAACTCAAATTGAAAGAATTAAACGACTATCCCTAAATAAGACAATCCCCAGACAAACTTCAACCGCTTTGTCTGGGGATTGTCTTATTCCCGACGCAGTCAGGTCCATCAGGATTCAGACTGCTTTGTCTTCTCTGTATTCTGCTTGGATTGTCTGGTTTTTGCCTGCTTGGCCTTTGTCTGCTTTGGACCGGCATTCTTGGCTACGGACCTTGACTTTCCAGATTCTTTTGCAGCAGATTTTGCTGAAGTCTTTGCCGCAGTCTTTGCCGCAGTCTTTGCTGAAGCCTTACCTGATTCCTTGACCGAAGGTTTCGCCGGAGCTTTAGCACCAGCTTTTTTACCGGAAGATTTACGGGATTTACGCTTCGACTCTTGTATAGCTTTCCGAACCTTCTCCTTACGGGCTGCCTTGTTTATACCGACAGTCACATTATCAAAAGAACCATCCTCTCCCTTGACAAACTGCGTTCCTCTGCCTCTTTCATAATCCAACCTCTCGTCACGCGTCTCGTTTCCTGATTCTACAAGCTCGTAATCAAGAAGTTTCTGCTCAAGATTGGTATTCTTGACACGAATCCTGACAGTGTCGCCAAGATTATAAACAAGCTTGGTTCGTCTTCCTACCAGCCTGTAGTGGTCCGGATCGAACTCGAAATAATCACTCCGAATGTCTCTCAAAGCAACCATACCCTCAATCTTGGTAGGCTCTACCTCAACATACATTCCCCACTCGGTGAGACCTGAAATATGTCCCTCGAACTCAAATCCCACTTTATCCTGCATAAACTCCACAAGCTTGTATTTTATGCTTGCACGTTCGGCATCTGCTGCAATGACCTCTCTTTCGGAAGCGTGTTTACAGAGATTCTCGAAAAGCTGCTGCTTTGCAGACTCCCCACCAGCGAGATAACGCGCCAAAAGACGGTGAACCATCATATCCGGATAACGTCTGATAGGAGAAGTGAAATGAGTGTAATATTTGAATGCCAAACCATAATGGCCGATATTCTCCGTAGTGTAACGTGCCTTCGCCATAGTCCTGAGCGAAAGAAGTTCGATGGCGTTGTATTCAGGAGTATCTTTAGCTTCTTTAAACAGAAGATTCAGTTCCTTTGAAATCTCCTTTCCTGTCTTGGTCGAACCCATCTTGTAACCGAAATTACCTATGAACTTACGGAGACTCTCAACCTTGTCCTGATTCGGCTCATCGTGTACACGATAGACAAAAGTCTTGGCTTTTGAACGTGATTTCCTTGCGGTCTTCTCTTGTTCAGCGTCTTCCGGCTCGACCTCTGTTCCGGTCACAGCAGCAGTTTCGGCATCAAGTTCCTCTGTCATCAGCATTGCTTCTGCTGCAGAATGACCCGAACCTGCATCTGCTAACATCTCTGCAGCTCCCTTGCATCCTGTAGCGACAAATTCAGCCACAAGGCGATTGGCAAGAAGCATAAATTCCTCGATAAGCCAGTTAGCCTCCTTTGTAACCTTCTGATATACATCTACAGGACGTCCTTTCTCATCCACAAGAACTTTCATCTCAGGACGCTCAAAAGATATGGCACCCGCTGAAAATCTCTTCTTTCGAAGCTTGGAAGCCAACTTATGCATATTCAGAACAGCATCCTTGAGAATATCTGGAATTACCTGACCATCAGTGATTCCGCCTCCCATAGCAGACTCCCCGTTCTCGACTGCCCTGCCGTCCGTACCTCCGCGAAGTTCCATCTCCATAGCCTTGTCTCCCGCCTCGATAATCTGCTGGGCCGTTTCGTATGCAAAACGATAATCGGAGTTGATAACAGTACGTCCGAACCACTGCGAGGCAACCCTTCCGAGAGGAGTCATCTCGAAAACTGCGGAAAAAGTCAGTTTATCTTCTCCCGGGCGCAGAGAACAAAGCTTATTGGAAAGCTTCTCCGGAAGCATCGGCACTGTACGATCCACAAGATATACAGAAGTACCACGCGCTTTGGCTTCATTATCTACAACCGAGCCAGGGTGGACATAATGTGTTACATCGGCTATATGAACACCCACTTCGAAATTTCCGTTTTCCAACGCTCTGAAAGACAAAGCATCGTCAAAATCCTTTGCATCTGCAGGGTCTATTGTAAACGTCAGCACATTACGGAAATCCTTTCTCTCCGCAAGATCCTGTTCTGTAATCTCCTCGGAAATCGAATCAGCTGCCGTCGATACCTCTTTTTCGAATCTGTAAGGCAAGGCATATTCAGCAAGAATAGCGTGCATCTCCGTATCATTCTCTCCTGGAGCACCGAGGACATCGACGATATGTCCGACAGGGTTAGGCTCATTTCTGTTCCAATGATCAACTACGGCTGCGACTTTCATACCCTGACACGCCCTCAAAAACCTTTTCTCACCGGATTGCTCATCATATTCGAATATGCCGCAAACCTCGTACTCTCCTCCGTCAACAGGCTTAAGCCATCCTGTCTTGTCAGGAACCTGTGCCAAAGACTGTCCCCTTTTGTCTCCGTGGCGACGGAATCTGGACGCATCCGATTCTTCAAAAGGAATTGTTATGTCATAAGGCATAAAACGGCTCTGCATCAGCACCCACGCCTGTTCTCCTACAATATGCAGCACACCGACGAAAGGTTTTGGTGAACGCTTGATCACCTCCACAACATTTCCTTCACGTCTGTGTTCCTCTGTCTTCTCCCTCGTAACAGCAACCTCAACTATATCTCCGTTCAAAGCCCCCATTGTCTTGGACGCCTTGACAAACACATCATCATCCTCACCGTCAACAATCACAAAAATATAACCTTCACGGGTCATTTGGACACGTCCCGTAATATGAGGAAACTCTTTCTTCTCCCTCTTTTCACGGCCACTGCGCTTCTTTGAACGCGAACGGCCTCTGTCACTATTGTTCTTAGCCATAGCTTTATAATATTATATCTTACAAATTTAAGACTTTTGCTCGTTTTTTGTATCTTTGCGACGCGAAATTTAATTGCAATTATATAAACTATATACATTATGGACAAAAAAGTTCTCCTTATGATCCTCGACGGATGGGGCGAGGGCAAACACGACTGGACAAACGCCATCTACACTCAGGGTGCTCCTTACATTGAGTCACTCCGCGAAAAATACCCGTTCTCACACTTGCAGGCCTGCGGTGAATATGTAGGTCTTCCTGACGGACAGATGGGTAACTCAGAAGTAGGACACCTCAACCTTGGAGCCGGAAGAGTGGTATACCAGGACCTCGTGAAAATCAACATCGCCTGCCGCGAGCACAAGCTACTCGAAAACACTGAAATCAAGGCAGCATACGACTACGCGAAAGCAAACGGCAAGAAACTCCATCTTATGGGTCTTGCTTCAATGGGAGGCGTACACAGTTCCCTTGAACACGTCTACGAATTTCTCAATGTAGCCAAGGAATATGGTCTGAACGATGTTTTTGTTCACTGCTTTATGGACGGACGCGACGTAGACCCTAAGAGCGGAAAAGGCTTTGTAGAGGCACTGGAAGCTGAAATGGCCAAAACAACAGGTAAGGTTGCTTCACTTTGCGGACGCTTCTATGCAATGGACAGGGACAAGAGATGGGATCGCGTAAAAGCAGCTTACGATATGCTTGTAAAAGGTGAAGCCAACAAGACACAATCTGCTACAGACGCAATAGAGGCCTCATACGCAGATGGTGTTACTGACGAGTTCATCAAACCTACAGTTGTAACAGATGCTGCAGGAGAAGCAATCGGCAAAATAGAAGAGGGTGATGCTGTTATCTTCTTCAACTTCCGCAACGACCGTGCAAGAGAGCTGACAGCAGTCCTCACACAGCAGGATATGCCGGAAGAGGGAATGCACACTCTTCCACTCTACTACTGTTGTATGACTCCTTATGATGCCGCTTTTGAAGGTCTGCACATACTCTTCCCTAAGGAAAATGTAACAGACACTCTTGGAGAGACAGTTTCCAAAGCAGGCAAACGCCAGTTGCGCATCGCTGAGACTGAGAAATACGCTCACGTTACATTCTTCTTCAACGGCGGACGCGAAGAGAAATTCGAGAATGAGGACAGAATCCTCGTAAGTTCTCCAAAAGTACCTACTTACGACATTCTGCCACAGATGAGTGCTCCTGAGGTTACCGAAAAACTCGTAGAGGTACTCAATACAGGCAAGGAAGATATGGTAATCCTCAACTTTGCAAATGGCGATATGGTAGGACACACTGGAGTATTCAGTGCAATCTGTTCAGCCGTAGCTAAAGTTGACGAATGCGTGAAGAAAGTAGTAGAAGCTGCTATCGCAAATGACTATGCTGTTCTTCTTACTGCTGACCACGGAAACGCAGACAACGCTGTAAATACCGACGGAACCCCTAACACCGCACACTCTCTGAATACAGTACAGTTCATCGTAATCAATGCTGGTGTCGAGTCTGTTAAAGACGGTAAACTTGCGGATGTCGCTCCAACTATCCTCAAACTGATGGGAATCCCACAGCCTGAGGCGATGACCGGTGAAGCTCTTATCTAATTTGCAGCAAGGTCTTATGACCTGGCTAAAGATTTGATTATGAACATAAAAAAATTATTATCGACACTGCTTCTGATTGTTACAGGAGCAGTGTCTTTTGCACAAGGAAATGCCGGTGCAACAGTAGACGGACAAAAATCACGCGCTGCTGAGCCGAAGAGAAATGCCGTAGTGGAATTATCATCAATATATATGCGGCTTGGTGCAGACTACGAATCTCCATTAGAGACTATGGAGCTATTGGGAACAGTAGTCGAAATCGTGAATGAAAAAGGATACTGGAGGGAAATCGTAACACCCCAACCTTACAAAGCCTGGTGTACCGAACTCGGTCTTGTAGAGATGTCTGAGGAAGAAATACGCGAATACAACGAAAGCCGGAAAGTAATGTACACGCAACTGTACGGACATTTGTATTCAGAGCCTTCGTTTTCATCAAATACAATACGGGACTTGGTTGGAGGAGACGTACTGAGACTTGTCAGAAGAGGACACAGGTGGACAGAGGTTATGCTTCCATCAGGGAAAAAAGGTTTTATTCCAAACCAGGAACTCAAGGATTTTGATGGATTCCGGACAATTGCCAAAGGAGAAGGAAACTCAGACAGCGTTTCTGAAGCAGAAACCGACAAATTCATAAGTTCAGCCCTGAGTCTGCTCGGTTCTCCATACCTGTGGGGTGGTATGACACCCAAAGGTGTCGACTGCAGCGGACTTGTCAGATGGTCATACCTGATGAATGGTATTCTTCTTCCACGCAATGCATCCCAGATGATTTTCTGCGGAGACCCTGTAGAGATGCGATATGACATTTCGTTTTGGGATGAGTCAAAAAGAACCGATTCGGATGCCTTTCTCGCTGAAATGAAAGGTAGGATTGCAAACCTGAAGAGAGGAGACCTTGTATTCTTTGGAACTCCGGCAAATGCAGGACAAAGACAGAAAGTCACCCACGTGGGAATCTATCTCGGAGATGGTAAGATGATACATTCTTCACACTTGGTACGAATCAACTCCCTACTTCCGTCCGATGATGAATTCTATGAAAACTCATACAGGCTTTTAGGAGCTGTAAGACTTTAAAATACAGGCCGGAACATAGGAATACCATTATTATGATGGCTTTCAAATCCTATTGCGAATTTAGCAGATAAACACTAACTTTGCATTCTTGAATTACTTTCCTGCCTCAGTCCGAAGCAAGAAAGCGGACGATACACCAACAAGTCAAACATTTAATTAAAATAATTATGAATCTTAGAGTTTACAAAAAAGACATCGAGTACTTCGTCGGAGAGTTCATTGACGATTGTTTACTTTTCGCTGCCATCAATCCGAACAAGGGTTCTGAGGAGATTGACCAGCTCATAGACGAGGCAAGAGATCTCTATAATGACCTCAAAGACAAAGGATGTAAATATCCTAAGGCAAAACTTGAGAGAAAAGCAAGACTTGATGCTAAAGCAAAAAGAGCACAAGCCAAAGAAATCGAAGGTTACTTCAACGGACTTAGAAACGAAATGTTTGCAGCTATCGATTCACTATGCGAAAAGCTCAGCACAATCGTTTCAAAAGCTGAATAATCAAGATACACAGGCCAAAAGCCCAAGAGAAGTAGAAATACAGAAATTGAAAAAGCAGAAGAGCAATAAACTCTCCTGCTTTTTTGTTTTAGATATTCAAAATGAACATCTTACATCATATACAATGCACACACAATTATCGTGCTTCATACAAGTGTTCGCATCCATTTCTTTCTCCCTTGGAAAGAACTTCTTCAAGTTTGGAACCTTTGACAGGCAAATTCTCTTCATTTCCACCAGTTTTCAACAATGCCTGTCTTCCATCAGAATAATATCCGACTACGGTCATATTATGCTTTTTTACAAAACGGTAAATCTGCTCAGGTTCAATAGGCTTATGCTCAGCTTTCGGAACCATTACGACCTTGAATGCAACTGATTTAGGCAGAGCGTCTTTTTCGTATTTCTTGGATATGAGCAGGCTTTTTGATGTAGTAAGTTCCGGCTCCACAGACTCTCCGTTGACAGAGTAAGTAGATTTCAGGTCATAGAACTCTGCCATTTCATCTGAAGTCTCGAACGTACACTTGACTTCGATTGAAACTAAAGTAACGTCAGGCTGCCCACCTCCCTGAGATGTTCCTGAATTTTCTTTATTACAAGATGACATTGCTACCATAGCCATAAAAGTAGCACATACTGCTTTGAAAAGATTAATTCGTTTCATAATTCAAAAATATTAAAGATTTATAATGTTATAGCCAATTTTATAAGACAGAAAATAATTACACCTCCAAGAACCGAAGCCACACATATAGCTATCGTAATCCACCTTATAATGGGATCCGGAAACATATCTTTGGACAATTTTCTGTTCATAGGACTCATCTGGATGTATTCGTTTGTCTGGTGCAAAGTTGATGAACGGATATAAAATCAGCAACAAATTCAACTGCAACTTTGTCTGATTGGATGTATGAAAACCCGAAATTAACCGATTTTTTTGTCTCTATCCGTGTATAAAATTTGTCATAACGTTTATATTCAAGCAATTACGCCATATAATCAAAAACCGCCTCAACCTGCCATCCGACCATACTGCACATAGCAAACGAAACAAAAACAATATCACAACAAGAATCATAACCGTTTGCCGGAATTGGGTAATTTGATTATTTTTGCGCAGCAAATTGAATACGGAACTTAATGAATATGAGACTCAAACTACTGTTATCCTTTTTTGCAGCGATTGCGGGACTGTTAATAAATATGAATATGACAGCACAAAATACAATCGAGGCAGAAATCAGAAAATCGTTGGTAAAAGACCCGACAAGAGTCCTGGAAATGCTGGATACAATAGAAAAAGAGAAAACACCTCCAATGCCACAGCATAAAATTGATATGTTGAGAGCATTGGCATATAATGAGCTGAGAAGATTTTCTTTAAAGGAAATCTACATCAAAAAGGTAATTGAAAACGACTCCATATCATTCTATCCAAAAGCAAAACTGCAGGCAATGACAATGTTGCTTGATACGGAATCCTTCTACGGAAAAATCGATGAAAGTGCAGCAATGACAGAAGAGGCCATCAAACTCGCAAGAGAGTTGGGAAACAAGCCTGCCGAATTACACATATTACAATCCATTTCCACCATATACTTCAAATCAGGAGACAAGACCAAAGGCTACAAATATATCAGGGAAATAATCGACAACTACAAAGAATCGGACAATATCAGAATTCTTGCAGGGGTATCATCCGCATATGGAGAACTGGCCGAACAGCTGATAAATGACGGAAAATTGCCTGCTGCTGCACAGGAATGCCGTAACAGGCTCGAAGTCATCAGAAAGATAGATGCAAAAGGTGGGGCACCGGCAGGCTTTACTGACCAGCAAAAGGCATATACCTATGCAAAACTTGCATCTGCTGAAGAGAGAGCAGGACATAAGGGTAACGCAGCCGAAGCCTGCAAAATGTTCCTGTCAACAGATTACGGCAATACTCTGTATGGAAAAGTTTTTATCACAGACTATCTTCTGGAATCAGGTAAATACAAGGATGTCATATCCTTCACTGCCCCTTTGTTTGAAGTACTCCAGAAAGCTGATACCATCAATTCTGACTACTTTGACCTTCTTACCTGTAATGCTGCCGCATATTACGGAAGCGGAAAACCGGGAAAAGCATACGAACTGTCGAAAAGAGCAGCTGTAGTGCAAGACAGTCTGAACTTACGGGAAAGGCGAAGCCGCGCAATTGAACTCGCGACAACATTCAAAATGCAGGAACAAGAATTGGCATTAGTGAAATCTGAAGCCGAACTGCAACGCAAGCAAATACTCATACTTATGGCTTTTGGAGTCGCATTGATTATATTGATCGGCCTTTTAATCCTGATAAGGCAGTACCACTTCACATTACAGCGTAACAGGATAGCAGCCAAGCAGATAGACGAACTGATGGCCCAAAAGGAACAGTTCTACAAATTCCAACCTCTTGCGGAACAAGCAGACAATAGTAAAGATTATGCAGATTTCGCACGTATGGAAAAAACCATTGTAGAAAACTCATTGTTCCTCAAGCGCAATTTCAACAGAGACGCCATCGCAGACGAATGCCACATTCCGCGTACAAGAGTTGTTATGCTGATTCAAAAATATGCAGGAGGTACACCTGGAGATTATATCAACAAACTGAAAGTACAATATTCTGTCAAACTGATAAAAGAACACAAAGAGTGGACTATAGATGCTATCGCGGAAGCTGCCGGGTATTCCAACCGAAGCACATATTATCAGAATTTCTTCAAACTATTCGCAATAACACCGGCTCAGTATCGCCGTCAGATAGAAGAGAGCGAATCTGAACTGACAACAGAAGAATAACACCAGCTATTGCAAACAAAAGTAAAACATACGAATCAAACAATGGCTCCTGCCCCATCTTCAATAACAGCGAAGGGCAGATAAATAAAATAGAAAAATAACGAATATATAGCAAACAAGCCAAGAACAGATAAGTAAAGAGTAAACAATCATAGATCAAGCAAAAGGCTATAAAAATAGCGGGCAATCAAAAGAAGAAAAGGGGTCAGCCGATAATAAAGCCAACCCCATAAAACATAACACAGTTACCCTTTCTGACTATTTTCCTGCAAGGTGCTTCTCCCACGCCCAGGCAGAAGCAAGGGTTTCCTCTACAGTTCTTTCCGCCTTCCAGCCAAGTTCTTCATTGGCAAGTGTAGTATCTGCCCAGATTGCAACCACATCACCTGGCCTTCTCGGAGCAAATTTATAGTTCAATTTCACGTCGTTTACCTTCTCGAAAGCTGTAACAAGTTCGTAAACGGAAACAGGACGTCCGGTACCGACATTGAAAATCTCATAAGATTCCTTCATTTTTCCATCAACCATTCGGGAAACAGCAGCAACGTGAGCTTTGGCCAAATCCACAATATCGATATAGTCTCTCAGGCAAGTGCCGTCTTCCGTATCATAGTCGTTTCCGAAAATGCTCAGGCACTCGCGTTTTCCGATAGCTGTCTGAGTTATGAATGGTACAAGATTGTTCGGAACACCGCGAGGAAGCTCTCCTATCAATGCAGACGGATGTGCTCCGATAGGATTGAAGTACCTGAGTGCGATACCTCTGACCGGACCTTCACCGTTTTCCGAAGCTGAAGCGGTTGCGGAAACCACATCGCGGAGAATATCTTCGCAAATCTGCTTGGTATTGCCGTATGGCGATGTTGCAGGAAGACGTGGTGTCTGTTCTGTAACAGGAAGATTCTCCGCTTCGCCATATACAGTTGCCGATGAAGAGAACAAGACATTGCATCCGCCGTGCTTCTGCGAAGCCTCAAGTATATTCAAGAACGAATCAAGATTGTTTCTATAGTACATAATAGGTTTGGCAACCGACTCCCCTACCGCCTTATATGCGGCGAAATGAATCACGGCATCTATATGATGGTCTGTGAACAATTTGTCGACAGATTCATAGTCGCAGCAGTCAATCTGATAGAAAGGGATATCCTCCCTTCCTGTAATTTTCTTTACGCCCTCGAAACAGGTCATATCGCAGTTCGACATATTGTCTGCAACCACAACCTCATAACCGGCCTGAATGAGTTCGACAGTAACGTGACTGCCGATATATCCGGCACCACCGGACACCAATACTTTTTTAGCCATAAACTATAGTTTAGTTAATTCTTGTGAAAGTGATTTTCCAACTCAATAATATCATATATGCAAAGTTACATTTTACTTTGGATTTTTGATTGGCAAAACGGATTCAATTGACTATTTTAGCAAAAATTTATTGATAATCAGAATAATCAGATAGTCATAATGACAAAACGACACATTTTCATATTGTTATACAGCATTGCTGCCGGTCTATGCCTTTCATATGGTACTTACGCACAAGGCATTTCATCTCCCGACGTTATCCGGACAATCAGAAAAGAAGCGGAAATCCTGGCAGCAGATCCGGCTTTCTCCCAAGCATCGGTCGGAATCTGCGTAAGAAATGCTGACGGCTCTGACATAGCCTCTGTCAATGCAGGAAAAATGCTTATTCCAGCATCAAATATGAAACTCATAACCACTGGAGCAGCCCTGGAACATTTCGGTCCGGAACACAGATTCAAGACAGCTATAGCGCACGACGGAATCATTTCCGATGGAATCCTCAAAGGCAATCTCTACATCATAGGTGGAGGTGATCCGACTCTCGGCTCGAAAGACTCCATCGCATCCCCTCTCGAGAGGACATTCAGCCAATGGTACAAAGCCTTGACCAATACCGGAATCAAAGAAATTGAAGGAAGAATCATCGGAGACGGCCGCTGGTTCGACGGACCGGCAGAAGAGCAGAGCTGGCTTTGGGAAGATTTGGGAACTTACTATGGAACAGGAACTTGCGGACTTATGTTTTATGAAAATATGATGTCTTTTACCGTTTCTGCCGGACAATTAGTCGGAGAACCTGTCATTATCAGGCCATATTACCCGCAAACGCAATGGATGGACATACGCTACAAATGCTCAACAGGAGAAAAAGGTACCGGAGACAAACTTTATATGTTTACAAGCGACATTGCCCCCGTAGCTGAAATCAGAGGGACTTTCGGCATTGACAAAGGTAAGAAACGCGTGGATTGCAGCAATAAATTTCCGGAATATACCTGTGCCAAATACTTTGCAGACTTTCTTGCGCAAAGAGGCATTGATTGCTATGGCGGAGCAGCAGACTTCAAATTAAAGAATGATTGGCTGGAATCCCACACCTCTTCTCCTCTGACTGTTATAGCAGAAACATTTTCTCCTGAACTTTCACGCATCATCTTCGAGACTAATCATATCAGCAACAACGTGTTCGCCGAAACATTGCTCAGACAACTGGGAAAAGATATAAACGCCAGTGCAGACTACCCGCAAAGCATTGATGCGCTTGAAGATGTACTCGGAAAAGAACTCGGGCTCGACTTGTCGAGAGGAATCTATATCAAGGATGGGAGCGGACTTTCCAGAGGCAATCTTGTATCCCCTGACTTTCTGTGCAGATTTCTTCAGGCTATGATGCACACCGAGGATTTCGAGGAGTTCTTGCACGGACTTCCTAAACCGGGCGGACACGGCAGCCTGTATTTCAATATGAGGAAATACGCTGATTCAGTCAAAGACAGAATCAGACTCAAAAGCGGCTCGATGAATGGTGTCAGATGCTACAGCGGCTATATAATCCCGGCATCAGGACGCATTGAGGACTCCATTATAATATCGGTGATGGTCAACAACTGTACAACTCCTAACTGGAAAATATTGCCTCTAATAGATAGTTTCCTTGCCAAAGTAGCTGCCAGTCACTAACCCTTGAACAACGAGCGGCAGAGCGACGGCACATCCGCAACCTTAATAACCTCTATTTCAGGCTGTTTACCTTCAAGAGAACTGTAACTTGATACATATATTTTCCTGAAGCCCAGTCTGGCAGCTTCGGTCACACGCCTGTCTGTCTGGGCAACAGGACGTATTTCGCCACTCAAGCCGACTTCACCAGCAAAGCAAATATCGGATGGAATGGCAAAATCAAAGTTTGAAGACAAGACAGCGCAGATTACAGCAAGATCACAAGCCGGATCATTCACCCTAAGGCCTCCTGCCATATTAAGAAATACATCCTTTACACTAAGCTTGAACCCTGCCCGTTTTTCAAGGACAGCCAACAGCATATTCAGCCTGCGTACATCGAATCCGGTTGCGCTACGCTGCGGCGTTCCGTATGCTGCTGAACTGACTAAAGCCTGGACTTCAATAAGAAAAGGTCTCGTACCATCCAGCATTGCGCTGACTGCAACACCGCTCAATCCCTCTTCGTGCATCGGAATAAGCATCTCAGACGGATTGCTTACCTCACGAAGCCCTTTTCCAGTCATCTCGAATACAGCAAGTTCCGAAGTCGAACCAAAGCGGTTCTTTATGCTTCGCAGAATGCGGTATGTACCCCTGTTTTCCCCCTCAAACTGCAAGACGACATCAACAATATGTTCCAAAATCTTTGGACCCGCAATACTTCCCTCTTTAGTGATATGACCGATAAGAATCACTGGTACACCTGTTTCCTTCGCAAATCGGAGAAGCTGGGCTGCGGTTTCCTTAATCTGTGTAATTGAACCAGGTGAAGATTCGACATTTTGGGAGAACATTGTCTGAACTGAATCCACGACCATCATATCAGGCATTATTTCCCTCGCCTGTGAAAGGATATTTTCCATCAATGTCTCGCTGTAGATAAGACAATCGGAATCGTCACCTCCTATACGTGATGCCCTGAGCTTCACCTGACGTGCACTCTCCTCTCCAGTAACATACAAAGTCTTCAAATGAGGACAATGCAAAGGAATCTGAAGCGACAGGGTCGACTTACCTATACC
>Michael_p2__coassemble_2086_pt1 | contig 12956 bp, 13 predicted proteins | sample Michael_p2__metabat2_low_PE_026 | metagenome-assembled genome bin Michael_p2
GTCTTTTTTCCGACCCACAGCAAATCTCTGACATTCAGAGGCCACATTTTCTCCGGTACATCCTCGATCCACAACTCGTGGATTTTGTCCGGCTTTTCGAAGTCAGATGCCATTTTGGCCAGCAGCTTATTCGAGCCTATGCCGATGTTTACAGTGAAGCCGAGTTTCGAATATATTTCCGCTTTCAATTTCATTGCCACATCCGAAGCGTTTTTTGCAGAAGTACGGAAAGTCATATCAATGAAACACTCATCTATCGAAAACTGCTGAAGTACAGGTGAATAGCTCCGGCATATTTCTATAAATCTGTCAGAACACTCTCTGTACCAAGACCTGTCTCCCTGTACTATTTTCAGTTCCGGACAGCATTTCATAGCCATCGTTACAGGCATAGCGGTCTTCACTCCGAGTTTCTTGGCAGGAATTGATGCAGCAGTAACGATACTTCTTCTGTCCGATGGGTCACCAGATACTACAGAAGGAATAAGTCGTATATCTTCGTGACCCTGTGAAATAAGTTTTACCGCAGTCCAGCTCAGAAAGGCAGAGTTTACATCAATGTGGAATATGATTCGTCGACGTTGCATTGCAGGTTTACGTGTCAGATTGATTTTACCGGTCTGCAAGGGTTGCCAACTGCTACTACATTGTCCGGAATGTCGTTCACAACGACAGAGCCTGCTCCGATTGTGACATTGTTTCCAATGGATACCCCCGGAAGTATTGTTACGCTTCCTCCTATCCAGACATTGTTTCCGATTCTTACGGGTTCTGCCCATTCGCGGCGGCTGTTTCTTTCAGCGGGATCTGTGCTGTGACAAGCTGTGTAAATACTTACACCAGGTCCGATGAAGCAGTTGTCTCCGATTCTCACTTCTGCTTCGTCAAGAACTGTGAAGTTGAAATTCGCGAAGAATCGCTTACCTACGTGAATATTGTATCCGTAGTCGCAAAGAAATGGCTGCATCACGAAAAACTCTTCATCACCTGTACTTCCGAGTATGCTTTTCATTATTTTGTGACGCTCATCCATATCAAGAGGGGAGAGATTGTTGTATTTCTGCAGAAGTACTTTGGTCTCGTTCAACTCTTTAAGGAGCTCGTGGTCTATTGCGGAGTAGTACATTCCGGCAATCATTTTCTCTTTTTCAGTCATTGGTTCTGAAAGAAAGAGGTGGTTATCTTTGCGCCCACCCAGGACAGGAGAAAGTCTCTCTCCAATCTGTGCAAGTATTTCTCCGTTTACACTACGGGCTTTCTTCGGACATATTGTCACGCAACGCATACAGCTGATGCACAGTCCTTTATCAACGCTCTTGAGATTGGAAGGTGCGATTGCCCCGACAGGACATTCTTTTGCACATAACCCGCACCCGTTACAGTCATCGTTAGATTCCGGCTTTAGCGGTGAGCCTCCGAACGGCTTGTATTTCATATGTCTGCCTTCAAGTCTCAACGCTCCTGCTTCGTCTTTTTCAAGGTGTTCCTTTATCTTTACTGCAAATGTTCTAAGCTCTGCATTATCTTTTTCGTCAGGTCTGCCTGTTGCGAATTGGCGGAAAAGAGAGTGTTCCGCTACTGCCGCTACTGCTGCCTTGCAGGTGAATCCCTGTTTTTCGAGCGTGTCCTGAAGTTCTGTCAGAGTATCTTCCCAAGCACGGTTTCCGTAGACGCAATTCAGGATGACCTTGGCTCCGCCTCCGGAGAAAGATTTGAGACGTTCGATTGCAATTGCCGGAACCCTGCCTCCATACGATGGTGCGGAAACAAGGCATAAGTCCTTTTCATCGAACTTTCGTTTCTCTGTTGTATGTGACAGGTCTATATTATGAAAATTGCCTCCCAAGTCTGCCGCCAGGATGTCGGCAACTTTTTTTGTCCCTCCTGTAGGACTGAAAAATATATTGAAATTTGCCATTTTTTTGATTTTTTGCTTTGTCGCACTTTGGGTTGTAAAGGTACAAACTATAAAGGTATAAAATCAATTTCTACAATTTTATCTTGATAAGTGGTCTATGATTACTATGTTGTCAGGAGGTAATTCAGGATAAAGTAGTACATTTGCTTTCACGTTTCATTTTTAAAGGCTTGAAAATAGATAATTATTGGTTTGAATATGGAAATTTCTGTTGAGGAGAGAATGCGTCTGCGCAAAAAAGTTGTGGATTTTTTGGATAACAATAATATCAGCTATGAACTGTACGAACATCCGGCATTAAGTTCGATAGATGAGTGTCTGGAGTATTGGGGGAATATTCCTGATGCAGTTCATTGCAAGAATCTCTTCTTCCGAAATCATAAGGGGAACCGTCATTATCTTGTCAGTCTTGAATGTCATAAAACTCTTGATATACACGCTCTCGAGCACGCTCTTAAACAAGGCAAACTCTCATTTGCTTCTGAAGAGAGAATGATGCGTTGTCTTGATTTGCATCCAGGCTCAGTCTCAGCATTCGGGCTTATTCAAGATATTTCTCCTGTCAATCCGTCACCGAAAGAGTTGTTTGATAACGGACATAGAGTCAAGTATTATATTGACAGTGATTTGCGTAATGCCTCGCGCATCAGTTTCCATCCTTGTGAAAATACTGCAAGTGTCGTGATTTCCGGGGATGATTTTCTCAAGTTCCTGTCTCTTTGGGGTGGGGAAGTTGAATGGCTTTAGCCTTTTCAAGATAATGTATAACTCATAAACATACAATCCTTTAATAACGTAATCTCCAGAACGTGTATACCATTAAACACGCAGACCCCTAAGCACACAAACTCCTAAGTACGCCTCCTCCTCCAGAACGTGTATACCATTAAACACGCAGACCCCTAAGCACACAAATCGTTGTTATATACTCTGAGAGCCTGATTATCGTGCTTAGCGGTGACAAGAATAATACCCCCGAGCACACTAATATGCCTTGCAGTTCGGTAGAATGCTGTTTTGCGTGCTCGAAGGTTTAGGAAATAGCAGAGTTTTACACTGACTCCCATTCTCTCATCATAATACACAAAATATTTACCAACCGCTTTGTGCAATTATACCATTATACCCGCTTTGTGCCGATGTATGGAAAACGTAAATCAACCTTGGGATTATACATTGATTCGCAATCCTGTCTTGTCCGGTAATCACTAATACTTTTACAGAATTTTCTAATGCAAAGGTAAAGGCGTTCAGAAGACAGATTAGAGGAGTTGTGTATGTAAAGTATTTCCTTTTCAGACTTTGTAAGATATATGCTTAATGGTTTTGTTCCCACAGGGTTTTCCCGGTGATCCGAGAATTGTTCGTGTCCCGTTTCTGTTACCTTTTCTGTCTAGTTTTTAAACGGAAATTCGCGTAAGCTGTTATTTTCTAACGACTTACGCGAATTGTGTTGAGATATCAGGATTCGAACCTGAACAGACAGAACCAAAATCTGTAGTGCTACCGTTACACCATATCTCATTATTTTGACCCCTCCCGTCCCCTTTGCAGGGGAAGTGGCGTCCTTTTCACCTTTCCGTATTTGCAAAGATACTACTATTTTTGTTTTTCTGCAAGTGGAATCGGCAAATACCTATCGGATTATCATACTGAAATCGTCAAATTGTCAAATCGCAATGCGTATATGCACCATTGTGAACTTAGAATAGCCCATATAGCCAGTTCCATACGAGAAAGCGCGAGAATTTGCCGACAAGCATCAGGAAGATAGTTGCTATTGGACGTGTTTTATAGAATCCGAGAGCTATTGCAATTACATCTCCAATCACGGGAATCCAGCAAGTCAGAGCCAGCCAGACTCCATATCGGTCTATTTTTTCTTTCTGTTTCTGAAGCGTTTCCGGCTTTACCTTGAACCACTTTTCAATCCACTCCCATTTGCCTATCCAGCCAATGTAGTATGTAAGTACGCTTCCCATCCAATTGCCTAAAGTTCCCACAATCAGACACCCTTCTGTATCTCCGGTAGCAGCCAAAACTGCAAGATATAAGGCATCTGAGCTGAATGGGAAAATTGTAGCCGCCAGAAATGTACCTATGAAAAGACCGATAAGCCCCAGACTTTCAAGCCATTCCATTCAATTCAGCGTTTATTTTTGAAAAAATCCTTTACAATCTGTCCGCACTCGTCTGCAAGTATGCCCTTGATTACATCAGTCTTCGGGTGCATCAGACTTGGAGAAAATCTGGAGAACCCTCTCTTTGGGTCATCAGCTCCATACACAACTTTGCCGATTTGTGACCAAGCTATTGCACCTGCACACATAGGACAAGGTTCTACGGTTACATATAGAGAACAGTCATTGAGATATTTGCCCCCGACAGCTTCCGTAGCAGCTGTGATTGCAATCATTTCAGCGTGAGCTGTTGCATCGTGAAGTCTTTCTGTCATATTCCTTCCCTTTGCGATGATGCGCTGTTTGTGAACTATGACAGCTCCTATTGGGACTTCTTCCTCTTCTCCGGCCAATCTTGCTTGCAGAAGAGCTTCTTTCATATATTTTTCGTGTTCCTGCATTGTGGTTCCCTTTGTAAAACCTTGTAGGGCGTGATCCAATTAATTGGTCACGCCCTACAGTAAAAAATCTACCCCTGAATAATGAAAGAAATTCCGGGGATTAGAGGACTCTTACCATCTATCCTCAGATGATACAGTCAATTTCTTGCGTCCGTGGCGACGACGAGCTGCCAATACGCGACGTCCATTAGGTGTGGACATACGCTCGCGGAAGCCGTGTTTGTTACGGCGCTTGCGCTGCGATGGTTGGAATGTTCTTTTCATTATTTATTGTTTTTTATATATTCTCGTCAAAATTGGAGTGCAAAGGTAGTATTTTTTATTTTATATTCAAAATAATTTTTGTATATAATTATTCTGCCTTAGCAAGAGTCATCAATACATTGCCGTCTTTATCCAAAATCTGGAGCTTCTCGTCAGCCGATTTCTTTACGGATGCAGTAGCTTTTACTGCGTCGAGAACAGCAGTTTCTACCGGCATATCGGGACCTGCCATCATTGTAGTAGCCATATCTCCGAATGTCAGTTTGTCACCTTTAATTGTGAATGTACCATTCATTATATTGCAGCTTGTGTGGCCGTGAACTTTACCATTCTCAGTGTCGAACTCGATGAATGGAGTGTTTTCCAAAACTGTAACAGCCTCACCATTGATAGATACGATATTCCATTTTCCGTCTACAGCTACATTGTTGTTGCAGCAAGATGACATAAATACCATTGACAATGTCATAAATAATGCGATAAGTGTCTTTTTCATACGATTAAAATTTAAAATTAATCAATTGAGGTTATATTTTTCAAAAGGTTGGAAATTGTATCAAAAATCGTTCCATATCTCATTACAGGCAGTTCTTATATGCTATTGTTTCGTGATTTTACAATATATTACAATGTCGGAGGAACATATTTTAGCTGCCTGCAATAAACGAAGAGAGGAGCGGCTCTGAATTCCGCTCCTCTCATAATCTCGTTTATGTTTATTTGACTACTGCTCGTCAACCTGATCATCTGGACCATTCTGTGGACCTTGTGGGTTGCCCTGGAAAGGACCCTGAGGACCAGCCTGACCGCCTTGTGCAGCTTTTGCCATATCCTCTGATGCGGCGTGCCAAGCAGCTTCCAACTCGGAATTGTACTTGTCAATGTCTGCGATGTTCTGGTTTTTGACAGCCTCTTTGAGGTTGTTCATTGCTGACTCGATAGCATTTTTCTTTTCTGCAGGTATCTTGTCACCATACTCTTTGAGATTCTTCTCGGTCTGGAAGCACATTGCATCAGCACCATTGATTTTGTCAATTCTCTCTTTTTCAGCTTTATCAGCGGCCTCATTAGCTTTTGCTTCGTCTCTCATTCTCTTGATTTCATCCTCTGAAAGTCCGGATGAAGCCTCTATCCTTATGTTCTGCTCCTTACCTGTAGCTTTGTCTTTGGCAGATACGTTGAGAATACCGTTGGCATCGATGTCAAAAGTTACCTCAATCTGAGGGATTCCTCTTGGAGCCGGTGCAATGCCATCAAGAACGAAGTTGCCGATTAGCTTGTTGTCTTTTGCCATAGGACGCTCTCCCTGAAGAACGTGTACATCAACTGCAGGCTGGTTGTCTGCTGCTGTTGAGAATACCTGTGATTTCTTTGTAGGTATTGTTGTATTGGCATCGATAAGTTTTGTCATAACACCGCCAAGGGTCTCAATACCAAGTGAAAGTGGAGTTACATCAAGAAGAAGAACGTCTTTTACATCACCTGCAAGCACACCGCCCTGGATTGCAGCACCCATAGCTACTACCTCGTCAGGGTTTACGCTTCTGTTAGGAGCTTTTCCGAAGAATTTCTCAACTACGGCCTGAATTGCAGGAATACGTGTAGAACCACCTACCAAAAGAACTTCTGTTATATCTGAAGCGCTGAGACCTGCATCCTGAAGTGCTTTGCGGCAAGGCTCGATTGTTCTCTGGATGAGAGAGTCTGCAAGCTGCTCAAATTTAGCTCTCGTAAGAGTTTTGACAAGGTGTTTAGGAACACCGTCAACAGGCATTATGTATGGAAGGTTGATTTCGGTTGAAGTCTGGCTTGACAACTCGATTTTAGCCTTCTCGGCAGCCTCTTTCAATCTCTGGAGTGCCATAGGATCTTTCTTGAGGTCGATACCGTTGTTCTCCGAAGCGAACTCTGCAGCAAGCCAGTCAATGATTACCTGGTCGAAGTCATCACCACCGAGGTGCGTATCACCGTTTGTTGAAAGTACTTCAAATACGCCATCGCCAAGGTCCATAATTGAAATATCGAATGTACCGCCTCCAAGGTCATACACAGCAATTTTCATATCTTTGTGCATCTTGTCAAGGCCATATGCGAGAGCTGCTGCTGTAGGCTCGTTGATGATACGTTTTACTTCGAGACCGGCAATCTGTCCTGCCTCTTTGGTAGCCTGACGCTGTGAGTCTGAGAAATATGCAGGAACTGTAATTACAGCTTCTGTAACTTCCTGACCCAGATATTCTTCGGCTGTTTTTTTCATCTTCTGGAGAACCATTGCTGAAATCTCCTGCGGAGTGTAAAGACGACCGTCGATTTCTACACGAGGAGTGTCGTTGTCTCCTTTGATTACATTGTAAGGTACACGTGCGATATCGCCGCTTACCTGACTGTATTTCTCACCCATAAATCTCTTGATTGAGAATACGGTTTTGTGAGGGTTGGTAATTGCCTGACGTTTTGCAGGGTTACCGATTTTTCTTTCGCCACCATCAGTGAATGCGACTACTGAAGGTGTAGTTCTCTGTCCTTCGTTATTAATGATGACTGAAGGCTCGTTACCTTCCATCACTGCCACGCAAGAGTTCGTGGTTCCGAGGTCAATACCAATGATTTTTCCCATAATTATTATCTCCTATTTTTTATTATTATCAAATTTTCAGTGTCAGCCTTTGCGGCGACGCTGGAGTATTATCCAATCTTGTGCCACTGCATTTATAGTCGTTTTATATGTCAAATTGTCAGTTTTTGTGTCATAAATCATAGTTGGTAATGACAGATTTACTAATTTTGCACGCCAACTGTCACTTTATCCGGTGTTTCAGTCAGTGTTTTCTGCAGGCATCGGTTCTGAACCTTCAGGAGTCATTGGAGATTGGTGAGGATGATACGGGACCTTCTTTTGCGGGAAAAGCCGCAACGGATTATTTTTTATGGTTTAATAATAAGGTAATTGTAATATAATGGTATACAGGGAACTATCACGGGAGGAGTATTCCGATTTGAATTCAAGAATCCTTTATGAGGATAACCATTTGCTTGTAGTTAACAAGAAGGTAGGAGAAATTGTTCAAGGTGACAAGACTTCGGACGAGCCTCTTACTGAAAAATACAAGGCATTCATAGCCGAGCGCGATGCCAAACCTGGTCAGGTCTTCATCGGATTGCCTCACAGACTGGACAGACCGGTAAGCGGAATAACGGTTTTGGCTAAAACGTCAAAGGCTTTGGAGCGTCTTGGAAAGATGTTCAGGGACGGTGAAGTGCATAAATTTTATTGGGCACTCGTCTCTGGCGAACCTAATCCGCACGAGGCTTTGCTTGAAGATATGCTTTGGCGAAACGAAAAACAGAACAAATCATATGTTTGTCGTCCAGAGGCTGCCAGAAAAGATGCAAAACTGGCGCGTCTGCGTTATGAAACGCTCGGTCATACAGACAGGTATTATCTTGTGGAAGTTGAACTGATGACAGGAAGGCATCATCAGATTCGTTGTCAGTTGTCAAATAACGGTACACCGATAAAGGGTGATCTCAAGTACGGCGCTTCCCGCTCCAATCCTGATGGAGGAATAAGCCTCCATTCCAGACGCATTACTTTCGTCCATCCGATAAAGAAAGAACCGATGACTATTCAGGCTCCAGTTCCTGCTTCGTGGAAAGGTGTAAGTGAGTTTGAATGACAACTCTGTCAGCCGCGCTGACAATCTGCAATCCGCAAGCGTCCGTATAAAAAACGTGTGAACTACACAAATAATCTGCTGTGACTTCAAAAGTTTATATATTTGCACAAGCAAAAAGCGGAAATAGCTCAGTTGGTAGAGCATCAGCTTCCCAAGCTGAGGGCCGCGGGTTCGAATCCCGTTTTCCGCTCATAATAATAAATGGGGATGACTTTTACTTGTAAGTCATTCCCATTTTGATTGTAGTGGCCTTATTCCCTTGTATCTGTAACCGAGGGCCAGCTTTGAGTGTTTGTTTGTTGATTATAGTCAATAGAATCGTCAAAGATTATAGCCGTCAGACTTTTTACAAGATATATTTTGCAAGAAGTCTCTGGATTTCCTTTATGTCTGAATTGCGTCCGAAGTTCTGCACAACCGGAGTCGCCATCCCTCTTATCCAAAGTTTCATTTCCGCATCAGTGTCAAATGTTCCTGCTGTCTCCACAGCGAAATGAGCTATGCTTGCGTATGGTATGGAATGATAGTCACGTTTGTTACCTGTCATTCCCTGAATGTCTTGAATGATAAGTCTTTTGTTAGTAAAGACCCATTTATCCCGGATAATTTTGAAGGCTTTTTCAATTTGTTCACCATCACACAGCAATTCTCTGTATTCATTCATCAAGTCTGCCGAGTTGATTTCGGACGCATTGCCCAATATAGCATTTATGATACCCATATATTTATATATTTTGATATTTTTATTTTGTATTTGTTTTAGATCTCTGAATATGTTCTTGAGTATGTTTCTAAATATGTTTCTGAAAATGTTGTGGTTCGTATTATAATGTGTTTCAGTCATATTATTCACAAAAATAGAGATTTAATCAATATGTTCAACTGGGATTGACTTTAATTTCAAACAGTTTACTAAATTTGTAGAATCAGCCTGTTTTGATACGGCAGTTTCCGTTTATAAGATGAACAATCGTGTGTGGTTTAAATTAAAATGAAGGCAAATGTTATTTTCTGAATTTGAAGAGACATACAAGTCTATGGCGATTGAAGGTTTTGGTGTTTTTGCCGAGTACTTGAAAAAATCTGTCAGGAACGGACAATGTACGGGTCTGGAACTTCAACATTATCTGGATTGTTTGATTACTTCCCATACATCGGTATTGCGTAATATATGCGCCTGTGGATTGGAACTGACTGTAGAACAAAAGCGGGAAGTAACCGATGCCGGGAGGCTTATAGCGTGTTCAATGCTTGTCTTGTGTGATGGGCGCGCTTTTCGGGAACTCAGGATAAAGGCTCTTCTGCTTATGGAATATGCATCCTATTTGGGCCTTTGTCATCATCACTTCGGGACTGCGTTGTCAGATGCTTTTCGTGGCCAATGATTGGTACGGGGTTTTCGTGGACGGAAGTTATCGAGTCTGATACATTGCAACTGATTATATACAAGCTAATTGAAAAAGCATCTTTTGACAAGAAGAACCCTTTTCAGAAACTGTCTTTGGAAAGAGCCGGTTCTGTTGTTATAGATAATGGTGTTTTGCGTATTTCTTCAGCCCCATTGATAGAGGCTTCAGTCAAGTCTATGGAAATTCTTGGCAGTTCGATTGAGGTTTGTACACGAAATTCAAGAGATGAGAAAATCAAGGCTGCCGGTATGGAGGATGTGCAGACTCTGGAGGATTTTGCAAAGACATTTATCGGAATTCAGGATGCCTCACTCAGGTCTTGTATGTTTAGAAATAGAGGTGCGCTTACCCAAGGAAAGGAATACACGATAATGTTGACTTCAATATCATATAATTCTGACAATGATTGTGATTTGGTATGCGTGCCTTTAGGGGTCGATTGTTACGATTCCTGCCTTATAAGGAATGAAGAACTTGTAAAAGGTATATACACCAAGGATATAGCAGAGTATTTTTGTGAGAGTGATTGCATTGAAGGAACTGTATTGGTTGATTTTACTTCTGTCCCTGTTTTTTCTATCCGGAATGCCTATATACGTTATTCCGAGGCAGAGGCCGAAAAAGATGCCGCTGCTGCCAGAGTATATCAGGCTAAAGTTGTAGATATTTACCGTGGACGTACCCCAGACAAAGACAGGCTCAGGATGCTCCATATCCCCACAACTTCTATAAAGGAGAGGCAGATATTTTCAGATGGATCAATCCTGGGAAGAATTTCCATATCAAACTGAAAATGACCAGGGCAGCATTGAACTGTCTCAAGGAAGAGTATTCAGTGACACGAAGTCTGCCGGTTTTATGTCGGTCTTGCCGACCAGGTGGAGATTTTGGACACCGAAGATGCGGATTGTCTGAGGAAATATGTCAGAGAGTTTCTTGCGCGGATTAATACCTTATGACCGTATTGATGTATTTGATTTCAGTCGTTTTATGGCAAGGTGATGTCCTTCTTGTGCGGCTTTTATATACCACTCAAATGCGGAAATCTGGTTTGGAGAACCGCACCATCCCTCTTCAAGGCTTTGCCCGATTCTGTAGTGTGCATACGGATCTTCCCCTAAAGAGTAGGCCTCGAAAGCTTTTTTGAGGTTTTTGACAACGCCGTAACCGCCTTTGCGGTATATGTCTCCGAGATTGCTTGGGGCATATAGCAAGTCTCCGCATTCGATAGCCTTGCGATACCAGAATGCAGCTTGGACATAATCCTTGGACATTCCTATACCTTCCATATGCAGAGTTCCCAAATCGTTTAATACCACACCTTTAGTTGCAGAGTTATGTTTAAGGAAATTATCTCCGATTCTGACAAGCATATCTACGTCTTCTGTGCTGAATGATTCCCAGGTTTCGCTTCCATCCGTATGCCACGACTTGACTTTCCCTATTGGTTTGTGTTCGGGAACATCGACCTCGATGTCAGGATAGTCTTCGCTGAGATTTTCGCATTTGGATAGCATATTGTGTTTCAATGCATATTGGATATATCCGTAAATCCTTGGTGTAGAGGATGTCATTCCTACTCCGAATTGTGATAGCAAATCTTTGTCTACATAGTAGTCTTCGTCAATACCGAAGTTGAACATATATCTGTATCCTGCAGATATGACAGCTTTCAGATATGCGATTTCTTCGCTGATGGATTCTTCCACCCAGTCTTCGGAACATAGTTCAAAGAAGTCCACGTTTTCCTCTTCAGGCTCCACATCTACAACCTGTGCTATCTGCTCGCATAGTATGGGAAAGAATTTGTAGTCGCTGTAGGCTGCAAGCTTTTCCATAAGGATACTGTATACACCTTCGTCGTGATAATGTATTATGACAAATGGTGTTGAAGATATACCTTCTCTCCATAAATGGTAAACAGTGGTGTCTGTTTGCTCCATTACCTTCTCCCACTTGAAACTGTTTTCTGACTCGGCAGAAAACAGTTTTTCAAGATCTACATTCTTTTTGCTGCTTATATCTATTCTATGCATTCTCAGTTGTCTGATATTCGATTATTCTGCAAATTCCATCTCTTCAATCAGATGGCTGGCACCCGCAAGCTTTTCTATCGTGAAGAGTACATACCTGATGTCAAGACAGATGTTTCGGCAGTATTCCGGGTCGAAAACGATGTCGCTCATAGTACCTTCCCAGACACGGTCGAAGTTTATACCTATAAGATTTCCGTTGGCGTCAATTACCGGACTTCCGGAATTACCGCCTGTAGTGTGATTTGTTGCTATGAAACAAACAGGAACAGTCTTATTCCCATCCGGCCCTTCCACGCTCCATCTTCCGAAATCTTTTTGATTGTATATTTCACGTAATCTTTGCGGAATATTGTAATCGAATATGTCAGGATTGTCTTTTTCGATAATTCCTTCAAGTGTGGACGATGGTGCATAGCAGATGCCGTCAGCAGGGGAGTATCCCTTAATCTTACCGTAGGCAACGCGCAATGTCAAATTGGCATCCGGATAGAATGATCTGTTTGGCTCAAACTCCATCTGGCCTCGCATATAGTCTCTATATAGCAGGGTAATCTCTTGATTAAGACGTTTTTCTGTAGGTTCTATGGTTTTTCTGTACCAGCTGCCGAATTTTTTGTGAAACACAAAGGCAGGGTCATTATAGAACTCTGCGGTATCAGCCGGTGTGAGATGTTCAACCTTTTCCCTGTTTGTGAACAGTGAGTTACCGAAAAGATAGTCAGACCAATTGTCAATGCTGCCGTGTCTTTCAAGCTCCTGTTTGAAAAACTCCGGCTGGAATGATTCCGGTATATCCTCGGCAAATGATTTCATTACTGCCGTGAATGATTCCTTATCGATTGACAGATAGTAGTCTTTGAAGAAATTGTCTGATATAGTCTCGATATCAGATGTTTTTCCAGATTTCAGTGCCGTGACTACAGTTGCTGCAAACCTGCATAATTCTACAGTTGCTGCTGATTCGCTATAGTATTCTTTCGTAAATGTATATGGAGCAATAAGTTTGTACAGAGAATCGAGCTTTTGAAGAATGTGGCGATATTCAGTTCCCTCAGCCCATTCCGCAAATCT
>Michael_p2__coassemble_2092_pt1 | contig 12925 bp, 7 predicted proteins | sample Michael_p2__metabat2_low_PE_026 | metagenome-assembled genome bin Michael_p2
GTATGCGGACTTGTCAGCTCCTAATGCGAGTGACCTTACCTGGGAAACTACTTACCAGTATAACGTTGGTCTTGATGCGGCTTTCTTCAACAACAGACTTAATTTTACTGCAGAGGCATACATCAGGGATACCAAGAATATGCTCGTACAGGGAAATGCCCTTCCGAGTGTTTACGGTGAATCTGCTCCAAAGGAAAACTCTGCCGATCTTCGTACAAGAGGTTATGAATTGTCAATCAGCTGGAGAGACGGATTCAATCTTGCAGGCAAGCCTTTCAACTATTATGCGAGAGCATCAATGAGTGATTATGATTCACATATCACCCGTTATGCAAACAACCCTAACAAGCAGTTGTCAGACTATTATGAAGGTCAGAGAATCGGTGATATCTGGGGATTCGTAGTTGACGGACTTTTCCAGACAGATGAAGAAGCACAGTATTATCAGAACAATGTCTGTGATGCTCTGACATATATCGGTACAAATAGAATGCAGGGTGGTTTCCTCGCAGGTGACCTTCGCTATATCGACCTCGACAACAAGCAGGAAGGTCCAAACGGAATCAATATGATTTCCCTTGGTAAGAACACAGCGGATGATCCTGGTGACAGGAAGATTCTCGGAAACTCTCTCCCGAGTCTTCAGTATGGCTTCAATCTTGGTTTTGATTGGATGGGTATTGACGCTTCAATCTTCTTCCAGGGTGTAGGTAACCACTATTTCTATCCTCCTGGAATGAACATTGCTTTCTGGGGATCGTACTCTTATGCTTATTATTCAGCCTTTATGCCTACAGATTTCATCAAAACTGTATGGAGTGAAGATAATAAGGATGCATATTTCCCGAGACCGCGTGTCTATTCATCAACAGGTGGTGAGCTTGCTCCTGTCAACAGCCGCTATCTGCAGAATATCAGGTATCTCAGACTCAAGAATCTGACTATCGGATATACTCTGCCACAGAAATGGACAAGAGCGATTCACGTAGACAAAGTTCGTTTCTTCTTCTCCGGTGAGAACCTTGCTTATTGGTCACCGTTGAAAAAGTATACAAAATATCTTGATCCGGAGTCTGCCTACAGACGTGATACAGGTAAAACTTCTACAGGTATGTACAAAAACTCGGATGCCAAAGATGCTGTTGCATATCCTTGGCAGAAGACTATGATGTTTGGTATAGATATTACTTTCTAATGCAGGAGGATTGAAAATGAAAAAATATTTATTGACATTGCTTATATCGGCTTTTGCCCTCTCTTCCTGCGATTTTCTCGACAGGAATCCGAAGGACAAGCTTTCGCCGGAAAACTTCTTCCGTAACGAGCAGGATTTTATGCTTTTCTCCAACTCGTTCTATGACAACTTGTTTGACAAGGAACCATTTCAAAAGCAGTCCGATATTATTTTCCAGAAAGGTACAATTTCTGACGAGCTTCTCGGCAGTACTGCGAGAATCGTTCCTACCGGAGCAGGTAAAGGTGGATGGTCTTGGGGCCAGCTCAGGAAAATCAATACTATGCTCGGTAATATGCACAAATGTCCGGATGAGAGTGTGGTTACCAAATATACTGCTCTCGGACGTTTTTTCCGTGCAAGGTTCTACTATGAGAAAGTAAAGCGTTTCGGTGACGTTCCTTGGTATGACAGAGAGTTGGGTTCGAGTGATCCTGACTTGTACAAGCCTCGTGACTCGAGGGAGTTTATAATGTCCAAGATGCTCGAGGATATTGACTATGCCATCGATAATCTTACAGAACAGGTAAGTACATATCGTGTGAACAGGTGGGCAGCTTTGATGCTTAAGGCTCAGTTCTGTCTTTACGAAGGAACATACCGCAAGTATCACGGACTTTCTTTTGACGGCGGACTTACAGCGGACCAGTACCTGGAACTTGCTTACAAGGCTGCTGCGGAAATAATGAATGACGGTCCGTATTCGCTTTCAAAGAAAGATTATGGTGAGTTGTTCCGTCAGGTTGATGCCGACAAGGATGAAGTGATTCTTGCAATCAATATGGAAGACGGAATTGCTACGCACAATGCTACAGGTTACTGTCTTATGAATACAGCAGGATGTCCTGGCTTCTCCAAGAAATTCATTGACAGCTTCCTGATGAAGGACGGAACACGCTTTACCGACAAAGAAGGTTGGGAGACAATGCCATTTGTAGAGCAGATGAAGGATCGCGACCCTCGTCTCGGAATGATTACAAGACTTCCGTCACACGTTAGGCAGGATGCAGCAAAGACAGTCTACGGACCGGACATTACTATGACGGCTACAGGATTCCAGTTCGATAAATTCGTGATGAGCACGGATTATCCTACAGCAGGTCGTGCTGATATGTCATTCAATGATATTCCAGTATATCGTCTTGCAGAGGCCTATCTGATTTATGCGGAGGCTAAGGCAGAGCTTGGTATTTTTGAGCAGGCTGATGCGGAGATTTCAATCAATTTGCTAAGACGCCGTGCCGGAATGGAGAAAATGAATGTTTCTTCTCTTACAGTTGACCAATTCCTTGTTTCCGAGAAGTACGGATATACAAATCTCGCTAAAACATCTCCTTCAAATCTGGCTCTTCTTCTTGAAATCAGACGTGAGAGAACCATTGAGCTTGTTATGGAAGCAAGCAGCAGGTGGGATGATATTGTCAGATGGAAGGAAGGACATTGTTTCGAGCAGCCGTTGTACGGTATGTATTTCGATGGTCCTGGCGAGTACGATATAACAGGTGACGGTCAGGCTGATTTGTGCCTTTACGCTACATCCAAGAAACCTGATGGCTATCCAACGGATTTTCTATGTATCCAGATTCAGGAAATCGAGATTGACGGTAAGAATGTTCCATATTCCGATGGTATTGTACTGAGCGAAGGAACCAAAGGTTTCGTGGATATGTACAGGACAAGGACTCGTTCTTTTGACCAGAACAGGGATTACCTTTATCCGATTCCTACTGAAGATCGTCTTCGTAATCCTAATCTTGCCCAAAATCCGGGTTGGAATGACGGACTTTCCTCAGAAGGCGGTCCGGATACAGACAATGGAATGAATTAGTCTGACTATTAACATTTATCGATATGAATATGATATTTAACTCTATATCAAGATTTTGTGCAGCCGTTCTTGCTGGTTCCGTGTTTTTCGGATGCCAGCAGGAAGAGCTGGTAAAGCCGGTTGCCCTGCTTGCTGAATCGAGTGTGACAGTTGAAGCAAAAGACAGTGAAGGAACTGCATTGACTGTATATTCTGATGAAGGCTGGATGGTGACTACAGAGGAGGACTGGATTAGTGTCACTCCCGCTGAAGGAACAGGTACAATGGATATACTTGTCAGTGCAGAAGACAACGTAGATGCACAGGGCGAGATTGACAAACCACGCGAGGGAACTCTTTATATTTTCAGCAAAAGACTGACTGATAAGAAAATAAAGGTTACTGTAAAGCAGAAAGGTGACAATTATAAAGGAGTTTCGTCAAGGACAATCGATCAACTTTACGGACTCGAGGATGGAGAGTTTGTGAAAGTGGATGCGGCTCAGGTTGTGGCTTTGACCAACGAGGGATTTGTGGTTGTGGACAAGACTGCCGCTATATATGTAACTTCAAAGGAAAAGGTGAGCATTGGTGCCAAAGTGCATTTGGCTGGTGAGAAGGTTACTCTCTATGGTATGGCTTCTGTTGCCGCAGGAGAAGTAGCAGTTGACTCTGAGGGTGAACAACCTGTTTATCCTGAGCCAGAGGATCTTGTTTCAAATCTTGATCCATCCAAGGCTGGAAATGTTCGTTTTGTAACAACATCTGCCGGACTTCTCGGACGCGAACTATTCTACGAAGAAAGCATTCCTGTGGCCGTAAGTCTTCTTGACCCTAAAGAGGGAACTGTTGACCTTGATAAAGTCAATATGCACAATATAACTCTTAAGGCCTATTTTGTCGGTCTTGACGGGAATACTGTAAGACTTGCTGTGACTGAGGTGACCGACAACGGCATCAATGAGAATCTTGATGCTTATTTCTATGAGGATTTCTCTTGGATGAAATCTTTCATCGAGGCTTCTGGAGAGAAAGTCGATGATTCTGTCGGAGATAACAATCCGAGCGGTTCAGCTCCGAACTTGCGTGGCAAAGCTACTCTTGCTCCGCTTTTGGATGAGTTTATCAAACGCGGATACCAGGACCTTAACCAGGATGCTAAGGTAATATATCCTCAGAAATATTACTGGAAATTCGGTAAGACAAACAACCACAGTGGTCTCGTTCTTCCTGATATAGAATTCAAGGGAAGTGAGCAGGTGAATGTGTTTGTGGAGTTCGATTGGTCTGCGCATATGACAGGCTCTGGAAACGTAGATAATGTACAGATTGTCGCTGAGGTTCAGGGTGCTGGTCTTTTCGAGAATGGTACTAATGTCAGTGATCCTCTGTTTTCAGAACAGGTACAGGGACAGTTGGCTTGGCAGCACGCTAAGTTGACGCTAAAGGGTGCAAATAACACTACCAAGATAACATTGCGTCCGGCACATTTTGCCGATGCTACTCCTAACCAGCAGCGCTGGCATCTGGATAATATCAAGATAAAGGATACTGGAGTTCCTTACAGCGATCCGGTATATGCAAATGTGACACTTTCTGATGAACTCGTCACTTTCGAAGGTAATCCTTCTGAGGCTGCGACATTGAAAATCAAGTCAGACAAGGAATGGACTCTTTCCAAAGGTGCTGATTCAGAATGGTTTGACATTGATATTCAGCAGGGCTCTGCAAATGAAGAAGTAACAGTTTCTTTCACTTGTCAGCCAAGTACAAGTGCCAATCTGCGCCGTGGCTCAGTGGTTCTTTCTTCAGCTGATACCAGAAAGAATATATATGTTGTCCAGTCTGCGGCAGGCGGTGAACTTGATCCACTCATCAGTATTGTGAATGGAAACCGTGCGACAGTTCTCGGAGAAGGTCAGGAACTTGATGTAACAGTTCAGTCTAATGTGGAGTACAAGGTCGAGATTTCAGAATCCTGGCTTGTCGAAGCACCTGCAACATCTTCTAAGGCTCTTGTGGAGAAACACGGGCATAAATTTATAGCAGAGCCTAATATGAGTGGAAGCAGTAGAACTGCTACAGTGAGATTCTATAATGAGGAATATTCTCTTGAGTCAGTGCTGACTGTCCGTCAGGAAAACTTTGTTCCAAGGATAGATGTAAGTTCGGCTGCATCATCTCTCGGAATAAGCGGTGCAGGCTGTGAAGTCGAATATGCTGTGAGTGCAAATATTCCTTTCACTGTTTCGGCAGCAGACTCCTGGGTCAAACTTCCTTCTACCGAGGGTCAGGCCGGAGATTACAATATATCAGTACGTTTCGATGCCAATATGGGAACTGCGAGGACAACACGCATTGTGCTTAGAAATGATACTTATGATCTCGAAAAAACTCTGACTGTCAATCAGTTTGCATCAGGGGTAGTGTTCGCGGATGATTTCTCTTGGCTCAAGCCTATAGTCGATGCTGCAAAGGCTGCAGCTCCAGGAAATTACGATACTGTGGGTAGCAAGGATTTGGCTGCAAAGTCTGCCAATATCTATGGAACTTCTGCTCTTAACGAAGCTTTTGTTCCGTTGCGTGATGCTATAGGGTATATTATTCCGGGAAAGAAAGACGGTGCTAATGATGTTCTTTATATTCAGGAGTATTATCTGAAAATGGGCAAGACATCATCGAACAGCCAGACGTCACTCACTTTGCCGACGATGTATCCGGACGGACATTCGATGGATGTGACTTTCGACTGGGCAAGGATGGTTCAAGGTTCCGGCAAGGTCGATGATTATACTTTGACATTGATGATTGAAGGTAACGGAACATTCGAGAATGGTACTAAATACAGCGATCCTCTTTCCACACCTCAGGCAACCAGTGATATTTATTGGACAAATTTCTCTGTAAAAGTCAATGGTGCGGATAAGGATACAAGGATTACAATTGTTGCAACAGACCTTCTTGATCAGGCTTCAGGCAAGATTGATTATAAAAAGACTGGAGGAAGACGTATCTTTATCGATAATATAGTAGTTAAATCTCTGTAAAGGTCGTAATTGATAATTACAATTGAAATTCCTTATAAAAACAGGACCTGCAAAAAATCTGCAGGTCCTGTTTTGTAATATTTCCCGTATCTGTAATGATGAACTTTCCCGTTCGCTTCCACTCTGTATTCCTTATGTCTGGTTCTGTTACAGATTGCAGGGTTATTATTCATACATAATACACATCCTTCTGCGGATATGGGCTATGTATTATGAGCCAAATTTAGAAAGTAGAACTCTTTATTTTGCGTCCATAGCCTGGCAAGCAGTGATAGCTACCATTTTGTAGATATCATCTACTGAACATCCGCGGCTAAGGTCATTAACCGGGCGTGCAATACCCTGAAGGATAGGACCTATGGCATCTGCGCCTCCAAGACGCTGTACGAGTTTGTAGCTGATGTTTCCCACTTCAAGGTTAGGAGCTATGAGAACATTAGCTTTGCCTGCAATGTCTGAACCTGGAGCTTTCTTGCTTCCTACAGATGGAACAAGTGAAGCATCTGCCTGCAGTTCACCGTCTATCTTGAGCTCTGGTTCCATTTCCTTTGCTATGCGGGTTGCTTCGATAACTTTGTCTACGACTTCGTGTTTCGCTGAACCTTTGGTAGAGAACGAAAGCATTGCAACGCGAGGCTCGGCAAATCCTGCTACGCTTTTTGCTGTCTGTGCTGTACATACTGCAATCTGTGCAAGCTGTGAAGCATCCGGTACAGGTGTCACTGCTACATCTCCCATTACAAGTACTCCTTCTTCTCCATATTCAGGAGTTTTTGTGATAAGCAGCATAGCACCGCTCACACAAGAGATTCCAGGTGCGCATTTGATAATCTGAAGCGCAGGGCGGAGTGTGTCGCCGGTTGTAGAGAGAGCGCCGCTGATCTGGCCGTCAGCATCACCGTTCTTGATTATGAGGCATCCGAAATATAGAGGGTTTTCCAACACGGTTTTACGTGCGAGCTCGATAGTCATACCTTTTTTCTGGCGAAGCTGGAAAAGCAGTTGTGCATATTCCTCAGTCTTTTCGCTTGTAGCAGGGTCGATTATTGTTGCTTTGCCGATATTTTCAAGACCGAGTTTTTCAGCATAGGAGAGGATTTCCTCACGGTTGCCAATAAGGATTATATCAGCGAGACCGTCTTTCAGGGCGAGGTCTGCAGCTGTGATTGTGCGCTCCTCAAGTGACTCAGGGAGCACGATGCGCTGTTTGTTGGATTTAGCGCGTGCGATAATATTGTCAATAAGTGCCATTATAATTAATTAAAGTAAATAACAAAGAACATTGCCACATACAGATTGTTGTGGCAATAATGCAAAAATACAAAATTTGTAGCAAATTTTATAACTTATCTGCGACGCAGAACCTTTCCGGTCTGCTTATTTATGCCAGATAGCCTATAGAACTATGCCACCACCCGTTGTTGAGTTCGTCCTGGCTGAGAAGGAAGCTGAAAATGCGACCTGACTCAAAATCCAGTTCTTCGACTTCGTCAGGATCTATTCTGAGGAGATTTGTATGAGCCGGTGCGTCTTTTCCTGAAGCTCCGGATGCCGTTCCGAGCAGTCGCAGGCAAGGCTCGTTGTCTTTGCATACGGAAAAATCCATTTTCAATGCCGGCATAGTACTTGGCTGGTCGTCTTCGTCAACCATTATATAAGACTCGAATGTTTCCGGATTGATATTTCTTGCATATTTCACCTTTGCAGCACCTTTCGGCCATTTGCCCTGACCGTTGTGGATAGGTACGTCATACCCCAAATATTCATCAAGTGCAGCAAAGAAATACAGCATTCCGTCAGCCGGCAGTCCTGAATCGGGATCAATTGCCGCGATGTCTGCACAATCAATCTGACAGACAAATGTGAGAGGATATTCCTCTCCGTCTTCGCCTTTGACCATAGGGTAGGCCATATCTTCCGGCATATCCGGATCTCCCCACCATTTGCTGCAACAGAAGAGTCTTGAATCAGTTTCTTCCAATGAAATTTTGATAGCCATAATTGTAACTTAATTTTGTGGCAAATATAGCAACCTGTTTTGATAAATGAGTATCTTTGCCGCCCAAATTTCAATTTATGCCATCTCAGAAAGAAAAAAATATAGGTCATCTGGCTTTATGGGGCTGTAATCTGATATGGGGAGCAGCGGCTCCTGTTTCCAAGTTCATCCTTACTGGGGGAATCATAAGTTCGGCGGTGCTTGCCGATATACGTGTGCTTGCCGGAACCGTTCTTTTCTGGCTTGTATCACTTTGTTTCAAATCCGGAAGGGAAGAACAGGTCAGAAAAAAGGATTATTTCAAACTGGCTGCTGCGGCTTTTTTCTCAACGGCACTGGTACAGGTGTTCTATATGAAAGGTGTTAGCCTGACATCTTCTGTAGATGTGACAATCTGTACGTCTACACTACCGATATGGACTATGCTTATGTCCGCTGCATATCTGCACGAACCGGTCACCGGCCGGAAAGCCGGTGGTGTATTGCTTGGTTTTTCAGGTACTTTGCTTCTTGTCCTTTACGGAACTTCTCTTGCTGGAGGTATAGGTACCAGTCTTCCCGGTGCTGTTTATTGCCTGCTTTCCCAGATTTCGTATGGTATATATCTTGTCTTTTTTCAGGATATAATACGCAGATACTCTCCGATTACCCTGATGAAATGGAAATACGCATTCGGTGCACTGATGCTCTTGCCTTTTTCGTTGCGTGAATTTTTATCCACAGAATGGACAATCGTTCCTTCGACACAATGGCTTGCCATAGGATTCGTCATAGTGTTTTCTACATTCATAAGCTACTTTCTGGTGCCGTTCGGGCAGAAGTATCTGCGTCCTACAGTAGTGGCTATGTATAACTATCTCCAGACAATCGCTGCAGCTGTCATAGCACTCGCCTGGGGACAGGAAGATTTCAGCTGGGTGAAACTGGCTGCTGTTGTTATGGTCTTTTACGGAGTCCATCTTGTCAATCGTTCGCGTACGGCAGGAGATTTCTGATTTGACAATTTTGCCTGTTTGCCACTTATTTGTTTCCGATAATGTCGAAACGCCACTTCAAGCCTAATTGTATGTTGTGTATTCTGTCAAACGTGTTAGTGAAGTAGGTCAGATGAAGGCGCGCCTTGTCGTTGTTGAGAGGAAAGTACTCAAGTCCGCATCCCCAGTAGAATGATTCTGTGCCCGGAGCTATGACAGTATCATAGGCCTTTCCTTCTGCATTAACGTTGGCAGCATCATTCATCTCATATCCGAATTTGGTGCAGATATTCCATTTCCCTATGTTCCAGATGACTTTGCTTATGGCACTGAAGTCAGTGAAAAAGAAATTCTTTTGTCCTATTCCGGCTCTGTTGAAAATATCAATATCTAAGGTTACCTTATTGAAAATAAAATGGTTACCCAATGCAAGATAGTTTACGAATCTGTGATCGTCATCTTCTACGAAATTCAGGCTCCATATCGTCTTCCACCATTTGGTGAATCCACCGCTCCACGCCAGATTGTATCCGAACTGATTCTGGAATCCAATGGACAGCGGGGAGTTTGCTACCTGCATAATCAATGATTGTCCCGGCATAAAAGCATATTCCATATTGACTCCGAACGCATACCCCTGATCAAGTCCGCTGCAAAAGCGGCTGTAATAGTATACGTCTATCACAGCAGCATCATATTCATAGCCACCAATGAGAACGGCAGTCTTTCCCGCATAGATGCGGAATTTTGGTGTAGCCTGCCAGCTTAGACACAGCCAGTCCGTTGCCCTGAACGGATCGTCAGTATCGCCCCATACATTGAGGCGTTGTCTCATCCTGTAGGTCAGTTTGTCTGTAATGTGTCCGAATATATTGAAATTGATATGCTCCGCGCGGAACCGGGCACTGTATTTACCATCGAGGACTTCCTGGTGGAACGAGCCTCTGGCATCGAAGAAAAGACTGTCGACACCTTTTGCGGACAATGATAAGTCTAATGAAAAGCCCAATGCCAGGAAAACGATGATAACGGTAATCCTATGGATATGTTTTGCGGTTTTATGCATTTGGTTCGAATAGTTTTTGTAAGTTAGACTTCCGGTTTTATTCTGTAACGTCTTCAATTGTTATGGTTTCCTGCACAACTACATTCTCTTGTGCTGTGTCTTTGTTGAAGAAAGGCAGTGGAGACGGCAGTTTTGCCCAAGAAAACAGATTGCATATCCACAATGCTGCAAGTACGACAATCAGAGAAGCTATGAGAATAGTCCATCTCTTCCATACTGCCATACCTTTTCTTGCATAAGGGTCCTTCAGTTTCAGCTTAGGAAATTTTGCTATATCCGTGAGGGTTTCCCCGAACATTATGCTGATTTTTGAAGAGGCATTTATTGCCCATCCGTTTGCATTGAGAAGAGGTGCAATGTTCCTTCGTCTGAGTTTCATCCAGGCTATCACCATTGCCGGACCTGAAATCAGTAGCATTATGCCGGTGAAAGCGAGGCCTACTTCCCACCATTTCAAAGCTGCAACACCTTTTACAAGAGATGCCAGTGCGGAACCTATCATACCGACAGCCATACCTAAAGCAGCAAATATACCTGCAAATTTCCCTATATCGAAAGGTTGCGCCTGTGTTGATGCCGTGGCGCTTTCTGTGATTTTAGGTGCGGAATTCAGTTTTGCAGTAGCATCTTTTATAACCTTTGCATCTTTGTCTGCAGCGTTTTTGTTTATGATGTTTTCAACTGCAGATGCCATTTTTCTGTAAGGTGACCAGAAAGCCTGACCGATGCTGATAGGATTGTCTACGACTTTGGTGATGACTGCATCCCATTCCAATCCGCTATTGTCATAATATATAGCGTTCTTGCCTACTTTCAGATCGCCGATATCACCGACTGTAACTGCTGCCACAATCTGCAACTTCCCTGGTCTGGTCTTTGTCGTGCAGTCGCAATATACGAGGAACATACCGCAGGATGCCGCCATTTGGTTGTGTTTCGCCATATCACTGACTTTCAGGCAGAAATGACATTCCCTTTGGTCGATAATAAGTCTTCCGCACTGGAATATAGCCAGTTGTCTGCTGTTCTTGTCATAGAAGTCCTGGAAAGTCACGAAGTTACGAAGCAATCTTCCGAAGTCTCTCAGGAGATGGAGGAACTTGTCTACGTTTTCAATGTTGTCTGACTCCTCTTTCAGGGAGGCATCTTGTGCAACCAGTCCTAAAAGGGACTCTTTTCTGTTCTTTTCAAGCAGTTCCCGGACTTTAGCTTCCCCTAAAGGTTCTGCCACGGCACCTGTTTTTGAAGATTTCCATTCTGACCAGGCGGCCAGAGTTTTTCCGAGTTCTGTCCAGTCATCTTCTGTTATGACTTTCTTTTCACTATTCCATACAGCCCGTGATAATGTGGTCATATTTCCAGCCCAGACAGGGTTTATTCCTTTCTCAAGTTCAAGCTCATTCCTTCCGGTTATATGGGCGAGTGGGTATGAGGCTATTTCGTCCATCTTGTCTGTGAGATTTCCGGGGCTTATCGCCTCAATTCTTGATGTTTGGATATCAAGCGCATTGGTGCTTTGGGGTGAGAATGCCGCCAGTCTTGACCGCATAAAGAAATCCTTTACTTTGGCATCCAGAGCCTTGTATGCCTCCAGAACTTTCTCTGTCATATCTCCGTATGGCGCTTCCGGTGCCGAGTCAATCCATCCGGCGTAAAGTGAAAGATCCTTGTAAAAGGCTTCAATCATTTCAGAGTTGACTCCATCCTCGCCACTTCTGTCAGTCAGTTTTGCAGCTGTAGATAGAATCGCTTTGATGGCATCCTTGTCATCATCGTTGTCTGAAGATGACTCTGTGATGATACCGTCGCCGTTAAATCTGGTTTTTGCGAAAATTGCAGCGATGTCTGCCGTGTCATTAAGCGATATTACAGTATTTTCTTTGCCGAGGTTGCGAAGTATCTCTTTGGCGGCTAAGAATAGTTTATTACCATCCGTATTTTCAGTGTTGAATTCATTTATGTCAATGTAGTCCGCATCTGTCAGAAGTATGTCAGGATTCTTTACGGCATTAGTAAGCCAGTTCGCCGTAACTGTTATATCTGTTACCCTTATTTTGCCATCCTTGTCAGAATCAGCATAGGTCATACTTTTTTCATCGATTTCGAGTCCTGTGACAGGGCAGGAGAGAACGGTCCACATTTTAGGATCAAGTTCGTTGATATGTCTGATGTCTTCACCGCAAGTGATTCTGACTCTTGTTGATCCCCCGATGTTCTCGAATTGCCAATTGTACTTGTCTGATTTCTTTAAAAAAGCCATTTTAGGTTATGTTTTGTGTGAAACTTCCTGTTAAAAAGTTATCAATCTTTTCTTGAAACAGTTGCCGTTATGCTCTGAATCAGATGCGTCACATTGGCTATATGCCTGTTTCTAATCTGGAAAATGTAAATATACTTATATTTCACCGTTTTCCCAAACTTTCTATTCCAAACTTCAAGCTTAAAACTAGATGCCTGTCTATATGCCCGTATTTTTCCGTCGGGCTGGCACTTGAATGCTGTGTCCTTCTTTCCCAATCGCCTGATTTGGAAATTTTCCTTTCTTAAGTTTTGCTTCTGAATCAAATTTTGCTAACTTCGCAAGGATGTATCGGGATTGGTATATGATTCGGATATTCAATTATTGAAAGGACTTAATAAATACATTGGTATGGTAAAAGTTAATTTGGGAGGCTGCAGCTCCTTCGTTAAAGATGCAGATTATAAAAATTATCTCAAAAAGGCGTTGTCAGCCCTTGATGTTCTTGAAGATGAGACAGGAGCCGGAAATGATTTTCTCGGATGGAAGCACCTGCCTT
>Michael_p2__coassemble_2150_pt1 | contig 12512 bp, 10 predicted proteins | sample Michael_p2__metabat2_low_PE_026 | metagenome-assembled genome bin Michael_p2
GTCATATCAGTCCATTCTGACCACGTGCGCCCCTTGTCCACACTGCGCATCATCGCTACACGGTTGGGATTCTGGCGATTTGTCGTCTTTTGCCAATAAACGGTTTCACCGCATACGAGCATCAGGAGCACTTCCGAACTTTCTCTGTCGCATACGACAGCCGGATCGCCGAAACCGCAGTCAGTTGCACCGCTTTCCCCTGTACCTTCGACAACTATGTTTTCTTCTCCCCAGGTTTTGCCGTTATCTGTTGAAATTCTGGACCTTATGTCTACTCTGCCGAATCCGATGTCTGATCTGCAATGGCGGTAGTCTGCGAGCGCAACCAATGTACCGTCTCCGAAAGCGCCTATTGCAGGAATCCTATATGGTATGCTTGCGGAGTCTTTGCATTCGAACAATACCTGTCTACGGATTGGCTGTCCGGTAGAGCAAGATAAAGAAATCATTGCAGATGCTGCGATGCTCAGGTAGGCAAGTAAATTTTTCATAGGGCGTTATTATTGATGGTTTTGAAATGTGTTTTGTGTATGTGTTTTCTGCGTGAATATAGGAACTTTTGGAGATATATCAGGCATTTTTGAAAAATAATCGTTGAAATTACTAAATTTGTCCTTTTCTGTAAACAGCAAATGAGTATCAGAGCGATAAATGTTAAAGTGTTGAAAAGTAGCGTGTAATTATGGAAAATATATGGATTAGTGCGGCCGGGCTTAGTCTTGCAACGATAATAGGCTCTATTCTCGGTTTTTTCATCAAAAGTCTTCCGCACAAATGGAATGATGCTGTTCTCGGTTATTGTGCAGGTGTTATGCTTGCAGCATCGACAGTGGGGCTTATCCTGCCGGCTGTGGAATCGGCAGGAACCGGACGGTGGTTTCTTCCACTTGTCGGTGTAGTTTTGGGTATGTTCTTTCTTAATCTGCTTGATTTAGTCACTCCCCATATGCACAAAATCACAGGACTTGATGCAGAGGAACATCGCAACAATGCCTCACTCAATAAAGTACTCCTTTTTGTTCTTGCTATCGCCATCCACAAATTGCCCGAGGGGATAGCTGCCGGAGTCGGCTTCAATGCCGATGATACATCAGGAGCCTGGGCTGTTACGTTCGGCATAGCACTGCAGAATATTCCGGAGGGTATGGTAGTGATTGCTCCACTTCTTCTGGCCGGAGTCTCCAAGTCGAGAACTTTTTTAATTTCTCTCGCAATCGCTTTGCTTGAAGTGGTCGGTGTCTGGATTGGTTATGGCCTCGGTGCTATTTCCAGGATGCTCCTACCTTTGCTCCTTGCTTTTGCGGGTGGTGCAATGCTGTATGTGGTGAGCGATGAGATGATACCGGAGACACACGCTCACGGCTTTGAAAAAGTTGCTACTTATGCGCTGGTCCTCGGATTTGTGACGCTTGTTTTTATGGATAGGGCTTTTGCTTAAGCAAATCCTTACAGGTCAGTGACTTGAGCGGGATGTCTGGCGGGAGAGCCGTATGGCAGATACCTTTTTGAACTTTTGTCAGTTCAGTTTATCCCGAATATGGAAATAGAATGTTGTTTTGATAAATTTAAATGATAGAATTATGGTAAAAGCGATAGTTTTTGATATGGGCGGTGTGCTCGTTGATTTGTATTATGACAGGGCTGTCTCATCTTTCAAAGTGATAGGTTTTGAGGAAATATGTGATTATCTTGATCCTTGTCACCAGAAAGGTATTTACGGCGATATGGAAGCCGGTATTGTCAGCCCTGACGAATTTTACAGTTTTGTCCTTTCAAAATGCAATCCTGGTACTGTCAAGGCCGATATAGATGCTTGTATAAAAAACTTTTATGAAGGTCCGTCAAAAGAAAAAGCAGACTATCTTCATACGTTGAAGGATAGGGGATACAAGATATATATGCTCAGCAACAACAACCCTATAATGATGAGAATATGTGCAGAAGATTTCAGGAATGCCGGCATCGATCTCGATGATTTTTTTGACGAATTGTTTATCTCAAGCAGTATGAAGATGCTTAAACCGTCACAGGAAATTTACTTGGAAAGCATTCGCCGCACCGGTCTCAAGGCAGAGGAACTACTCTTTATTGATGATTCTCCAAGAAACATCGAAGGGGCACGAAAAGCAGGAATGAACGCTGTAGACTATGTGCAGGGGGATTCTCTCTCTGCTGCTATCGAACCATATCTGTAGGAAGAATCTTGCAGGATATACGATTTTTTGATTTCCTAATATTTACTTTTTCCTGAAGTTCCAAATATTCAAACAAAGAAAACGACATCCCTTTGCCTATGATGTAAAGATGACGCAAGTAAATTATGATATGCAATTGCCTGGACAATGCAATGATGGAGAATTTCTTTGTACTTATGAAGTCTGAAATGTTATATTTGCAGGAGCGGGACAGTGTAGAGCAGTTCGCCAAGGAATCAGTAAAGCACATTCGCTACTACAATAATGATAGAATCAAACTTAGGCAAAATGGAAAAAGCCCGGTGCAATACCGAGCTTTCTTCCAATCTAAGAGTGCCTCTTAATAATGTTAAACCGTCCAGCTTTTGGGGGTACATTATTTTTTTGGTCGACCTTTTTTTAAACTTTAATTGCCTGCTGCATTCAAAAGCACCTCTGTCAGGGTAGGATGTGCGTGGACTATGTTACGCAAATCTTCAATTGTTGCCTTTTTGTTCATCAAGGCAGCGATTTCCTGCACTATATCCGAAGCGTGTGCTCCGAAGAGGTGGCATCCGAGAATTTGTCCAGGTATAAGAGCAGATGTTTCTTGATTGTCTGCAACATTGTCTGTAACATTTTCAGCAACAATGATTTTGCAATATCCTTCCGGTTCTGCCATTGCTACCGCTTTTCCGTTTGCTCTGAAAAACGATTTGAAACATTTGCATTTTACGCCTTTGGCCTTGCAGTCTTCTTCGGTCATTCCTACTACGGCAGCTTCAGGATAAGTGAATACTGCAGCAGGAATTATCTCGAGTTCTATTCCATCGTCTACTGTCTCTTTTACAAATGATTCTGCAAATTCATTTGTACCGGGAATCGCTCCTGCCTTCTCGTCAGCGAAAATGGCATTGAGAGCTCTTTTTCCCTCAAAGACAGCAGCGTGGGCAAGCATCATACCTCCGCGTATGTCACCGATTGCAAATATATTCGGTATATTGGTTCTCATATTGGCATCGGTTACAACGCCTTTGGCAGAAAACTCGATGTTCAAGTCTGCAAGATTCAATCGATGCGCCGCAGGACGTCTTCCGACAGCCATCAGTACTTTGTCGGCTGATATGTTGTACTCTTTGTCTTTTTTCAAATACTTGACATTCAGTAATCTATGGCCATCTTCAGTACATTCTGAAATACCTTCTACCTGAGCAGATGTTTCAATGGCAATGCCCCTTTTAGTCAGAGATTGTTTTAATCTTTTGGCAAGATCAGCATCGAATCTCGGCAGAATATCCTTACAGTATTCTACAACAGTGACATCAGAACCGAACGATTTGAAAATCGAGGCAAATTCAAGCCCGATAACACCGGCTCCGATTATGCAAAGTTTCTTTGGCAGAGCATCGATGGATAGCAATTCTGTAGAATTGATTACTCCTTCAAGGTCGGCACCTGGAACTGGCAATGAAGCAGATACGGAACCGACTGCTATGATGATATAGTCTGCGGAGATTTCTTCGCATTCTCCATCTGCTTTTTCTACAGTAACAGTATTTGAATCTTTCAGTGAAGCCTTTCCATAAATCAAAGTTATATTTTTGTGCTTTAACAAGAATTCCACTCCACTTCTAAGCTGACTGATTACTGCATCTTTCCTCTCAAGCGCTTTTGAAAAGTCAAACTTTACATCACCGGTCTCAATTCCGAACTCTGGTGCATTTTGCAGATTTTCAAGAATTTCTGCATTTCTGCAGAACGTTTTTGTCGGTATGCAGCCCTCGTTCAGACACGTACCGCCGACTGGACCGTCCGAGACAATTGTCACTTTAATGCCGCGCTCTGCAGCTGCTATTGCTGTTTCATATCCTCCGGGACCAGCACCTATAATGGTAATATGCATAGCAAGAAATGTTAGTTATCCCAATATTTCAGAACAGGCCGTCTTGCTGCCTGTGTCTCGTCAGGTCTTCCGACAGGGGTATTGTGTGGAGCATTCTTGAGAATCATAGGGTCTTGGGCAGCTTCACCGGCAATTTTCCTCATTACTTCAATGAACTGGTCTATGGTCTCTTTCGACTCTGTCTCTGTCGGCTCTATCATTATTGCCTGATGGAATAGAAGAGGGAAGTAGATTGTCGGAGCGTGGAATCCGTAGTCTAATAACCTCTTCGCAACATCGAGTGTTACTGCACCTGGAACATCGTCGTGAGCTCCGTCGTTGATGAGACCGTCGAAAACAAACTCGTGTTTGCAGACAGATTCTATAGGGAGTTTATAGCAGTCTTTAAGGCTTTCTTTCACATAGTTTGCTGCCAAAGTCGCGAATCTTCCGACATAAGGGAGATTCTCTTTGCCAAGTGAAAGAATATAAGCATAAGCCCTTAGTATAATACCGAAATTTCCCATAAATCCGGAAACTCTTCCAGCCGAATCAGGATGATTTTGCTCAATATGGAATATTCCGTCTTCATCTTTAGTTACTCGAGGACCAGGGAGACAGTTTGCAAGTCTTTCCGCAACACCAACAGGACCGGAACCGGGACCTCCGCCACCGTGAGGGGTTGAGAATGTCTTGTGGAGATTCAAATGCAAAATGTCAAAGCCCATATCTCCAGGACGTGCTACGCCCATAAGCGGATTCATATTGGCACCGTCATAGTAAAGCAGACCACCGCAACCGTGGACCATTTCCGCAATCTCACCGATTTCCTTTTCGAACAGACCGAGAGTATTAGGGTTTGTCATCATTATACCTGCAATCTCGTCATTCAGAAGAGGTTGCAAGTCTGCGACATCTACAAGACCATTCGGTTTTGACTTTACAACCACTACATCAAGTCCGCATACAGCTGCACTTGCAGGATTGGTACCGTGGGCACTGTCCGGAACAATAATCTTGGTCCTTTTCAAATCACCGCGTAATATGTGGTAGCGTCGCATTATCATCAATCCGGTCAACTCACCGTGTGCGCCTGCGCAAGGGTTGAATGTGAAAGAAGGCATACCGGTGATGGCATAGAGTGATTTTTCCATCTCCCAGTATGCGCGTAATGCGCCTTGTACAGTCTCTTCCCCCTGGAGCGGGTGTAGTGCTCCGAAGCCTTGGATAGAAGCTACTTCTTCATTGATTTTCGGGTTGTATTTCATCGTGCAGCTACCTAATGGATAAAAGCCCGTATCAACACCGAAGTTCATTTGTGACAGGTTTGTATAATGCCTGACAACATCTACTTCACTCACCTCAGGAAGCCTTGCTTCAGAACTCCTTGACAGACAGGATGGTATAAATGTTTCAAGCTTTCCGCTGAAAGAGTTTGAGGGAAGCGAATAACCGCATCTGCCTTTGTTTGAAAGTTCAAAAATCAGTTTGTCGTAATACTTCATAGCCTGACCTCCTTTACAGTTTTAACAAGATTGTCTATCTCCATTCTGCTGCGCTTCTCTGTAACACAGAAGCTGACATATCCTTCTTCTGTCGGCAGAGCGGCAAAGAAACCGGCATCAGCCAGGGCTTTGTGAAGTTTTTCTGCAGGGATATGAGGCCTCAGGACAAATTCCCTCAGGAATGGCTTATCGAAAACTTCGTCAAACAAACCGGTGGATAGCAATTGGTCGTGGAGATAATGTGCACCGCACGTTGAAAGTTCGTTGACTTCTTTCATTCCCGAAGGACCCATCAGTGACAGATATATTGTTGCATAAAGGGCCATAAGGCTTTCGTTTGAACAGATGTTGCTTGTCGCCTTTTCTCTCTTGATATGCTGTTCTCTTGCCTGAAGGGTAAGTACAAAACAGCGTTGGCCTTTGGCGTCAACGGTCTGACCTACAATTCTGCCAGGGAGCTTGCGTACCTGCTCTTTCCTGCAAGCCATAAATCCTATATATGGGCCACCGAAATTCAACGGCAGACCGAGCGACTGACCTTCACCGACAGCAATGTCGAATCCCCATTCGCCAGGGGTTTTCAAAACTGCCAATGCAGAAGGGTCGCAGTAAGCTGCAGCCAAAGCACCCGCATTGTGGGCTGCCTCTGCAAATCCAGTGAGATCTTCTATTATACCGAAGCGGTTGACTGATGGAACCAGTATACCGGCAACATCACCGGATTCGAGGGCTTTCTGCATTGATGTCAGTGATGTCTGACCGTTTTCTTGCCCGATTGTTTCTACGTCAATACCGTGATAGCCGGCATAAGTCATTACCACTTCCCTAACGTTCGGAAGTAGGGTTTCAGACAGCAGGACTTTGTTTTTACGCTTTGTAGACGCTTTGGCCATAAGCATAGCTTCTGCTGCTGCAGTAGGTCCGTCATACATAGAAGCATTAGAAACTTCCAAACCTGTTAACTCGCAGATAAGGCTTTGATATTCAAATATATATCTAAGGGTGCCTTGTGAGATTTCAGCCTGGTAAGGAGTGTAGGCTGTGCTGAATTCCGATCTTGATGCGAGATAAGGAACAACGGCAGGTGTGTAATGGTCATAAGCACCTGCACCTGCAAAGACTTTCAACTTCTTGTTTTGGCTGTCAAGTTCGTTGAAATATTCTCTTATCTGCATTTCTGACATCGCTGCAGGCAGGTCATATTCACCTTTGAATAGGAACCTTTCCGGGACGTCGCTGTAAAGATCCTCAAGGGACGATACTCCGGATTTGCTGAGCATTTCCTTTATATCGTCCTCTGTATGAGGGAAATAGGAGAATCTTCCCATAATTATTCGCCAATGAATGATTTATATCCTTCAGCATCCATAAGATCGTCCAGTTCAGAGTCGTCATTCATCTGAACTTTGATGATCCAGTTTTCGTAAGCATCTTCATTGACAAGCTCCGGAGCATCTTCCAGACTGTCGTTTCTTTCGACAACGATACCGCTTACAGGGCATACCAAATCACTTGAAGCTTTCACGCTTTCCAATGCACCGAATTCGTCGTCTTTGCTGACTTCGTCGTCAACATCAGGCATATCTACATAGGTGATGTCGCCCATTTCTGCCTGTGCATAGTCAGTTACACCGATGATTGCAATGTTTCCTTCTATTTTTACCCATTCGTGTGTCTCGCTGTATTTGAGACCATCAATAATCTTGCTCATAATTGTATTCTTTTAAAAGTTATTTCTTATAATTTGTTTGGTAGAATCTTTTTTTGATGACAGTTCCAGGGAAGACTTTTTTTCTTATGCGTACAGAAAGTGGTGTTCCCAAGGCAGAATATCCGGCATCAACCATAGCGAAGCAGATACTCTTGTCGAGAGTGATTGAACGGTATCCGGTAGTTACGGTTCCTACCTGCGTACCATCTTCCAATTCAACAGGATACGTAGCTCTTGGAATCGCTTTGTCGTGGATTTCCAGACCAACAAGTTTCCTTTTCGGACCATCCTCCTTCTGTTTGGCAAGAGCATCTCTTCCTATGAATTCCTTGTCAAGTTTGCAGAACATTCCCAAACCGGCTTCTACCGGAGTAATATCATCTGCGAGTTCATCTCCGTACAAAGGAAGTCCGGCTTCAAAACGAAGGGTGTCGCGGCATCCGAGACCGCAAGGCTCAACTCCGGCATCCAGAAGCAAGTTCCAGATTGCAACTGTTCCTTCTATGGAGGTGTAAATTTCAAAACCGTCTTCTCCGGTGTATCCTGTGCGGCTGAGAACCATTCTGTCTCCCTTCCAGGAGGATTCGCAGTATGAATAGAAAACAAGTCCGGCAGCCTCTTCCAGTCCGAGAACTTCTGTGACAATCCTTTCAGCTTCAGGACCTTGTACGGCAATCTGTCCCCAAACATCGGATTCGTTGCTTATCTTGACGTCGAACTCTTTACTCTGTTCGCAAAGCCATTTGTAATCCTTGTCTATATTGGACGCATTTACCACAAGCAGGAAATGTTCAGGCTCAAATTCACGGTACACTAACAAATCATCGACAACACCTCCGTTAGGGTGACACATCATACCATAAAGCACCTTACCGGACTCAAAACCTCTGATTTCATTTGTAAAGATGTGATTTACAAACTTTTCTGCGTCTGGACCGCTTACAAAGATTTCTCCCATATGCGATACGTCGAACATTCCGACTTTGTTGCGCACTGCATTATGTTCCTGAGTAATGGAACTATACTGAATCGGCATCATAAATCCTGCAAACGGACTCATCTTTGCCCCGAGATTTACGTGACTGTCGTAAAGGCAGGTCTTTTTGAGGTTATCTTCCATATAGTTGATTATTTATATGTTGTTCTTATATTTTATATTGTGTAATGGTCAGATAGTGCTTTTTCATCCATTTAGTTGTTTCTGCGATTCTTTTCGGGAGTTATGTTGCACTTTGGCTGGAATGATATAGCATCTCTGCCAGAATGTCTGCTTTTAATCCCGGGATATATTCATCGAGACTGATATTCTTGACGGCTTCGGCAAATTCCTCTTTAGTGTCCCGGCATCCTTTGAGGACCTCTGAAAGAACTTGGTCGATACCTTCTTTTCTGGCGAAGTAATCTCCTTTCATACTAACCTTTGCGATTGTACCTGCATTCATTTCCATCTCCAGAGTAATCTCACCTACACCATCTATTCTGCAGTCTCTTATAGCAGTAAACGAATGTTTCCGTCCTTCCAAAAAGGCCGGATCCAGGTATCCTGCTTCAATGGCACTTATCTCGTTCAACTGGTTTGTTGTCAACTCGATAGAGTCTATGCCGACCGTTTTACCGCTACTATCTCTAATTCCGCAAAATGATTCTGCAATGTATCTTTTGAATGTATCTATATCAGACAAAGATCTTTGCCAGGCCGAATCAGCAGATACAAAATAAGGACGTAGATTCGTTACGTGCTGACGCACAGAATCAACGCCCTTGCTTTTTATTTTTGCTTCAGATGGTGTGATTGCACGGGTAAGTTCATCGAAGTCGGTATTGAACAGCATTGTCCCGTGGACTATGCTTGATTTTGGGAGCTTGAAAAATGCATTTCCCGACACTTTCTTTCCATCTACTATGATGTCGTTTCTTCCTGATACAGATGCGTTTGTGCCTGCATTCCTCAATAACAGGGCAACTCTTTGCAGAAATTTTTCAAAAGTAAATACAACATCGGTTGAGTTGCTGATATAAGAGAGCATTATATTGCCTTTGTCGGAGTATACACATCCTCCTCCGCTTTTTCTTCGGAATAATTGTATTCCTTTACTGGTACAGTATCCGATATTGACTTCGGCTTCCATAACTTGATTTCGGCCGAAAATTACAGTAGGCTCGACCTGCCACAGGAAAAATGCCTCTTTGTATTCCTTCACGGGAAATAGCTCGTCAAGATGAGACGCCACATATTCTTCCATTGCCAGGAAAAATACAAGACGTCTTGGTTCATTTTCTTGAGGCAGAGTGATATAGGTCATAGTGTATTCTGAATCTTTATTCGGTTACATTAATTATATGCTTATATCTTTTCAAAGGTAGATATTATAATTGGTTTTCCAATAAATATTTCATTTTTGAATGAAGTTTTTTTATTTCATTTTCTTTATTCTTGTCTGACTGATATGAAATAATTATTTTTGAAAGATTTTTAATAATTGTCAAATGGATATAGCAGTTTTCATAATTATAGGTGCAGGATGTGCAGTATGCTCCGCAGCCCTGACAAAGTTTATATGTACTTCCGGAGAGAAAATGAGACGTTTGGAGAAGGATAAGGAATATGAGTCGGCAATCGCTGTGTGCAAATCCGAAATAATGGCCAAAAATTCGGAGATTGTTCTCTTGAAGGACTTGCATCAGAAAGCTATGGCGGAAATGAAGGAGGCGCAGGACAGTCAGATGCAAGCTATGATGGATAAAATGAAAGTCGAGACGGCAGCCATTTTAAAGCAGAGGAGTCAGGAACTTTCGCAGGGTAACAAGTCAGATATGGATGGCATACTCAAACCATTGAAAGAGAGTATGGAGGCTATGCGTAAGGCAATGAAGGACAACGAGGAAAGCCATATACGCAATACTGTAGCATTGTCCAAGCAGCTTGAGCAGGCAGTCCGTGATATGGAGCAGAAGACAGCTGATATAGGAGAGAAAGCCGACAATCTTTCTGAGGCTCTGACCTCGAAGCCTAAGGTACAAGGCTGTTTCGGTGAGAATTTCCTTGATGCTATGCTTGCAAACGAAGGGCTGGTAAGAGGTGTCCATTATTCCAAGGAGTCTGCAAATGCCGACCGCAGCCGGCCGGACTTTGTTTTTCATTTCAAGGAAGGTCTCGAGCAGAAGGACCTTGTAGTCGATTCCAAAGTTTCACTGACAGCATTTGTGGATTATGTAAATGCTGATGATGAACAGGCACGCAAGTTGGCCTTGGCAAATCATTTGAAAAGTGTGCATAAACATATCGATGAGTTGGCAGCCAAAGATTATGCAAAAAAAACAAAAGATTCCTTTGCGGATTATGTATTGATGTTTATGCCCGTTTCCGCTGCATTGCAAGTTGCTATGGATGAAGAACCTATGCTTTGGCGTGATGCCTATGCCAAAGGTGTCCTGATAACAACGGAACAGACCATAATGCCTTTCTTGAAAATCATACAGTTGACTTGGAAGAAATACAGTCACGATACCAACCTTCTTGAAATTACCAAGGCTGCTGAAAATATGATAGAAAGGGTAGGGGCGTTCTACGATTCCTACCGCGACCTCGGTTCCAAGCTGAAGTCTGTCTGTACGGCCTATAACAGTGGCGTTATGAAGCTCAAGGACAACGGCCCGAGCATCACCACTTCAGCGCGTCAGGTTATGGAGATAGGTGTCCGCCGCAAAGGAGGGAAGGATTTTACTGTGCCTGAAGAATTGCTTCAGACAGACAAACTCCCTTCAGATGACACCAGCGAATAAACCGGATCTGCTGCCAGAGAAATGAGAAAGTTCAGAATTCCTGTAGAAAGTCAGCAAGATTTTCTTCCCGTTCAAGCCCTAATTTCTTACGAAGTCTGTATCTGTTCATTTCCACGCTGCGTAGAGTAATATCCAGAAGGGGAGCAATTTCTTTTGAACTTAATCCCATTTTCAGATATGCGCACATTTTCTTGTCAGATACTGTAAGTTTTGGATAATTGGTGCTTAGTCTCTTGAGGAAATCTTCATAAACAACATCAAAATTTTTCTCGAATTTCTTCCAATCATCATCGTGCTGGATATTCTCCTTGATTTCTGACTGGATATTTGAAATGATTTTGAGACTTTTGTTGCGGTCATCAACGATGTGGTCAGTAGCTTTTGCCAGTTTATTGTTGATTTCCAACAGGATCTCGTTCTTTCGTATCAGATTCATCGTAGACGCAGCGAGGTCCTGGGCTTTGTGCTCCAACTCCATTCTCACTTGTTTCTCTTGCATTATTTTTTTCTTTTCCTCTTGCTCGGCTCTCGCTCTGCGTGTAGTGATACTTTCTGCCCATTTATATATAAGGAATAAGACCATTGACAAAATCAGAATATATGTAATGTATGCTGGTACAGTTTCATACCACGGAGCCAGAATCCTGACCTTTATGCAAGATTCGGAAGTTGCCATACTGTCCGGACTCAATGCCCTTACCATCATTGTATAGTCACCTCTTGGAATCTTGGTATATTCTCTGTAGTCAGCTTCGGAGAATGGAGACCATCCTTTGTCATATCCTTTCAGAAAAAAACTATATCTAACCTTATCTGAAAATTTGTAAAACGGCATAGAAGCCTTGATTCTCAAGGAATTGTCTGAAAATGGCAGTACAATCAATGATTTTCTGCATATACTGTCATTTCTTGAGGAGAATATGGATGAATCCCTTCCAGAGTTCAGTACTGAAATGTCTTTGATGAATACATTGAAATTCTTGTCATTTCTTTCCTCTTTCATTCGTTTTGAGTTGATGATTGAAAAACCATCTTCTGTGTTAACCAATATTTGGTCATTGTCGATGTTCATAATCATTTCAAAACCAAAGATTCTGCGGGTAGTCAGACCTTTTAGTGAAAGGCTGTCAATTATATAGCTTCCGTCTTTGTCTTTGTAATAAAGTGCCTGTATCTTGTCGGAGGAAAAATACATATCACCATTATCCAACGAGTATATACCAGTTCCACCGATTTTATAAGGAAAAATATTATTGAGTTTTTCGTGAGGAACAGCCTTTCCACTTATATTGTCGTATGAATAATATCCTTTTGCAGTGGAGAATATGATGTCATTATGAAGCCTTATCGGCGTGTTTCCCCAGTCTTCAGGGAAACCTTCATTGCGTGATTTGAATTCGAGGTCTGTAACTGTCTTGTTTTGAGTATCAAGCGTCAGTCTGTATAATCCTTTTACC
>Michael_p2__coassemble_2198_pt1 | contig 12238 bp, 7 predicted proteins | sample Michael_p2__metabat2_low_PE_026 | metagenome-assembled genome bin Michael_p2
TTCTCGACATCAACAAGACTTGGGATGACTGGAGCCTCCACGCCAACCTTGGTGCTTCTATCACTGATATGCGCAGCGATATGATTTCCAACAGAGGACCAATCGCAGTTGACAACGTTCCAAACGTATTTAATGTATTTACAATCGACCCAGCTTCACTCGTGAAGAAACAGGCAGGATGGAGAGAGCAGGTTCAGTCTGTATATGCTTCTGCCGAGATTGGTTTCAAGAGTGCATACTACCTTACTCTTACCGGACGTAACGACTGGCCTTCACAGCTTGCAGGTCCTCGTTCTACAGCGAAGTCATTCTTCTATCCTTCAGTAGGTGCCTCTGTAGTTCTTTCTCAGATTATCCCTAATATGCCAAGACAGCTTGAGTACATCAAGGTCAGAGCTTCTTACGCATCAGTAGGTACTCCATTCGAGCGCTGGCTTGCTAACCCTATGCACGAGTGGCCTGACAAAGGAAACTCTTGGGCAACTGATACATCTTATCCTGTAAGCCTTAAACCAGAGAGAACAAACTCTTGGGAGGTGGGTCTGTCTATGAGATTCCTTCAGTGGTTCAACCTCGAAGCAACCTACTATCACACTAACACAATGAACCAGACTTTCTTCCCTGAGATTTCAACTGGTTCTGGATATTCAAAGATTCCTATCCAGTCTGGTAACGTCCTCAATGAAGGTTTCGAGCTTGCTTTGGGCTTTGACAAAGAGTGGGGAATATTCAACTGGTCAAGTAATTATACACTCTCTACCAACAAGAACAAGATTCTTTCTCTTGCAGAGAACGCTATCAACCCTATGACTGGTGAGGAACTTAACATCCCTGCGCTCGATATGGGTGGTCTTGGAAATGCTAAGTTCGTCCTCAAGACTGGTGGTTCACTTGGTGACCTTTACTCAAGTGCTGACCTTGTAAGAGATGAGAATAATGCAATCTTTGTTGACGGTTCAGGTCAGGTTATGACACGTACTTTCAAGGATATAAGTGATTACAAGAAACTTGGAAGCGTACTTCCTAAAGCTAATATGGCTTGGAGAAATGACTTCCGCGTTGGTAACTTCAACTTTGGCTTTATGCTCTCTGCAAGAATCGGTGGTGTTGTATACTCAAGAACTCAGGCAGTTCTCGATTTCTATGGCGTGTCTGAGGCTTCAGCTGCAGCAAGAGACAATGGTATGATTGCAGTGAATGGTGGCGACCTTGTTGATCCTAACCAGTGGTTCACTAAGATCGCAGGTGGTGATGTTATCCCGCAGTACTATACTTACTCTGCAACAAACCTTCGCCTCCAGGAAGCATCAATCGGTTATACATTCTCCAGAAAAATGATGAAAGATGTTTGCGAGCTTACCCTACAGCTTGTAGGTAGAAACCTGTGGATGATTTACAACAAGGCTCCGTTTGATCCTGAGTCAATCGCTACTACAGGAAACTACTACCAGGGTATCGACTACTTTATGATGCCTAACACCCGCAACTTCGGTTTCAATATCAGACTTAAATTCTAAGGAGGAATTCTACGATGAAAATAAATACACTAAGAATATTCGCCGCATCTCTGACTGTAATGGCAGGTGTTTCTTGTACAGCAAACTTTGCTGATATCAACAAGAACCCATACGGCATCAGTGATGAGGAAATGCAGAGAGACGGATATGCCGTAAGAGCTGCCCTCATAGGTATAGCTAACGGTGTGATTTCTCCTGATGTGAACACAACACAGTTCACCGAGTGCCTTTTGGGAGGAACCCAGGGCGGTTACCTTGCCGATGCAAACAACGGTTGGGCAAATACAATTTCAAATTACAATCCGACTGACAACTGGACAAATGTCCTGATGAAGTCAGATAAGGTCATCCCTGTAATTTACTCAAACTACAGACAGTTGCATCAGGTAACTGATGATCCTGTTATCTGGGCAGTCGGTGACATTGTGAAGGTAGCAGCGATGCACAGGGTTACCGATACATATGGTCCTATTCCTTATAGCAAGGTAGGTCAGAATGGTGAAATCAACGTTCCATACGATTCTCAGCAGCAAGCTTATAAAACTATGTTCGAGGAGCTTGACAATGCAATTACAGTACTTATGCAGAATCGTAATATCAACTTCTCAGCTTCTGCCGATGTAATATACGGTGGTGTCGTTGAAAAGTGGATTAAGTTTGCAAATTCTCTCAAGCTTAGACTTGCAATGCGTATTTCATACGCTGACCCTAAGCTTTCAAGAGAAATGGCTGAATCTGCTGTAAATCACGAAGTTGGAGTGATGACTTCAAATGCAGATAATGCAAGGTTTGCATCGTGGGGTACTGACGGAAACCCTATCAAGGTTGCTGTTGAGTATAACCTTGTAACTAATCACGATGATGATGCGAAAACTCCTTGTACCACATCAGCAGGTGACTCACACGCAGCAGCTGACATTATCTGCTATATGAACGGATTCAAGGATCCTCGCCGTGCAGCTTACTTTACTGAATCAGAGTTTACTGAAGCTGATGGAATATCTGACAAGTATGTAGGTCTCCGCCGTTGCATAGCTATTCCAAATCACAAGGAGCTTGGTCATAAGTTCTCAGGTGTCAAATTCAATGGAAAGACAGATGCTGCAACTTGGATGAATGCTGCTGAGGTTGCATTCCTTAAAGCAGAGGCTGCCGCAGTATTTGGATATGATATGCAGGAAGATGCAAAGGATGCGTATGAAAGAGGAGTGAAATTGTCTTTCGAGCAGTGGGGTGTTGCAGGTGCTGACGCTTATCTTCAGGGTAAGACACAGCCAGCTGCATACAATGCACCTTCCATCGAGGCTGGTACTACCGGTTCTACAATCACTGTAGCTTGGAATTCTGCAGCTGACAAAGAAGAGATGCAGGAGCGTATCATCACACAGAAATGGATTGCAAACTGGCTTCTCGGCAACGAGTCTTGGGCGGACTGGAGGAGAACCGGTTATCCGAAACTTCTTCCTGGAACAAAAGACGGTAACAAGTCAGAAGAGGGAGTTGATTCTGTAATCGGTGCCAGAAGAATGAAATATCCTCAGGCAGAGGGCTCAAGCAACACTGATAACTACAATTATGCAGTGAGCGAGTATCTTAATAAGGAGAACACTCTTACTACTGTAACTGGCGACAAGATGTCTACCCGTTTGTGGTTCGACTGCAAGCCAAACAATCCTACTTACAAAAACTAGCATTCAGATTATGAAAATGATAAATATTAATAAAATGATCAATACCTCAGTGGCTCTTTCTGCTGTCTTGGGTGCTACGCTGACTGTCAGCTGCGCAAAATGGACTGAGCCTGAGAGTGTGGATTTCGAGGAGGGCATAGAACAGCCGTCACTGACATATCTTGCTTCGCTTCGTGATTATAAGGCTTCGTCTCATAAGGTATCTATGTTTATGGTTGACCTTCCATCTGAGCAGCCTGTTTCACGCAACCAGCACATTATGGCTATGCCGGACAGTGCAGACTTTATCTGTGTGAGGAATGCTGTCAACGGTATCTTCCCTGCCATTGCAGAGGAAATCTCAGAAGTGTATATGACAAAAGGAACCGAGGTTCTTTGCGAGGTAAACTACACTACAATATTCGAACAGTGGTCAGCAATAGAGGATGCAAAGGAAAACGAGCCTGCAGGAACTGAGGAAGAATACCGTAAGTTCGTTGGTGAGAAAGTGGCTGCACAGATTGCTTGCTGCGACCAGTATGGTTTTGCTGGAATTATGGTAACAATGGAGAACAACACTCTTGGATTCCACAAAGCAGGCCAGGAGGTTTTCCTCTCAGCTATCGAAAACTGGAGAAATTCACACAGCAACCACACTATTATCGTAAAGGGTAATATTGGTGGACTTATCGATCAGACTATTATCGAATATTCTAAATATGTAATTATTCCAGTAGGAAAAGCATATTCTTCAGGAATGTTTTCTTCTGAGGTGAAAAGCGCATTCATAGGCGTAGACAAAGGCCAGGACAGAGTTATCGTTCAGGTAGCTGTCCCTAATGACGAGAACCCACAGAAAGAAGACTATATCAAAGAATTCCAGCCTATAGCTGCTGCACGTTGGGTCAACGAGCCTGATAAAAAATTCGTAAGATGCGGTATAATGGTGTCCAACATCCAGGACGACTACTCTATATCAAGTACTTACAATACTTCAAGGAAGGCTATTTCTCTCCTGAATACAACAGCTGCAGACGCAGAGTAATTTCTAAACAGACTATTTATTATGAAAATGAATATAACATCAAGAATTTTGGCTGTGGCTGCCGTTGCAGCAGGAATGATGTCCTGTCAGAACGATGAGGCGCACGATTTTGAGAACAAAGTTTTCATCAATGCCACCTCATTTGCCACAAAGCTGAATGTAGCGACAGATGAGAACGTCGATCAGATGTCGGCTCAGATTGTTTTCGGAATGGCTGATGTTGAGCAGACAGATGTGGAGGTTACTATTGCTCCTATGCTTGATCAGGCACATTTGGACAAATATCGTTTGGCATACTATGATGAGTCTGCCGAACTTCTTGACCAGAAATATTTCTCATTGGAGCAGGACAAAGCTGTAATTACAAAGGGTAGCATCAAAAGCAATCCTATTGGAGTTTCTTTCAAAAACCTCAAGAGCCTTGACTTCAAGACTCAGTATGTCCTGCCTGTAAGCATTGTGTCTACTTCAGGTCCTGCTGTACTTGAGAGCGCAAGAACTATCTTCTTCGTTGTTAAGGAAGCTTCTCTTATCAACGTAGTTGCAGATATTACCAATAACTGTCTTTGGCCAGAGTGGGGTGAGTTTGACGAAGTTGCTGATATGGAGACATTTACTCTTGAAGCACTTGTAAAGCCATCCGCTTTCACAAACAAGGAGATTCACACAATTATGGGTGTCGAGGACCACTTCCTTATCCGTGTTGGTGACAACCTTATTCCAAAGAACCAGCTTCAGGTTGCAACCTGTCGTTACGATGAGGTCGGCAATACTTGGTATAGAGCAAATATTACCAATGCGTCTATGAAACTCAATCCTGACCAGTGGTATCACATAGCTGTTTCATTTGATAAAGGTATGACCAGAGTATATCTCAATGGTAAGGAAAAGGGAAGTAAGAACTTTGCTGAAGGTGATGTTCAGCTTAGTAAAGTAAACTTCAAAGTTCCTCACTCTGATGAGTCAGACGGAAAGCCTCGTTGCTTCTGGATTGGTTATTCTTATGACGACAAACGTCCTTTCCTTGGTTCTATCGCCGAAGTTCGTCTGTGGAATCGTGTTCTTACTGCAGAGGAAATCAATGCAGAAGGTCATTTCTACAAGATCAACCTTAAGGATGAGGCTGCTAAAGAAGGACTCGTAGCATACTGGAAATTTAACGAAGGCAAGGAGAATGCAGTGAAGGATTATTCCGGCTTTGGCAATGATCTCGAGGCTAAGTCTTCACTCGTTTGGAGAGAAGTCGAACTTCCTGCCAAAAATTAATTAATCAATTATATTTTATTTTAAGATTCAAATTATGAAAATAACCAGACTATTGTCATTTGCGGCAAGTCTCGCTCTTGTTCCGTTTATCTTCTCTTCTTGTGAAGAAAAGACAGAGCCTGAAACTCCAAGTGGCGCTAAAGAAACTCTCGAAGTTTCTCCTTCGTCAGCAATTTCATTCAAGGCTAAGGAGAATGCAGATGTCACTCTTACTGTGACTACAAATGCAGAAGCTTGGGAGTTCATTGCTCCAGATTGGGTAGTAGCTACTAAAGAGCAGAATACTCTTAAGGTGAATGTTAAGGATAATGATTCTAAAGATTCACGCGTAGGACGTATCGAGTTTACTGCAGGCAAGGCAAAGAAAGTTGCCGTTTCTGTAATGCAGGATGGCTCTGATACAGACAAGCCTTCAACAGAGGCAGGTGAAGGTGCACTTGTCAACAAGAAAGGAGAAAACAGCATATCTCTCAGACTGAAGAAAGATAATCCTACCGACAAAACTGAGATTATCGTAAAGCTCGGTGAGGCTGCAAAGTCAGAGATTACTGTAAAGGTTAAACTTGATCCTGATTTCCTTAACGAGTACAACCATACTCACGGTACAAGATTCGAGAGCCTTCCATCTGACGCTATCAGCCTTGGCAATGCGACTCTTGTAATTCCAGAGGGACAGACTGAGTCAGCTCCACTTGAAATCAGCCTTGATCTTACTAACTGTCCTGCAAGTAAAAACTTCCTTGCTACCATCGCTGTTGATGAGACTGCTCTTCCAGAAGGTATCAAGTTCCCTATTGCAAACAAGAGATTCAACATCGTTGCAATGAAGGAACTTGACAAGAAAATCAAGAATATGGTTATGATTGAGGTAAACAACACAAACCCTCTTAATATTCTTGAGTACAAACTTGAAGATGGTACACCTTTCTTCGATGTTGTGATTGTCTTCGCTGCAAATATCAACTATATGGCAGGAAGTAACAAGGTAGTACTTCACAACAACCCTAATGTACAGGCTCTTCTTACTGACACTGATATTTATCTCCAGCCGCTTCGTGATGCAGGTATAAAGGTTCAGCTTGGAATCCTTCCAAACCACACTCCTGCAGGTATTATCAACCTTTCTGATAAGGGTGCCGAGATGTTTGCTAAGCAGGTTGTTGATGCTATCGAGGAGTATAAGCTTGATGGAGTTCTTCTTGATGAGGAGTATACATCAGGAATTGCAGAGTCTGAACTTCTTACTCCATACAGAAACGGTATGAGACTTGTTTACCAGCTCTATACTCAGATGAATGAAAGAATATCGTGGGATACAGAAATTTCTGTATTCGATTTCAGCTGGGAAGGTTACAAGGCATATAACGGCAAAACTCCTGGTGAAATGATTGACCAGATTGTACCTAACTACAGTGATGTTGTAAGTTCACAGTGGGAAGGAGTCGAGATGTCTCAGAAAGCAGGTATGTCTATCGAATGTAACAGAGGATATGGCATTGCTGATATGACTGTAGAGAAAGCTAAGCAGATGAAAGCAGATGGCTATGGTTGGTGTATGTGGTATGCATTCCATCCGCAGGAAGGCGGTGGACTTACCAACAACGCATTCAAAGTTGATCCAGCTATCGAGAATGCTGCCGAAGGTTTCTACGGACTCAAACTTGCCGAACGTAAATATTACTACGAGAAACTTGGTGAAGGCCAGTTCAGCCCAGAGAAAAAAGACCGCAATTTTTAATTTACAATGTAAAGAGGGTGATGATGAGTCACCCTCCTTCATATTAACTATAACTAATACGAAATGAAAAAGATTTTATTGATGGCAGCTGCATTGCTGTCGCTGGCAGCTTGCGAAGAAAAAGTAGAGCCTAATCAGGAACCAAAACCCGAACCGATTCCAGACGAAATTACTATTACTCCAGAGAAGAAGTCTTTCGGTAAAGATGGTGGATCTCAGGATGTTATTGTTACAAGTTCAGACAAATGGTCACTCAAGTCTGAGGAAACTTACGATTGGATTGAACCAAGTGTGACAGAAGGAGAGGATGGTGACATCGTCAAATTCACAGCAAAGGAAAATTACACAGGCAAACAACTTTCTGCTGAATTCACGTTCACTTGCGGAGAGGCTCAGGCAAAATTCACTGCTATCTCTGAATCTGGCGAAGTTAACTTCTTGACTCTTACTTCTGCAGAGAAAATAGATTTGAAGTACACAGCCAAAGAGGCAACTGTTGAGCTTAATACTAACCTTAATTACAGAGCTATCAATGTAGAAGTAGCTGCAGAAGCCAAGGATTGGTGCACTTTCTCTTTCCCTCAGGAGGCAGGTGAGAATAAGGTTAATCTTATTTTCAACCTTCAGGAGAATTCTGGCGAGCAGGTTAGAGAAGCTGTCATTACTCTCACTGGTGAGCGCGTAGAGCCTGTTACTGTAACTCTTTCTCAGAGACCACAGTCAAAGATTTCTACAGACAAAACAGAATACCTTTTCTTGCCTGATGGCGGTTCTATCGATGTAGCAGTAACTTCTAACGTTGAATATACTTTCGAAGTTACTGACGGTGCAGACTGGATTAAACATTCTCAGAAAGAGCCTAGTGTTGAGACTATCACAGCAGAGGCGTCTAAAGAAAAAAGATCAGGCGTTATTACTATCACTGAGAAGAACCCTTATCCTGGTGATGAAGCTGTAAAACTTGAAATCATTGTAAGACAGGCTCCTAAGGCTCTCGTTTCTCGCGCTATCGATATGAAAGGAATGCGTCTCCGTCCATCTTGGGAGGATGGTGCAAAGGGTTCAAAATTCGAGAACTTTACCATTGAGCTTCTACTTAATGCAGATGAGCTTACAAAACAGATTTCTTCAGTTCTTGGTATTGAAGGTTACTGGCTTGTAAGATTCGGTGATAACGGTATAGAACCAAATGACCTTCATCTTGCAGGTGGACAGGTTGCAGCTAACTTTGTAGGTGATACGAATCAGCCTGCATCGGAACCGGAGGAAGTTTATGATAATTCAACCAGGCCATATAAATATTCATCATCAGACAAAATTCAGAGTTTATCCGGTAAACTGAAGCTACAAACGAAACAATGGTATCACCTTGCAGTTGTCGGACAAAAAGATGGTCAAGCAGCTTACGGTGCTATGACTTTCGTGAAAATCTATGTAGATGGAATTTTGATAGCTTCTGGACGTACTGCTAACAACCCACTTGATCTTGCATCGAGATTCGGTGATTCTTGGAATCCTAATGGACCTAAACGTCACAGATTCTATTTCGGATATTCTTGGGATAATGCAAGGGACTTCATCGGCAAGATGACAGAAATCCGTATTTGGAACAAGGCTCTTACTTCTGCAGATCTAAAGGCAGAGAACCACTTCTATCAGGTAGATTCAAAGGCTGATGGACTCGTTGCATACTGGAAATTCAATGAGGCTAAACTTACTTCTGCTGAAGGATTCAACCAGATGTGTATTCCTGACGAGACAGGTAACAACTATCACTTGATTTGTGAAACTCTTCAGGGTGAAGATTGGAACTATAAGGTTGAGCCTAAATTCGTAGATGTAAACCTTCCGGAATAATCACTGATTAATATATAAAGGTCGGTCCTCGGATCGGCCTTTTTTCGTTGCCTGCATTAGCATTCAATGTAATCTCCCTGCCGTTTATTTTGATTATTAATTCATCCAGCGGCTGTACATCCCATTTTTCTGAATTACGTTTCTATAAATATTTGGAAATATGGATAATTAGATTGCGGCCTTATATTTTTTTAAGAAAAAGGCCATTCTGTTAGTTAAATTTCATACTTTTGCAGGCTTTTGATTTTAAATTGATTTTTTTGCCTTTGCGAAACTTCTTTAATAACACTTTATGATACTTCAATTGAAGTTTTCAGACTTTGAAAATTAATTACTTCAATAAACATTATGAGAAAGTTTTTTACATTTATTTCAGTTGCTGCATTTATGGCGGTTTCTTGTTCTGAAAAAGAACCGAATACAGGCGGTAATTCCGGTAACTCCAACACAGAACCAAAGCCAGTTTCTTTCAAAATTGAAAGTTCTGTACTTGCTTTCCGTTCTCCGTCCCTCGATAAAAATGGGGCAGGTAATTTCAATGATGGTGACAGGAATAGCGTTTTTTTCAGCGATGGCAAAGGCTCGATGAAAAGTGCTATGCAATACACATATGGCAGTACTTGCCTTTGGGATGATCTTGTCCTTGCAGCAGACGAAGAGGTATCAGTAACAGCTTGTTGGCCAGAGCTTTCGGCTACTGACAAGGATGGACTGATGGCAGAGGCAGAGGCTTATGTCTGGAATTCATCCAAGGATAATGGAAAATCGGACCTTCTGCTTGCAGAACCTGTAAGTGCAGTGGCAGGCAAAACCGAAAAGATAACTCTTGCATTTGGTCATAAACTCCACAAGTTCTCGGTAGAACTTTCTGCTGCCGAGGGTGAAGATATCTCTTCTGAAGAACTTGCTGAGGCTGAAATCAAACTCTCAGGTGTGCTTCCGGAAATCAAGGTGAATATGGCTTCTGCAACACTTGGCACCGCACAAGGAAAATCGGCAGACTTCTCAGGAAAAGGCTCCGAGTATTGGTTTATAATCCCTCCTCAGCCTGCCGGACAGATAGAACTTACTGTTAGTTTTGGAGGTAAGGACTTTACAACAAAGGTTGCAGACTGCAATGTAGACGGGAAACCTGTAGTAAATCTTGAGAGCGGTAAAGTATTTACTTTGAAAATAGGAGTTAGCAAGGAAAAACCATTTACTATCGTAGGACAGGCTATCAGTGGCTGGGAATCACAGGGTAGTGCAGATGGCTCCATAGAACTTTAGAAATACAGAGGATGTTTTATTTTAATCAGTTTATAATTTTTGATGAATAAGTATTTTAATATAGCGTTTACTTCCCTGCTTGCAGCTGGATTAGTCTCCTGTGCTGTTGAAGATATGCCATTAAACGATGTCAATAGCGATATAATCAGTATTTCAACCACTATTTCAGACCATTTCAGCACTTCTACCAAGGCGCAGATAGGGGAAAATGGTAGCGGAAACTTTGAAAATGGCGATGCAGTCAGTCTGTTTGTAACTCCTGAAGGTTCCTCTTCGGCCGAGCACAGGGAACTCAGTCTTGCTCCAGAAGGTTGGACACCACAGATGAAGTGGTCTGAATTTGGTGCCGATAGGGCAGTGTTCACCGCTTTCTATCCTGTAGTGGATGCAGGTGAGTCTTATTTACATTCTATTTCGGAAGACCAGACTACTGAAGATGGATATCGTGTATCGGATCTTTTGGCTGCGTCTGTTTCTGCGTCAAAGGGAGACAATGTCAACTTGAATTTTGCTCATCTGATGAGCCGTGTGAAAGTTGTTATTTCTGCATCTGGTGAGACAACTCCGGAAGATTTGGCATCTGCAAAAGTACGTATTGCGACCAGCAAAAACATATCAGTCAGTCTGTCGGATATGGCTCTCGGTCAAACGTCGGGGAATTTGGTAAATGTTACACCTATGCGTTCGGGAAATATTTTCCGTGCTGTAGTTTGTCCTGAGGCAATCAGAAAAGAGTGGAAGGAAGATGCGTGGATAGTTGTTGAACTTGGCGGTAAAACATATAAGTACAAAGCTCCTGCTACTTTGGATTCCAAGTCGTTTGAGAAACTTGAGTCAGGCAAGGAGGTTACCATCAACATAACTCTTAATCGCAAGCCTGTCGAGCCAGAACCGGAACCTCAGCCACAGCCTGGTGATTTCGCAGGTAAGACTGTCTGGGTGAAGGGATTGAAGAATATGCCTGATCCGTCTGAATGGAAGTGTATCGAGACTGTTCCTGCCAAGAGATATGGACTTAAGTGGGATGCATCGTACGGATGGTATGACTGCAATAAGATTTATCCTTACGGAATGCAAAATGGTCCGGTTTTGCCTGAACTATCAGGAAAGCCAGATATGAACCTCTGCTGGGCTGCAGCAGCTTCTAATATGATTTATTGGTGGTTTGATACCAATAAAGAGTATATTGAAAGATATGGGAAATATACCGGTCCTAAGCTTTATACGGATTCTTTCCACGCTGAAGTGTTTGACCATTTCAAGAATAATTTCTGGGACGAAGGTAACGACGTGAATGCTACACTTAACTGGTTCTTTACAGGTCGCAATGCTGCCGCATTGGGTGTTTCAGCATCTAAAGGAGCATTCTTCAAGGATGTCATCGGTGAAGGAGAGGTCGCTTCCGAACTGTTTAATGCAGATGATGGAAGATTTACACAAGTGGTCAAAGATGCTCTTGCTGCTGGAAAAGTCATTGGCTTCAACCATACTTTCCCTAACAGAACTCTTCACGCGATAAACCTTTGGGGTGCTACTTTTGATGACTCTGGTGAGATTACCTATATTTATGTAACTGACAGTAACAACGGAAGCTATGAAGGTCAGGTAGAAGGTCCTATTCTAACTCCTGCCGGTCTTGAGAAACGTGCTGTAAAAGTCATAGACGGCGACACTTGTATGGAGAGTAGTGCTCCAGGCAAATTCTCACTTCCAATTGTAAATGTCTATACAATTTCTCCTATGACGGACAAGTGGGAGGCTTATTTCAACAAGCAGTAATCTTCATTAATCACGTGAGTAACGGCAAATTTATCTTAATAATTAAAATAAAATTTGCCGTTACAAATATTTTGACTATATTTGCATCCACTTTCCG